>Ga0066903_100002762_pt1 | contig 13928 bp, 14 predicted proteins | sample PanSoiMetaGPlot1_FD_67491 | JGI IMG/M metagenome (GOLD analysis project Ga0066903, IMG submission 67491) | Tropical forest soil microbial communities from Panama analyzed to predict greenhouse gas emissions - Panama Soil - Plot 1 (version 2) | ecosystem: Environmental > Terrestrial > Soil >...
AGCCGCCCGGGGCGGCTGCAGCAGCACCATGATGACGATCGGGGCCGCGATATAGGCGACCACGCCCAGCAGGTACGACACGCTCTTAGACATGGCTGAAGTCTCGCTGCCGAGCGTATCCTGCGCGAAGGCGAACGTGGACGAGCCGCCGTTCGCGATCCAGACGAGGTGCGGCGCCAACACCAGCAATCCGGCGGCGGCCGCGATCCAGGGCACCGCCGAGCGCAGGAAGCGCCAGCGGCCGGGAGCGAGCAATGGAGCGAGCGCCAGCGCGGCCACGAGGTATATCGACCAGTACTTGGCAAGCATGCTGGCGCCCGCGCTCGCTCCCGCGAGCGCCGCGTCGGCCGGCCGCCGATCCCTCCAGGCCCGCAGGAAGAACAATGTGGCAGCGGCCCATGCCGGCATCATCGCGGTATTGGCGTTGTAGACCAGCGCCTGGAACGTATAGAGGGGGATGAGTGCGAGCATGGCCAGCGCTACGACGCGCTTGGTTTCGTCGAGCCAGTCGCCGAACAACTTCCAACAGATCCACAGCGTGACACCGGCATTGGTGGCGGCGAGCAGATGGGCGGCCCAGTCGGCGCCCGGAAAGACCCAGAACCAGAGCGTCACGATCCAGACCCCGAGCGGGGGATGGTTGTAGCCGAGCCCGGGCTCGCGCGACCACCCGACGAGTTCGCCGACGTCCTGATGAATGTCCTGGCTGCTCTTGGCGATCAGCGCATAGAGCGTCCAGACCGCAACAAAGCCGATGATGCACGCCGCCGCGGTGCGTTCGCGGCGCAGCGGATCGGTCAGGGCGTCGAACAGGCGGGCAACCGCGCGCGTCGGTGCGCGTTTGCGATCAGACGGGAACAAGGCGCTCCATGACATCAGGCATGTCCTCTGGGCAGACCTCCTCGGGCAGATTTGGGCGAGCCGAGACGCGCGAAGCAGCACATGATATTCCTGTCCGCAAGGGGGAAACGTCATGCCTGTCGCATCGTTCGACTTCTCATCGCTGTTGCCGGCGGGCCTTCCGCCTTCCGCTGCCAAATGGACCGGCGCCGCGCGCTACAACTTCATCGGAGGCAATAACGATTCCGCGCAGATCCCGGTCGACGGCCTGGTAGCGGCGGCAACCGCCGTGCTCACGCGCGAGGGCCCGACGCTCGCGAACTATGGCATGAAAAGCGGGCCACAGGGCTACCGGCCGCTGCGCGAGTTCATCGCCGGCAAGCTCACGCGCGATGCCGCCATGACCTGCACGCCTGACGACATCCTCGTTGTATCGGGCTCGCTGCAGGCGCTCGATCTGATCAACGGCGTGCTGCTTGCGCGCGGCGACACCGTGATCATCGAGCAGGACTGCTATCAAGGGACCATCAACCGGCTCAAGCGGCTCGGCGTTCAAATTGTTGGAGTTCCGCTCGACCGCGACGGCATGCGCATCGATGCCCTGGCGCAGGAGTTGGCGGCGCTGAAACAGCGCAACATCCAGCCGAAGTACATCTACACCATCCCGACCGTGCAGAACCCGACCGGCACGATCATGCCGGAGGAGCGGCGGCGCGCGTTGCTCAAACTCGCGACCGAGCATGGCGTGCCGATCTTCGAAGACGACTGCTATGCCGATCTGATCTGGGACGGTCAGCGGCCGCCGGCGATCCATGCCATGAGCGAGAGCGGCAACGTCATTTATATTGGCTCGTTCTCGAAGTCGATCGCGCCCGCCTTGCGGGTCGGCTACATCGTGGCGCCCTGGCAAATCCTGTCGCGGGCGCTCGCGCTCAAGACCGATGGTGGCACCGGCGCGCTCGAACAGATGGTGCTCGCCGAGTTCTGCGCCCCGCAGTTCTCGACCCATGTGCCGCGGCTGCGCCGTGGGCTGCGCGCCAAGCTCGAAGCCCTGATGGCTTCGCTCAACGAGCAGTTCGGCACCGCGGCCGAGTTCGACGATCCCAAGGGTGGCATCTTTCTCTGGGTCAAGCTGCCCGATCAGGTCGACACCGTGAAGCTCAATGCGGCCGCGCTCGCGGCCGGCGTCGCGATCAATCCGGGGCCGGAATGGTCGACCGACGCGGCGCATGGCAGGAGCCGGCTGCGCATCTGCTTCGCGAGCCCGTCGATCGATGAGATCCGCACCGGCATCGCGCTGCTTGCCGAAGTCTGCCACAAGGAGTTCGGCATCCCGGCTCGCATCGCCAATGTGGCGCAGCGCTGAGCAAGCGGCTCGGCGCTAATACAGGCCCCGCAGGAGCGAAACGCTGGCCTGATTCTGGTCCGCCGCCGGCCGCTGGAGTCTCACGACCGAGCTGCTTTCACTGAGGATGCGGAAGGCGCCATCCGAGACCACAACCTCATACTCGAACTGTGCCATTCCGCTTGCTGACGCTGCGCGCGCGACGCTGCGCGCCCGCCAGTCCACCAGTCCGCTGACCCTGCACACATCGGCCTTGCACTGGACCGTGATCGAGCTCAAGCGCGGCTCATAGCGCCGTTCAGGCCAGCGCTCCAGGAAGCGGCGCTTGTCCTGCAGCACCAGCTCGCGGGACTTGAGGCTCCCATAGTAGAGCACCCGGTCGGCATAGGCATCGACGAACGCGGGAAGGTCTGCTGCGCTGGCGGAGGACCAGGTGGAAATCCGTGCAGAAATAAAACCAGCAACACGCTCATCCAAAGCGCCAAAGGAACGAGCGCGGGACTTCCCGGGAACCGAGCCTTCGCCCAGGCGCATTTCGCGCATTTCGGCTGAGCGCACGGGGCGCTGCTGCGGCCGGCCGACAACCACCGCTGCGACGCTGTCAGGCAGCAGCTCGGCTTCGGGTGCATTCGGATTGCCGATGGCGGCTGTCCACATCGGCAAGGGATCGATGCTCGACCGCTCCCATTCCATGTCGAATGACAGCGGCGCTTCAGAGTGGCCAGCGGCTGCCTGCACACTGTCGCTGCCAGCAACGGCGGCGATCTGCTGGCTCGCGGGCTGCGCGACCTCCTCTTCGACCAGGCCCGAGCCGCGCGGCGGCCCGGACCACAGTGAAACACTGAGAGCCACGACACCGCCGCTGACCAGCGCCGCAACCGGGGCCGCTGCGAAGCGCTGGATCCGCTGACGACGACAGCGTCTCAGGTGCTGTTCATAGTCGGCGAGCGCCTGGTCGTATGCTGCCCGCTGTTCCGCGTTCCTGAGCACCCGGTAGGCGGCGATCACCTGCTTGAGCTTCTGCTCCTTGGTTGCATCGCCAGAATTGAGGTCGGGGTGATAGGCTTTGGCTGCCTTGCAAAACGCTGTCCTGACCGCTTCAACACTGGCCTTCCGAGATATGCCAAGGACATCGTAGGCCGTCTGCATCATCGAGGTACTCACTTACAAAGTGCCGGCCGGCCGCCATGAAGCTGGATAATTACCAGTGAGACAAATCGCGCTGTGGGTCGGCCGTTCGAGCCGTCGACACAGCGCGGCTGGCAATAGCCCGCCATGGAGCTACGTGATCACAGCGCCGTTGGATGCACCGGGGTTGTCGATCAAATCGTGTGACGGCGCCTCGCCGAGTATCGCGGCTCCATCAACTTTTCATTTGCCGCAACCAAGTTAACGGGCGATTGAGCCGCCGATCTCAAGTTTCATTTTGGTATTTGGGTATAGATATTTTTTGAAGAGAGGGATCGCGGGCCGACCCGCAACGGACATACGCACGTTTTGTGATCGCCATCACAGTCAGCGCGGGTGCAGTTCATAAATTTGGCTCCGAACCCGGGGCAATTGCCGCCCTGGCCTTGGTATAATTGGGGACAGGAGCCAGCCATGTCATTTCACCTCTTGCCGAATGGGCTGGAGGAAGCGCAGTTCAAGCGTGTCCCCGAGGGCTGGCTGTTCTCGACTGTCAGTCCGTGGCTCTTCGCGCCGCGCCGCACTTATCTCATCAGCGACGCGCAGAAGCCCGCCATCGCCGAGCGCGTGCGCCGAGCGCGATATCTGCGGTTCGCCGTGATCCTTCTTCTGATCGCTTTGATGTCCATCGGCATCATCATGAATCCGGCTGTGCTCACGCTGGTGAAGACCTTCTCATTCACGGGCGCGATCATCTTCGCAGCGTTCGTGGTGCTCACCGTCGCTGCAATCACGGTCTGTGATTATCTCACCATCGGACCGCTCCTCCGTGACCTGCCCCGTTCGTCCCGCAAGATCGGCCATGCCGATATGATGCAAAGTCAGGCGCAGGCGATGTCGGCGCCGGCGATCGCGATCTTCGCATCATTGTTCGTGGTGGCGACCGCCGGCAAGGCCTACGAGGCCCTGACCTCCGCGAGCGGCAACTGGATGGCGGCGATTGCGGCGGCCTGCTTCGCGCCTTTCGCGCTCGCCTTCATCGGCATGCTGGTGCTCAAGCTGCGCAATGGGCACGCCAGCTAATTCTGTTCCCATCGTACGCCCGCGACGGCGTGTCGCTCGCTCACACGCCGTCGCGTAAACTGTTGCATGCAGGCATCCAGGACGATCGGCGCTCCAGGGTTCAGTCGACCTTGGAGTGACCAGTCCGCCGTCAAGGCGCCTGCACGACTCGCTAGCTGACGCTCTACTTGGCGCGCTTGAAGGCGTAACTGATCTGGCCGCCCGAAAGCACGGTCGTATTCACCATTTTCAGCTCGTCCGCACTGACACTGGTGACAGTGCGCTTCTGATCGACGCCAACCTGGTTAGCGAAGGTGCTGGCCTCGACCTTGACCGAGATGACTTTGCTGCCTTCATCGACGGTGTAAGTACCGAAATAGGCGATCGACCCGTCGACGATGCCCTTGGCCTCCTCGGGTGTCGGCGTCGAGGGGTTGTTGGACGCGATCTTTGGCAGGTCTGGACGGCTGAACAGAATGTAGGTGCGACCGTTGGCGTCGAATACATGGATGCCCTTCGGGTTGGTGCCGAAGCGTTGCAACTTGCTGCCGTCCGGGCGGGTCTGCTCCCATGCCGTGAGCGTCCATGTGCCGACCAGCTGATCCTTGAGCGACTTTTGCTGACTAACCGCGCTAGCCGGCAGCACAGCGAGGCCCAAGGCAACAAACGCCGAAACGCGAAGAAGATGACGTCCGTTCATGGTGTTCCTCCTTCTGAGACAGGGGAGAGGGACGCCAAGCCCATCCGGGTGTGGGTCCCCCGGTTCTTGTTAGTTGCTTCAGGAGTCCACTTGGATTTTCTTTTTTTTCAGAATGCCCGCTGCGCGGCTCGTCGTCATCGCGGGCAGGAAAGTTCAAGCCTTTAAGAACAATGACCATTCCGGCCATGGGAATATCGGCTCACCAAAAGGTTTAGGAGCCGCAGACCTGGTTTTCGTCCGGCATGGCACTTCACGGCCCACGACCGATCGATCAGCGCGCAGCGGTAGAAGGCTGGCCCCGCCACCATCAACACACGAACTGTCTGGTCATTGAGGTGAACTGAAATCCCCACTCGGCGTGCGAAGCGCGGTTCGTATCAAGTCCTTGCACACTTGCCCTTGACCGAGATCAAGGCCGGTTGTGGCCAATCGCACCAGGCTCCATCAATAAACAAACCACGAGGGACGCCTTGCCATGCTGGCACTCTCCGATTGGATTGCTGATTCCTCGCTCAGTCTCGCGATCCGCAAGACTTTCTGGCTCATTCCAATCATCCAGATCACCCACATCGTGGCGATCACAATGATTGTCACCGCGGCCGTGATGATCGGCGCGCGCATCGCCGGGCTCGCAAGTCGCACTCAGACCGTGCAGGAGACAGGGCAACGTTTCCTGCCGTGGATCTGGGCCGGCCTCATCGTTCTGGCGCCCACCGGCACCGTTCTCATCATCGCGGAGCCGCAGCGCACGCTCGGCAACGCAACCTTCTGGTGGAAGATGGCGATGCTCTTGGTCGCGGTCGTCCTCACCGCCTGGTTCCAGCTCTCTCTGCACCACGATGCGGAAGCGTGGGAGGATCGCGGCCAGAAAGCCACGGCAAGACGCATATTCGCGGCTTCCAGCATCTTGCTCTGGATTGGAATCGTCGCGACCGGGCGCCTGATCGCCTACACGTATTGAGTCTTGAGTCGCGCTTGTTCCGTTGAGATTGCGCTCGCTGCGCAACGACCGACCAAAGCAAAAGGAGGACACCCGTGGACGCCGTGACGGAGCTGCTCAACTGGCTCGAATCCACACCGCTTGCGGTCTACATCGCGGAATCGACCATCGCCTTTCCGGTCATCGAGATCGTCCACGTCGTCGCCATCACGCTCGTGTTCGGCACCATCGCGACCGTGGACTTCCGCCTGCTCGGGCTCGGCTCCAACAATCGCGCGGTGACGGAGCTCTGCCGCGACGTGCTGCCGTGGACCTGGGCCGCCTTCGCGATCGCCGCGACCACCGGGGCCTTGATGTTCATCCACCACGCTCATGAGTACTTCGCAAACACCGCGTTCCGGATGAAGATGCTGCTGATGCTCGCTGCCGCCATCAACATGATCGTGTTCGAGTTCATCACCTTCCGCGGCGTGGCGAAGTGGGACCGTGGAGTGCCAGTCGCGCCGGCCGGCAAGGTCGCGGGCGTCGTTTCTCTCGTCTGCTGGCTTGGCGTTGTCGGTTTCGCCCGCTGGGTGGGCTTTACGGTTGGCGTGCCAGAGCAGTAACGCTCAGCAACATGAACCGCTTGAGCCAGCGCCTCATTGCAAGGTGATCATGTCCGTACGGCTCAGCGTTGGGGCTTTTGGCTTCAAAGGCACGTTCGTCAGGTTGCCGTTGCCCTGATTCAATATCTGATAGAAGCCGATGGTCTGCTCATAATCGGTCGCGGCCGCGGTCGTGTCCACAGGGACCACGACGGTGTAATCGCGCAGCGTCGCTCCGACTGACGAGTAGGTCAGCGAGCCGCTGACCTTCCAGCCGACCATGATGATCGTCGTGATGCCCTTCGCCTTCAGCGCCTTGTCGAGGTCGGTGTTGTAGAACCTGTCCTGGGCCGTATTCACGATCTTGATGTCGCCTGCCGCTGGAGCGACCTCCGGCAGCCAATGGGACATGTTCTGAGCACGGGTGCCATATGCCACGGTCATGCCGGCCTTGCGGACTCGCGCCATGAATGGCGTCATGGCGGGCAACATCTGGCTCTTGCATTTCGGCTGGGTGTTACAGATCTCCTCGACATAGTCGAGCACGAGCAAAGCGGTCGTAGTCGGATTAAGAGTCACCGGGACCGGGTCCGGCAGCGCCGGCATTTGCAAGGTCACCATAGGCTTGTTCGGTTGCGCTTGAACCACGCCACCACAGAACGCGAGAACGAGACCACTCGCAAAGAGGACATTGTGAAACGACGTCATGTTGGAATCTCCTGAAGGAGCTGGTTTCCGGTTTTCTACGTTCGCAGCAGCGCGCCACCTGCGAGTTGCAACAGGAACTGAGGACTACACCAAAACAAGGTCTGATGGAATTGACCGCTCGGTCTCTGAGGCTCGCGCGCGCCGGCGCGCCCCCCAACGATCGAGGACGGACGGGCGCCTTCCGACATCAACGTGACCGCCATCACAGCATTTGCGGGCGTTTCACGTAAGGCTCGGTTTCAAACCGGAGCGATCGCTGCTCCAGAACCAGGAGCAACGCCCATGCCGTTCCGTTTCTTACCGGCCGGGCTCGAGGAAGCCCAGTTCAAACGCATCCCCGAGGGCTGGCTGTTCACGACCGTCAACCCCTGGCTTTTCGCACCGCGCCGCACCTACGTCGTGAGCGACGCGCAGAAGCCCGCGATCGCCGCCCGCATCCGCCACGCCCGATATCTCCGGGTACCCGTGATGTTCGCCATGATGGCATTGATGGTCGCGGCCATCGTCATGAATCCAGCTCTCCTCATCATGCTCAGGACATCCTCGCTGATTGGCGCGCTCGTGATCGGCAGTTTTGGAGTCCTGACCGGGGCCGCGATCATGGCCTGCGATCATCTCAGCGTCCGATCGCTGCTCCGTGATCTTCCGCGCTCGTCGCAGAGGATCGGCTATATCGAGATGATGCGAAGTCAAGGCAAGGCCATGTCAACGACCGCTATCGCGACTTTCGCAGTATTGCTCGCGCTGTGCGCGGGCGGCCAGATCTACTTGGCGCTGACATCGCTGCGCACCGATTGGCTGGTGGTGATCTCTGGAACGGCCTGTGCAGCGCTCGCCGCCAGCTTTGTTGGAATGCTGGTCGTGAAAATGCGTACGAGGCACTCTGGCTAGTCGCCTGCTCAACCGCGCTCGGGTCGGCGGGCTTGCGCTTGCCGGCCATCTGGCGTGCCAGTCGCGCCAGCCGGCAAGCTCGCGGGCACGATCTCGCTCGCCTGCTGGCTCGGCCTCGTGGGCTTCGCCCGTTGGGCGGGCTTCACGGTTGACGCGCCGGAGTAGGAGAACAGCCACCTACACTGGCAGCAACGCACACTGTTCGCCTGCCGGCAGCTCAACCACTATTGCGTCCCCTGCCTTCACGTCACCATCAGTAATGACAATTGCCATCACGCCGGCCTTGCGGATAAGGCGGCCCGCCGGGTCCCGACCGAGGACCGCGGCTGTCAAGCCACTCTGAAAGGCGTCAATCTGCTTGCACGGATTGCGCAGTCCGGTGATCTCGATCACAGCCTCAGGCCCGAGTCTCAGTCGCGTTCCCCTCGGCAAGGCCAGAAGTTCGATACCGCGCGTGGTCACATTCTCTCCGATGACGCCAGGCCCGATGTTGAACCCGCTCGCGCGCAGCTCGTCGAACAGTTCTTCGTGGATGAGATGCACCTGCCGCAGATTCGGCGCGTCGGGATTTTTCGCAGCGTGATACCGATGCTTTACCTTTTCGCCCATATGCGCGTCGCCTTCGACGCCAAGTCCTGCAACGAGACGGATCATCAGCTCGTTGGGCTTGCTGAACGTGTGGCCCTTGCTGCGGCTCACTGCGGTGACGATGGCGGGCATGGAATTTCCGGAATCATCCGAGCTTGATGCCAAGTGTCTTGATCACTCTTCCCCACCTCTCAGTTTCGTGGGCGACGAGTTCGCCAAAATCGGCAGACGAGCCTGGTAGCGCCGGGCCAGCCAGCTCAAGAAGCCTCAGCTTCATTTTGGGATCCTGGAGTCCAGCGTTGATCTGCCTATTGAGCTCGTCAATGATCGCGGTGGGCGTGTTTCTGGGCGCACCGACGCCAAAGAGCGCGCTCTGCTCGAATCCCGGCAGAAAATCACCCACAGTCGGCAGCTCCGGTAGCATTTCCGAGCGCGTCGCCGTGGTCACCGCCAGCGCGCGAAGCTTGCCGGCCCTGATGTGATCAATGGACGTTGAAATGTTGTCGCACATCATTTGCACTTGGCCGCCCAGCAGATCGGTCAACGCAGCGGTCGTGCCGCGATATGGAACATGAACGATGTCGATACCGGCCATCATCCTGAATAGCTCGCCCGCTACGTGCAGCAAGGTACCGGTTCCAGCCGACGCATAGTTGACCTTGCCAGGCTTCGCCTTCGCGTAGGCAATGAATTCCGGCACGGTCTTGACCGGAAGTGACGGATGCACCTCCATGACGTTTGGTGCGCGGAGAAGCCCCGCCACGGGCGCGATATCACGAACGAAACTGTAGCCGGGCCTGTCGTAAAGGGCCGAGTTCAGGAAGTGCGCCGGATTGACCAGCAGAAGCGTGTAACCGTCCGGATTGGCGTTCGCGACCGCCTCGGCGGCGATATTGTTGCCGGCACCCGACCGGTTCTCGATCACGAATGGCTGACCGAGCCGGTCCGATAGCCATTGGGCGATCAGGCGCGCGAGCGTGTCGGCCAAACCACCAGGCGGAGAAGCGACCAGAATGCGCACTGCGCGGCTCGGATAGGCTTGCGCCCAAGCGAAGCGCGACGTCGCCGGTAACGCGGCGGCGGCCGCTGCCAGGCTTAGAAATCGTCGGCGTGGAGGCTTCATGGTGATAGCTCAATCGGAATTGCCTGTCGTGATTGCAACGCTACCCGCCGCCTGGTATTTGGGGAATTCCCTATTTCGCTCAATCGATTTAGGATAGGCCCTAATGCTCAGGAAGATAGATTGGGATCGTCAGGTCGGCCGGCGGCTGCGCCTGCACGAGCTGCATGTCTTCCTCACGGTAGCGCAACACGGCAGCATGTCCAAAGCCGCTGAGCAGCTGGGGGTATCCACGCCCACCGTATCGGAAGTCATCGCCAACCTTGAACACGGGCTCGGCGTTCGGCTTCTGGACCGCAGTCCGAAGGGTGTGCAGCCGACCAGATATGGCGACGCGCTGCTTAAGCGCACCCTCACCGTCTTCGACGAATTGAAGCAAAGCATCAAGGATATTGAACACCTGTCCGACCCGACGACGGGCGAAATCCGGATCGCGTGCCCGCTGGCAATCGCTTTCACCATAATCCCTCACGTGTTTGAGCTGTTTGTCAAAAAATATCCGCGCGTCGCCTTGCATTTCGACGAAGTCACGACAGCTTCGACCAGGCAGGACTTTCAGGACCTGCGCGATCGAAAATATGATCTCGTGTTGGGACGAGGAGGTCGAGCCGACGAGCACTCGATGGACGACCTGGACATCGAAGTTCTGTTCGATGATCAATTGGTGATCGTCGTGGGCACGAAGAGCAAATGGGCATCACGTCGTCGCAGGATTGAGCTCGCGGAACTTGTCGATGAGCCGTGGATCATGCAGGGGCCGCAGACCTGGAACCACCGGGCTCTTTCGGAGGCTTTCCGCGCGCGCCGCCTGGCAATGCCGAGGTCTAGCGTCGTGACGCTTTCCATGTCGGTCATTACCCATTTCCTTGCCAACGGCGAATACATCACGTCGATGCCGCGGTCGGTGGCATCCTTCTACTCGCTCAAGGTGCTGCCCGTCGATCTGCCGGCGCAGCCGTGGCCGGTCTACGTCGCAACGCTGAAGAACCGAACCCTAAGCCCGGCTGCCGAACGCTTGATCGCTTGTGCGCGCGATTTCACGCGACCACTGCGTTCCCGCGCGCCCTACCTACCCGTCACCTCGAAGGCGAAGCGGAACGCCGGATAGTCCTCGCCCGGATGGTCGTCGTACCAGGTGAGTTGCGGGATGCGGAAATTGTTCGGCCGCGTTTCCTGGCCCTTGTAGATGCCGGGATAGAGATCGATGAAGTGCCAGCCCGGCTCCCCGGTCGCCTTCATGATCACCTCGATGTCGCCCTGGCTGTTGAACCCGCAGGCGTAGCCGATATACGCGTTGTCATAGACCACGTGCATGATGTTGGAGGTCTCGGTCCAACCCGTGCCCTTCAAGTGAATGCGGAACTCGGTGCCGGCGGGTCCGCGCCAGACGTCGAGTGGCAAAGCCGTCGGCTTGATCCAGAACGTGCCAGTTTTCTTGCGGTCACCGCCCATATCGACCCACAGGCCATGCGTGCCGCCAAGATCGTCGGGCACCGTGAAGGTGAACTCGGCGCGGCCGCGCTCATCCGCGCGCGCTTCAGCCACCACCTGCGCGCCCTCCTCCCAGCCGCCGCTGCTGATGCGGTTGCCGACCACGCGCGTCCAGTTGAGCGCATAGCTCTTACCTGGCTCGAAACCGTCACCATGCACGGTGACGGGCTCGAGAATCCCAGAGAAGGCGGGCGTCGGCACCAGTTCGCCGGGCGGCGGCAGGCCGCGAATCATGGTCTGCGCCTGCGTCTGCGGTGGCGGTGGCAACACAGCTGGTCCGCTGGTGATCGTGAACGGCATCGCCCAGCGCGGCCGGTCGGGCTCCGGGTTCTGCTGCATGTTGCGATAAGGAAATGTCAGCTCGCCGTGCAGCACCTCGATGATGTGCTCGCCGACACGACCGGTCGCCGGAATCGTGAACTTCGCCTGGCCACCGGTCGTGACCGCCGACATCCAGCCGGTGAAGCGATTGTCGTAGAGCAGGAGCCAGGAGTTGAACAGCGGCCGCCAGCCGATGCCCTTCACCGTCACCGTGATTGGCGTGCCGAGCGGGCCTTCCTTGGGTGAGATCTCGACCGTCATGTCGAGCGAGAAGTTCACCTGCGTCAACAGCCGGTCGCCCTGCTCCAGCACGATGTCGTGCGCAAAGCCGAAGTCCTCAGGCACGACGAAGCGCGCGCTCAGGAGGCCATCGTTGTCGGACGTCACCTTGGCGATCTCATAGCCGACCGGCTTGAAGTCGCGGCCATGATATTCAGGGCCATCGACCTTCCAGTTGCCCTTCACAGTGCGCCAGACCAGCACCAGTTCCTGGTTGGGCGGCAGCTGGTCGGCGGTGACCGTCACCTCGGTGCCGGCCGGACCGTTCTCCGGCGCGACGTTGAGGCGCCCGACATAGCCGTCACGCGGGCGCGTGATCGCGACCTCCGGCCCGAGTTGCGATGGCAGCGGCGCCGCCATTGCTTCGATCCCAATCAAGCAGATCAGCAAAGCCAGCGCTAGCGATGCGGCGCAGACTCTCAACGTGTCGTCCCCGCGCATGCGGGGACCCAGTACACGCCGAACACGCCGCATCGCTCGACATTGCAACAAACGCTCTGGGATACTGGGTCCCCGCGTGCGCGGGGACGACAAGAGATGCTCAGCCGAATGCGTTTGTCGGCTGCTTCGCATTGTCATGGAAACCACCGGGGCTTCGACAACAGCTGCCGCTATTGCTGCGCCTGTTTGACGTATTCCACCGTACCCGTAATCACCGTCGGCCAGGAGCGGAACTCGCGCAGTGGCTCCCACTTGACGGTGTTGCCCTCCATGTCAGTCGCCGTGATGCTGTAGCCGAGCGAGCCGGTCGGGTAGTTCTCCGGGATCATCCAGGCCGCAGTCCAGAAAAAGTCGGTGGGCTGGCGCGGCGGGTGGCCGCCGTAGCGCGTCGGAAGCTTGCGGCCATCCGCCAGCTCGACCTCGATCGACTTGATGCCGGCCATATCGAGCGGCTTGCCTTGCAGATTGCGCACCCGGATGCGGAACACGACGTTCTCGCCGCGCTTGAACTGGCTGGTCAGCACGCAGATCGGGCCGGTCGCGCCAAGCGGCGTGTTGCCGCGCACGATGTCGCCTTCGACAAACAGCTTCTGGATGTCCTGCGCCTGTGCAGGGGCGTTGGCGACGAGAGCAGCGACAGAGACTGCGACAGCAAACGCTATCCGCGCGGCTTGCATCAGGACCTCCCCGAAAAATGTTATATTGCGGCAGCCGCTGCTGGCGCCGCTCCGTTCAGCATATAACGAAACTTGCCGCCGCAATAAGCAAAATTTGGGTATGGCAAGGGTTATGTACGCCCGCCGGCGAGCCCGGTTGGTTGGCCCGGCTAATCCCGCGAACGTCAGCGTAGTACCGAAACCAAAGCCCTGACCTGCGCCAGATCGAGCGGGCACAGGGTTGTGCCGTCGAAATACATGAAGCGCAGCCGCTTGCGGCGCGAGATCATGCGAGCCGGCAGTGGATCGAACCGCATGCTGCCGCCGCCAAGATGTGGGGTTAATGATCCGACATCGGTGACAGCTTCAACCTCGACGCGCAGCAGCGCGAGCTTTGCGCCATCGCTCGCTACCGCTTCGAGCGGAATGTGGGCGAGCCGAAGAAAGCTGGTCGGATCGCTCGCCTCGGTAAATCCCTGAACGAACGCCGCCTCGACGAGGTCGAGATCGGGTTCGGCGCGCCGCACCACTTTGTCCGGCGTGCGCTCGCGATGTGGCGTCTGCCATTGTGTAGTCTGGCCCGGAACCGGGTGATTGTGATGGATGCTGATCGCAGCCGACCAGCCGCTGCCAGCACCGTCGTGCACAGTCTTACGAGACATAACGTCTCCTCAATACGACACTGGTTTGTCGATGAGCCGCTTGTGGCCACCAAGCTTGCCGTGGGCGACCAGTGAGCCGAGCGCTTCCACCACAACCCGAACGCCGACAAGCGCTGTGATGTCAGAAGTGTCATACGGTGGCGACACTTCGACAACCTCCAGGCCGCAAATG
>Ga0066903_100002763_pt1 | contig 13927 bp, 7 predicted proteins | sample PanSoiMetaGPlot1_FD_67491 | JGI IMG/M metagenome (GOLD analysis project Ga0066903, IMG submission 67491) | Tropical forest soil microbial communities from Panama analyzed to predict greenhouse gas emissions - Panama Soil - Plot 1 (version 2) | ecosystem: Environmental > Terrestrial > Soil >...
GAAATGCCGCGTACCGCCTTGACGCGCGGCGCACCGAGGAGGGCGGTGACGATCGGATAGGTGACCTGATCTTCGATGATGTCCGGGCTGCGATCCCAGGTGGAGTAGACGATCACCTGCGTGTCGCTCAGGTCGGGCACGGCGTCGAGCGGCACCTGACGAAGCGAGAGCCAGCCTGCCGCCGCGCCGGCGAGCGCGAGAGCGACCACCGCGATGCGGTGCCGCGCCGAGAGATCAATGAGTCTGTTGATCATGGCCGTGGATCCGCGTCTCGGAATCAAGCAGGAAGGTGCCCGAGACGACGATGCGGTCACCTTCGCTGAGACCGTCCAGAACCTCGACGCGATCGCCGAGGCGGCGGCCGGTCCGCACCTGGCGCGATTGGAAGACCCCGGCGCTCCGTTCGACGAACACGCGGTTGGTCAGACCAGTCGCGACGAGCGCTTCGGCGGGGACCGTGATCGTCGCCCCGTAAGGCACCAGGAGGTTGACGTCGACGAACATGTCAGGGCGCAGAACGAACTCGGCGTTGTCGATCTCGAGCCTGATCTTCGATGACTGCGTCGTGGGGTCGAACTGGGGAAGCACGGCGGCGCTGACCCGGGCGTGCGCGGGCAGCACGTGGCCGGCCAGCGAGATCTCAGCGGCCATGCCGGGCCGCACGCGTTCGGCGTCGCGCGGCGGCACGTCGGCGAGCACCCACACCTGACGGAGATCGGCGACGCGGAAGAGCTCGGTGCCTTTCATGATCTTCTCGCCCGCCGACACGTTGCGGGCGGTGATGAAGCCGTCGACCGGCGCGCTGACCTCGATGTTCGCTGGAATGACGCGGGTCTTTCTGATTTCCTCGATCTGTGGCCTCGACATGCCCAGCGTGATCAGGCGGTCGACCGCCTGCTCCTGGGCAACCTGCGCAAACGCCATCTGCACGGAGCTCACCGTTTCGTTGCGTGTCTCGCGATCGATCGAGTCGAGGGCACCCACGAACCCCTGGATCGGCTGACGGATTTCCGGGCTCGAATAGGTGAGCAGCCACTGGTCCTTGCGAACGGCGCTGCCGGTTGTGACGCCGGCCAGGTCGCGGACGTACCCGTCGAGACCCGCGTTCAACTTGTAGATGCCTGTCTCTTCTGCAGCGACGCGGCCGAACAGCCGGACGCGCTCGACGCCAGCCTCCTGGTCGACGGCGCGCACGCGGACACCGATCATCCGCTGCGTTGCTTCGTCAACCGCGATGGCGCCAGTGGCACGCGCAGCGGGCGCCAGGTCGGCTGGCGCCTCGCCGTCTACATAGACCGGCTCGAGTGTCATGTTGCAGTCCGGCGCGATGCCCGGCTTGTCGGACGTGTACGACGGGTGCATCGGGTCGACGTAGTAGAGAATCCGGCGACCGTGCAGGCCGGACGCGGTGACCGTGTCCTGGCGCGAGTGCCACGAGCCGGCGACGAACGCCAAGCCGATCGCGCCACAGAGCAGGAACGAGAACGCTGCCTTTCTGATCATCGGACTCTCCACTCCTATGGGCAGGCCGTCGATGGACATGCGCCATTCGACGGCCTGCTGCGCGGCCGACCGTGCCGCTACTTGATCGTCCAACCGAACATCATCGCGTGGTCTTCGTGCGCGAGGTTGTGACAGTGGGTCACGAATCGCGCGCCTGCGCCCTTTCCGTTGAACGTGCGGAAGTTGCGATAGATCACGACCTCCTCACCCGGATCGAGCGCGACGACGTCTTCCTTCGAGATGTCGTCGGGGTGCCGCGGGTCCAACCCCGCGACGACGCCGTTCCGCGTAATCACGCGGTGCTCTTCCATGTGCAGATGCAGCGGGTGGACCCACCCTCCGCCACCGTTCCGCACCGTCCACATCTCCGGTCCGCCCCTGGACACGGTTCGCATGGCATTGGTTGGCTCGAACGGCCGACCGTTGATCAGCCATTCGACTTCTCCGCCGAACGCGCCGCTGCGCTGCAGCTCGAACGTGAAGTTCGGCAGCGAATTCAGCTTTTTCGTGTTGACCAGCGGCAGCGGACGGAGTTGTGTGGGCACCCCACTGTGGTCCGGCGCGTCGTCGCCGATGACGATTTTGATCATCGGGCACTTGAAGTTGGGCTCGAAGTCCGGATCGGGCACGACCGTCCCGTCGTCGAGCACCTTCGTCGGTTCGTTCCACTTGCGACCGGTCGACATCTGCAGGGTGTTCACCAAATAGATCACGTCGCCCTTGGTCGTCGGCGTCCCGTCCATGTATTTCGAGAAGTCGACCACGAACTCGCGCCGCTTCGCCGGCCAGATCTCGAACGAGTCGCGCATGATCGGGTACGGCAGCAGCCCTCCTTCGCTCGCGATCTGCGTGAACCGCATGCACTGCTGCGCATTGGGAACGCGCCACTGACCCTGCCGTTTGTTCGGATCGGGATCGGTGGCCAGCACTGGGGGTTCAGTGCCGTGGCTGCCGGTCTGCATCAGCATCAGGTTGTAGATGCGCGCGATCGACGCGTCGAGGAAACGGAGGCGGTACTTCCGGCGTTTCACCTCGAGCACTGGATACGCCGTCCCATTCACCGTGAAGATGTCGCCGACGAATCCGTGGTTCGGGAAATGACGGAAGAAGGTGTGGCCCCACCATTCCGGGTGCATCTCACCGCAGCCGTTGTGGAAGTCCTTGTGCGGCGTCACGCCGTCGTCGAGGCGGCAGTCATACAAGGCCAGCGGGATGTCGTACTCGATCCGTCCACTGATCGGATCCGGCACGCCGGGCAGCCGGAGATTCGACTTGTTCTTGGTGTCGTTCTCGTTGCCGTAGTCCATGCTCGGGTCGTAGATCGGATACAGACCGACCATGCCCTTGTAGACGTCGGCGCCGGTGAAATCCATCTTGTGGTCGTGGAACCAGAAGAACGACTGCTTCTCGGCGCTGTCGCCGCCGGCCGGCCAGTTCAGATACAGGTTGTCGCAGTATTCACCCGGGCGGTAGGCCTGCGGTTTGTGATGCGGGTTGCCGTCGCTCTCCGGCGCGGTGTGGCCGTTGTGCAAGTGCGTGAGGAACGTCGCGTTGTCCGCGCCGAAGTCGTTGCGATCGAGGTTGAACGGGTTCTCGTCGAGGTGGTTCTCGAACCTGACGATTGCCGGCCGGCCGTACATCCCGTAAATCATCGGGCCGGGGAACGTTCCGTTGAAGCCGTAGATCGTGCTGCCGGGCAGGTACCGCGGATCGGAACTGGTGGTTCCGGGCACCTGCGTCGGAGCACCAGTGGAGTCGATCGGCTGCACCAGCGATGTCGTGAAACTGTGCTGCCTCACCTGGAGCTGGATCCGGTAGAAGAGCGGATCCGGCAGTCCGAGCTGGCTCGGCCAGATCTCATGCTGGCTGAGCGCGTCGGAATCCTGTTGTCCAATTCCGGGTCCCGGTACCGGGCAGAGTGTCCCGGTCGTGTTCCAATCCGCGATCGACACCGGCTGCATCGGCGTCGGGATCGGCAGCGGATCGGTAAACGGCGACAGAATCAGCGGGCTGGTCGGGAAGACTTCCATGACTCCCGTCCCGGCGCAGCCGGTGTTCGTGATCTGACCTGCGAATGCCTGGCGCGGCGCGCTGATCCGCAGCCCGGCGGTGGAGGCGATGACGAGCCCGGTGCCCATCTTCAGCAGGTCCCGCCGGTTCAATTTGAGTTGGTCTTTTTTGTCCATCGTCTTCTCCTGTCTCGGTTGCGACGGCACCTACCGGCCTTGAAAGGGATTCAGATTCAGAAACCGTTGAAGCGGCATGGGCGCGCCCGCCGCGCCAGTCGCGGGAATCTCGATCATGTTGTCCGTGCCCGGGACGCTGTCACCGTTCGGCACGAAGAGTTGCGGATGATCGAACGGGGCCTGCTGGAACCGCACGCGATCGTCGGTGAGCGACAGCAGGAACGCGACAAGACCATTCATCTGATCCGCTGACAACATCAGCGGCACGATGGCGGGCGCTTTGGTCGCGTTAGGAAAGTCGCCGCCGCCGTCGTAGAAGTCCACCACCTGCGCGAGCGTTGCCTTGCCACCGTTGTGGAAGTACGGCCCGTTCAGCTCGATGTTGCGCAGCTGCGGGACCTTGAATGTGCCCGCAACGTCGGCGCTCTCCGTCTTCGTCATGGGCCCGGAGAGCAGTGGGAATCCCTTCGCGTTCAGCAGCAGGTTGGGGAACGCCGTGTTCTGGCCGATCCCGGCGCACCCCAGGCCGTTGCCGGGTACCTTGATGATGCTCGGGTCGGAGAGCGCCTGGAACAGATGGACCCATGAGAGCGAGTTCCCGAACGGATCCGTTCCGTCGACGCCGGGATCGTCTGCTGTCGGGCGGACGCCGATGTTGTACCAACCGGTGTCATAGGTGGCGACCGGGAGCGAAATCGGCGGCGCGACCACCTGGCCAAACGCGTCGATGGTGTTGACTGCGTAGGTGGCTGGATCGAATGTGATGACGTCGGTTCCAGCCGGCACCGGGCTGAGCGGCCCCGGAGGCGTCCAGCTCAGATTCGTGAACATCCGTTCCATGCGCAGATCGAAACCGGCTGCCTTCAACGCGGCATCGCCCGCTTCGATGCCCGGCCCGGTCAGGTTTCGCAGCGACGCGCTCGTCGTCTCCGCACCCACGTGGCAGCCGATGCAGCCGACGCCCGCGCCGCCGGTGTTGAGCGATCCGGTTCCACCGAGCACACCCGACGACGTGAAGGCCGACGGCTCGACGAGCGGGAACGACGACGGCGGCAGCGCCGGCAGCTCGAACATCGACAGCCCGTTCAGGATGTCGTCCACGGTCACGGTCCGCGTCGCGCCCGTGCTGTCGACGACGGTGATGCCTTCGTTGGCCAGCCGCGTCACCACCTGGTTCAGCGGCGTCGTGTCTGGAAGTGGCGGCCGCGGGAACGCGGCACCTGCCGGCGCGAGGTACTGATCGAGCGGCGTGTTGTCGGCAACCAGGGTGGCCTCGTACAACATGATCGAGAGGCCCCAGAAGAGCGACGTGTTGGCCTCGGCCATCGTGTACGTCTTGCCGTTGATCTTGACCGTCTGCTTCGAGCTCGCGTTCCACCATTTGGCCTTGAACGCCTGCTGGATCATCGACGCGTAGGTGGTCGTGAGTCCCTTGACCGGATCGGCATACGAGCCGAGCACGCTGTCGGTCGGATCGACTTTCTGCAGGCCGAGCGGTTTGAGCCCCAGGAGTTTGTGCCCGAGATCGGGGAACGAGCGGTTCGCGGCCGACATTTCGACCGGATTCAACGGAGGGCCGACCGCCTGCGATGCAAGCGCCGCGTCCTGGATGTGGATGTCGATCTGCGTCGGCCCGGTCACGCCGAGGTACCACACGCGTGCGGTGGTGTCGCGGTTGCCGAACGGGTTCACCCCGTTGAACTCCGACTGCGCCCGTCCGTTCCAGAAGTTGCGGTGATTGAAGACGGCGTTGATCACCGACGGCGTGTTCTTGCCGGTCACCTGCCGAACGTTCACGCCGCCGACGTTGAACACCGGATCGGGCACCGCCGTCGTCTGTTCCGCGCCGGTCTTGCTGTTGAATCCCGCGAAGTTCGACTTTCGCACACCCTGCGATCCGACGATGTTGTCGTTGTCGCTCGTCGCGCTTCGCGTCAACGGGAAATCGAGCGCGCCGAGCGCGCGGTTCGGAGCTTGCGCGTCCCATGCGTTGTTGGCGCCGGGGTTCAACTGGTTGGTGCTGCGCCCGTCCTGACCTGCCTGGAAGTGACACGTTGCGCAGGCCGTCTTGTTGTCGCTGCCCGCCTGCACGTCCCAGAACAGAGCTTTCCCGAGGCGGATCGCGGCGCTCAGGTTCGCGACGTAATCGACCAGGTCGCCTCGGATCGTGGGCAACTGGGTGACCTTGTCCGGCGGAATCACTGGATTGGGTACGGACTTGAGCGAGGAGAGCAGCACCGGCGGAAGCGCGGGCGGCGCGAGCGGCGGGACGACGCCGAAGCCGCCGGGCGCGTAGCACACGTAGGTCTGCGGCTGCGCGAACAGAGCAGTCGGGCCGACGAGCACGAATACCAGAGCGACGAGCACGCGTGGACCGAGCTGGCCCACCCAAGCAAACCTTCCAGTCATCGTCGTCCCTCCTTCAAGTAGGTCGCGCACAACTGTCAGCCAAGATACGAGTGGCGGTGAGAATCAGAAAGTGGGTGATCCGCGGTGCGACATGGGGGAATTCATGGATACACGAAGGGGAAAAAACCGACGGACGCGAATCGGCGGATCGTTAGTCGGGTTCGCAGATCGATTGCAGATCGAGGTGCTACTGATGTACGGCCAGGCTCGAGGACGGCGCCGCTCTTACGGGCGGCGGTTCGGGTGGGTGGTTGTGATCGGTGGGGCAGTGAGTGGCCGGAAGATTGAGAACGTCGGCGCGGCGCTGGCGGCGGCCGAAGGCCGCCGCCAGCGTCAGTCGATCAACCCTTGCACACGTCGCCCGAGAGCGTAGTGGAGCTTTTCGTGACGACGCCGTTGGCGTTGACCTTGAACACGATCGTCGCTTTGGTCGTCCAGTTGTCGAGCGCCTTCGAGCCCTTCATGAACAACTTCGCGGTGAACGTCAGGTCGGTCGTCGTGTTCGGGTCATTCGGCACCGCCGCAGTGATGCTGAACTGCTCGTTATCAGAGTACGAGTACGTCTTGGTCGCGTCGAAAATGTCGACGCCGGTGCCTTTGAACAGGTCCGAAATATCGAGATGGAGATCGCCGCTGCCGGTGACTTTCGTGACAATTGACGTAGTCTCGGTGCCCGTCACTTCGACGAGGTTGTTGCCCGTGCAGGGATTCACAACCTGGAGGTCGAACGGCTGCTGAACCGTCTGCGCCGCCGCACCCAGCGGCAGGGCGAGCAAAGCGCTGGCAAAAACGACTCCGACGAGTGGCTGACGAAGTGTGGCTGCGGTCATGGCTGGTTCCTCTCTTTGCTCGTCTGGGTCGCAACCGTCGCGACCCAGGATTTCCTGAACCGACCGAATGCGCCGATTCGTGGAGCGCTTCGGCAAATATGCTGACAAGATAAGACTCGGCCGCAGACCTCGTAAGCGGGTGTTATGCGGTGCGGACGGAGGGAATCCACGGCGGAGCCGGACGGAAAAACTCGGCGCATCGAACTTCGGCATTCGCCGCGCGAAACCGGCACGACCGAGAAATGGTGTCGTTGTTTCGGGATCGATCGAAGCGGGAGCCGACCTGTTGCGGGATTGAGTAGTGCCGTCCGGTGGTCGCCGGACCACCGGACGGCGTTCGTCTATTTGGGAAGGAACGAGGGGTCGCAACCGTAGGAAAGGTAGAGGCCCGTCGCGTAGTCTCTGATGGTTGGACTCGTGTACTTGTATGTGATGACCGCGAGCAGAGCGCTGCAAACCGTGCCTTCGCCGCCGCCGCCTTTGCCCTTGGCTTCGACGCGCGTGCCGCCGACGATCATGCCGGAAGCGACGAGCCCCGACAGAACCATGGCCGCACCAAACCGCCTCATGTTATGCATGTCTTATCCTCCTAAGAAAAGATCGCTCGACGTATTACTGAGCAAACATAGGGGAAGCATCGTTCTCAATCGAGTCGGAGCTTCCCCGTATCACGGCCACAGAAAACCCGGGTATCAACAACCTGAAATCCCGGCATCGCCCCACACGGTGTGACAGAGCGGTCGAAGCGCGACGTGTCGCGTTTCGACCGCTCTCGTGAACCGCCTACTGCCGGATCCTCTGCAGTTGAGTCGGTCCTGTCGATCCGCCAAGGTTCGAGATGACGACCAGTGGCGTCGCCGGCGGCAACGCCGGCTCCTGGATACCGACGATGTCGAGCGTGTAGATCCCGCCGCCCGTGTTCAGCATGATCCCGAGCGGACCGGGATCGACGATCGTGCCGGTCGTCGTGAGATACGGCTCGAGCCTCAGCACGACGTTCGGACCCACGGCGTTGGTCGTCGCGGTGATGAGCAGCCGCTGCTTGCCGGTGCGGTATTCCGTTGTCATGGTGATGACGTCCGGAACCGGGTTCACCGTCACGACGATGATCTGCGGTGCCGAGGCCGGCGACGGCGGCTGGCCGCCACCCGGGTTGAACACCGCCGTCACGGCGATCTGAATCGTGGCCGCCGGCGTGGCGGGCGGGAGAGTTGGTATGAAGTTGAGCGTCTTGCCCTGGACCGGATTCGGGAGAACGGTCAATCCGCCACCGGGGAGCTGCGTCCACGTGAACGTGCACTTCGAGGTCTGGTCGACGCCAAGGAACGTGCACGACGCATTCAGCGTCTGAGGCACACCGGTTGGCACGGACAGCGGCCCCGCCGGGTTGATCGTCACCGTCGGCAGGTTCGGCGCGTTGATCGTGACGGTCACGCTCTGCGCGGTGCTCAGACCGGTGATGCTGTCGGTGACGGTCAGCGTGATGGTCTGCGCCTCGGTCGCCGTGACGACAGGGGCCGTGTAGTTGGTCGACGCAGCCGTTGGCGCGCTGAACGTTCCTTTCGTCGCGGTCCACGCGTAGCTCGCGATCGCACCAGGACTGACGGTCACCGTACTCGTGAACAGCACGGTGGTGCCCGACGCGATGCTCGATGGACCGTTGATGATCACGCCCGGTGGAATCGGCGGCGGCGGCAGCGGCGCCGCGTCGGCGACCCAGGGATTGAGCGCACCGGGCGCCAGCGTGCCGGGCAGTTGGACGAACGGCCCGTTGAGGTTTGGATTCGGCGTGAATCCGCCCGCCGACATGTACCCGCCCGACGCCAGGAACGGCATCGTCTCGAAGTTCGCCGGCGGCACCGGCGCCCCCGGAATCTGCTCGGGGAAGATGTACTCGCCGATCGGCGCGTGGTACTGCCCGGTGGTGAGACCGTTGGCAGCGATGACGCGCGTATTAGCCGTACCAGTCGTGCTCTCTACGACAGCACGCACCTCACGCGTGGCCGGCAGGAACACGCCCGTTGGCGGCGGCGTGCACCCTTTGGCGTCGGGTCCGACGACGGTGGCGGTGCACGGCGGACGGAACCGCCAGCGTCCCGCGACCGCGCCGCCCAGCGCCACGATGCCGCTGTCGACCCCGACCTTGCCCCAGTCGCGATCGCCAGTCTGGCCGGTCGGGAGCACGTCAATGCCATACAGGTGAACGTTCCGGGTGACGTCGGTCGAGAACCCTTCGAAGCGTGTGCGTACCGCGGCCTCCGCCGCGCCAGGCGCCGTCACGCCGCCAGTGCCCAGCAGCGCGACGTCGATCGCGACGTACACCGGATCGATACCGGCCGCTGTATAGATCGCGATGTTGTTCACGATCGTGTGCGCAGAGATGTAGGTATTGGCCGCGCCGGGCCACGGGCTGGCGGTCGGGGATCCGCCATCGTGGACCAGTGTGCCGGCGAAAGTCACGTAATCGCCGATCTCAAACGGCGCCTGAAGCCTCGGATCGAGCGGGCCCGTCGGACTGCCCGGCGGGAAGTTGCCGGACATGGTGAAGACCCCGGAGAACGCGCCGTTCACGAACTGACGGTTGCTCTGCGGGCACTGCGGGTCGGCACCCGGCACACCTGCACTCGCGCCGGCAAAGCGCGGCACGCACATCGGATAGCCAGTGACGCTGCGGATCGTCGGGTTCTCCGAATCAACGGTGAACCGCGGGTCTGGCGACACCACGCGTCCATAGCGTCCAACCGGATCGTTGATGGCAATGCGAGCGCCGGTCGCCCCGTTGGCCGCGCCAACGTAGATCTCGCCCTTCGCATAGTCGATGAAGTTGATGTAGCCGGCACCGGTGTTGAGCGCATCTTGCGAGATGGTCACGAGTCCGGCCCTGAGGTCGCCTGCGACCACGTTGCCGACCACGTGCACCTGGTAGGTTGACATCGGCGTCGGCACATCATTCAGCGCCATGCCGGTGGCCACGTTGGTGTACGGCGACGGAGCGGTGGTGAAGAGCTCCGCCCAGGTCAGGGCGTTCGCCGGCAGGATGACGATGGTGTTCGACGGCAGAGTAACCGTGTGACCGTTGACCACAATGTGTCCGCCTTGCAGTAACCCAGAGCCGACGCCATCCAGCGTCGCACTCTGCAGGAAGCCGGTGATATCGAACTGCGACGCCGCGGTTGGCGGCGTCGGCAGCTGCGCGCGCAGGCCGACACTGGCCACCGCCAGCACGGCGAGCACGAGCAACACGAGATGTGTTGAGGAACGAGTTCGGGCGGTCACAGCATGCATGGCAGGGCCTCGCTTGAGTGAAGAGAGAGACGATTCGGACTCTTCGCCAAGGTAGGGCTGCGGCCCGATCTCAGGTAGCGGGTGATCCACGGTCTGCGACTGGGGAATTCCGGGAGGCGTGCGCGGGAAATTAGAGGGGAGCGCTGACACAAAAAAGGAGCGCCGCGATGGCGGCGCTCCGTTAACTCCTGAACGATCTGCGACTCTAGCGATAGTGTGCGACGTCGCGCTCGTCGTGCCGGTGCCGCCTGAACACGTCGGCGACGTGCCATGTGAACGAGCGGCTGAAGGTCGCGCCGTCGCGGGTGAAGGTGACCGTCACGTGGTAGTCGCCGGCCGCGTTGAAGCCGATCCGGCCGCGAATCACGCCGTGCTTCCGATCGATCTCCAGGCCGGGCGGCAGGTTCATCGCGTTGAACACGCCCCGCGCCTGACAGTCGTCGGCGTCATTGTCGTCGTTGTGCATGGCGCCGGGCAGCGGCGAGTCGGACGGCGCGATCTGCACTTTCAGTCGTACTCGATCGCCTTCGCTGTTGAACTGATCGAGAATCGGCGCGATCGGGTTGGTCGGCGGCGGCGGCGCGACAGCGACGACGTTGATCAGCACGCTGGCCGTCGCCGACGTGTAGTTCGCGGCGTCAGTCGGGGTGAAGACCACCGACAGCGTCTGACCGTTGCCGGCCGGCAGGACGGTGCCGGCAGCGGGGGAGTAGACAAACGCTCCCGGAGCATTCGCCGTGGCATTCAACTGCGCCGCACCGAGCGGCGTGCCGGCGGTGATATCGGCTGGCGGCGCCCACGCGATGACAGGTACGGCCTGCTTGACGACGATCTGAACGCTCGCGCTCGAGTCGGAGAGATTGGTGTCCGTCGGCGTGAACGTCACGCTCAACGTCTGCGTTCCCGCCGGGAGCACGGTGCCGGCCGCGGGGTTGTACACGAACGATCCGGCCACGCTCGCCGTCGCGTTCAATTGCGCCGCACCCAGCAAGGTTCCGAACGTAATCGGCGCAGGAGTGGCCCAGGTGACGACACTCGAGCCCCTGGCGATGGAGAACGACTGCGGAACGTCAGCCGCAGCCTGATAGTTCGCGTTCCCTGCCTGGGACGCCGTCACCGTGCAGCTGCCCACGCCGGTGATCGTCACGATGTTGGCCGACACCGAGCACGAACCAGTCGCAGCGAACGTGACCGGATTGCCAGAGGCGCCGCCAGTGGCACTGATTGCGAACGGCGCATCACCAAACGTCTTGTTCGCCAGCGTGCCGAAGGCGATCGACTGTGACGCCTTCGCGATCGTGAAGGACTGGGGAGCGTCGGCAGCTGCGAGGTAGTTCGCGTTGCCGGCCTGCGACGCCGTGATGGTGCAGCTGCCCGCGGCGAGCAGTGTCACTTCATGATTCGTGACGCTGCATTGACCGGCCGCGCTGAACGTCACGGGCTGGCCGGACGCGCCGCCGGCCGCGCTCACGAGGAACGGCGCGTCGCCGAAGACGTGATTGGGCAGCGGGCCAAACGCGATCGACTGCGACGCTTTGTCGACGTGCAGCGACAGCGTGGCCGATCCGGTGCAGTTGGCCGAATCGGTCGCGCTGACGCCATAACTGAAATCGCCTGCCGACGTCGGAACGCCGGCGATCGCGCCGCTCGACGCCAGCGTCAGCCCCGGCGGCATCGTGCTCCCGCTGTCGAGGCCGAACGTGTACGGCGAGGTGCCACCGGTCGCCGAGACCTGGCCCGAGAAGCCGGCCTGGACGACGGCGCCGCTGACCGAGGACTGCGTGATCGACAGCGGGGAGCAGGAGCCGGCGGCCACCGGCATCAGGACCACCGCTGACGTTGCGCCGTTCTTCGTGCCGACGGCGATGATCCATCCCTGGTTGTTGATCCCGACCGCCTTGTCGAGCGTCCAGACGCCATCGGCTGGATCGACGAGCGTAGCAAGGTCGAGCATCGTGCCGTTCTGGTAGAGGAACGCGCGGCCTGCGGCGTCGGCGATATTGGTCGTCGAGCTTATGCCGACAACCTGCCCGACGTTGTTGATGCTCCAAGCGTTGCCTTGGAGGTCGCCCTGCAGCATGCCGTCGCCGAGGACGACCAGGGTATGCGCGGCGTCGTTCATCCACAGCGTCGCGAGCGTGTTGGCCTGTCCGGACAGGCTCCCGACCGCTACGCCGTTTCCATTTACGCCGTTTGCGATCCCGCTGCGGGCCTTCCCGTTGATGGGGTCCGTCAGCGTGTCCAGTACGGCCAGGCTGTGCGCCGCATCCGTGTTCCACATTCCCGCACGACCGGTGCTGCCGGACGCGGCGAATGTGTCGCTGATCAGCGCGCCGACGGCGAGGCCGGTGGGCGCCACCGCCCGGACGAACGCACCGTTCACTGTGCCGCCAACCGTCGGCAGCAGCGTCCGGTTGAACCTGCCCGGATGACCGGGCAGATCCTCGATCCAGAAGACCGGGTTCATTTTGTCGAGGGCGGGGTTGCCGCTGGTAGAGAAGTTGCCGAAGATTACGCTGGCGTCGGTGACTCCAGTTGCGTACTGGTTGCTTCCGCCCGAAGGATCGACCTCAATCGCGCCGGATGGCGTCATCAGCAGCGCTTTCGGCTGCATGTCGCCGATGTCGCCATAGCCGGCGATTACCCCGGAGAGCGAATTGATCGCCCAGGGCTGTGCGTAGGTGCCCTTCGGCAACTTACCGAGATCGGTCGGCACGGCGTTGTGCCACGCGACCAACGTCGAATTGACGCCGGCAGTACCGCAGTAGCCGACGACGGTACCGTCGTCGGCGATGGCCGTGGGCACGCAGGAGCCTACCTGTGGCAGCGGCGCAAGCTGAACGACGTGATACTGCACGCTCGACGCCGACTGCGCGGCAGCCAGCGCCGGAATCGTGAGAAGAAATGCTGCGAGAGCTGGGAGTGTGTGCTTCATGGCACCTGAGACGACCGCCACGGGGCGATGACACACTTTTCTGAAGCGTCACCGATACCGGCATTTTTCCCGTCGCGTACCCGATGTTTCCCGGCCGGACGATGGGGAAGGACCGCTTACGGACCGAGACAGTCCCCGCCTAACGTGGGCGCATGCAGGCGTGCAGCGGCTGTCCCCATTTCGTCGCCGGGATCTGCAATCAGACCTCCGCCAGCCGGCCTGCGCCGTGCGCCGAGGAATGCCGCATCTCGCGGCGCGACGCGGACCTCGCGGTGCTCTTCGACCGCTATCACCGTCACGTTGTCGCCTGGGCATGTCGGATGAGCGGCAGCTATGAACTGGCCAGAGATCTGGGGCAGGACGTATTCATCAAGGCCTGGGCCGCGTGGGATCGTTTTCGCGGCGATTCGCAGTTCACGACGTGGCTCTATACGATCACCCGGAACTGCTATCGCGATCACATGAAGGCGCGGGCCGCGAGACCGCACGAAGTCGACGATCGCGCGCTGACGACAGATTCGCCCGTTGTGGAGAACGATGCCATCGCGGCGCTCGAAGCGGCGCACGCCGCGGCGCTGGTGCGGCGGCTGATGCGTGACGCACGTCTCGATCGAATCGAGACACGCGCGTTCGTTCTTCACTACGGACGCGAGATGTCGTTGCAGGACGTTGCAGCACGGCTGGGACTCACAAACCCCAGTGGCGCGCGCGCGCCAATTACCAGCGCAAAGCGGAAGCTACGGCGTTCGCTCGAACGATGGCAACATCTTGCCGCACGC
>Ga0066903_100002764_pt1 | contig 13926 bp, 9 predicted proteins | sample PanSoiMetaGPlot1_FD_67491 | JGI IMG/M metagenome (GOLD analysis project Ga0066903, IMG submission 67491) | Tropical forest soil microbial communities from Panama analyzed to predict greenhouse gas emissions - Panama Soil - Plot 1 (version 2) | ecosystem: Environmental > Terrestrial > Soil >...
GGGTCGTCGAACAACGACAACGTGTTCATGGTCGACGGCGTGCAAATCCAGCACATGGGGTTCGGCGGCAACCAGACCGGCTTCTACTTCAACGACGGGTTGATGGAGGAGATCAGCTACCAGACGAGCTCGCTGCCGGCCGAGGCGCCGGTCGGCGGCGTGCAGATCAACATGATTCCGCACGACGGCGGCAACACGTTTCGCGGGTCGCTCTTCAGCACGGCCGCCAACGGCAGCATGCAGGCGAACAATCTCGACGGCGACCTCGTGGCGCTCGGCTTCAGGGCGCAGAACCGCGTCGACAGCGTGTACGACGTCAACGCCACGCTGGGCGGTCCGGTGAAGCGCGACCACCTCTGGTTCTTCGGCACGTACCGACGGTGGAGCGCCAACAACTTTCTCGGCAACACGTTCACGTCGACCGGCGATCAGGCCATCGACGATCAGCACATCTCCGACGCCACGATCCGCCTCACGTGGCAGGCGACGCCGCGAAACAAGATATCGCTCCATTACGACCAGAGCATCAAGTGGCGCGGCCATCGGCCGAACAACTGGGTGACGGCGAGCCTCAACGATCCGATCTCCGACGTGGTGCAGACGACGCAGTTGAACTTCATCGGGGAAGTCAAATGGGCGTCGCCGATCACCAACCGGTTGCTCGCCGACGCGTCGGTCTTCGTCTTGCCGGTCAACTACACGCTCGGTTTCGAGCCCGACGCCGCACCTGACGCGATCGCCACCTTCGATCAGATTCGGTCGGCCATCAGCGGCGTCTCGCCGCGGATGGACACGAACTCGGCGCGGATGGTCACCTACGGGGCCAGCGCGTCGTACGTCACCGGCTCGCACGACATCAAGGCGGGCGGCCAGCTGCGGACCGGCTGGTCGCAGGAGCTGTTCACAATCCGCGGCGACATCCTGCAGATTACCAACAACGGCGTGCCCGGCTCGGTGAGGCTGGTCAACACGCCGAGCGGCCACAAGGAGCGGGGCGCGAACGGCGCGCTGTACGTGCAGGACTCGTGGCGCCTCGGAGCTTTCACGCTGAATCCCGGTGTGCGCTACGAGCGCTTCGTCATGTCGATTCCGGCGCAGAGCGCGCCGGCCGGCACGTGGATCGGGGCGCGCGACTTCGCCGCGCAGGACAATATCGTCAACTGGAACACGGTGTCGCCCCGGCTCGGCGTCTCCTGGGACGCGTCGGGTGACGGCCGAACGGCGGTGAAGGGCGGCGTGAGCCGGTACGACCGGCTCGAAGGCATCACGATCATTCAGCCGCTCAACCAGCGCAACATCGCCTTTCAGACCTGCACCTGGAACGACGCAAACCACGATCTCGTGGCCCAGACCAGCGAGATTGGGCCGTGCAGTGGATCGCTGCAGCCGAGCCTCGGCAACGTCGATCCCGGCCTGGCGCGTCCGCACCAGTGGGAATACACGGTGATGGTCCAGCGCCAGATTGGCAGCAACACGGCGGTCAGCCTCGGTTACTACGGCCGCCGGTTCGGCGATATCTACACGACGGTGAACGCGGCCGTACCCGCGACGGCGTACACGCCGGTGACGATCACGAACCCGCTGACCGGCCAGCCGCTGACGGTCTACAACCAGGATCCCTCGACGCGCAGCGCCGTCCGCAACGTCGTCACCACGATTCCCGAGCTCGATCAGCACTACAACGGCGTCGAGGTGCAGATGAACACGCGCATGCGCAACGGCTCCGTGTTCGGCGGCCTGACGATCGGGCGAGACTACGGCGATCAGGAGGGCAGCGATCTCAACAACCCGAACAACCGGATCAACAACCAGGGCGCGATCGGATTCGACTCGACGTATCAGATCCGCGGCGGGTTCAACTGGCGCGTGCCCGGCGCCGTGCAGCTGTCCGGATCGATTCGAGAGGCGACTGGCCTCCCGCTGACGCGGGTCTTCGTGGTGACGTCGGCGGTCGTGCCGGGCCTGACGCAAGTCAATCAGAACGTGCAGGTCGCCCAGCGCGGCGACTTCCGGTATCCGTGGGTGAACCTCGTCGACCTGCGCGTGGCGCGAACCTTCGGAGCCGGGCGCATGCGGCTCGAGCCGACGTTCGACCTCTTCAACGTGTTCAACAACAACGCCGTGACGAGCGCCGTGACCACGATCGGGTCGTCGCTCGGCCGGCCGTCGGCCATCGTGATGGGGCGGCTGGCTCGCGTCGGCGGCCGCATCACGTTCTGATGTTCACGCGATTCTCAGTCGCCGCGGCATTGACGCTGGCGGGTAGCGTTGCGGTCGCGGTGCAGCAGCCGGCAACGAATCTCGGCTCCGACGCGAACGGCAATCCGATCCGCCGCGCGATCAAGACCGGCCACGTGTCGAATTACGACGAGGCCAAGGTCAAGCCGTACATCCTCCCGGATCCGTTGAAATTCGCGGACGGTACGGAGGTGCGCGACGCGCGCGCGTGGACGACCAGACGGCGCGCCGAGATCGTACGCCTGTATGAAACGGAGGTGTTCGGGCGCATTCCGCCAGCCGCGCCGCCCGTCGCCTGGCAGGTGATACACACCGAGCCGGGCGCTCGAAACGGCACGGCGATCTTCAAGAGCGTGACCGGCACGATCGGCAGCGCGCCGGACGCGCCGCGCATCAACCTGCAGCTCTATACGCCGGCGCGTGCACGGAATCGCGTGCCGGTGATTCTTCTCGTGAACTTCGGCGGCGGTCCCGCGGAGCAGCCGACGGGCGCGCGCCTGCTGCCGCCGCGCGATCCTCCGGTCGCTTCGGAGATCCTCGACAGAGGGTGGGGCTACGCGATGGTCGGGTACCAGGACATCCAGCCCGATCGCGCGGGGGCATGGAGGGAAGGGGTCGTCGGCGCCACGCTCGCGGGACAACGCGCGCAGCCCGATCCCGACGAGTGGGGCACCATCAGCGCCTGGGCGTGGGGCGTCAGCCGCATCATCGACTATCTCGAAGCGGATCCTTCGATCGACAAGAAGCGGATCGCGCTGTTCGGCCACTCGAGGCTCGGCAAGACCGCCTTGTGGGCGTCGGCGCTCGACCAACGCATCGCCGTCGTCTACTCGAGCTGCTCGGGTGAGATGGGCGCCGCACTCGCCCGGCGCGACTGGGGCGAGACGGTCGACGATATGGCGCAGAATTTCGCCTGGCAGTTCGCCGGCAACTTCCAGAAATGGTCCGGCCGCTGGAACGAGATGCCCGTGGATGCCCACATGCTGATTGCGTTGAGCGCGCCGCGCCCGGTGTTCATCACCGGCGGCACCACCGATCAATGGTCCGATCCGGTGGGTGAGTTCCTGGCCGAGGTCGCGGCGGGTCCGGTGTATGGGTTGTTGGGAAAGAAGGATCTTGGAACGACGACGCTGCCGCCGCTCGACACGCCGCTCACCGCCGGCGATCTGGGGTGGCATTACCACACGGGCGGCCACGCCGCGACGCCAGCCGACTGGGCCGCGTTTCTGCAGTTCGCCGCGAAGTACTTCTAGGTGGACACCGCAACAACCGGGCCCGCATACATCACGGCCGCCGGCTGGCGCATCGTGCTCCTCGCCAGCCTCGGCGGCACGCTCGAGTTCTACGACTTCGTCATCTTCGGCGTCTTCGCGAAAGATATCGCCGACGCCGTCTTTCCAAATCCCACGCCGCTCATCTCGCTGATCGTCACCTTCGGCGCGTTCGCCGCCGGCTATCTCGCGCGGCCGATCGGCGGCATCGTGCTCAGCCACTTCGGCGATCGCTACGGCCGCCGCCGCGTGTTTCTCGCGTCGATCTTCGTGATGTCGGCGGCCACCTTCGGCATGGGGCTCGTCCCGGCGTTCGCCGCGTGGGGACCGTCGGCGAGCGTGCTGATGGTGTCGCTTCGACTGGTGCAGGGATTCTGCCTCGGCGGCGAGCTTCCCGGCGCCCTGACCTACGTGGTCGAAACGGCGCCGCGCCAGGCGCCGTTCGTCTGCGGCGTCGTCTTCGCGTGCGTCACGATGGGCGTGGCGGCGGCCACCGGAGTGAGCCTTGCAGTCCGCACATGGCTGCCGGCGGACCTCGTGCCGTCGTTCGGCTGGCGTATCGCGTTCATGCTGGGCGGGCTCGGCGGCCTCGTGAGCTTCGCTCTCCGGCGCTCGCTCGAGGAATCGCCGGAGTTCGCGCGGATGAAGCAGCTCGCGGCGAAACGGCCGTTCCGGGAAGTCCTGCAGACGCACCTTCGCCAGGTGGTGCTTGGCGTCGCCACGCTGGCCGCGACGGCCGGCTTCACCGGCCTGTTCTTCTCGCACATGCCGGCGTACATGTCCGGCGTGCTCGGCTACAACCCGCGGCAGGTCGTCATCTCGCAAAGCGCCGCGGTCATCGTGCACGCGCTCGGGATTCTTGGCGTGGGGCGTCTCGCGAGTCGTGTCGATCCGCGGCTGCTGCTGCGCACGGGTGCGCTCGCGCTCGTCGCGCTTGCGTTCCCGTGGTATTCGGCGCTTGCCGGTCACACGGTGAACGCGACGCTGCTCTTGATACTGGCAGGATTGTGCGCCAGCCTGATCAACGGCACCTTCGCGGTGCTGCTCACGCGTCTCTTTCCGACGCGCGTCCGCTTCAGCGGGGTCGCGCTCGGCTTCAACGTCGCCTTCACGATCTTCAGCGGCACGGCACCGCTCGTCGCGACCAGCCTCATTCGCAGCACCGGCCAGGCGGCCGCGCCCGCATTCGTGATGATCGGTTGCGGGCTGCTGACGCTCGTCGCGGCTCAACTCTCAACGCTCGAGTCGCAACGAACAGCGACATAGCTGAAGTCGCTGAGATTGGCAACTTTGCCATTTGACAGTTGTTGCGGCGTCAGACCCGTAGCTGGCGTACCGGCCTGACCTCCACGCTGCCTTCGCGCGCTGGCGGAATCTTCGCAGCCACCTGAATCGCGTCGTTCAAGTCGTTGGCGTCGATCAGATAGAAGCCCGCGAGCTTTTCCTTCGTCTCCGCGAACGGTCCGTCGGTGACCGAGAGCTTCCCGTTCCGGACGCGCACCGTTGTCGCGGTGTCGACCGACTGCAGCGCCTCGGCGGCGATGAGCTGGCCGTTTTGTCTGAGCCCGTCGCCGCATGCCATGCATTCACTGTCGGCTATCGCGCTCGGCTTGCCGGGATCCATGTAAACGAGACAGAGATATTTCATAGGTCTCCACTCGGGCGGACAGGTGCGTCCGCCCCTACGGGTCTGGCCTCACATTGTGTAGTCGATCCTTCCACACCTATTTCGACAACTCGGCGAGACGACGCTCGAGCAGCCGCCGCTCCGGTTCCTGGCGTGCGAGGGACAGCGCTCGTGTGTACGAGGAGCGTGCCTCCGCCGTGTTTCCGAGCTGCCGGCAGAGCTCGGCGCGCGCGGCATGGGCCGGCCGATAGTCTCCGAGATCGCCGCGGCCCAGAATCGAATCGATGATGGCGACGCCGGCCGCGGGGCCGTCGCGCATGGCGACCGCGACGGCGCGGTTCAGCTCGACCACAGGAGATGGGTCGAGCCTCTGCAGCACGTCGTAGAGGCCGACGATTTCCACCCAATCGGTCGCCTCCACGCTCGACGCCTCGGCATGAACGGCGGCGATCGCGGCCTGAATCGAGTAGGCGCCGAATCGTCTGGACGCGAGCGCGCGTTCGACAAGCCGAACGCCCTCCGCGATTTGCTGTCGGTCCCACAGCGAGCGGTCCTGATCGTCGAGCAGAACGAGCTCGCCGGTCGAGGTTGCGCGTGCCGCGCGACGTGATTCATGCAGCAGCATCAGCGCGAGCAGCCCTCGAGCTTCCGGCTGCGGCAGGAGCTCGACGAGCAGCCGTCCGAGCCGAATCGCCTCCGCCGACAGATCGTGGCGCATCAGCGCCGTCCCTGATGAAGCCGCGTAGCCTTCGTTGAACACGAGATAGATCACGCGCAGCACGGCCTCGAGCCGTTCGGGCAGCTCGGCCGGCGACGGCACCTGATACGGGATGCGCGCGTCGCGTATCTTGCCCTTCGCGCGCACGATCCGCTGCGCGATCGTCGGCGCTGGGGTCAGGAATGCCCGCGCGATCTCTTCGGTCTTCAAGCCGCAGACTTCCCGGAGCGTCAGCGCCACCTGCGCGTCCGGCGCGAGCGCCGGATGGCAGCACGTGAAGATGAGGCGCAGCCGGTCGTCCTCGACGCTTTCTTCCTCCGTCCAGGCCGCCGGATCGACGACGCCGAGCGCGGCCTCGTCGGCGATCTCGTCGAGCGGATCGAACCGGGCGCGCCGGCGCATCGCGTCAATCGCCTTGAAGCGGCCGGCCGACACGAGCCAGGCGCGCGGGCTCGCGGGCACCCCGTCGCGCGGCCATTGCTCGAGGGCGGCCCGGAAGGCGTCGTGCAGCGCCTCTTCGGCGGCGTCGAAATCGCCCAGCAGGCGGATCAGCGTGGCGAGCACCCGCCGCGATTCGGCAAAGTAGAGCTCGCTCAGCCGCTCCTCGATGCTCCCGGTCGTCGCCATACCCTGTCGATTCTGGCATCCGCCGCTCGACCACTCAATAGAGGAGAGCAACCGTGCCATCGAACAGGCTGTTGTGGACTATTCAGACGCTGCTGGCGGTGCTGTTTCTGTTTGCGGGCGCCATGAAGCTCGTCCTGCCAATCGAGGTGATGGCGGGAACATCTGGGCTGTCGGGACCGTTTCTCCGGTTCATCGGCGTTGCCGAGGTCCTCGGCGCGTTCGGCCTCGTTCTTCCGGGTCTGCTGCGGATTCGGCCCGGGCTGGCGCCCGTGGCGGCCGCGGGGCTCGTGATCATCATGATCGGCGCGACCGTGATCTCGGCGTTGCCCGGCCCGCTCGCGCCGGCGCTCGTTCCGTTCGTCGTCGGACTTCTCGCCGCCTTCGTGGCGTACGGCCGCTCGACCGATTTCACGGCGATCAGAAATCTACGTTCAGCGTGACGGGGTTGCCGCCGACCGTGATCGAGTACTTGCGCACGGCCCCGCTCGCTTTGCGCACCAGCACTTCGTGGACGCCGACGGCCACCTCCAGCGCTTTGACCGGCGTCTCCCCGACGCGCGAGCCGTCGAGGAACACCTCCATCGTCTGGGTGCCGGTGACGGTGAGCGGCGAGGTCGGAGACAGGCGGAGCGTCGTCGTTTCTCCCGGCTTCACCTCGACGGGCTTGACGACGTCGTAGCCGAGCCTGCGGTTGACGAACCGAAGGTCGTGCATGCCGGCCGACAGCGTGATCTGATTGCGGTCGTCGAGTCGCAGCACGTTTCCACCCTCGGTGATCTGAGCCTCGAACGGCAGGTACACGGCGGCAAACCCGGGGAAAATCCCCTCATCGATGTCGATGGTGCCGTTCGCGCCGAGTGTGACCGTTTTGCGAACCGTTCCTGACTCGCTCGTGAGCGTCACCTCGTGATTGCCTGCCGGAATGTCGTTCAGCGTCAAGGGCGTGGTGCCTCGCTGTTCGCCGTCGACCAGCACCATCGCAGCCGAATTCGACTTCACCCTGAGGGTGCCGATTCCTCCGGCGCCTGCTCCTTTGCGGCCTGTGGCGCCGCCTCGCGCGTTTGGCGTCGTCGATGTCGATGTGTCGGCCGGCTTTTCCTTCGTCGAGAATGCGCGTGAGACGTACGACCAGCCGACGTACGCGACGCCGCCAAGTGCCGCAACGACCGCCGCGCGCATGAGCCAGCGCAGGGCCGGCCCGTCGCGCAACCCGATCGATTCTCCGGTGTCACCGGGCGCTTCCGGCTCGCTCGCGTCGACGGCGGCCGAGGGGTGGTGTTCCGGCCTCAATTCCTCCGCGGCCGCGCGCGACTCGGCGGGTTCGAGCCCGGGTACGACGAGCGGCTCGGACGACCACGTCGCGCGTCGTGCGCGCGCCCAGCTGGCCGCGGCCTGCGCCGCCGCGAGCAGTTCAGCATCCCCGTCCGGTGTGCCGGCGCGCTCTGCCACGGACCAAAACTATAATTGGTTCCGCTCCATCCCGATGAGCAAAGAACGCGTCGTCCCAGAGGCCGGCAATCCGTTGCCGGATGCAGTCAAGGAGTACCTCGCCGGCCCCGCCCAGCGCGAGCTGGGCGAGCTGCGTGCGCAGCTCGACGTCCGCCTGGCGGCGCTCGAGGCGGCAATCGCGCGGCCGGATCAGCGCGGCTCGCTCGAGCGGCTCATCCTCGATCTGGCCCGCGTCGCCACCGCTGAAGCCGAGACAGCTGTCGTCAAGGCGACGCTCGAGGCGCACGCGCAGGAGCGGGCGCAGGCCGCCGACGCATCGTCCGACGTGCAGCGGGCGCTCGACGCCGAGCGCGCCGTCACGGCGGCTGTCCGACTCGAGGTCGACGGGCTGCGGACGGCGCTGGAGGCCGAGCGCGATTCAGCCCGGCAGACGCGAGAGGAATTCGAAGCGCTGCGGAAGGCGCTGGAAGAGGAGCGCGTGGCCGCCGTCGCGACGCAGGCGGAGCTCGACAAGGCGAAGGGCGCGCTGCTGCAGGGCGCGGCGGACAGCGACGCCAGGCTCGAAGAGCAGCGGAACGCCGCGGCTAAAATGTCGGCGGAGCTCGGTGCGCTTCGCGTCGAGCTGACTGCAACGAAGAAGGCGCTCGCTGCCAAGACTTCCGATGAAGCCGCTCGTCGTCAGGTCGAGGTGCTGGAGGAGACCGTCCGGAAGGAGCGCGAGCGCGCGGCGGCGCTCGATGCCGCGCTCGAGAAGCTGCGCGCCGCGGAAGCGGTGCTCTCACAGTCGATGGCGAAGGCGCAGGAAGAGCTTGCCCGACGCGCCGCCGACACGAGCGAGGCGGACGCCGCGCACCGGCGCCAGACCGAGGAGCTCGAGCAGGCGATTCAGCAGGAGCGAGCGCGCAGCGCGGCGCTCGATCGCGATCTCGGACAGGAGCGCGAACAGGCGAAGAAGCTGTCGGAATCGCTGGCCAGGCTCGAGAGCGATCTCTCCGTGGCTCAGCGATCGCTGAACGAAGCGCAGCGCGGGGCGGCCGAGCACGTGGCGGCGCTCGAGGCGGAGCGCGCCGCCGCGAATCAGAAGGTGGAGCAGGCCGAAGCGCTCGCGCTCGAGACGATCGGCGAACGCGATGCGCTCGCGGTGACGCTGGACGCCGAGCGAAAGCGGACTGCCGCCGCTCAGGCCGCCGCGAGCGCGCGCATGTCCGAACTGGAAAACGAGCGCGCCACCGCCGAGCTTCGATTTCACAATGCTGAAGCGCGGGCGCACGAAGCGGTGACCGAGCGCGACCGATCATCGTCCTTGCTCGAAGCGGCGAAAAACGAGGCGGACGCGCGCGCTCAGGCCACCGTGCGCGAGGCCGACCGAGCGACGGCGGCCCTCGAGGTCGCCCGCATGGAAGCGGCGGCCGAACGCGCGAACGCCGAGCGAGAAAAGAAAGAGGCCGATGCGCGGTCGCAGCAGGTCGAGGCACGCGCCCAGAAGGCTGAAGCGCGCGTCAAGGACGCTGAAGCGCACGCCCAGAAGGCTGAAGCGCGTGCCGAGAAGGCTGAAGCGGCCGGGCAGGAGGCTGAGACGCGCGGCCAGCGGGCGATTGCCGAGCGCGACGAGGTTGCGGGGCGGCTCGAGGCGGCGGAGAAGGCGGCCCAAAGCCGGCGGGCCGCGCTCGAGGCGCAGATCTCCGCGATCGACGCGAAGCGCGAGCGCACCATGAAGGCGTGGGAAGAGGCCGAGGCGCGCGTCGATACAATCGCACGGGAGCGTGACGCGCTGGCCTCGCAGCTCTCGAATCAAGAAGCGGTGCAGACGCCGGACGCGGAACTGATCGCGCATCTCGAGCAGGCAAAAAAGAGGATTCGCATGCTCGAGCTGCAGTTGTTCGAGAGCGGGAAGGGGAAGCCCGAAGAGGACGTCGAGCTCGTCATCGACGACACGCCCACGAAAATCTCCGAGCAGGCGGGGAAGCGGGCGATTCGCCACACGTTCAACAAGCCGACAAGACTGCGCCTCGACCGCAATCCGGGTCTGCTCGTCGATCTCTCCGTCACCGGCGCTCAGGTGATCTGTGCGAACCCGCCCGAGGTCGGAAAGATCGTCAAGATCGCCCTGCTGTCCGAGGCGGCGCCGTGCTTCTGCCAAGCGCGCCTGGTCTGGGCGCGCCGCGAGCAAACGCCCGCGGGCAAGCCCTCGCGGTACCGTGCCGGCCTCGTGTTCACCGCGGCCGACGAGAACGACATCGACGCGTTCATCAGGGAACACGCGAGCAGCTAGCGCAGAGGTAGAGGAGCCGATGCCCGAGCTCACCGCACGCGCCAAGCGGGTCAACACCCCGGGTCAGGTGCTGTTTGCCAGCCTGATCGGCACCACGATCGAATTCTTCGATTTCTACATCTACGCCAACGCCGCGGTGCTCGTGTTTCCAAAACTCTTTTTTCCAGCGTCCGATCCCAACTCGGCGCGGCTCGCGTCGTTCGCGACGTTTGCGATCGCCTTTCTCGCGCGGCCGATCGGGTCCGCGCTCTTCGGCCACTTCGGCGACCGCGTCGGGCGAAAGACGACGCTCGTTGCGGCGCTGCTGACGATGGGCGTGTCGACGGTTACGATAGGTGTGCTGCCGACGTACGCGGCGATCGGGATCGCCGCGCCGCTGGCGCTCGCGATCTGCCGCTTCGGGCAGGGGCTGGGTCTCGGAGGCGAGTGGGGCGGCGCGGTGCTCCTCGCGGTCGAGAACGCGCCCCCGGGAAAGCGCGCGTGGTACGGCATGTTCCCGCAGCTCGGCGCGCCCGTCGGCTTCCTGTTTTCCGGCGGCGTCTTCCTGCTCTTGACCGTCGGCCTGACCGACGATCAGTTCTTTGCCTTCGGCTGGCGGATTCCCTTCCTCGCGAGCGCCGCGCTCGTGCTGCTCGGTCTCTACGTTCGGCTCACAATCACCGAGACGCCGGTGTTCAGCGAAGCGGTCCAGCGTGACGCGCGGGTGAGGGTGCCGATGCTCACCGTCTTCCGCGAGCACACGCTGACCTCGATCATGGCCGTGCTGATCGCGCTGTCGGCGTTCCTCATCTTCTATCTGATGACCGTCTTCACGCTGTCGTGGGGTACGACCGTACTTCGCTACACGCGAGGGCAGTTCCTCGCGATGCAGCTCTTCGCCATTCTGTTTTTCGCGATCTTCATTCCCGTCTCGGCGAGGCTCGCCGAGAACGGCCGCCGGCGCTTCCTGATCTGGGTCAACGCGTCGGTCGCGGTGTTCGGCCTGGTCCTCGGCCCGCTGTTCGGCGGCGGCACGATCGGCGCCCTGGCGACCATGGTGATCGGCATGACGCTTGTGGGCCTCGTGTACGGTCCACTCGGCACGGTGCTGTCGGAGCTCTTCCCGACGGCCGTGCGCTACTCGGGCAGCTCGCTGACGTTCAACCTCGCAGGAATCTTCGGCGCATCGCTTACGCCGGGCATCGCCAGCTACCTGGCGCAGAGGTACGGCCTGCAAGCCGTCGGCTACTACCTGTCCGCCGGCGCGCTGCTGTCGCTCCTCGGCCTGCTCGCCACGCGCGAGACAAAAGACGCGAAGCTGTAAAGAACACTTCTCAACGCAGTACTTGCCCGGTGACGGCGCGGATCATGCCATCCGACTTGGTGAAAACGTACAGCTCGCCTTGGCCGTCGACGGCGATGTGCGCGTCGGCGCGGCCCTTGCCCGTCATCGAGTTGAAACCGGTCAGCTCCGGATTCTTGCCGCCGCGCTCGTGGTAGGCGGCCGTCGCAATCGGCAGCATCGAGTCGTACTGATGACCGTGCCATCGGACCCGCACCTCGTGCAGCGTCGCCATCGTCTTCGGATTCCCGTCGTCGGCCGCGAGCATCTCGGCGTAGTCGGCGTACCAGATGCGGCCGGTGGCGATGTCGGTGAAGATGTACTTGCCGCGCAGCGCGGGGACGAGCGTGCCGCGATACAGAAAACCGTCGCCGATCGCGTCGCCGCCGGTCTTCACGTGACCGTATTGAACGACGGGATAGGTCGGCACAATCGCGCCGTCGGTGACCGTGTCGCCGATCAGAACCGGAATCGTGTCGGCGTCGGGCAGCGCGGTCGTCTTGTTGTCGGCCTGGAGCGCCTCGTTGCCCTCGCGCCGTGAGTACCCGTAGTTGGCGCCCTTGCGGACGATGTTGATCGTTTCCCAGGTGTGCAGGCCGATCGAGTTGGCGAGGAGCCGGTTGTTCCGCGCGTCGGCCGGATCGATCGCCCAGTGGAGGCGGTGCGGGTTTCGCAGGCCGTACGCCCAGATCTCGGGACGTGCTCCGGCGGTCGCGACGAACGGATTGTCGTTCGGGATTCGGTAGCGCCCGTTGTCGCTCGTGCGGCTCGTCGACGAGTGCTCGGCCGGATCCGGGATGATCCGCAGAATCTTGCCGACCAGCGTGTCGAGCCGCTGCGGATTGCTCCGCGTGGCGAGGCGCGACTCGCCGGATCCGCCGTCGCCGGAGCCGATGTACATCACGCGCCACTCGGAATCGCCCTGGACGGCGGTGGGGTTGAACAGGAGGTCGCCCAGAGGATGAATGCGCGTGTTGTACGCGATGCGCAGCACTTCGCGCGCGGTGCCTTCGAACGTCGCATTCGACGTGTTCGTGTCGGTCCACTCGATCAGCACGCACTCGCGCTGGATCTCTCCCGGCGTCCCGATCGCCGTGGTCGTCTTGTAGTCGCGGACGTTGAACGCGGGAAGGTTCGTGTTGTCCGGCTGATTCGATCCGGGCAGAGCCGGATCCTCCATGTGGACCGTATAGAACTTTCCGTTTCGCGCGTAGTCGGGGTCGAACTGAAGGCTCGTCAGCCCGCCTGCGAACCCGACCTCGAACGCGAGCTTATGGAACAGCCCCTTGCGCCCGTCGCGGCCGTTGAAGTCCAGATACGTGGTGAACCGCTTCGTCGCCTTGTCGAGGATGTAAATCGGGCCGTTGAGATCGTTGATGAAGAAACGATCCGTGCGACCCGGCTCCTCGTGCAGCGAATTCTCGCGCGCGAGCAGGTTGTCGGTCTGCCCCTTGCCGTCGAGCTTGCCGGTAATCGGCATCGCCGCGTAGTCGCCGAGCTCGAGCGTCAGATTCGGCGACGAGGACACCGCGCCTGGCGAGCGCGCGGCTTTTCCAAGCGAGATGTTCAGCAGACGCCGGAGCTCGACGAACGGATTCGGCGAATCGTCGACGCGCAGATCGACGATGCGTTCGTTGGTCGCGTCCGAATTCGGCGGAATCGGCCGCACGACGAGGAGGCCGGCCGACTGCATGCCGCGAATGTCGCCGCCCTTCGACTGCCCCGCGTCGAGCGCGTCCATCAGGCGCTCGGCCATCGATCCCTTCGCGCGCTCGTATGCGTCGGCCATCGCCGTGAGGACCTCTTCGCTCGCGAGCGTGTTGCCCTGGACCGACACGTTCGTGCGGCTGACATGTCCGGCCCATCCGCCGACGTGCACGGCGTCGGATGGATCGTGATTGCGATCGATGACCCGTTTGCCCGTGTAAACGGCCGAGCGTCCCTTCGCATCGATCACGCCGACCTGACGCGTGTCGCGCCCCGGATCCTCGTCGGTGATCTTCTTCACGACTTCCGCAGGGCTGAGTCCCTGCTCGAGGAGCGCGATCGCCTTCGGACCGTAGAGGCGGTTTGCCGCCGCCTGCGTCGCGACGGCACCGACGCCGGCCTTCGCGAACGGCACGGCGGCGCCGGCGGCGAAGGCGCGCGACTGGACACCGACGCCGAGGTCACCGGTCGCCGGATCGAACGCGATGATTGAAAACGTCGAGAACCACGGGTCGGCGGGACGCACACCGTCGTTCTGAGCGGCGCACGGCGCCGCGACGAGGAGCAGCGCAACGAGCGCGGTCCTCATGGCGCCGCCTTCCACAACCGGAAGCCGCCGACGAACGCGTTCGCGTTGGTTCCGCGCCGCACGCCCTGGGGCAGCTTCTTGAGGAGCTTGCTGTTGCCGCCGCCGAG
>Ga0066903_100002765_pt1 | contig 13925 bp, 15 predicted proteins | sample PanSoiMetaGPlot1_FD_67491 | JGI IMG/M metagenome (GOLD analysis project Ga0066903, IMG submission 67491) | Tropical forest soil microbial communities from Panama analyzed to predict greenhouse gas emissions - Panama Soil - Plot 1 (version 2) | ecosystem: Environmental > Terrestrial > Soil >...
CGCGCTGATGCGGCGCCCCGGCACCAATGTAGGCACTCACCTGTTGACGGTACGACGCATCGCCATCTTCGCCGTGCTGCTGTTCGCTTACCTCTACTACCGCTCAGCGGGGGAAGCCCAACTTGCCGCAATCGGGCTGATGGCATTTGCCGCCGTCGCGCAGCTTGCCCCGGCGTTTTTCGGCGGCTTGATGTGGCGGCGCGCCACGGCCGGCGGCGCCCTTGCTGGAATGACGGTCGGCATCCTGGTATGGGCCTATACGCTGCTCCTGCCGAGCCTCACCGTTTCTGCGTGGGGCACGACGTTTCTGGCTGCTGGACCATTCGGGATCGGCCCCCTGAGGCCGCAGGCACTGTTCGGGCTCGATCTGCCGCCATTGGTTCACGGCATGATTTGGAGCCTTGCACTTAACCTCCTGGCCTATGTGGCTGTTTCGTTGATCCGGCAGCCCGCCGCCATCGAGCGCATCCAGGCGGACCTTTTCGTGCCACGCGGGCTTACGCCGGCGCCAAGCTTCAGGCTCTGGCGATCCGCCGTCACGGTGGAAGAACTGACGACCGCTGTTGCCCGCTATCTGGGCGAGGAACGGACACGCACGTCGTTTGAGGGACTGGCAGCCGAGCGGCGCATGCGCCTCGAACCCGGCGCCCATGCGGATTTCGAGTTGTTGCGCTACGCCGAGCGACTACTGGCATCGGCCATTGGCGCAGCCTCCTCCCGCCTCGTGCTGTCGCTGCTGCTGCGTCAGCGGACAGTTTCCACCAAGGCGGCACTCAAACTGCTCGATGATGCCAATGCCGCCATTCATTACAACCGTGAAATTCTGCAGACCGCACTCGATCATGTGCGCCAGGGCATCGCGGTGTTCGACAAAGATACGCACCTCATTTGCTGGAATCGGCAATTTGGCGAACTGCTGCAACTGCCCAACGAGATCGTGCGCATCGGTATAGATCTTGCCGAAATTCTGCGCTTCAATGCCGAGCGCGGTGCCTTCGGGCCCGGGAATCCCGAAGTGCTGGTACGCGAGAGATTGCCGCGTTACACAGCCGATCTGCAGCCATTTCTGGAACGCTTTCCCGATCGCGGCCTCGTCATCGAGGTGCGCGTCAACCACATGCCGGACAGCGGCGTCGTCACCACGCTCACCGACATCACGCCGAGCGTCGCCGCGGCCGAGGCACTTTCCCGGGCCAACGAGAACCTCGAGCGGCGGGTGCGCGAGCGCACCATGGAGCTTGAGCGTCTCAACGCGGAACTCGCTAAGGCAAAATCGGCCGCAGAGGCGGCCAACCTGTCAAAGACGAGATTTCTTGCCGCCGCAAGCCATGACATCCTTCAGCCTTTGAATGCCGCACGCCTCTATGTCACGAGCCTCGTCGAACGCCTTGCCCCCACCCTTTCCTCCTCCGCTCGCGTGGGGGGGAAGGGTGGGGGCGAAGCGCAGCTCGTTGCCAACATCGACGCCTCGCTCGAAGCCGTCGAGGATATCCTCTCCGCTTTGCTCGAGATCTCGCGGCTGGATGCCGGCGCGATGAAACCCGAAATCACAAGCTTCCGGGTTGACGAGCTGCTTAGACGGCTTGAGTCGGATTTTGCGCCGCTCGCCCGTAACAAGGGCCTTGATCTCATCGTCGTGCGGTGTTCGCTCAACATACGGTCCGATCGGCGGCTGCTGCGTCGAGTGTTGCAGAATCTCATTTCCAACGCCATCAAGTATACGCGAACCGGGCGCGTTCTGGTCGGCTGCCGCCGCCGCGGGAAGCGGCTGCGCCTCGATGTCTTCGATACGGGAATCGGCATTCCACCTGACAAGCGCCACGCCGTGTTCGCCGAATTTCATCGCCTTGAAGGGGGCGCCAAGGTCGCCCGCGGTCTCGGGCTCGGACTCTCGATTGTCGAGCGCATTGCGCGTGTGCTCGATCATCCGATTGCGCTCGATTCACAGGTCGATCGCGGCACGCGTTTTTCGATCGAGGTTCCGGTTGTCTCGAAGAGGCTCGGCGACGCGCTTCCACCAGAGCCGCGCACTGATCTCGGCCGGTTCGCCAAGATACCGGTTCTATGTATCGACAACGACCCGAACATTGTGGACGGCATGGTGACGTTGCTGCGGGGATGGGGATGCGAGACGTTTCAGGCGGCAGATTTGTCGGGAGCCATCGCGACCTTGCAGGCGGCCGGCAAGCCTCCTGGCGGCCTTCTGGTCGATTACCATCTCGACCATGGTAATGGCATCGAGGTGGTCGCCGAGCTACGACGCCGGTTCGGAGGGGAAATTCCGGCGGTACTCATCACCGCCGATCGCTCCCCGGATGTGCGTGAAGCCGCGCGCGCCCTCGGCATCCAGGTCCTCAACAAGCCAGTCAAGCCGGCGTCCTTGCGTGCCGTTATGTCGCAGTGGGCGGTGCACCGAGTCGTCGCCGCCGAGTAACGGAACGGCTCAGTTGTCAATGGGTACTTGGTGCCGCCTGCGGCCACTGGCCGACTTCGATCTTGGCGGCAGCGATCACGGCCTGGGTACGGCTTTCGACCCCCAGCTTCTGCAGGATTGCGGAAACGTGCGCCTTGACGGTCGCCTCGGAGACACTCAGCTCGTAGGCGATCTGCTTATTAAGCAAGCCTTCCGACAACATCATGAGCACCCGCACCTGCTGCGGCGTAAGCGAAGCGAGCCGCGCCAGCATGGCTGCGCTATCGTCGTCGGCCTTGGCGGAAAGATCGACGTCAGGAGGGGTCCAAATTCCTCCCGCGAGCACGCGCTCGATCGCCTTACGCATTTGGTCCACGCCCAGTGTCTTTGGAATGAACCCGGACGCGCCAAAATCCATGCAACGCCGGATCACAGTCGGATCATCATTGCCGGATACGATCACGACTGGGATGTCGGGATACTGCGCCCGCATGTACATGAGGCCGGAAAAGCCGCGTACACCCGGCATGGCCAGGTCGAGCAGAACGAGGTCGACATCGTCGTTGCGGTCGAGCAGCTTGGAAATATCGTCGAACGATCCCGCTTCAGCTATGGCATCGCGTTCGAACAATCCGGTCACCGCCTCGCGTAATGCGCCGCGGAACAACGGATGATCATCGGCGATCACCAGCCGGTAGTGCGTCGATGCGCCCACGTCTGATACCTGCTTTTTGCGGGTCGGCTTCCAACATTGTGACTATTTTGTAACCACGTCGTTGCCGATGCAAGAGGCGTTACGATTTCTTCGCCGGCTGTTCATGGCACCGGGCCGGCGAGGAGGTTTCTGCTTCTCCGCGTTTCGGCTTGGTCCGCGGCCAGCCGCCACTGATCCGGGCCGCATCCGGTCACCTGCTGCGCCTTCGGCCCACATAGTGCAACATCACTTCACGAAGATGCGGCCGGGTGCGGTGCTCTGCCACGTAAACGCCTTGCCAATTCCCAAGCTTGAGGGCGCCATCTCGAACCGGAATGTGAAGCGAAACGCCGGTCAGCATGGTTTTCACGTGAGCCGGCATGTCATCCGGTCCTTCGAGATCGTGAATCCAGCCGGCGTCGACCGGCGCAAGGCGGTTCAGCGCGGTGCCGAGATCGGTGCGGACGTCGGGATCGGCATTCTCCTGGATCACCAGCGAAGCCGAGGTGTGCCGGATGAAAAGAAACAAAAGTCCGTCGCCCGCCTCGGCGGCGGTGACGAAATCTGCAACGTCACGCGTGATCTCCATGAATCCCTCCCCGCGCGTCTCGACTGCAAGCGTCGCGGTGGCAATCAGGTCGGGAGCCATAACCGCGGTGGTGGAGAGCCGATTCATGGCATTCCCTATGTGGTAGCCTTTCGCCGGGCGGTTCGCTCACCCCTTCTTCTGCACGTCGCGCTGGATGCTCATCATCATTTCGACGAGGCGTCGCCAGACCCTTTCCATGACAGTCATGATGCGCTCAACCTCGGCGTCGTCGCGCGATGCGCGGTCCGGTTCGGGGGATTTTGGCAATGCGGGCGGCGCCGAGGCGACCGGCGGCACAGATTGTGGGGGGCGCGGCACAGGCTCTTCCGGCGCGGATGGGACGACGCTCGGCGGCGCGTCCGCCTTCATGTCGTTCGGCAATGGCACTCCGTGTTCCAGCAGCGCGTTTTTCAAGATGGCGTTGTCCCGCTGCAGCCGCGCAATCTCAAGATCGAGAGCGGCGCGTTCTTCGCGGCCCGGGGTACAGACCCAACCGACGGCATTCTGGATGCACGAGGCGATCGCGCCGGTGCGCAGGTCGAGCCGCACGAAGCCGCTATTGATGCGATGAAACGCGAACCTCGGATCTCCGAATTCCGGCGGGTGCGATTGAGGCGTCTGCGCCGGCGTTTCCTGGGCACTATCCTGCGCACGCAGTGGGGCGCTCAGCATCGCCGTTATGGCCAGGATCACAATCGGGTAAAGGTTTGCGCTCATGATGCTCCCCATTGTGCAACAAACCTGCGATGCCGCATACATGAGACGGCGGTGGCATTGTGCGGGCGCCTGATGAACGCCTTCGCACAGGCTTGACGGCAGATCAAACAGTACGATTGTTTTCTCATTTCAGACGTTTGTTGCGTTCGAGCGGATTCTTGACTAGGCCGCACCCAATAAGTATGGTCCGCGCGGCTTTGAGGGGGCGGGAAGTCGGATCGCCAGTGGCGCGCGAAGGGCAGCAACATGGCTGATAATCCGCGCGACAGCAACGATTTGGAAAAGCGCCGAACCGACGAGGCCGCTCTTGCCGCGAGGCTTCGCCGTCTCGGCAATCGGCTCGGCCAGCAGCGGCCCGGCGAATCACCCGAAACACGTGGCCGGCCGACCACGAATGCCTCGGGATACGCGCGGGGGTTCCGGCTCTCCAGTGAGCTCGTGGGTGGGGTCCTGGTCGGTGCCGCGATCGGCTGGGCGCTCGACCGTTTGCTCGGGATCTCCCCGTGGGGGCTGATCGTATTTTTGCTGCTCGGCTTTGCGGCGGGCGTTTTGAATGTGATGCGGGCCGCAGGTGTTGCCCCCGGGGGCGATCGGGGCGTTCCGCCCGAGGACTGAGAGAAGATGCTACGACCCGAGGGCATGTTTGGCCGGAGGCGTCGGAATGAAGAACCGAAGGAACCAGCTGCCGCCATGGCCGATCCGATCCATCAATTCCAGATCATCAACTACTTTTCGCTCGGGAAAGTCGGCTCGGTCGAATTAGCCTTCACGAACTCCGCCCTGTATATGGGCATCGCGGTTGGCCTTACCGCGGCGCTGATGCTTGGGGCCACAGCCGGCCGGCAACTCATCCCAGGCCGTATGCAATCGATCGCCGAGCTTGCCTATGAGTTCGTGGCCGACACCATTCGCAACACCATCGGCGAGAGTGGGATGCGGTTCTTCCCGCTGGTGTTCTCCCTGTTCATGTTCATCCTGGTTTCGAACCTGGTCGGGTTCATCCCGTATAATTTCACGGTGGCGAGTCATATCATCATCACCGTAGCCCTGGCGTTGCTGGTGTTCGCCACGGTGATCGTGTACGGGTTCTGGACGCACGGACTGCACTTCTTCAATCTGTTCGTGCCCAAAGGCATACCGATCTACATCCTGCCTTTGATCGTGTTCATCGAGGTGATGTCCTTCCTGTCGCGCCCGGTCTCCCACAGCGTGCGTCTGTTCGCCAACATGCTGGCGGGGCACATCACCTTGCAGGTATTCGCCGGCTTCGTCACCATGCTGGGCGGCTTCGGCATCGCCGGCTGGCTCGGCGCGACCCTGCCGCTGGCAATGACCGTCGCGCTGATGCCGCTCGAGCTTCTTGTCGCAATTCTTCAGGCCTATGTGTTCGCCATCCTCACCTGCATCTACCTCAACGACGCCCTTCACCCCGGCCACTGACGGCCCTGTCTTTCCAACCGAACTGAAAAAGGAGTTTCAACATGGATCCAATGGCCGCCAAGTACATCGGGGCCGGAATTGCCTGCATCGGTATGGGGGGCGCCGGCGTGGGTGTTGGCACCATCTTCGGCAACTATCTTGCTGCCGCCCTGCGCAATCCATCAGCCGCGCAGGGCCAGTTCGGCAACCTGATCTTTGGTTTCGCTGTCACTGAGGCGCTCGGCATCTTCTCGCTGCTGATCGCGCTTTTGCTGCTGTTCGCTCTCTAAAGATAACGTCCGCGCCGATCGGCGCGAATGGAGTGCGGAGCCCGCCATGGCGGAAAATCACACGACCGGGACCGCGGCAACGCCCCCCTCAGAACATAGCGGGGGATTCCCGCCGTTCCAGAGGGATACCTTTGCGACCCAGCTGCTGTGGCTCGCGATCTTCTTTGTAGCGCTCTATCTGATCGTATCCAAGCTCGCGATGCCGAGGGTTACATCGATCATTGTGGACCGGCGGAACCGAATTGCGGGCGATCTCGCTGAAGCAGCACGGATGAAGGATGCAGCAGATGCCGCAGTCGCGACCTACGAAAAGGCGCTGGCCGATGCCCGGGCGCGTGCGCAGGCGCTGGCGGCCGAAAGCCGTGACAAGGTCAACGCCGAAGCCGAAGCGAACCGCAAGGCCGCAGAGGCCAGTCTCCAAGCCAAATTGACAGCTGCCGAGGAGACGATCGCAGTGACCAAGAGGGCCGCAATGGCCAATGTGCAGGGCATTGCACAGGAGGCGGCCGTTGCGATCGTGGAGCGCCTGACCGGGAAAGCGCCATCGAAGACTGTCGTCGCCGCTGCCGTAAAAGCCGCGATCGAGCGCTGAGGACGCCTATGATCGAGTTCATTTACGAGCCGGAAACCTGGGTTGCGATCGCTTTTGCGATCTTTGTCGGCATCCTAATCAAGCTCGGGGCACCGAATCTGCTGTTCAAGGCACTCGACGATCGCAGCGCCCGCATCAAGGCTGAACTTGACGACGCCCTCAGGCTGCGCAGGGAAGCCGAAGGAGTACTGGCGGAATACCGGAGCAGGCAGAGTGAGGCTGAACGGGCAGCCGAGTCGATCATACTCAATGCCCGGAGTGAAGCCGAGCGCCTTACTGTCGAGGCGAAGGCGAAGGTGGAGGAGTTCATCGCTCGCCGCACCAAGATGGCGGAGACCAAGATCGCTCAGGCAGAGGCCCAGGCACTGGCCGACGTCCGTTCCGCTGCCGCTGATGCCGCCGTCGCGGCCGCCGAGGAGATACTGGTTAAGACGATGCACGGCCCTGCAGCCGAAGCGCTCGTCACCCGCGGTATCAGCGATCTCAAAGACAAGCTGAACTGACGGGAAATAGATGCATATTCACCGCGGGCGCGCAGGCTTCGGCTTGGCTGTGGGCTTCGGCTTGGCCGTCGCGCCTTCCGGATCGAAACCAACATAGATTACATAGGCCCCGATCTCGTTACCGGGCGGACGCGGCACGGTCATCTCCTCCTCGATGTGAAGCCACGGCAGGTTAAGCTGGTTTTGCGGGACCGTGACCGGAACCATGAAAAGCTTGGTCCAAAGGGTCTTCGGTTCCGAGCCTTCGCGAACCAGCGCATAGCGAAGCGGAATGCCGATTGAACCAGGTGCGCCGGCCGGACCGAGTACGATGCGGCCCTGCACCCCGACCTTGATGGTCAGGTCGTTGCCGCGCAGGATGCATTCACGGGCCGTCTGTGTGAAGCTCGCCTGATACCGCAGGCTCAGCGCCGTGTTCTCGGAGCCGGGGCTGTTGACCGCCATCGTGGCGGCGCCCTGGCGATATTCGACGCTCGGGCAGTCGATCTCCTCAGCCCCCGTACCTGCCGCGCCTTGCGAGGCCGCCGAATTGAGACTTGCGGAGTTGCCCGAGAACAGCGACTTCACCCTGCTGGCGAACGAAGTGTCGGACGTCGCCGGTGCCGTCGATGCCGTGGACGCTGGAGCGGGCGTCGGCGTGCTGTCACCGGTCAGACTGCCAAAGGAGGAACACGCCGTCAGCGTCGCCGCGGCCGTCGTCACCCCTATCGCATGCCACCAGCCGCAGCCTCGCGCCTCCTCGCGCGAAGTATCGGTGTTGCCCGTGTACACATTGTGGCTGCTGACGTTGATCATTTTGAGGTCTATGTCCCGAGCGGCGCCCTTATAGCAGCGGAATCGGGCGGACCAAAGCCACTCTGACCGTCAGCGACAAGCCGCCCAGCGGCAAGCCGGCATGTCTTCATCTGCGCAGATGCGGCGGATCGTCTTTAATGCGCGCATAAAGTAGATGATCCTGCCACATACCGTTAATGCAGAGGTATTGCCGCGCGTAACCCTCGCGATGGAAACCAGATTTTTCCAGGAGGCGGATTGATGCCACATTGGTGGTGATGCAAGCCGCCTCCAGCCGATGCAGGCGCAAGATTGTGAAGCCGAAAAGGATCATGGCGCGTAACGCCATCGTCATCAGGCCTTGCCGCGCATAAGGCTGCCCCATCCAATACCCGACGCTGCCGGCCTGTGCCACGCCGCGGCGCACATTGGACAAGGTTATCCCGCCGACCAGGGCGTTATCGGCCTTGCGGAAGATGAAGAACGAGTAAGCCTGGTCGGAGCGCTGATCTTCCGTATAGCGCTTGAGGCGGCGGCGGAACGCTGCGCGGGTGAGATCGTCGGCCGGCCAGACTGGCTCCCACGGCCCGAGAAATTCGCGGCTTTTCTCGCGCAGCGCCGCCCATTCGGAATAGTCAGACATCTGTGGCTGGCGCAGGATCACGCGCTCTCCCTCGATCGCGGGCTGCGTGTCGGAGAATGCGGCGGTGCGAAAGAACACCATTGCGCGCAACCTGCGGCTTAGGCGGCCTTCTGGGTGAGGCTCTCAGCAATGGCGGCAGCGCTATCAAGCCCGGATGGCCCGAGCGCCGCCACCGCTGGCCGTGAACGGGCAATCAATGCGCGACCGGCGGCACGCGTGCTCTCAACCGTGACTGCGTCCACCTTGCCGACGATTTCGTCCATCGGGATCGGTCTGCCATGGACGATAATCTGCCGCGCCAATTGCTCTGCGCGCGTCCCCGAGCTTTCGAGGGCCATCAACAGGCCGGCCTTCATCTGCGCCTTGGCGCGGCCAACTTCGGTCTCCGTGATGGTGTCCGCTGCGGCGGCGATCTCGTCGACCACAACCTGCATCAGTTCCGGCGCGTCGATCGCGTCCGTGCCCGCGTAGAGTCCGAACATTCCCGTGTCCACATAGGGCGCATGGAACGCGTAAATCGAATAGCACAACCCTCGCAACTCGCGGACCTCCTGGAACAGGCGCGACGACATCCCTCCCCCCAGCACGTTGGTAAAGACCTGGAGACTGTAGATCGCGGGATCGCGCTGTGCGACCCCCTCAAGCGCAAGCGCGATGTGAACCTGTTCGAGATCGCGCTTCTCGGTAAACGCGCCGCCGCAGAACCGCGCCGGCTCAGCCGCAGGCGCGGCCGGGCCTAAAAAGCCACAGAATCTTCGTTCCGCCTCTGCAACCACCTCGCCGTGACGAACCGCTCCGGCGGCAGCCACCACCATGCCGGGCGCCCGGTAGTTGCGAGCCAGATAGGCGCGCAGGCGCTTGGCATCGAAAGAGCGCACCGTCGCTTTGGTGCCGAGGACGGAACGGCCGACCGGCTGGCCGGGGAATGCGGTCGCTTGCAGGTGTTCGAACACAAGATCATCCGGGGTGTCCTCGACGGCGCCGATCTCCTGAACGATGACGTTCCTTTCGCGCGCGATCTCGTCGGGATCGAAAGTCGGATGCGCGAGAATGTCGGACAGTACGTCAAGCGCGAGGCCGGTATCGGCCTTAAGGACGCGCGCGTAATAGGCCGTCGTCTCAATACCTGTGCCGGCGTTGAGGTCGCCGCCAACCGCCTCGATCTCCTCGGCGATCTGACGGGCGGTGCGGCGCGCCGTACCCTTGAATGCCATATGCTCGAGAAAATGTGAGATGCCATGCTCATCCGGATGCTCGTTGCGGCTGCCGCAGGTCACCCAGCAGCCAAGCGAGGCAGTCTGAAGATGGGGCATCGCGTCAGTGACCACGACCAGTCCGGCGGGAAGACGGGTAACTTCGACGCTCATGCGGGGGCTCCTTCGCGCGCGGCGCGGCAGTGGACGAGAATATGATTTTCGATGGCGGACGGGTCGGGCGGCAGCACTGTGGCGCACTCGCGCCTCGAGCCGAGATCCGCAAGCCAATCAGGCAGGCCGGGACGAACCCCACAGGCCTTCTCGACCGCATCGGGAAACTTCGCCGGGTGGGCGGTTGACAACACCACCGTCGGAATTGCCGGATCGCGGCTTTCCTTTTCGGCGACTGCGACCGCGACCGCGGTGTGTGGATCGATCAGGTAACCGGTTTCGCGCCGCGTGGTGCGGATCGCCGCTGCAGTTTCGTCCTCCAGCGCGCGGTCGGCAGTGAAGAGAGCGCGCATCTGCGTCAGGGCGCGTTCGGTGATTCGGAAGCGGCGCGACTGGGCCAGCGCCGCCATGGCTCCGCGGACCGGCTGCGGATCGCGCCCATAGGCATCGAACATCAGCCGTTCGAAGTTCGAGGACACCTGGATGTCCATCGACGGCGAGGTGGTCGGCACCACCTCACGCAACTCATACGTGCCGGTCGCCAGCGTGCGCGCCAGGATATCGTTGACGTTAGTCGCAATGGTGAGCCGTCCGATCGGCAGGCCCATGCAGGCGGCCGCATAGCCGGCAAACACGTCGCCGAAATTTCCGGTCGGCACCGCGAACGCGATCCTGCGATGGGGCGCGCCGAGCGCAACAGCGGCAACAAAATAATAAACCACCTGGGCAGCGATGCGGGCAAAGTTGATGGAATTGACGCCCGACAGCCGCACCCGCTCCCGGAAGGCCGGGTGATTGAACATCGCCTTCACCAAGGCTTGGCAATCGTCGAACGTGCCTTCGACCGCAATGGCGTGAATATTGCTGCGCTCGGAGGTGGTCATCATGCGGCGCTGCACCTCGGACACCCGCCCATTCGGGAACAGCACGACGACGTCCACCTGCGCGCAATCGCCGAATGCCTCGACAGCGGCGCCGCCGGTATCGCCGGAGGTCGCCACCACGATGGTGGCGCGCTCGCCACGCGCCTGCAGCGCGTAATCCATCAGGCGAGCCAGTAATTGCATCGCCAGGTCCTTGAAAGCGAGCGTGGGGCCGTAAAACAGCTCCAGCACGAACGTGCTTGGGGCGAGCTGCACCAGCGGCGTCACCGCCGGATGGCGAAACCCGTCATAGGCTTCGCGCGTCATGCGGGCGAGCTCTGCGACCCCATCAGCAGCAAACCGTGAGATCACATCGCAAGCAACATCTGCATACGGCCGCCCAGCAAATCCTGCGATCGTGGCGGCATCGATAGACGGCCACCTCTCAGGCACGTAAAGGCCCCCATCGCTCGCCAGACCCGCTAGGGCGACGTCTATGAAGCCAAGCGCCGGAGCCTCGCCTCGGGTCGAGATGTAGCGCACGTCCCGTCCTTGAATTTCGACCAGCCGAGTAAACGCAGGCCGAGTAAACGCGGTCATGCCGGGCTGCCCGCCGCAGTCCCCGCTTGCCGCGCAAACTATCGATTTCCCGGGAATCCCAGGCAGCCGGCGGAGTTGCCGCCGCCTGCGTAACACTAATCATTAGCGGCCCGCGGCACAAGGAACAGGAGGCGGCATGAATGCGGGCAGCAGCGGGTTGGCGCATACCCCCATCAACCCATTGATCGCGTACGATTTTTCGGCAACATTTCGTTCTGCCAAAATGATTTCAGCCGCCGCCAGAATGAGGCTAAAGGTGAATTTTTTCATGATCCGGGTAAGACATTGATTTCACTTGCATTTTAGAGATATTCTGGTGTCAAAGACAATATTTGGCAACAAGGTCAGCCCGAGTTGGCCAACTATCCCGAACAGGCGCACTGAAGGAACACAAGAACAGCGTCGCATACCCGATCAGCGCATACCGCAAAACAATTATTCGCATGGCTGAAAAAACGATACGGCTGCATGGGTAGGGGATATGACGTGGAAATAGATTAACGCGCCGCAATATCATCTCGATGATGCGCTGCGGTAAAGCAAAATTACATGGGCTGGCAAAAGCCGCTGCCAACGTGGCATAAAGGCCGTTAAATTGCTGTAAACAGGATATATTTGGACAAAATTTCGTGACCCGCGGGCGCCTTGTGCGATGCGGAATGTAGCCTTAGCTGCAGCGCAGGGAACAACCCAAACACACATGAGGTCGAACATGAGAACGAACGTGAAGACGATCTTGTCGGCGATCGGCGTTGCCGCGTTGGTGGCGTCTCCGGTAATGGCAAAGACAGCGCGACCTCACCACGCCACGTCATCGAGCGTGTATATTCCGAACAATGCGCGCGCGTCCGTCGCTCCGTATGGAGTGAACGAAGGCGGCCCGTACACGCCGTCCATGCCGGCTCCGGCGCACGGCTTGAATCCCGACTTCCAGGGCGGCAATCCGAATTAATCAACGTTGCGGCCTATTCGCCCAGGCGGTCTTCATCCGCCTGGGCGAATTAGTTTTGTTGCGCCGGTCCGAGGCCTGTCGGCTATAGGGGTTGAACGTACTCGCTCACTCGTAAAACTCGGGAGCGATCTTCCGCTTAATTCCGCTGGTGTAATCGTGCTGGATCCACAGCTGCGCGTGGTTCTGTTTGACGAATTCTTCGATCATCTCGCGGCTCTTCGCGGTCTGCTCCTTGTTGGTGTCGAAAGACGGAATTTTCTTGTACGTGATCTCTTCCGGATAGTGATAGAGATCGCCCGACAACAGGACGTTCCCGGTGTTGGCAAGTTTGAGAAACAGGGACTGGTGCCCGGGCGTATGACCCGGCGTGGACTTGATGACCACGGTGCCATCGCCGAACACATCGTGATCCTCGTTATTCAGCAGAACCGTTTTGCTGTTGGCGAGGCCCTCGAAGAATTTCGGGTCCGGTACGCGGCCTACTGCCGGTTGTGGATCCGGCCGCGGCGCGAGGATCGGGTCCCGGTCGCCCTTCTGCACGATCCAGGTGGAGCCGGCGAACAGGCTGGCGTTGGCGACGTGATCGCCATGGTAGTGGGAGAGCGCCATATAAGTGATGTTGGCCGGGGTGTACCCGATCGCGGCGAGTTGCGGGAGCAGCGGACGATCGACCGTGAAGGCATTCAGCTTCTGGGGCGAGACGCCATCCCTGAAGGCGCTGTCGGGAATTTCGCCGGTATCCCAGATCAGGCTTCCGCGCGGGTGAACGATCAGGAAGCAGGGCGTGACCATTCTTGTGTCGGCCACTTCGTTCGGCTTCAAGCCGTACGCGTCGACGTTGGCAGGGGTGATTTTGCCGCAATCGAGAACATAGAGACGCAGCGATTGCGGGGGCTGCGGCTTCTGAGGCTGTTGGGCGTTGGCCGGCGAGAAACCGAAGGCCACGGACACAGCTGCCGCCAGGATGGCGGGCGCGATACGAATCGACATGGAAATCCTCCCGAACAAGCCCGTTTCCTTAAAAGGGCGCTGGCCGCGGCGGCTGCCAGCGGGAACGGTAACCCGCTGGCCTTTACCTTCCCGGCGGTTCACAATCTAAGCTATGCGTTAGGTACTGTCAGCCTTACTGTTGTTGACAACTGATGGCCGTCAGGCCAGCGCTGCTTTGTATGGGGTGACCAACTTGCCCCATGCCCGATCGGCGTCCGCTCTATCGTAGATCAGCTTTCCGTTTTTGCAGGGGGCATGTGGGGCACGGACCAGCCATGCAGGCTCCTGGCACGCCTCGATTTCGGCCGGCTGTCGACCGCGAGGTCAGCCGGAAGCTTAGCTCCAATATCGGTGTGTGGCTCGCGGCCTTCCTTTAGATAGCCCGGCCGGTCTGGGTTAAAACTTCACCACAGCTTCCACCCGGTTGCGAACGTTAAGCTTCTGCATGATGTTGGTCATGTGATGTTTGACGGTCCTATCGATGCAGTTGAGCTTTCTCGCGACCTCTTTGTTGGACAG
>Ga0066903_100002766_pt1 | contig 13920 bp, 10 predicted proteins | sample PanSoiMetaGPlot1_FD_67491 | JGI IMG/M metagenome (GOLD analysis project Ga0066903, IMG submission 67491) | Tropical forest soil microbial communities from Panama analyzed to predict greenhouse gas emissions - Panama Soil - Plot 1 (version 2) | ecosystem: Environmental > Terrestrial > Soil >...
CTGCTTCTTGACCGGATCCGCCGAGACTCCGACGACGGCGGTGCCGGCCTTGGCGAAGGCTGGGTGTAGGCGGGAAAAGTCTTTGGCCTCAATGGTGCAACCCGAAGTGTCGGCCTTGGGATAGAAGTACAGGACGAGCTTTCTGCCCTTGAAATCCTCGAGCGAAACAGTGCCGCCGCCGTCCTGCGCCAAGCGGAAGTCCGGCGCCTTGGCGCCTACGGTGATATCTGTCGTCATATGTCTTTGCCTTCCTTTCGACGCTTTCGAACAGTCTCTTGACATATAATGAAGTTCCGCACGGGGAGGGAGTAGATTTGCGTTAACCACATTGGCGAAGCCTCGCTCGATCGCAGCAAATCTCTTGAGTTCGCTGCGATCTCGCTTACAGGATGGCATCGCTGACGGGAGATGGGATTGCAACATCAGGATGCGGGATCGGTCGTCGCGAGAACGGGTGGTCGCACGCGAGGCCGCTCGCGTTGCGGGGTGGGATTGTAACATCACCATGACTGATAAAGGACTCTCCACTAAGCATGGCGGTTGAGCACGACAGATCAAGGGCCGCGGGTCTGCGCGCTGTGGAAGCAAGGCTTCACATGCACCGCCGCGCGGAGGCGATGCGCGTTGTCGCGCGCGGAACTGGTCGCAGTCCGGCTCCCGCCACGCGGCTTGACGCGGAGTCGGCGGCGTCGGCTTGGTGGCACCGGCGCGTCGGCAGGGCGCTTTGGCGGCAAATAGCCAAGCGATTCGCTAGGCCGGTATCGCGGGCGACGCAATCCCGATGGATGCGTTGGTTCAGCATCGGCGTGGGGTCGGCCGCAGCAATTTTCGTGCTGGTAGCCGCCGGGCTGTGGCTGATGTTGGCGAGTGGGCCAATATCGCTCGACGTCGCCACGCCGTGGCTGGCGGCTGCGGTGGCGGAAAATTTCGGCAACCGGTTCCGCGTCGACATCGGCGGCACCGTATTGGAACGCGACGAACACGGCCGCCCCGCGATGCGCATCCGCTCCATTACGGTGCGCGACCATGACGGCGTTGTGGTTGCGAGCGCCCCCAAGGCTGAAATCGGGTTCTCCAGCGCTAGCCTGTTGAATGGCCGTTTGCGGGCCCAACGTCTCAACCTCGTCGGCGCCGAGCTTGCGGTCCGAGTCGAGGCCGACGGCAAGATCACGGTGTCGACCGGCGCCGACCAGCGTCCACTTACCATTGCGCCGGCGTTAGGTGCGGGAGGATCACGGCCGGCGGATGCGGTGGCCGCCAATAACAATGATGGCGCGACCGAGTCGAGGCTCAGCGTGCCGGAGTGTTTCGCTGCCTTTCTCTCCTGGGTCGATAGCCTCGGTGCGTTCGGCCTGGACGGCGGCGACTTGACGGAAGTCGGCCTCAAGAGCGGAAACCTGGTCGTCGACGACCGGCGCAACGGCCGGCAGTCCCGGTTCGAGAACATTCATTTGAGTCTTACCCGTCCGCGCGCCGGAGCGGTTGAGTTCCAGCTGGGTTCAGAGGACGCGGCCCACCCGTGGCTCGTGGTCGCATCCGTCAAGCCCGGCAGCGATGGCGCACGCACGGTCGATCTGGAGGCGCGCAAGCTTCTGCTCAAAGACCTGTTGCTGGCAATGCGCGTCGACGGCGGCCAGATTGAAACCGATTCCCCCATATCGGCGATGCTTCGCGGCGAATTTGCCCAGGATGGAACGCCGCAATTCGTCTCCGGCCGCATCCTGGTGGGACCGGGTTCGTTCATCGATGTCGGCGATCCGGAAGCCATGATCGCGATCGACCGGGCCGAAATGCAGCTCGACTGGAACGCCGCCCGGCAGGTGCTGGCGATGCCGTTCCAGATCGTTTCCGGCGCCACCCGCATCACGCTCGTGGCGCAAGCCGAAGCGCCGCGCGATCCCAATGGAAACTGGGGGCTTAATCTGAGCGGCGGCTCGATCGTTCTGGCGCCGACCAGCCCCAGCGAAGAGCCGCTTGTTCTCAATCGCATCCTGGTGCGCAGTCGGATAGATCCAGTGGCGCAGCGGCTCAACCTCGATCAGGTGGAGGTGGCCGGCAAGGGCATAAGTGTCGCCATGTCGGGTAATCTCGATTATTCCAGCCCCGACCCGCGGCTGAAACTCGGCATGGCGGCGCGCAAACTTCCGCTTGCGGCATTCAAGCAGATGTGGCCACCGCTGGTCACGCCGGCGGTGCGTACCTGGGTGATTGAACGGGTTTCCGGCGGATTGATCGAGCAGGGCGAAATCGCCACCAATGCCCCAATCTCGACCTTGCGTTCCGGCGGACCCCCGGTGCCGGATGATGGATTGTCCATCCAGATCCATACCTCCGGCGCCACCGTGCGGCCCTTCGACAACCTGCCGGACATCCGCGACGCCGACCTCGTCACCCGCGTCAAGGGTCGCAATGCCACGGTGACGCTCGGGCACGGCGTCGTCGAGATGCCGGCTGGGCGCAAGCTTACGGTGGCGAACGGCGTCTTCGAGGTGCCCGATACCAGCATCAAGAATCCGCCCGCCAAGGTGCGCACGCGGGTCGAAGGCCCGGTGGCGGCCGCAGCCGAGCTTCTGAGAATGGATCGTCTCAAGGACGCTGCGGGCGTCCCGATCGATCCCGCCACCAGCCGCGGTAATGTGCTCGCCACCGTCAACCTTGCGCTTCCGCTCAATACCGAGGTGAAATCCTCCACGCTCACCTATTCGATCGCTGCCGATATCGTGAATTTTTCGGTTGACCGCTTTCTGATGTCGCAAAAGGTCGAGGCGCAGACGTTACGCGCCAGCGCCAACAATCAGGGCTATCAGATCAAGGGCGACATGCGCATCGGCGGCGCGCCGGCTTCGGTAGAACTGCGGCGGGGCACCGGTGAGCCCGATGCCGAGGTGCGTATGACCGGCACGCTCGACGATGCAGCGCGCGCGCGGTTCGGCCTCGATGCCAACGGCGCTGTTGTTGGGCCGATCCCGGTCAAGGTCGGCGGCCGAATAGCCTTCGACGATTCCGACAGCCGCCTGACGATCGAGGCCGATTTCACCCAGGCCAAGTTCGACAATCTGCTTTCCGGATGGACCAAGGCACCGAACCGGCCGGCGCGGGCGACCTTCACCTACGTGGGCCGCGGCAAGCCGGTAAGGCTCGACGATATCGCTTTCGACGGCAACGGTGCGTCCATTCGGGGTAATGTCGAATTCGACCAGAACGGCGATTTTGCCAGCGGCACATTCCCGGTGTTTGGACTTTCCGACGGCGACAAGGCGAACCTCCGGTTCGAACGGATGCCCGACAATCTCTACAAAGTGACGGTGCGCGGCGATACTTTCGATGGCCGCAATTTCGTCAGGGCGTCGATGTCGGGCAGCGCCGAGGCGAAGCAGCGCCGACCCGCGACTGGTATGGATATCGATGTCGACGCGAAAGTTGGGGCGGTTGCAGGCTTCAAAGGCGAGGTCTTGCGCAATCTCGACCTGCATTTGGTCCGCCGCGGCGGTGCGATCCGCAATCTCGGGGTCACGGCGCGTTTCGCGGGCGAAGGCGCATTGCAGGGCGAGTTACGGGGGCGGCAAGGCGAACGACAGATCGTGTACATCGAATCGACCGACGCCGGCGCGCTGTTCCGCTTCACCGACATTTATTCGCGCATGGTCGGCGGCCAGATGTGGATTGCGATGGACCCGCCGACACAGGACGGCGCGAAGCAGAATGGCCTTATGGATGTGCGGGAGTTTGCGGTCCGTGGCGAGACGGCGCTCGACGGCGTCGCTGCCGGTGCGCCCAACGGCACCGGCAGCGGGGTGCAGTTCTCGCGCATGCGTGTCGAGTTCACCCGCTCCCCCGGCAAGATGTCCATCCACGAAGGGCTGGTGACGGGACCAATCGTCGGGGCGACAATCGACGGCGTCATGGATTATTCCGCCAATGAATTGCACCTGCGCGGCACTTTCGTTCCGCTCTATGGACTGAACGCTGCATTCGGAAATATCCCGATCGTCGGCTTTCTGCTGGGCGGTAAGGAGGGCCTGATCGGGAGTATGACCTACGAAGTGGTCGGCCCCCCCGGTGCACCGGTGTTGCGCGTTAATCCGATTTCGGCAGTGGCGCCGGGGTTCGTGCGCAAATTCCTGGAATTTCCCTCAAGCCTGCCCAACGAACGCTTCCCGGCCCCCTTCAACCGGGATCGTTGAGGGCATTCGCCTCCTTGCGGTCATCCGGTTGAGCAATCCGTGAACTGGTCGGCGCCGATCGATCTCTATTGTGAGCGCACCGATGCATCACTGTGGGCGGAGCCGGCCAATGCGCTGACCAATGCCGCGTTCGTGTTCGCGGCGGCGGCCGCATCCTTGTTATGGCGCCGTGCGGGCGGACGCGATTGGCCGGCGCTGGCGCTGATCGCCGTGGTGGCCGCGGTCGGCCTCGGTTCGTTCATCTTCCACACTGTGGCGACACGCGGCGCCATGCTCGCCGACGTGATCCCGATTGCGATTTTCATCTACGGGTACCTGTTGCTGGCCTTGCGGCGCTTCCTGCATCTGTCGACCGGCGTAGCGATCGCCATCGTGGCCGGCTACGCGGCTGGTGCGCAGACGCTGACCTGGCTCGCCCCGCCGCGTGCACTCAATGGCTCAATCGGTTATCTGCCGGCGCTGGCAGCGTTGATCGCGATGGCGCGCTTAACGCACGGCCGGTCGCGGCGCGCTCTCGAACTGGCGGTGATGATCTTCGCGGTGTCGCTGGCCTTGCGCACCATCGATCTCGCAGCGTGCGAGACATTTCCCGTCGGCACACATTTCCTGTGGCACCTGCTCAACGCCGCTGTGCTCTATGTGCTGCTGCGCACGATAATCAGAGAATCTGACTCAGAAACTGCCGTGTGCGCTCATCGCGGCAATTGGTGAAGAACTCTGCCGGCGACCCATGCTCGATCACGACGCCGCGATCGGTGAAATATATGTGGTCGGCAACCTCCCGGGCAAAGCCCATTTCGTGGGTGACGATGATGCAGGTCATGCCTTCCTCGGCGAGCTCCCGGATGGTGACCAGCACTTCCTTCACGGTTTCTGGATCGAGCGCCGCCGTCACCTCGTCGAACAGCATGACGGCGGGCTGCATGGCGAGGCTGCGGGCGATGGCGACACGTTGCTGCTGGCCGCCGGAAAGCTCGCCCGGATAGGAGTCCTCCTTGCCGTCGAGCCGCACCTTGCGCATCAGCGCGCGCGCTTCTGCCTCCACTTCCGCGCGTGCGCGCTTGAGCACATGGAGGGGCGCCATCATGATATTGGCGAGCGCGGTGCGATGCGGGAACAGGTTATATTGCTGAAACACCATGCCGACTTTGCGGCGCAGCGCGAGCTTGTCGAGCTTAGGGTCATTGACCTCCTGGCCTTCCACCAGGATCGAGCCGGAATCGATCGGCACCAGTGCATTGATGCAGCGAAGCAAGGTCGACTTGCCGGCACCCGATGGGCCGATGATGCAGATCACCTCGCCCTTCATGACGTCGACGGAGATGCCGTCGATGACGGTCGTAGCGCCGAATTTTTTATGCACGTCGCGCATACGGATCAGCGGCTGCTCGGTGGTCCAAAGCGAAGCCATCACGACACCTGGAAACGTCGTTCCAGCGCGACGGTCGTACGCGCGATCGGATAGCAATAGATGAAAAACCAGGTCAGCAGGTAGAGATACATCGGCACCAGCAACTCGGTGCGGCCTTCGGAGGAGAGCACATCGCCGGTCAGCGTCATTGCCTCGTTGACACCGACGATCGAGGCGAGGGGCGTTCCGACCACCACGATGGCGTAAAGGTTCATCCATGGCGGCGCCATCCGCTTGACGCATTGCGGCAGAATGACCAGCCGCAACGTCTGCAGCCGCGTGAAGGCGAGCGCTTCGGCGGCCTCCCATTGGCCAGACGGGATCGACTGCACCGCACCGCGCACCAGCTCCGCCACGTTGGCCATCACGGGCAGCGCGAGTCCGGCGGTCGATTTGGCCCAGGCGGGCAAGGGGACGATGATGCCGCCGATGCGCACCTCGAACGGCATCAGCAGGATGCAGTAGAACAGTAGCACCAGCCACGGGGCGTTGCGGAAGAACTGGGTGATCAGCCACGAGGCCGCCCGAACCGGTCGCGTCACCGCGACAAGCCCGAGGCCAAGCGCCAGCCCAAGTACGGTGCCGATCGCCATGGCGAGGAAGCTCATGGCGATGTTGAGAGCGAAGCCTTGGGCCAGGAGCGGCGTCCATTTGAGGATGGTCGCAAGGATCGATGGCGTAGCGGGTCCGGCTTGCGCCTCGCCGATACAGGCCGATAACAAGAGGACGAAGATGAGGAGAAGGCCGTTGCGGGTTGTGAACGGCGCGCCTGTCAAATCGCGCCCGGTTGGTTGCAGCCGGAACGGCTTGAGGACGGGCAGATTGGCGCCGCCGCTTGCGATCACGGTGTATATCCCGGAATGCGCATCGCCCGCTCCCAGCGACCCATCACGTAGACCACGATGCCGACCAGTGACACGTAGATCACCAGCAATACGTTCATCATTTCCGGGACGTTCAACTCGTCCGACCAGATTTGGTTGGCTACATAGAGCATTTCCGGCACCGCGATGGCATAGGCGATGGTGGTGGTCTTCACCAGGTTGACGAGATTGTTGTTCAGCGCCGGCAGGCTGATGCGGAAGGCGAGCGGCAGGATCACGTGCAGGTAGGCTCGCAGGCGGCTGTAGCCGAGCGCTTCTGCGGCTTCGACGGTTTCGTTCGGCACTGCTTCGATGCCGGCGCGAAAAATCTCCACATTGAACGCGCCGGCGTAAAGCGACAGGCAGATCGCCGCCCAGGTGAAGTTTGAGACGAGCGGCACCGCGAGCCCGATGTCGTTGGTCGCGCGCAGGTATGATCCAAGTGCGAAATAAAAGAAGTAGAGTTGAACCAGCGGCGGCGTGTTGCGAAAGAACTGGATATAGGCCGCTGTGACGGCACGAAGGAAACGCAAACGCGATCCCTGCACCCAGGCGCCCACAACCCCGATCGCGACGCTCGCCACGATGCAGAGCGCCATCAGCCTCACCGAGGTCAGGAACCCGTTGATGAAGCGCGTACGGTCGAACGCGTCATAGAAGATGGTGAGCTTGATGCCGGTGGCGGCGTGGAGCTCGCGGAACCAGTCCCAGAAAGGGTTAAGATCGATCATGGAAGCGGTAGGCTCGAGACATTGGGGCAGCGCGGCTCCGGGTGCCCCCAACCGTGCCCCGCTTTAAGCGGGGCACCCAGTATCCCTTGCGCCATCAATGGAACGGATGCCGCGCGTTTATCGAAAGATCGGTGGCTACTGGATCGCCCGCTTGAAGCGGGCGACGACCCGGAAGGGACAGTAGGAGCGTCGTTGTTCACGGCACATGGCCGGCAGAGCAAGGCGCCTACTCACGGCGTCTGTTCGTGCGCCTTCTTGAGGAAGGCCGACGGCAGGATGCCCCATTTCTTTTCGGTCTCGAGGAGCTTGCCGCTGCGGTGCCAGTCCGCGATGGTCTTGGCGATGAACTGCCCCCACGGTCCGTCGCGCTCCTCAAGCCGCACGGCGGCGCCCCATGGCTCGGTCAGGATGGTCTCAAGCGGCATCTCGAAGGCCGCCCATTTCGGATCGCCAAGCCGCTCCTGGAAGGCGGTGTCGTCGTAAAGCCAGCCTATGCAGTTGCCCTGCTGCAGCGCGGTCTCAGCTTCGTTCTGTCCCCGGAAGGCGACGATGTCGGCGCCGTACTTTTCCGCCACATATTTGTTGTAAAAGGCACCCTGGATGCCACAGACTTTCTGGTCCCTGAGCTGCTCCCAGCGCTTGAGCGCAACCTTGCGGCTCACGAATACATTGACGCCAGAGGCATAGTAGCTCGGCTCGACGATGCCGACCGTTTTGCGCCGTTCCTCCGTCACATTCATCGTAGCGATCATCAGGTCGATTTTGCCCTGCTGAAGGAACTGCATGCGGTTCGCGGAGACCACAGGCTCCAGCTCGAGCCTGACGCCGAGCCGGTCAGCCACATCCTTGGCAAGATCAGGCTCGAAGCCGACGATGTTGCCTTGCGGATCGCGAAAACCGAACGGCTTATAGTCCGCCTTGGTGCCGACCACCACGACGCCGCGCTGTCTGATCTTGTCGAGGGTTTGCGCCTGCAGCGGCGCAGAGGTCACCGCAAAGCCTGCAATAGCAGACATTGCGGCAACGAGAATGCGTTCCAACATCGGTTGCTTCCCTCAGAATCATGGTTCAACGATCCAGCGATGGAATGCTACATCGACACAGCCCGGATGTCATCGACACGCCCTCTCCGTGTTTTGGGAGGGTGGCGCGTAGCGCCGGGTGGGTTTTTTCTGCGGTGCCGTGTTATCCCCACGCGACCGCTCGCTTCGCGAGCGGCCTCCCTCCCGAAGACGGGGAGGGAGAAGGAGCCCCATCTGCCACGCACGGTCGCGTCACATCCCGCCGTAAAGCCACTCCATCCCCTCATAGGCTTGCTCGGCAGTGCGGCCGTGGAGCGCCTGGTAGCGCAGCTCCGCCGCGACGCCGCTTGCATGATAGAACTCGCCGTAAATCCGCGCCATGATCTGCACCCTTCCGGTGCGCAGATAGCGCTGACTTTCATAAGCCTTGAACGCGGCCGGGATGTCGTCGGGCGCCTCCGCAACCTTTTCGGCGAGACACACCGCATCCTCGCTCGCCATGCAGGCGCCCTGGGCGAGATATTGCAGCATCGGGTGGGCGGCGTCACCAAGCAGGGTGACGCGCCCCTTGGACCAGTCCTTCACCGGCTCGCGGTCGCACAGCACCCACATGCGCCAGGTCTCGATCCGCTCCAGGAGGCGCAGGACCTCCGGCCGCTGGCCCTTGAAGCACTTCCACAGTTCCTCTGGATCGCCTTCGGTGTTCCAGCCTTCCACATAGCGGTCGGAGTGGAACACCGCAACGAGGTTGTAGAGCGCGCCGCGGCGCAGCGGATAATGCACGAAGTGTGTCTTCGGCCCGGCCCACAGGATCACTTCGGGGCGCCATAGTTCGTCCGGCACCTGCTCACGCTTGAGCACCGCCCGATAGGCGATGTGGCCGGAGACGCGCGGAGCACCGTCGCCGATGATCTTGCCGCGGATGCGCGACCACATGCCGTCACAGCCGACAATCGCGCGCCCGCGCACCTCTTCGCCGCCTTCGAGACGCAGGGACACCGCGTTGCCCTCGTCGGTAAAGTCTTCCACCTTGCGATTGTTCTCCAACGAGACGAGATTGTTGCCCTGACAGGCGCGCAGGTAGACGCCGTGAATATCAGCCCGGTGGGTGACGGCATAAGGCTGACCGAAGCGCCGGCGGAACGGCTCGCCCAGTGGAATGCCGGTGATCGGCTCGCCGGTGACTGCGTCTCGCATTTCAAGCGCCGGCGGAACCCAGGCATCATCAAGCATGTTCGCTTTGAGGCCGATCCGTTCGATCGCCCGAAAAATGTTTGGCCCGAGCTGGATGCCGGCGCCGAGTTCTTTGAACTCCGGCGCCTGCTCGAACACCCGCACCGGGAACCCCTTGCGTGCCAGGGCGTAGGCGGTGACGAGCCCGCCGATGCCGCCGCCGGCAACGAGGAAGGGCAGTTCCTGCCCGTTAGCCTTGGTCATTTGCAGCTCCACATTACTGCAGGAAGGCACTAGACTGGCGTCATTCCGGCTGCCGACCGCGTTGCGACAGTTGCCAGTTGTCGGCTAAGCGCGGGCGCTTCGGCGGCGTGAAAAACAGTCTTCGAAACTACCGGAGGAAGCTATGGCATTCGATTTCAAGGTCAATGGCAAGGCGGCGCACTCGGATGCACCGCCGCACACCCCGCTGCTGTGGGTGATCCGCGAGGAGCTCAAGCTGACCGGCACCAAATTCGGATGCGGCACCGGCCTGTGCGGTGCCTGCATGGTGCACATCGACGGCAAACGCGCCTTCTCGTGCCAGACCCAGGTGTCGCAAGTCACCGGCAAGGCCGTGACCACCATCGAGGGGCTATCCCCTGATTCCTCCCATCCGGTACAGAAGGCCTGGCTCGCCGAGCGGGTGCCGCAATGCGGCTACTGTCAGTCCGGCCAGATCATGAGCGCCGCCGATCTGCTGGCGCACAACCCCAAACCTGACCGCAGCCAGATCATAGAACACATGAGCACCAATATCTGCCGCTGCGGCTCCTATCAGCGCATCGTCCGCGCCGTCGAGCGCGCCGCGAAGGAGGCCTGATCATGACCATCCAGTTTAGCAACGCGGATATCAGCCGCCGCGGCTTCATGATCGGCGCGGCCGGATTCACGTTCGCGGTGGCGTCTCGCCTGCCATTTGGCACCGCCGAAGCGGCCGGTAAGGACGTCGCCTTGAGCCCGTGGGTGACAATCTCGACCGACGATACGGTCGCGATCATGTCGCCGGCGGCCGAGATGGGGCAGGGGTCGCTGACCTCGCTGCCCCTGATACTCGCCGAGGAACTCGATGCCGATTGGTCGAAGGTGCGCATCGTAGTGGCGCCGCCGAACGACGAACTCTATAAGAATCCGGCGTTTGGTTACATGTACACGGCTGGCAGCAATGCCGTGACCGCGTATTTCAAGGATCTGCGCCGGTTCGGTGCGCAGGTGCGGAAAGTGCTGCTGGCAAATGCCGCCAGGCACTGGAACGTTCCGGTCGAGGAACTGACTACAGGGCCGAATGTGGTCATTCACGCGAAGTCGGGACGCCGTCTGTCCTATGGCGAGATCGCAGCGTTTGCAGAAGTTCCCGCCAAGGCGCCGGAGGTTGCGGAGAGCGAGCTGAAAAAAACAGACCAGTTCCGCCTCATTGGCAAGGACGTGATGCGGGTCGAGCTGCCGCAAAAGGTGAATGGCACAGCGCAATACAGCATCGATGTGCAAGTCCCCGGCATGCTGTACGGCGCTCTCCTGCGCTCGCCCGTCGAAGGTGGGGCGCCCGACAAGATCGACGATGCGAAGGCAAAGTCGATCGCCGGGGTGGTGCAGATCGTTCCGCTGCCCTATGGGGTCGGCGTCATTGCCGAGACCCCGTGGGCAGCATTCGACGCCAAGGATGCCCTCAAGGTGACCTGGGCCCGCACCGGCAAGGCGTGGGGCTTCAACAGCGAGAAAGCGCTCGTCGCCTTTGCGGCGGCCGCCCGCGACACGTCGCGGCCGGCCAGACTGTGGGCTAAGGAGGGCGATGCCATCGCGGCCCTGCAAAATGCCGCGATGGTCGTCGAGGGCGAGTATCGCAACGATCTCGTCTACCACGCCCAAATGGAGCCGTTGAACGCGGTCGCGGCGGTATCGCCGAACGGGGATGCCTGCGAGCTGTGGTGTGGCGTGCAATCGAAGACGATCGCCGTGACGGTCGCGGCCAACGCACTCAAAATTGCACCAGACAAGATCACTTATCACGACATGCTGATGGGCGGCGGCTTCGGGCGGCGGGGTCACCGTGACGAAGAGTACGTCCATGATGCGGTCGTGCTGTCCAATGCAGTGAAGAAACCCGTCAAGGCGATGTGGACTCGCGAGGACGACGTCCATAATGGGCGTTTCAATCCGCTGTCGGTACATTATCTGCGCGCCGGATTCGATCCGGCGGGCAAGCTGATCGCCTATCATCATCGCAAAGCCACCGACGAAGTGACGGCGTTCCAGGACCCGGTGCGGTTCGGACGGCAGAATGGCCGGGATATCATCGCGTTTGTCGGTATCGATGCGGCGTACTACGAGGTCCCCAACCGTCTGGCCGAGGCGGTGCCGCAGGACAGCGGTCTTCGCACGTCCAGCCTGCGCGGCATCTCGCATCTGACCAATATCTTCGCGATCGAATCGTTCATGGACGAGCTTGCGCGCAAGCGCGGGGTGGATCCGGCGACGTTCCGGCGCGATCTGGCCAAGGCCAATCCGCGCGCGCTCAACATCATCGACCGGGTCGCCCACATGGCGGACTGGGGCAAGAAGCGGGACGGCAGCGCGCTCGGTTTCGCTTACATGAACTACTCGGGGACGCAGATCGCGCTGATCGCGGAGGTGTCGGTCGACCGCAAGTCCGGCGTGCTGCGGGTCCCGAAGGTGTGGACAGCGCTGGATCCCGGTATCGCGGTACAACCCGACAACATCGTGGCTCAGACGGAGAGCAGCGTCGTCTACGGATTGGGATTTGCGTTGTGGGAGCGCATCACGATCGATGACGGTGCGGTGCAGGAGTCGAACTTCTACGACTATCACGTGCCTCGCCTCAACGAGGTTCCGCAGATGTTCATCGAGGTGGTTTCGACCGATAACCATCCGACGGGCGTCGGCCAGATGGCGACGCCGCTGGTCGCCCCCGCAATCGCCAACGCGGTTGCAGAGCTTACCGGCGTGCGCCTGCGGGAGACTCCAATGTCGCCGGAGCGGGTGAAGAAGGCGCTGGGGTGATGCGACCAGCTCGCTGATCGCGAAGCGGGCGGCGCAGCGATGCGTCGCCCGCAGGAGCGTCAGCGTATCGCCGCCGGTGCGACTGTCGAGCCGGTGGCGCCCTGGAGCTTGAGCGGCTGCATCACAAAGGCGAATTCGGAGACGTTCTTGGCCGCGAGTTCGTCGAGCTTGAGGTTCTCCAGGAGGTGGACACCGGTGACCACCAGCGCCATCTGGTGCAGTGGCAGCGAGATCAGCTTGTCCGGATTGGGATTGACCTCGACCGGGGCGGTGTCGGCGCCGAGCAGGATCGGATCCTTTGCAAGCAGGAATTCCGCGGCCTTGACACCGATGCCGGGATTGCCCTTGCCATAGCGTGCAGGGTCCGTATTCCACAGCTTGCCCCAGCCGGTGTGAATAATGATGGCGTCGCCCGGCTGGAACGTGAGGTTCTGCTTCTTGATCGCGCCTTCAAGGTCCTCGACCGTGATCTCGTAAGTGTCGCCCAGCATGGGGACACCCTTGAAGCCGGCAACGTCGATCAGGACACCGCGCGTCATCAGCATGCCGACTTTTTCGATGCCGAGCTTGGTGAAGCCGTTGCGCGTCGCTATGTCTTCGGTCTTGAAGCAGTTGTAGTGCACGTTATTGTGGGTCTGATGGGCGAAACCGTCGAATTGCGTGCCGACCTGACCCATCTCGGCGATGATCAACTCCTCGTTGCCGTTACGCTTATTGGCGAGATCGCTCACCGCGGTGCGCTTGACCTGCATATCGTAGACCCGCCCGGCCGCGAGCGGCATCTGGGCATTGAGGGGATAGCTGAGTTCGATCACCTCGCCGGTCTTGATCAGCTTGGCAGCATTGAGCACGGTCTGCGGCTTCATGTGGTTAGCTGCGCCGCGCTCATCGCCGGCACCCCATTTGGACGGACAACGCGCGCTGTCGGCCGGCGGCAGCCAAGATGGCGTCTGGGCAAGGGCCGAGCCGGTCAGCAGCAGGGTTGCGAGCATGGTGCTGAGCATCAAAGGCTTCATGATGGTCCTCCCTGAATTGCGCTTGGAGTTTGGAACGCGATCGATGTCAGATCGGGATTTTGACAGGCAGTTCAACTTAGCCATTCGACTTTACTGTTTACTGTGGCGGCGGGCCACTTCTTTCACCCCGCCACAGCCCGCCGTTTCCCTTACGGCAGACGAAATGCAGAAATGATCTCCTCGGCGATCGCCGTTGTATTGGCGCGCATCATGTCGTCCGGCAGTGCGCCGAATCGGACTTGGTCAGCGGTGTATGAAGCCGGCGAGGTCGCTCGTTTTCCCCTGCCCATCTCCGTCATGCCGCAATTGCGCCTAACGAATCGCGCCAGATCGTCATGCTCTTGCATGCATGTGTAGAGCATGTCTGAGGCGCAAGCGCTATCTGCATGCGCCTGCAGGTGTGCGCTTTGTGCGTATCGAGGCACGTTTCCATTGTCTTGTTTTGAGAATTTGACGCCGGGGG
>Ga0066903_100002767_pt1 | contig 13918 bp, 7 predicted proteins | sample PanSoiMetaGPlot1_FD_67491 | JGI IMG/M metagenome (GOLD analysis project Ga0066903, IMG submission 67491) | Tropical forest soil microbial communities from Panama analyzed to predict greenhouse gas emissions - Panama Soil - Plot 1 (version 2) | ecosystem: Environmental > Terrestrial > Soil >...
GTGATGCCGATGTCCACGCCTCCTCCAAACGCCATGGCGAAGGCGTTGCCGCTCGAGATCGGGGCCGAGAACCCGCCTATGATCGGGACCGTCAATCCGGCGGACATGTTCGAGTGCGCCACGCCAAACAGGGCGTGTCCGAAGACCGAACTACGGCCGAAGTACGCCGTTGCCGTGGGACCAAACAGGAAGTTGTACAGGTGCTGCTGCGTTCCCACGGAAAAGCCTGGAATGGAAATGCCGGTCAGTTGCCGCGAGTTGCCGCTGAAGTCGGCCGTCACGCCGAAATTGCGCGTGAAATTGAACGTGCCCTGACCGTTCCATCCGTTGAAGTTTTTGCTGTTGCTGTGGGCCAGCGAGTATCCGCCGAAAACGGTTCCGCGGGTCGGTGTGTTCCCAATTTCCTGGGCTGCACCGAACAGCGGAAGACACAGAATTGTCGCAATGATGATCGCGCGCAGGCGCATTTTTCTCTCCTTGTCTGCAGGTGGGTCTTGTGTAGATAAAATGCAGCTTTCGAAGAGTTGTTGCGCTGGCGATGGTTAAGAACTGTGTAGGTTCAGAGAGAGCTGCTGTTAAGAATTGTAGGGAATCAGCGGAATTGCCAAAATCGCCAAAATTGCCAAAGATCGCCGGAATTGAAAAAACCTCACCACTGATGATCACAGATAACACGGATCAAAAAAGGCCGAATAGGATCCCTGTGAGCTCTTGTTTTTCGATCCCCAGATCGCCTGATTACGCGCGACTACAAGATTCCAGTTCCTCCGCTTCCTCTGTTCCTCTGCGTTTCAAAGGTTTTGGCTTTTTTCTGATCCGTGTCATCTGTGTTCATCAGTGGTGAGCTTTTGTCTCTCACGACGGCGTTTTCAGGATCATGTACCCGCCGGCGAGCGAAAAGATCAGGTCGGGCGACCAGGCGGCGATCAGCGGAGGAAGCTGGCTCACATTGCCCATGGCCTCGAACAGGCCCGAGGTGAGGAAGTACACTACGCCTATGACCAGGGCCACCGCCACGCCGCTCAGCGCGCCGCGCCGGCCTCCGGCCAGAGCGAAGGGCACGGCAATTACCGCCATCACCAGCGTGATCAGCGGGAAGGCAATCTTCTTTTGCAATTGGACGCGCAGCCGCACCACATCAAACCCGCCGGTTTGCAGGTCGCTGATATAGCGGCGTAGCTCCTCGTAGCTCATCTCGGAAGATTGCAGCACTTCTTTCTTGAAGTAGTTGGGTGGCTCGTTGAGTTCGGCAAAAGTGCTCACGTCAAAGTTGCCCAGGTTTTCCTGCACATCGCCCGCCGGCGAAGTGCTCCAGGAGCGCTGCCAGCCGTTTTCAAAGGTCCATTTCTGCAGGTGCTCCGCCCAGCGGGCGCGCGCCGCGTAGACGCGCTTCACCATGCGGAAGGTTTGCGGGTTCAATTCGAAGGCGGAAATGCTGCCGAAGATATTGCGGTCGGGATCGAAGGCCTCGTAATAATAGATCTTGCGATTGCCCTGGGCGCCATCGTGTTTCTTGGTCTCGCCGAAGATCCACTTGCGATCCGGACGCAGGTAAGTCTGCGCCGGCTTGCCCTTGATCAGGTTCCTCAAAGTCTCAACTCGTTTGTTGGCGTAGGGCAGGTACCATTGATCCAGCAGGAAGAGCCCGCCGGCGCATGCGGTAGCGATCACCAGGATCGGCACCACCGTGCGATAAATGCTTACACCGGTGGCCTTCATGGCGGTGATTTCGTTGGTCTTCTGCATCAGCCCGAACATCACCAGCACGGTGAGCAAAACGGCCAGCGGCGTGACCATGTACAGCACCGCCGGTATGGAGTTCAGCAGGTATTCAACCTGGGTGAGGAAGGAAACTTTCTTCCTCACGATGTCGGACAGCAATTCAAAATAATTGAAGATCAGCAGCAGCACCAGCATGCTGGATGTGATCAGCACCAGGTAGCCCAAAAAGGTGCGCAGGACGTAGTCGTCAAGGATCAGCGGGAAGCGGGTGCTGAAGAGACGTGAGCGGCGCCGGCTGCCGTTGACCGGCTCCTCGCCGCGGCCGTTGAAGACCTTCGCCGTGAGGCCCTTGATTTGTCCCAGCAGCACCTGGCCCAGTCCCAGCTCGATGGGCAGCTTGTCAGTGCGCCAGAGCAGCGCAATACCGATGAGCGCGAAAATGATGTTGGCCATCCACACGCCGAGCACCGGTGAAACCTTGCCGCCGCGCGCCAACGAGACCCCGATGATCGAAATAAAGTAGTAGATGAAGACCAGAATGATCGTCAGGACAAACCCCGCGCCCTTGCCCCCTTTCTTGGCGGAGAGACCCAGCGGAATCCCGATCAACACCAGCACCAGGCAGGCCGTAGGCAGCGCCAGGCGGCGATTGAATTCAATCCGGTACCAGCGCGCCAGCTCCTTGTTGGGATTGTATCTTTGCCGGAACAACTCCGTTGTCGTCAGTTGGGCTACCGGCACCGCCTCCTGCGGCGGCTTCACCACCGGCGGCAGGCTGATGAGAATATCGGTCTCGTCAAACGTGGTGATGTTGTATTGGTCGGGCGTGCGCGCGTTGGTATCGTGGGTTTCACCCTTGATCAGGTGCAGGCGAATCGCTTCATTGCCGATCGCGGTCACCACAGCCTCTTTGGCGATCGTGACTTTCGGCGCTCCAGGCACGCTGATGTCGGCGTCAAAAACGCCTTTCCACACCGCCACGCCGGAAGCGCTGCTTACGTCCTCAACGTAGAGAACATGATTTCTGAAGCCCTCATAAAACACTCGCGGCTGGACTTCAAACGAGATCTGCGCAGAGGCCAGCTTGTTTTGCAGGCGCGCCAGCGCCGCGGCGGAGCGCGGTTCGATGATCACCGTGTTCAGCAGGGCCAGCACCCACGCCCCTGCGCCAAATAGCGAGATGATCTTCAGAAAAGTGCGCACGCTCACCGCCGAGGCGCGCATGGCGGTGACCTCGCTGTCCGCCGCCATCCGGCTGAGCCCCAGCAGGATGCCCACAAGAACTCCCATTGGGATCGTGACTTTCAGTGCGACCGGCAGCGTAAAGAAGAAAAGTTCGGCCACGCTGGGAAAGGGCGCGCTGTTGCGCACTACGAGCTCCAGGATCCGCGTGACCTCACGCATAAAAATGACGAACGTGAAGACAGAGGCCCCGATCAGCCCGTGGGACACGACTTCCTTAAGAATGTAACGAGTGAAGATGCGCACGCGTTTTCTTCCTAGAGTCTAGCAGAAAGCCGGCATGTGTTATTAATGGATAAGTGGATACGCCCGCAATCCGTCTGCTCTTTCTCTGGCACATGCACCAGCCGTATTACAAGGACCTGGTCACCGGCGACTACCGGCTGCCCTGGGTGCGCATGCACGCCCTGAAAGACTATTACGGCATGGTGAAGCTGCTGGACGAGTTTCCCGGGCTGCACCAGACCTTCAACCTGGTGCCTTCTCTGATCAACCAGCTTCAGGACTACGTTTCCGGCACCGCGAGCGATCCTTTTCTCGATGTGGCGTCGCGCCCTGCGGCTGAAATGGACCTGGGAGAAAAGATATTTGCCCTGCGCTATCTGTTCCAGGCCAACGTCGAAAACCTCATTGCCCGATATCCCCGTTATCACGAGCTCTGGCAGCGTTTCCAGCGCCGCTCGCCGGACCTGGCCGCGGCCGTCCACCAACTGACCGATGGCGACATTACCGATCTACAGATCCTGTCGCAGATCGCCTGGATGGACGAATTCTTTCTCGACGATCCGGTCATCCACGGCCTGATCGAGAAGGGCCGCGACTATTCGCTCGCGGACCAGGAGCTCGTCATTGAGAAGCAGCGAGAGTTCCTCGCCCAGGTGCTGCCCGCCTATGCCTCGGCCGCGCAGCGGGGCGCCATCGAGATTTCCACTTCGCCGTTTTACCACCCCATTCTCCCCCTGATTTGCGATACCAACATGGGCGCTGCTTCGCATAGCGGGTTGCCGTTGCCGGCGGTGCGTTTCAGCCATCCTGAAGATGCGCGAGAGCAGATCGAGCGCGGCCTGAACCTGCATGAAGAGATTTTCCATGTGCGTCCGCGCGGCCTGTGGCCTTCAGAGGGCAGCGTTTCCAACGAGACGCTGAAAATCGCACACTCGCTGGGATTGAACTGGGTGGCGACCGATGAAGGTGTCCTCGGCCGGTCGATCGGCGCCACGTTTCATCGCAACAGCGGCGGAGCGCTCAACGCCGCCGGCGCCGAACAACTCTATCGCGTGTACAGGTGGGAGCAGCCACCGGCGGCCATGAACGTGCTGTTTCGTGACCACTCGCTCTCTGACCTCATCGGCTTTGTCTATTCCGGCGCTCCGGCCCTGGAGGCGGCAAACGACTTCGTTCGCCGGATCAAAGAGTCCGCCGCCCAGGTCCTGAAAAGGGGACGTCATGCCGTGGTGCCGATCATCCTCGATGGCGAGAACGCCTGGGAATTCTATCCGCGCTCAGGGCGCGAATTCCTGCGCCGGCTTTATGACGCCATCCAGAAAGATCCCTCGATCGAAGCTCTGACCATCTCTGAGGCGATTGAGCGCGAGCCCTCGCCGCAAAAACTGCCTTCGATCTTTCCCGGCTCCTGGATCAACGCGAATTTTGATGTCTGGATCGGCGCTCCGGAGGACAACGTCGCCTGGGACCAGCTCACCGCGGCGCGCGACTTCTTCACGGAAAAGGCCGATGAGGCTTCGCCGGAACAAAAAGCGCTGGCTTTTGAAGAACTGCTGATCGCCGAAGGCAGCGACTGGAACTGGTGGTATGGTCCCGAACACCATTCCCAGAATGACCGTGAATTTGACGAGCTGTACCGCAAGCATCTTGCCAACGTTTACCTGGCCCTGGGCAGCGCGGCGCCGGAGGCCCTGGCCCAGCCCATCGCAGGCATGCCGGTCCAGCCCCAGTTCACGGCGCAATCCGCCTATATCCACCCTAAGGTTGATGGCCGCGTAGTTAGCTATTTTGAATGGCTGGGGGCTGCAACCCACGTGGCCGATCGTTACTCTTCCGCGATGCACGGCAAATTGTTCCTGCTGGATACCGCGTACGCAGGCATCGATGAAGAGAACCTGTACTGCCGGCTGGATTTCATGGAGAACCCGGCCGAATGGGCCAATGGAGACACACGACTCCTCCTGACGATTGAGACTTTGCCGCGTTCGCAGCCGCCCCTGCCGGTTACGTATCGCCTGGAGGTCGACATTTCCGGCGGCAGCGTGCGGGAGTGGACATTCGCGCGGAACGGGAACTCCGGCCGACCCGCTGACTCAGTTTGCGTCTGCCTTGACTCGATTTTCGAGTGCTTGCTACCGTTGCAGCTATTGCAGGCGCCGGAGCGCTCCATGCTGCGCGTTCGCTTTTCCCTGTGGCGAGACCGCTTGCCCCTGGATGCGCTGCCCCAGGATGGAACAATTGACGTGCATTTGGTCCCAGAGAATGAGTTGAGCGCCTTGCCCTACGCCAAGCCCTAAGCCACGCTGCGGCCGGGAAGGCTTGTTCCCCGCCGGTCCGCTCCGGCAGCATTCTTTCCGGCCAACCAGCTCTCGCGGTCCTTGCATCTAACCGGCCACCCTAAGCTTGTAAAGAGGTGCCACTATGACGAAGCCATACGTGCTTCTCTCGATGGTTGTATCCGGGGCCCTCATCATCGCGCAATCGAGTGCGCAAGACGTGTCGAAAACGGACACTGACAACCCCCAGAACGTCTTTCGCAGCCAAGTAAAGCTGGTATCAGTCTATTTCACGGTGCGAGACTCAAAAAAACAGCTGGCCAGCACGCTCGAGCAAAACCAGTTCCGCGTATACGAGGATGGCAGGGAACAGGCGATCAAGTTCTTTGCCCACCACACTGACGTGGTTTTGAACGTCGGCATGCTGCTCGATACCGGCACCAGCATGGCGTGGATGCTGAACGAGGAAGCGGAGGCCTCAAGCCTCTTCCTGAAGCACGTGGTGCGGCCGACGGACCTGGGCTTCGTTCTGAGCTACCACAACCGCGTAGAAACGTTGCAGGTGCCCACGTCAGATACTGCGCTGCTGCAAAAGAAGGTGAACTCCATTCGCAGCGGAGGCACAGTCGTGGGGACACCGGACCAGGCCCCCCCGCCACCGGCTTCGCGAGCGCCCTGGCCGGGCGGCCCCGGCATGCCCGGTCCGATTCCCAGCACCGGTCCGATCGGGCAGCCACACAATCGTGACCGCGAGGCACACCTTTATGACGCGATTCGCGTAGGCACGCTGCGCTATCTCGAGCGTGAAGTCGGGCGAAAGGCAGTGGTTATCATCGCGTTGTCAGGTGACTCGAGGAGCGAATCTACTCTGGAAGACGCTCTCGAGGTCCTGCTGCAGAACGATGTGATTGCCTATGTGCTGCAGATTTACGATCCGCCGCGGGAACGCTCGCGCTTCGATCGCTGTGATGTCATACACACCTACGAAAAGGACGATCACGGGGAGTACGTGCTGAAAAAGATGGCTGAAGCGACCGGCGGGCGCATGCTCGAGGTCCATGGCATCGACCGGCTCGAAGAGGCTCTGGAAGAGATCTCCAATGAGCTTCACCATCAGTACAGCCTGGGCTACTATCCTCAGAATGGGGTTTGGGATGGACAATTTCGCAAGATTCAGATCGCAGCCCCAGGCAACGGATACAAAGTCTTCGCGCGCAAAGGTTATTACGCTCATCTGCGATAGTGGGTCAATTTCCTAGAAGACCCTCGTCGGCGGTTTGGAGCGAAGCGACAACCATCCTTCGGAATAAAGGGCGAGCCCGGCTTGCGCGGCGAGCCCGCTGCACTAGGCGCAGAACACTGTAACCGCGAGCCATGCTCGTCGGCGGTGTGGAGCGCAGCGACAAAAAAAGAGGCCTGCGGGGAGCAGGCCTTAGAAGGATTCAGCGTTACGGGGCAAAGGAATGTTTAGTGGTTATCGTCCACGCGGACCGCAATTGCGGAGTACGCTCCGGCGTTGACGAACACCAGTCCGCGCACACGGACCGTCGCGCCTGCCGTAGGCGTGACTTTGAGATTCGTGCCGCTGGTGATGGTGACCGGGATGGAAGTTTGGCCGCTGAGCGTGGCAAACGCCGATGTCGGGCTCAACGTCAGGGTGAAGCCCGACGAGCCAGGCGCGGGCGCAGCCGCGACCGTGCCAATCAGGGCTTGTTCGCGCAGCTTGATCTTGTTGGCAACAAGCGGCGTGGCATTGCTGCTGGCGTCAGCCTCAATGCGCTGGCCCTTGCCGATGTGGGTCGCGTCGAAGGCGGGCGTGGAGCTGAGATTCAGCTTGTCAGCCCTGACGCTGTACACCGTGCTCGCGTTCACCGAGATATCCATGGTGACGTTGGGGTTGTCGTGGGCATCGAGCTGATGCACGATGGTGATCTTGGAGAGCGGATTGTCGAGCGCTGAGATCAGGCCCTCAGCTTCTTCGCCGTTCTCGTCTCCCTCCAGTTCGACTTTGGTTGCGAGCTTAGTGCCGTCGCCCTTGGTGATGCCGTCCACTTCAACCATCTCGCCAACCTTCAGGTCGGAAAGCTGGGTGATGCCGTCCTTGAAGCGCGTGTTGGCATCGGTGGCAAAGGTAATGTCAGTGGATCTGGTGGTGATGGTGAAGTTCGGAGCGCTGATGCTCTTCACCGTGCCGTGAACGTCTTCCAGCTCGCCGTTCTCGTCATCCTCGTCTTCGTTCTCCCTGCCCGCGGGCGGCGTGGTGCTGGAGGTTACGTTGAACTTTGGATTGACAGTGGCCGAGGTGATAGGTGTGCCGTTCAGCGTGACCGAGTTCGCCAAGTCGAGATCAAAATTGATGAAGATCGGCGACGAGCCTACCACGATATTGGAAAAGCTGACTGTGATCGTCCCGTTTCCGAGCGTTGCCGGAACCCTGACGGGCGTAGTGCCGTTGACCACTACAATTTCAGGATTGCTCACCGTCAACGTCGCCCCGTTGTAGGTGCCTTGGGGAACATTGGCTAACGTCAGCGGCTCGAGCGTGCCTGCCTGGTGGGTGAATTCTACCTCGGCGGGATGGGACAACAAGTTCCCCGTGGTGGCCGTCGGGCTTACACCCGTCAAAGTGATAGAGCTGATGGTCAGCTCAAATTTGGCAATCTGATCGTTGACCGCGTCTCCGGTCTGGATGGTGGCATTTCCCGCGCCGGCGGTGATGTTGTTATTTCCGCCGCATCCTGTCAGCAACAAAGCAAACACCACACTGAGCAGTGTGAATAAAAAAACCCGTTTCATTGGGCCTCCAAGATTTACGTTTCTGTGGAATTCGATCGAGTGGCGTTGTGCGAAATTGAAGCACGAGCCGCGCGCTGAGACCGGGGCGGATCCGTCGGGGTTGCCGCTCCCATGTACACACCCTGAGCAGCTTTCCGTTGCCAAAGTTCCGGTGCGCCCTCTCCCAGGCTGGCGTTCGGGAAGGACTCCAGGGTTCGCGATCGGCAAATGGCTGCTCAAGCTGTACCTTTTCCGGTCAGGCGGGGTGAGCACAGAGGAATCTTATGCTGACCGCTATCAGGAAATGCAGTTCTGCTGCCATCAGCCCGTCGCTGTAACCCATGTGTTTTCAATAGATAGAGTGACCGTCGGATCGTGCTATGAGTAGGCACAACCCAGTGGCATGTGTCAGTTGGATACAACCGGTCTTTCAGAGTGATTGGGTGCCGGGGCATGCAACTAAAGCAGGCCCAGCACCCGTGATCGATTGGGAGTGCGAACTACTTAGATCAGCTCAGGCGGTTTGCCACCGTGGCGGTGGTCATCTATCCCGGAGCGATCACCTGAACTTGAGCTGCCGCTGTCTGATCCGGAGCGGTCACCGTCGTCTGAGCCGCGGCTTCCGCTGTCGGAACCCGAGGAGTCGCTACCGCGGTGATCTCCCCCGCTATCCCGCCGGTCAGCAACGTTCTTGATGGGGTCATCGTCACTTCCCCAGATTCCGTTGCCGTCCTTTCTTCCAGGACGGTTAAGCTGCGGGCGCAGATCATGAGTCGGGCGCGGGACCTCCGGTCCGGTCTCCATGCCAACACGGCTCGAGAATCCCGCGGTGATCAGTACGGATTCACCCCGGCCGGATACAGCCTCCAGCTGCACCACCCCTTCCTCGACGTCCACTTGCGTGAAACCGCGGCGGTCAACCTCTACGTCAAACCTGGTGCCGCGCACCGAAATGACCGCGCTGGGCGTGCCGATCTGAAATGCCGGAGTCCCGCCCAGATGCTTCTGGATGCTGGTGCGGACACGGCCGATCAGCATCTGAAAATACTTCCAGCCGTTGCTCTCCGGCTGTTTCAACACCAGCCTGGTGTGCGGACGCACCAGGATGTCACTGCCGTCAGCAAGCTTCAAAAGCAACCGGCCATCGTCAGTGCTCACGGTTGTTTCCGGCGGCAGCACTTCACCCCTGATGGGCCCTCCCAGGGCCTGTGTGGGAAGCTGTATGCTGACTTTTCCCTTGAAGTCGGAAATGATTGCGCCGGCATAAGGCGCGTTGACCGCGGCGGCAGGAGCCTGCTGGGCCGCCGAGCTGATGCACAACAGCAGGACGCCGGTCACGGTGAAACGAAGTTTATTTTTCATGGTGCCACCTCTGTCACTTCACAGGCGCCTCGAGGCAGGGTAAACGCGAACGAGGTGCCTGACATTTCATTGCTGCTTACATGGACCCGTCCGCCGTGTTGCTGTGAGATTCGGCGGACAAAGCTGAGCCCCAAGCCCCAGCCGGGGATGGATTCGCTTCGGACAGGGCGATAGAAGCGTTCAAACAACTGTTCCAACTCCGCCTCCGGAATGACTGGGCCGGAGTTCTGCACTTCAAACTGCATCTCGTCAGCGGAAGAGCTTACCCGCACGCGCACACCGCCCTCTGCGCCGCCATACTTGATGGCGTTGCTGACGAGGTTCAGCAGCGCGCCGGAAATCAGGGCCTCATCGCAAAGCACGTATTCGTCTTCGCCATCCAGCTCTACGCTCACGGGGACCTTCGCCGAAGCGGCCAGCGGCTTTACGACCTTTTCCACGTGCTCAACCATCTTGCGCACATTGGTGCGCGCCAGCCGCAGAGGACGCGCGCCGGCATCCAGGCGCAGGACCTCGAGATACGTGTTGATCATCGCCACCAGGCGATTCGTCTCGCGAAAGATCGTCGCTGGAGCCTCATTCGTGGCGGGCGAATTCGGGTAGCGCATCAGCAGCTCGGAGAAGCCCTGGATCGATATCAGCGGCGTGCGCAGCTCGTGAGTGACGAAGCTCAGGGCCTCAGAGCGTGCCTGGTCTCTCTGCCGGCGGGCCGTAACATCTTCGGCGATCAACAGAATTGCTTCTGCTTCAGCGAATGAAGTCCAGGGCAGCCGCACGGCGCGGAAGTGCCACAATTCTTCGTCCAGGGGCACTTCGGCTTCCGCCCACGCGGGCGCGTCGGCGGAGAGGTTGGCCAGCTCTCGCCATCCGCCGGCAATCTGGGTTACGCCGGAAAGCTTCTCCAGGTGCGTCCCGTGACGCTCGCAGAAGTTCTTCCACGTGGCGTTGCTGAAGCGGAGAGCGCCGTCAGCGCTGTAAACGGCGAGGCCCTCGCGCATGGTCTCCAGCAAGGTTTGATTGAAGCTATAGAGTGACGACAACTCCGCCTGCAGCTCCTTGAGCGCAGAAAGTTTCCAGTACAGGCTCTTGGGCGCCGGTTGACCGTTCGAAGCGTCTTTGTGACGTGCGGCCTTCAGTTCGCCAAAGCGCGGCGCGACCGCCTGGCGCAGTTGCTGCAGGCGGGAGGTCACCTCGCGATCCACCATCAGCAGGTTTTCGAGCTGCGCGATGGGCGCCGCAAGCACTCCGGCAACCAGTAACGGACCATACGAGAGCAGGCGATGAAGGTCGGCAAACAGGAAAAACGCGGCCCCGAACACGGCTGCCAGCATGCCGACGAGAATCAACAATCCGCGCCGGCCTGGATACCTGACCACCACCGCAAGCGACGCGATGCTCATGACCAGCGTCAACGTGAATTGGCTGGCGCCGCCGATATGGCTCAGTGATCTTCCGCTCAACAACATGTCGGTAACGTTGGCGTTGATCTCGACTCCGGGCATGGGGAGCTGGTTGCTGACCGGCGTGATGAGACGATCGCTGACGTCGATGGCGCCAAATCCGATCAGCACAACCTTGCCTGCCAGTGGTGGCGCCCGCTTCCCGGCAAGAAGATCGCCTGCGGAGACCACCTCAAAGGGCGGATTGGCGGCGCCTGGCTCAAACTGGTGGCGATAGTCGATCAGAATCGGCGGCCGCGCCGTCATGCGTTCGACGCCGGGGCCCCCATCACGCGCGATTTTCGCGTCATGGGGTGGGACGCCGGATGTATCCGAACCCTCTTCCAGCCGCCTCCGCGAAGGCCTTGCCAGCTCGACCAGCTGCAAAGCAAACGCCGGACGCATGCCTTCAGCGCTGGGCTCATCCTGGGGAATGCTGCGGCAAAGGCCGTCAGGGTCGATCATGGCCTGCACGTGTCCCACGCCCCCGGCTGCGTGCGCAAAGCGGGGCAGGGGATCGATCCACAGGCTCCCGGTCGGCGAGGTGGAGATTTTGGCCGCTAAAACCAGGTTCGGGGCGGCCGCGATCGCGCGCGTAAGCTCAGAGTCGTTCTGCTCGTCCTCAATTTCTGACAACAGAACATCCACGCCGATCGCCTTTGGCTGCTCCTGGCTGACAGACCGGACCAGCTTGGCCATTTGCGCCCGCGACCACGGCCACCTTCCTTGCTGCGCCAGAGAAGCATCATCAATCAGCACGAGTGCTACGTCGCGCGAAACCGGCATCGGCCGGCGGAGGCGGAAGAAGAAATCGTTCAGCTTCTGGCTCAGCGTCGAGACCGGGAAGCTCCAGCTCACCAGGAAGACGAGCGCCAGCAGCGCCAGGCTGAGCCTGGTCCAGCGGCCCCACGAAATGGGCCGGGTGCTCTTCGCGCTGGAGAAAATCTTCATTGCCCAACCATCAGGTCGATTCCCAGGCGCCGCGCTTTCTGGTACAGCGTCTTTCTCTCAATCCCCAGGGCCCGCGCCGTCTTTGATTTATTGCCGGCGTGCTCCTGCAACACGCGCAGGATATGCTGCCGTTCCATGTCTTCCAGGGTGGTGGGTGGAGTTTTGTCGGGCGCGCCATTGGAGCGCACGAGCTGCCGTTCGCGCTCCACGTCCGCCACGCCAATTTCGCCCGAAGTGCAGAAGATCGCCAGCCGCTCCACCAGATTCTCCAGTTCGCGCACATTGCCGGGCCAGGAGTAGCCGGTGAGCAGCTTCATCGCCGCGTCGGTGATGGTGATTGTGCGCTTGCTCTTGCGATTGGCGCGCTTCAGGAAGTGCTGCACCAGCAGGGGAACGTCATCGCGCCGCTCCTCCAGTGTGGGCAGGTTGATGACCACCACGCTCAGGCGATAGTACAGGTCTTCGCGGAAGCGGCCTTCCGTCATGAGCGTGGCCAGGTCGCGATTGCTGGCGGCCAGGATGCGCACGTTGATTGGCGTGTACTTGTGCGACCCTACGCGGCGAATCTGCTGCTCCTGCACCGCGCGCAGGAGGTTGACCTGGAAACCCGGCTTGGTCTCTGAGATTTCGTCGAGAAAAAGCGTGCCTCCGTGCGCCGCTTCAAACAGCCCAGGACGGCTGCTGTCCGCGCCGGTGTATGCCCCTTTCTCGTGGCCGAACAGCTCGCTCTCCAGGATGTTCTCCGGAAGGGCCCCGCAGTTTACCGGTACAAACGGCATCTGCGCCCGCGCGCTGTGATCGTGCAGGGCGCGCGCCACCAGCTCTTTTCCCGTTCCGCTTGCGCCCAGGATGAGCACGCTCGCCTCCGTGGGCGCCACGCGCGCGATCGCGCGATACACCTCCAGCATTTTCGGAGTGCGGCCGATGATCGAAGTCTCCGGACCCTCGTCGATCGTAGCGGTGGATTCGCTCGCCGGCCGGCGGCTGGTCTGCACCTTGCGCACCAGCGCCAGCAGGTCGTCGATCAGGAGCGGCTTGCCGAGATATTCGATCGCTCCCGAGCCCAGAGATTTCGCCACCGTCTCAACGCTGGTATGGGCGGTCATAATTACGCAGGCGCACTGCGGCTGCAGCACCTTGATCAGGTCAAGCACGTTGAGTCCGTTCGCCGTGCCCAGGTACAGATCGAGCAGCGCCAGTTGCACCTGCTCCTGGCGCAGGATCGCGTCTGCGGAGGCTACGCTGTTGGCCATCAGGCACTCGTAGCCCTCCGCTTTGAGAACGGAACTGAGCAGGCTTCGGGTCGAGTCGTCGTCATCCACGATCAGGACCCTGAAGTTGCGGTTTTTTTCGTTGCCGGACATCCCATGCGCCTTTCTTCAGTCTCTCGTAGACTGCTCTAGAACTTGTAACCCAGCGTTAGCGTGGCGGCGTTCGCACGGAACGCGCCGGTGGTCTGTATCAGGTGAAAATAGGAATAATCGACGGCCAGGTCCCATCGTCCGAAGATGAAATCGTTTTTCAGCAGCATTTCGCCCGCGGAAGAGTAGCCGGCAAAATTCTCCAGCACTTCGGCGCCGCCATAACCGAGGTATTCGCCGCGATAGTGTTTACCGAGCCGCATGCGGAAGCCGGCTGTGCCCAGGTGACTGCGATACTGGCCCGGGCTGAAATAGCCGTGGTTGAGGTCCTTGATGAAATGAATGTGGCGGAAGGCGTAGCCGGCGCCCAGCGCGAACTGGTCATCGTGCCACGGGAACCACCGCAAGCCCTCCGCCCACTCGCGCTCCGCGTGATTTCCGTCAGAATAGTGAGCCAGCGAGAAGCTCGCGCTGATGGAAAGATTGCGCGGATGATAGTCCAGCCGGCTGTGCCATCCTTCCGCCAGGAGGTCAAAAGCGGTGGAGTCAAACGTGGGGAAGAGCG
>Ga0066903_100002769_pt1 | contig 13916 bp, 9 predicted proteins | sample PanSoiMetaGPlot1_FD_67491 | JGI IMG/M metagenome (GOLD analysis project Ga0066903, IMG submission 67491) | Tropical forest soil microbial communities from Panama analyzed to predict greenhouse gas emissions - Panama Soil - Plot 1 (version 2) | ecosystem: Environmental > Terrestrial > Soil >...
GCCGCCCGGCGGCCAACACATGATTGTAGACACAAACGTCGAAATGGCGCGCCCGGGCAGAATTGAACTGCCGGCCCCCCGCTTAGGAGGCGGGTGCTCTATCCCCTGAGCTACGGGCGCCTGATATCGCGAACTTTCAGTGTAGCAGGTCTGGTGAGCCACCCTCCGACGTCGTGGCCCGGCCTTCGTCCATCGGAGGGTGGAGTCCTCGGAAATCAGCGTTGCGGCAGCCTATTTGATTCCGCTCTTGATCAGGACCGTCCGCGTCGACGAGTTGTTGGCTGAATTCGGATCGAACGTCGAACTGGCGACGGTCGCGGTGTTGACCACCTGTCCCTTGTTGCTCTTGACCGTCACGTAGATGTTGAAGCTCCGAGTGCGCTGCGCCGGGTCCGGATCTGCCGGAATCGTTCCGAGCGCGCATGTCAGCGTGACGCCGGTGAGGGTGCAGCCACCCGTGTCGAACCGGTAGGTGATCTGCTTATCGTCCGGCAGGGTATCGGTGACGACCACTCCGGTCGCGTCCGCCGCGCCAGTGTTGACGACGGTGATTGTGTAGGCGATGGTGGATGACGATTTGTAGATATCGGCGTCCGATGTCTTCACGATCTGAAGGTCAGCGACTTTGATCAACGTGTCCGCGCTGGCCAGGTTGTTCGAGTTGTTGGTATCGAGGACCGCGCTGCTGACGCGGGCGTCGTTGTGCGCGACCTTGAGAACGCCCGGAATGTTCACTTTGACCACGACCGTCATGGTGGCTGTCGTTGACGGCGCCAGCGAGTCGAAGGCGCAGGTCGTCGGCCGTGAATGATCGCCGGGGATGCCAAAGACGCAGGATGAGGGTGAGGTGCCATTCACGGACGTGATGGTCACACCTGCCGGCAGAAAGTCTTCGACGAGCACACTGGCGGCCGTCGAGGGCCCGCTATTCCTCGCGTGGAGGGTGTACGTCAGCGTGGTCCCCGCGTCCACGGGATCAGGGCTGTCTGATATGTCGACAGAGAGATCGGCGACCGGGACGACGTGGACCGAATCGAGCGCCGCGTTGTTCCCCAGGTTCGGATCCTCCGAGGCGGTGGTCACAGAGGCCCTGTTGTTGAAATCGCCACTCTCTCTCGACGTGATCTTCAAACTGATAATCGCCGTGCCGCCGATCGGAACCGTGCCGATATGACACCGGAAACGTTTGCCGCCGGGGATGTTTTCGACAAGCGCGTCGCAAGGACTCGTGACGCTGCCAGGACCGCTGAACGTAAAGGTCGGAGGCGTGACCGTATAGTTCCCTGGCGCGACATCTGTCAGCAGCGTATCGTCGACGACGACGTTGCGCGGCAGACCGGGGCCGTTCGGGTTCTCCACCAGGATCGTGCAAGTGATCTCATCGCCGGCCAGTGCGTTGTCATCGGGCTTGCAGAGCTTGCTGAGAACGAGGTCGGCGCTGTCTTCGATTGTGAGAGGAATATCCTCGACTGTGAACTGAAGGTTGTATCGTCCTCCGTCCACCGTTTGATGTCCCACGCCATAGTTCTCCCCGGGGCCGAAGCTCTGCACGATCGACGCGTACGGATCGTTGTCCGCTATCGTGTCGTCAACAGGCAGACTTAGGTAGCAGGCACTGGGAAAACTTGGCGGGAACAAGTGAAGGTCGACGTGGGATTGGAAGTCGTGGTGACCGAAATGATCGTCCAGGCAGTCTGCCGGCACGAGTCCTAACGTGAGGATGTCGACGACGTTGATATCGCCAAATCCGCCATCGTAGCCGTTGGCCCGAACCGTGAGCGGCTTGCCGTTCGCCACGAAGAAGTCGAAGACCGCATTCGTGAAGTCCATGTTGCCGCTGCCCAAACCAAAATCGTCGTCGAAGTCGTTCATATTGCCGTTCGCGAAGTCCGCAAGACGGATCCACTCGTTGGGCGCCTGGCCGACGTTCATCCAGAAGAAGCTGCACTCACAGTCGCCGGGGTCCGTATCGTCGTCGTCGAACAGGTGCATCCTGTTGAGCGTCAGCTTGAGATGGCGGAGTCCCTCGGGTGGGAAGACCCACCCGGCGTAGATCCGGCGCGCGTAGACATCGTCGCCCGTGGCCCCGCTGCCTGCGAGCGGAATCGTGACGTGGATTTGCATCGGACCGTATTGGGTCGGGTCTGCCGCGCACGCACCGGTGGCCGGTACCGGATCCAGGTGGGGGGCGGGAGCGGGATCCGTCACGGTATTGCCCGGGCCATCTTCGAAAAAGGCAGCCAACGTTGCACTGGCGAACGGCAATGGCGGGAGGCAGATGTCGAACTGGAAGTCCTCGTCGATCGGACGAGGGTGATGGTCGGTAACTGGATTGTGCGGCCCGAACGGTGTCGTGCAGGTGCCCGTTCCGAGCAGGACTTCGAGGCCGCAATCGAGAATGTCGGTGACGACGCCGGAGCGGCCGTGAATATAGAGGTCCGTTGCCGTCACAGGGACGGGCGTGCTCCCGGTCCCTGGCAGCGTCCTGACCTGCTGGCGCATCGAAGCGACAGCGCGCAGCGGATGAAGCTCGGTGCGATGATGATTGACGCCGTTGACTTCCTTCGGGTGCCCGCAGTCAAACACCCAGTCGCCGTTTACCCAGACGCGATCGCCCTCAACAGGCCAGGCCCACTTCGGGAAGAAGCCCAGCGAGCCGTCGCCGCTGAACTCGAACGTCGGAATGCCGGTCTCCCACTCGACCTCGAGAGTCTCGGGATGGCCGTCCTCGTCGTCGTCGTTCCCAACGTCCGACAGGACGTCTTCCTGCCCGACGTCGACGCGGATTTCGATGTTCTGGTCGTGGGAATCGTGCGCGTCGGGGTAGTCGGAGTGGGTGACTTTGCTCAATGTGACAAGACCGCTCACCGAGCGGAATTGGGGCTTGCCAGGGTTGCCCTTGTTGACCCAGACCCACCCCGGGGCGCCCCCGACATCGAGCGAAAAGATCAGGATGTCGGCGGAGAAGTTCGAGCAGAGCGCAGAAGTACCGACGGCACCGGAGACGGGCTCCGTGGGAGTCTGGCCCGCCAGTTGTGTGGACGGCATGAGTACAGCGAGCGCGGCACCGACGATGGTGGATAGCACCGTGCGCGGATTGATCACTCTGGGATGTGTCACAAATCCTCCCTTCGCCGGCGTGTCCGGGCCCGTGCAACGCGACCTGGCGCGGGCACGGCTTTGTAAGAAGTTGATAAGCGCCGGGATGGTACCTGAGCGTTCGTACCGCGCAAGACAGAACTCCACGGAAGATTTGTCGGAAAAACTGCCGGAAGATTTGGCGACTCGTTCTGATCCTCCTCACCTGCACGCCCACTGCGACGGCACAACAATCGACCTCGCTGCCAACAGCGACCGCGCAAGAGGTCCGGGTCTACGAAGGCTTCCGTGCGTGGATCAGCAGTCAGCCCGCGGGACGTGCAACAGGCCGATGACGACCGGCGTTTCTGGTTTCGATGACAAATGAGCTGAAGCCTGGACGATCGCTCGACGTGGGCATGGGACAGGGGCGCAACGTGTTTGCGCCACTGCGTGCGCGCGGTACCAGAGCACCGACGCCGTCAGCGACTTCGGCCTTCAACCCACGCGCGTCGTCAGGCTGGCCGCCGTAAAGCCATGACGACAAAAGTCGCCGCGAACGCGGACTTGCGGCTGTGAAGAACGTGTAAATCCGCCGGAATTGTTGGCCTGAAGCGTGCTCATGAGGTGTCGGCGACACATTCGTCATTCGTTCAAGCGCCGGACCTTTCACAGTTCGCCACGAGCACACGACCGACCATGCGGAACATCCAAGTTCAGACCGAACCGGCTGCGACTACGTTGTGGACCCTTCGAAAGTCCGGGACTGACATCATCTGCGTGTTCGACGCGCGGGGAGGCGTGTTCGAGTTGCGGATCGCGCGCGATGGCGTCGTCTGCGCCACGCACCGGTTCGAGGCCGAAGCCGAGGCCGCGAAATTCGCCGCCGATCTCGAGACCGATCTGAAGGCCCACAAGTGGGCCGCTACTGACTCGAGTCGCTAGCGCACCGGCGGCAGCATGATCCGGAGCACGCCGGCGCCGCTGCCGGCGAGTTCGAACACGGCCCTGCCGCCGCGCCGGTCCGCGACGTCGTGCGCGGCCCGCGCCGCCAGCACGCCGATCCACCCACCCGGCCGTTCACAGAAGGACTCGTCGAAGAACCGGTTCGCGACCGCGGGTGAGACACGGACGGCGGCCTGCGCCACGTCGATCACGAGCACTGCTGAGGCCGCCAGCGTCACCCGTACAACGACGACCGGATCGTCTTCCTGCTCGACGAACGGCACCGTTGCCAGCACGCCCGCGGTCAGGCTCACGAAGAGATCGTCGTAATCGGTCACCACCGAGGCCGCTGACTCGACAATCTGCGTCTGGAGCGCGACACCTGTGACACGCCCTTCCGCCGCGAAGCCGTCCGCGAGATCATCCACGATCGTCTGCACGGATCGCCGTCGCACGGGCCGCACGCGGCCGTACTCGACGGCTGTCACAAGGTCGAGCAGCCGTGCGGCACTCCACGCATGCATCAACGTCAGGTCGGCCGTCGCGCGCCGTGCCATCGGCGCCGAGGCGAGGAGCAGGGCGCTCGTCTGGACCGACGTGAGGTGCTCGGCGATCGACGTGCGGGCGGCGGCCACGAGATCGAGGGCGCGTTCCGCCGGTGTCGGCGCCGCCACGACCAGATTGTCGGCATCGGCGATCGACGCCGCGTCGTCTTCGCCTACCTGATGAACGATGCAGGGCACGGCGGGAAGGCCGACGAGGCGTGAGGCCTCGAGGCGTTTTCGGCCGGCGATGAGCCCGTACCGCGGGCCCCGTCGCTGGACGAGCAGCGGGTGCAGCACGCCGTGGACGCGAATCGAGTGCATCAGCGGCTCGAGCGGCGCCGCGATGGCTTCCGCACGCGCGCTCACGTCGATTTCGTCGACGGCGATGAGCCGGACGGGCTGCCCCGAGGATCGCTCGGCCAGCTGCTCCACGTAGTGCGCGTCGGCGCGCATCCGGTAGCCGCGCGGCAAGCCTTCCCGTTCGGTCTGCGGCGCTCCGTCGCGAACGGGGACCGACGCGTCGCTCGACGCCTCGTGCCCCTCCTCATCGTCGTGAAGCGTACTCATCCCCGACTCGGTATTGACGTCCAACCCCGACATCGACAGCCTCTGATGATTGAGCGAAGAAATCTGGTGGAGCGCGATTTATAGCAGAGGTCGAAGTGCGACGGCAAACAACCTAATTAGTCCTTCGTCAACCCTTGGAGGGCTTTTGCTATCCGCACGTACTCTTCATAGTGGCGCTGATACAGATCGAGCTTCTCGCGCTCGATCGCGTCGAGCCGCGCGCGCACGACGGCCGGCGGGTCCGGCTGTTCCTCCGCCGCGAGTGCTTTGAGTTTGTATTCGCTGTCGTGCGTGCGCTCCCATGCGAGCCATTCGGATGTCCACTTCGCGTGCGCGGCTTGCACAGTCTCGGGATCGATCGGAAATCGCTTGCCGCCCGCGCGATCGAGCGCGGCGCACTCGGCGGCAAACAACTGTCGCGCCAGGCGCGCGACGGGAGCCCACGCAAGCAACTGCCGCGGATCACCGGCCGCAGCGGCGACCACTGGCGCAAACAGTGTCAGCAGCTGAAGCTGCCGCGATCGTTCGCGCTCGGCTGTGCCGGCGCCGATGGCCCCTGCCAGCAGCCTGGCGCTCCACACAACGGCGCCCGCAATCGCAAGAGCGGCAACCAGCAGCAGCATCAGTCAGCCGTGCCGACTCGGGGTGGTCAGTACTTAAGGAGCGCGTGTACCTGCTCCCCCGGCAGGCGCGCCCGGCCGTTGAGGCCGACGAGCTCGATGAGAAACGCCAGCGCATGCACCTGCCCGCCGAGCCGTTTCACGAGATCGACCGCCGCCGACGCCGTGCCGCCCGTCGCCAGCAGATCGTCGACGATGAGCACGCGCTGGCCGCGGCCGACTGCGTCGTCGTGGATTTCGAGCGTGTCGGTGCCGTATTCGAGGGAGTAGGTCGCGCGGACGGTGGTCGAGGGCAGCTTGCCAGGCTTGCGCACGGGACTGAAGCCGGCACCGATGCGGTCGGCGACGGCAGCGCCGAAGATGAAGCCGCGGCTCTCGATGCCCACCACGAGATCGATGCCCTGCCCGGCAAACGGCAGGGACAGGCCGTCGATCGCCGCCTTCAAACCGGTCGGATCCCGCAGCAGCGTGGTGATGTCGTAAAAGAGAATGCCGGGCTTCGGGAAGTCCGGCACGTGTCGAATCTTGTCTTTGAGCTGATCCATGTGTCTCTTGTCTGCCGTGTTGTGGCTACCTGACGGTGAATCCCGTCCGATCGGACGGACCGACAGTGTCGACCTGGACGTCGGTGACGCGTGCGCTCGGCGGCCCGTGGCGGATGGCGCGTTCGAAGCGTTCTATGGCGTCGGCATCCCCTTCTGCGTGCACCTCGACAGTACCGTCCGGCCGGTTCCGGACCCATCCGTCGATGCGCTCGCGGTGCGCCGCGGCGTCGGTGAACATGCGGAAGCCGACACCGTGCACGCGGCCGTGGATAAGATATCGACGCGCGATACGCACGAGTAAAAGCGCTCCATGATATCAACTTGGCGAATTAATTCGCGAACGTTATAGTCTCTGACCGTGCGCGACTGTCCGATTCTGATCGTCGAAGACGATTCAGACCTCCGCGACATGATGTCGCAGCTGCTGACCCTGGAAGGCTACGAACCCGCCAGTGCCGCCAACGGCCGCGAAGCGCTCGAGTATTTGCGCGAAGGTCATGCGCCCGAGCTGATCCTGCTCGACCTCATGATGCCCATCATGGACGGTTGGGAATTCCGTCGCGAGCAGGAACGCGATCCCGACCTGGCGCGTGTCCCGGTCGTGGTGCTGTCGGCGCTCGACGAACAGCGGGCCGGCGACCTTCGTGCCCTGGCTTTCCTGAAGAAACCGCTCGATTTCGACCGCCTCCTCTCGCTCGTCCGCCAGTACTGCTCGAAGCCCGAGCCCTGATCTCCGAGACGTTTGGCCCCGGAGGTCGATGCCGGCATCGGCCCCTCGATGGCATGAGGGCTGATACGATCGACAGCTGACGTGAGCTTTTCGCGACGACTGCGTGCCTTTGCCCGGAGGGCAGTCAACGTCGTCCTGTCCCTCCTGCTGATCGCCGCAGTCCTGGTGGCCATGCTTCTGGTCGCCATCGAAACGGGCTGGGCCAAGAACCAGCTGCGTCAGCTCATCGTCCGTCAGGCGAATCGTTACCTGACGGCTCGCCTTGAGATCGACAGCCTCGGCGGGTCGCTTTTTCGGGGTATCGAGCTCGGCGGCATCCGACTGACCCGCGAGGGCGACACCATCGTCGAGATCGCGAACGTGGCGCTCAGCTATAGCCCACGCGAGCTCTGGCAGCAGGGGATCATCATCGAACGCGTCGCGCTGACGCGGCCCGTGTTCAACGTGGCCAGGCAGGCCGACGGACGCTGGAATCTCTCGGCGCTCGTCAGGCGGGACACGAAGCAGGAGGAGCGCAGCGGTCCGGGGCAACCCATTCACATCCGCGATGTCCAGATCGTCGACGGCCGCGTCGCGCTCGCCGAAGATCTCGCGTTCGGCGCCGCCCATGTCCCCCGCCGGTTCGACAACCTCAACATGGCGTTCTCGTTCGACTACGTGCCGGTCTCGTGGCAGCTGAGTTTCGGCCGAGTGTCGTGGAGCGCGCCGGCACCGGATCTGACCGTGACCAGGTTGAGCGGCGGTCTTGGACGCGGGCCTGGAGGATGGACCTTCGATCGCTTCCGAGTGGAAACACCTCGCAGCGCCTTCACGATGCAGGGCCGCATCGTGCCGCGCGAGGGGCCCACGGGCTTCAACCTCGACGTACACGCCGATCGCTTCGCGTTCCAGGAGTGGGCGGGCGTGCTGCACGGCTTGCAGAACATCGCCGTCGAGAACGGATTCGACGTGCAGCTCACGGGGTCGACGAAGGACCTGCGCACCAACCTGCGCCTTCGAGGCACGGGCGGTGACATCACAGGCGCGGTGGTGCTCGACACATCGGTGCCGGGATGGCACGGGTCGGGAGCCGTCGACGTCGCCTCGTTGAACCTCGCCCGCTGGCTCAATCGCGACGACCGGCCTTCCGACATCACGGGGCACGTCACCTTCGACCTCGATCTGGATCTGGGCGGACACTTTCCGCGCGGCCGCTACGCGTTCAACGGCCGCCACGCGCGCTTCATGGATTACGAAGCGACAAACCTCGCCGCGCGCGGCCGTCTGACGGAGGTCGACGCGCTCATCGAGAAAGCGACGGCCACCGCTTACGGCGCTCCTGTCGTGATCGACGGCGGATCGATCGGTCTCGACGAGCCGTTCTTCTACCAGTTTCACGGGTCGGTGGCCGGCGTCGATCTCCGGAACGTCCCGAAGGCGGTGCCGGTGCCGCACGTCGACAGCACGCTGACCTTCGACTACGACGTGACCGGGACGTTCACTGACGCCTACATCGCCGGCGGCGCGACATTCGGCCGCTCGGTCTTCCTGGGCGCCACGATTGGCGCCGGCATGAAGGGCACCATCGACACCTCGGCACAGCCCATCGTCTACAGTGGCGATGGCCAGATCGACGGGGTCAACCTGAACCGATTCGGCGACGGCCTCGACGTGGCGTGGATGCGCGATCCGCGCTACGCGGGCGTGGTGTCGGGCCTGTTTCACGTCGACGCCAGCGGATCGGACGCGGCCTCGCTGACGCTGAAAGGCGGCGGCCGTCTGTCGCGGGCCGATCTCTTCAAGGGGTACTTCTCCGACGCGGACGTCACCATTGACATCGCCGACGGCACACTGCGGAGCTCGTTCAACGGCCGCTTCGCCGCTCTCGACCCGTCCGTGGCGTTCGACGACCCCCGGTTCGCGGCACTGCTCAACGGCACTGCAGATGTTCGCATCACGGTGCGCGATGTGTTGACGGACACGCCGGAGGCCGACGATTACGACCTGGACGGCCGCATCGCCCTCGAAGGATCGACTATCCGCGGACTCGACGTCATGCGGGCGACCGGCGTCGGCGGCCTGCATGGCAGCGTGGTCACGCTTTCGTCAATCGATGTGGTCGGCTCTGCGATCGAGGGTCGCGGCTCCGGATCAATTGCCTTTGCCGAAGGCGGCGCGTCGGACTTCGCTTACGACATCGTGCACGCGCGTCTGCCGGAGCTCGAGCACCTGCTGCCCTGGAAGATTGCGGACGGCGACCTCGCCACACACGGCCGCGTCACCGGTCCTCCGTCGACGCCGACGTTCGCGGGCGAGGCGACACTCTCGCACCTGTCCGCGGCCGGAGTGGACGCGCTCGCGGCCAACGGCAAGTACAGCGCCACGATCGTTGACGGCGACATGCCGCGCGTCGATGGCCGCGTAGAGGGCGAGGCAACGTTCCTGACGCTCTTCGGTCAGTCGCTGCCGCAAGCGTCGGGCACGGTGGCGCTGGAGCGCGAGCGCGTGACGTTCGATCTCCGTGCGACGGCCCGCGAAAACCGCACGGCCGCCTTCGTGGGCAATGCAGACGTGTCGTTCGATGAGCGTCGCGCCGATGTCCGCGAGCTGGCGGTGACGCTGGGCGCGACGCCGTGGCGCCTCGTGCAGGAGACGTCTCCAGCCGGCGCAGCACAGCGTCGAAGAATCTCCTGGACGGATACCGGCATCGCCCTCGATCCGCTGCTGTTCGCGCGCGAAGGCGCTCCAGACGAGCGCATTCGCGTTGGCGGCACGTGGCAGCCTGAGGGCGGCGGTTCCTTACACATGACCGGGTCGAGCGTGAAGCTCGAGACACTGGCTGGCGCCTTCGAGCAGCCCCCGCGCTACACCGGCGTCGCCGACGTGGACGCGACGCTCGAAGGCTCGCGCCGCGAGCCCATCCTCAGCGGCCAGATCAGTGTGACCAACGGCACGATGCGCCGTTTTTCGTACGAGCGGCTCGCGGGGAAGGTGACGTATGCAGGCGGACGCTTCGGCATCGACTTCCGCCTCGACCAGTCGCCGACGGTATGGATTACCGCAGTCGGAACAGTGCCCTACTCGATCTTCGACCAGAGCCAGCCAGAAGCGCCCCTGCAGGTCAAGGTCACGTCGAGCTCGATCGGCCTCGGCCTGCTCGAGGGCCTGACCGACGTGGTCAGCAGCGTCAGCGGACAGCTGAAGCTCGACGTCGACGTGGTCGGCACGGCCCACGATCCGCACTTCACGGGCAGCGTGGACATCCAGAACGCCGCGTTTCTGGTGACGTCGACGGGCGAGCGGTACAAGAACGGCCGCGCGCGCTTCAACCTGACGACGGACCGCGTCTCGGTCGAAGGCCTGCGTCTCGAGGACGCCGCCGGCCACGCGATCGACGTCAGCGGCAGTCTCGGCACGCACGAGCTTCGCGTCGGCGACGTCCAGATCGACGTGCGCAGCGATCAGTTCGAGATCGTGCGAAACCGGTACGGGCGCGTGGGCGTGAACGCCCGGCTGCAGATTCGGGGACGCTTCGAGCAGCCTCGCATCGCCGGCGAGCTCGCCATCGCGGGCGGCGACGTCCGCGTCGACGAGATTCTCAATCGCGCGCTGTTCCAGCCGTACTCCACCGTGCCGGCCTCGATCACCGAGGCCGATCCGCTCGCCGTGTTGAATCCCTGGGACCGTCTGGGCCTGGATATTTCGCTCCGCGTGCCGGAGACGCTGCGGTTTGTCGGCGACGACGTCCAGGTGTCGGGCGGAACGCCAATCGGCCTCGGCAACATCAACCTGCGGGCCGGCGGCGACCTGTATCTGTACAAGGATCCCGGACAGCCGCTGTCGCTGACCGGATCGCTTGATCGGATGTCCGGCACCTACACGTTTCAGGGGCGCCGCTTCGACATCGATCGGGCCAACAGCTCAATCAACTTTCACGGCGACCTCAATCCTGAGCTGTATGTGTCGGTCCTGCGGACAATCTCCGCCGTGGAAACCAAGGTCACCGTGTCCGGCGCGCTCAAGGAACCCGAACTTCAGCTCTCCAGTACGCCGCCGCTCGACGCGTCCGACATCCTGTCGCTCATCGTCTTCAACACGCAGTCGAACGAGTTGACCGCCAGCCAGCAGTCGCAGCTCGCCGTCCGCGCGGGCACGCTGGCGGCCAGCTTCGTCGCAACGCCGCTCATCTCCGCGATTCAGAACGAGCTGAAGCTCGAAACGCTCCAGGTCGAGCCTGGCGACTTCGGCAACAGCGCCAAGGTCACCGTCGGCGAGGAGCTGTGGCCCGGGCTCGTCGCGCGGTTCAGCCGTCAGTTTGGACCCGAGCCGTACGACGAGGCGACCATCGAGTACTACCTGTCGCGCCTGCTCAGGCTGCGCGCCACGTTTTCCGACGCCGCATCGCTCGACACGCGGGCGCTCTTCCGTCGCACCGAGCGCGCGGGCATCGATCTGCTCGTGTTCTTCAGCTTTTGATCGGCCGGAGCCGCTATAATGCGGCGCGGCTCCGGTTGTCCATCCCCGACGGCACGTTGATCCGGCGAATCGCCCAGGCCGCAGCCGTCGCGCTGCTGCTGTTCGTGGTGCTCTTCTGGCGGCTCGGGCAGCCGACCTTCTGGGACCCCGACGAGGCGCATTACGCCCAGACCACCCGCGAGCTGATTCGCACCGGCGACTGGCTCGCGCCGTACTACAACGAGCAGCCATTCTTCGACAAACCGATCCTGTTTCACTGGCTGCAGGGCGCGGCGATGACGCTCTTCGGCATGAACGAGCTCGGTGCGCGCATCGTGCCGGCGCTGGCGGCGCTGGCGCTCGTTGGCGTCACGATGTGGCTCGGCGCGACGCTCGTGTCGTTCGACGTCGGCCTGATCGCTGCGCTCATCCTCGCCGCCAATCCGGCGATCTTTGCCCTCGCGCGCTACGCCATCCTCGACACGGTCTTCACGCTCTTCCTGTTCGGCGGCGCGTCACTGCTCACCGTCGCTGCCCTGCAGGACCGACCGCGCCTGCAATGGGGCGGCTATTTGCTCCTGGCTCTTGCGTTCTTCACCAAGGGTCCGCTCGCGCTCGTGCTCGCAGGCCTCACGCTTCTCCTCGCGGGTGCGGTCTCCAGCGATCTGCGCCGTCGTCTGCTCAGGCTTCGATTCATCGTCGGCTTCATCCTGGTCGTCGCCGCTGTCGCACCGTGGTTCATTTACATGTGGCTGCGCTTTCACGACGGGTTTGTGAACGGCTACGTCCTGGACGAGAACATCAGCCTCTACGCACGGAACCGTTTCAACGCGCGGGCCGATCCGTGGTTCTACTTCCGGGTGCTCGCCGCAGGTGTACTGCCGTGGACCGGCCTCCTGCTCGGCCGTCTGTTCGACGACGTGAGGCAGTGGTTCCGGCGCACCGAGCCGCTCGATCTGTTCGACATCCTCCTGTGGACCTGGATTCTCGCCATCGTCGGCTTCTTCACGTTTTCCCACTTCAAGCTGGACCACTACGTGTTCCCAGCCGCGCCGGCCATCGCGCTGCTCTGCGCGCGCGCATGGACGGACCTTCGCGAGCGGACGCTCGACGGGCTGACGACCGGCGCGCGCATCGGCTTCCACTCGGTGGGTCCGATCATGGTCATCGCCGGGGCCGGAGGCGGCTACTTCATGATCGCGCGGCTCGAGTTGTCTCCCCTCGCGATCGTCGTTCCCATCGTCATGCTGGCGGCCGGCGCCCTCATCACGGCCCGCGCGAGCCTGGGCAACTGGAAGGCGCCCCGCGTGCCGTGGATCTCGCTGGTCGCGCTGGGCATCACCTATGTCGGCATCCTGACGTTCGTGATTCCGAAGCTCGAGGAGCACAAGGTCGTGCCGGACGTCGCGCGCTGGGTCGCCAGCCATGCGCAGCCGGGCGACCGCGTGGCGATCTATCGCCTGAACCGCTGGAGCACAGCGTTCCGCTTCTACGTCGACCGCCACACGCCCCATCTGGAGAGCGCGAGCGAGGCCAGGGCCTTTTTCGACGCACGCGAGCCTTTCTACTGCGTGATGCTCCGGCCCGCGTTCGAAGAGTTCATCGCGCAGGGCGTGCCGCTGACGCTGGCATACGAGCGCGAGGGCATGTGGGCGACGTCGGGACGCGCGTTGTGGCGGCGCCGCATTCCGCCCACCCGATTCGTCGTGGCTACTCGCGCCGAGCGCCCGGCAGTCATTCAGGTGTCGGCGCCATGAACTAAAATCACCGGACATGCCTGGCCCCCTTCGACACGACTGGACGCGCGAGGAGATTGCGGCGATTTACACAGCGCCGCTCCTCGATCTGGTCTTTCGCGCCGCCGAACTGCACCGAGCCCACCATCCGCCGAACGAGATTCAGGGCTGCCGCCTGTTGAACATCAAGAACGGAGGCTGTCCCGAAGACTGCGCCTACTGCGGGCAGTCGGCGCACTACGCGCCGGGCGCGCACCATTCCGACCTCGTCAGCGTCGACGAAGCGCTGGCCGCAGCGCGCGAGGCGCGCGATCAGGGCGCGACGCGCTTTTGTATGGGCGCGGCGTGGAGAAACGCTGCCGCCGGCGAGGCGTTCGACCGTGTCCTCGACATGGTGCGCGGTGTGCGCGCGCTGGGCCTCGAAGCCTGCTGCACGCTCGGCATGCTCACCGATAGCCAGGCCGACGCGCTGGCGGCGGCGGGGCTCACCGCCTACAACCACAATCTCGATACGTCACCCGAGTTCTACGGCCGCATCATCACGACGCGGACCTACGACGACCGCCTGCAGACGCTGGCGCGCGTTCGCCGCGCGGGCATCACGGTCTGCTGCGGCGGCATCATCGGACTCGGCGAGGATCGGGCGGCGCGATGCGGGCTGCTTCATCAACTCGCGACCATGAACCCGCATCCCGAGAGCGTGCCGATCAACCTGC
>Ga0066903_100002770_pt1 | contig 13916 bp, 11 predicted proteins | sample PanSoiMetaGPlot1_FD_67491 | JGI IMG/M metagenome (GOLD analysis project Ga0066903, IMG submission 67491) | Tropical forest soil microbial communities from Panama analyzed to predict greenhouse gas emissions - Panama Soil - Plot 1 (version 2) | ecosystem: Environmental > Terrestrial > Soil >...
AAAATCAGCTTCCATCAGCTCAACAAGAACACCGGCAATCGGATCAAGTACCGCAAGGTCGATGCGGATACGGGCGACGAAGTCGAGGCGAGCGACATCATTAAGGGTTACGAGATCGGCAAGGGCGAATACATCGAAGTCGATCCGGAAGAACTCGAGGCGATCGCGCTGGAGAGCAAGCGCACGATTGAAATCGACGAGTTCGTGCCCAAGGGCCAGATCGATGTGCTCTATATACCACGCCGCCCAATTTTGCCTTCGAACCAACTGTATTTCACGGCACAACTCCCAATCTGTTGCTGGACTAACCGCCGATTAAGGCCCGCCGATCAAGCAGCGGGCCAATCCCATCCTGTTCATGCATTCTTGAGGGGCAGCGCCACGAACTTCGTTCCATTATTCGATTCCACGCGCATCAGCGCTGTGTGCTTTCCCTCTTTTCTCAGTTCGGCAAGATCCTTGCGAACGTCGGCGGGCCCTGAAACGGCATGCCCGCCAATCTCCTGGATCACGTCACCGGTCTGGATGCCGCGCTCCGCAGCGGCGCCGTTGGGATCAATTCCAGTGACCACAGCGCCGGAATTTCCAGCCCCGGCGACATCAGCTGCCGGAGCAAGCATCAAGCCCAGATAGGGGCCAATATTTCCCGACCTGTCGCTACCGGTTGAGCCAGCTTGAGCTCTGGCTTGGCGCTCAGCCGGGACAGTGCCAAGCGTCAGCATCACAGTCTTCTGCTCGCCGCTTTGCAAGACGTCGATCTTGATTGATGTGCCCGGTGCCAGCGCCGCAATCTTTCTTGCCAGATCGCGCGAATCTTTCACCGGATTGCCGTTCACGGCGGTGATGACGTCGCCTTCCTTGAGACCTGCCTTGGCTGCGGGGCTGTTAGCTTGAGGCTGGTCAACCAGCGCCCCCTCGGCTCTTGTCATACCGAGCCCGTCCGCGATGTCCTGCGTTACAGTTTGAATCTGTACGCCTAGCCATCCACGCGTGACTGAGCCCTTGTCCTTGAGCTGAGCTATCACCGTCTTTACTGTGTCGGCTGGAATGTCGAAGCCGATTCCAACAGAACCTCCTGACGGCGAATAGATCGCAGTATTGACGCCCACGACATTACCGTTGATGTCAAATGCCGGCCCGCCGGAATTGCCTCTATTGATGGGGGCGTCTATTTGAATATAGTCATTGTAGGGGCCGGAACCGATGTCGCGGCCGCTCGCCGAGACAATACCGGCGGTCACGGTTCCGCCGAGGCCGAAGGGATTGCCGATGGCCAACACCCAGTCGCCGATGCGCGGTGCCTGATCGGCAAACCGCACGTGCGGAAAATCGTTGCCATCGACCTTGATCAGCGCGAGATCCGTCTTCTGATCAGCGCCAATGACCTTGGCCGGCAACTTCTTCCCGCTGTCCGTCGTGACCTGAACTGACTCTGCATGATCGACCACGTGATAGTTCGTGACGGCATATCCGTCAGATGAAATGAAAAAGCCCGATCCCTCGCCCATCACCACACGGCGGTGTTGTTGTGTTCCATTCGGAACATTAGGCGAGCCGAATTGACGGAAGAACCTATCGAACGGCGAGCCCGATCCAAATGACCGTCGATTGCTATTCCGATCTGTCCCGGAGATATCCGACTTATCTTCGACCCTGACCCGCACCGAAATCACGGCTGGTTTGACCTTTGCAACAAGATCGGCGAAGCCAGACGGGCGGGATGCCGCCTCTGCGGCAACCGCCGGCTGGCTCAGGTGCTGATAGCCAGCGGGTCCGGCAACCAGAACCGCAATTCCAAGCCCGGCGGCCGACGCCAGCAAGGTCAGTCGACGCGGTAAGGCGGATCTTCTTCCTGCGGATGATGCTGTGTCGCCCTCAGGCGCTGATAGCTTGTTGCATTCGGTCATAGTCTGCTCTCCATTGCGACGGGCGCGAAACGCGCGTGAAAACCATTTCAATGAGAGTTGGAGACTGGGAATTACGAGGTCCTGACGAGAGAGTTAAGTTTTTGAAATAAACTTGAAATGGCGAAGCCTTTCTCCACAAGCACGGTACGGAAGCGTACGCAGGCCTTGTGCCCCTGCGAGGGTGGCGGCGCGTTCATTGCTTCTGACCTACGCGAATTCTTCGCCTTTCTCGACCTGTCTCGGCGCCAGCCCATCTTGGCCAGGATCTGCTCCCTGGGCCTCCCCACGCTGGTGGAAATCATTGTGTCCGATGGATCCAGTGCGCCAGCGTACTCACTCACGAAACAGCTCGTTGTGCGACTGCATTTAATATTTGCAATCCTCCTCAGTTATATGGAGCTATCCAAATGAACATCCACATTCGAAATACCGCAACCGCCCTTGCTCTTCTTCTCGCGAGCGTAGGCTCTGCCGTAGCGGCCGACAGCGGGGCCATGGCACCAAACAATCGCCTGAACCTCACAAGCACTCAGGAGCACTCAATCGTTCAAAGCGTTAACAAGCAGAATGCAAAAGCGGCGCAATTGCCCTCCGGATTCAAAGCTGCTGTCGGGGAGGCGGTGCCGACGTCAATACCGCTTCATGCGTTGCCAAGCGACGCCGCAAGCCAGGTTCCGGCGGCCAAGTTGTACGAATACGCCAAGCTGCAGAATCAGCTGCTCATCGTCAATCCGAAGGACAGGAAGATCGTCGACATCATCGCGCTGTGAGCGCTGGTGAACGCTGCTAGACCCTAACGGGGCGGGACGGCTCAAACCCGTCCCGCTTTTTATTCTCTTATCGAAACTCTCCGATCGAACGCAACGACTCGAAGTCCGGCTGGGCTGTTTACAAAAGCCCAGCTTTCGCATTTGCAGATAAGGTGGCCGTGCGTACTGATTGGTTCGTTTGGCAATCCGCCAAAAACTTGGCACTGGAATGCGGTAGGTGTTCGCCCGGCAACGTCTTCGCGGAAGCCTGGACCATCAGCCTCCTATATTCCGCCGAAATAATGCGGTAGCACTCGCAGGTTCCCCGTTCGACAATGTCACGATCCAGGACCTCGATGACTCCGCGTGATCGTCGTACAGCACCGGCTTCGGCCAATTTGGCCAGTGCCGCCGTCACGCCAGCACGCCGGACTCCCAGTGTCATCGAGAGAAGATCGTGCGTCATTGGAATAACGTTGTCGTCGAGCCGATCGCAAGCGAGCAGCAGCCACCGGCACAGGCGTTCGCACAACTCGTGTCGTACATTGCACAACACGGTCTGTGAGTTCTGGATGAGAAGAGCGTGGACGTAGTTCATCAGCTGCTGGCGCAATTCAGGGGATCTCGCCATCGTCTCCTGCAAATCATTCGATGCGATCCGAAGCGCCTCGCCGGGAACCAGAACAAGACATCGGTTAGGGGAGCGCATCGTGCCCAGCACCACCGGCACTCCCACTATGCCTAGGCGGCCAATCATGGCAACTTCGACGGGTCCGTCCCGCGAGGTTCTGGCAAATAGGGACGCCACCCCTTGCTCGATGAAATGTACATGCTGGAGCGGCCTATTGCGTTCCTGCAGAACTTCTCTTGGCTTGAGTACAACACGTTGAAGATGCGGCCGGATCAGACTGAACGCTCCAGCTGACATCGACCTCAGAAGGCGATTTCGCAATGGCATGTTGTTCATGGGAATACTTGCCCTTCTCACGTCATTGTCGCTGGCCGCTTCCACTTGAATACAAAAGCCAGTTATAGCCTCACGACTTAGGTCGCCAGAATTATTGTACGCCTGCGTACAAATGCTCCCAAGCGATTGGATATAGGCACTTATCGATCGCCATCTTCGCAGCGGATCGCAGTGAACAATGCTTGCAAGAATTTAATGATTGGGACATGCGCTTCCAACACAGGCTAAGCGTTGTTTACTTGGCACTATTTGTTTGTCACCGTTGGCGCGCCTACCTAGTTTAGCTGGGATGACATCGCGTGATTGGCGATGACGTGCGCTAGTCTGACGCATATGCCCTTGGGCAGCGAGGTTGTCATGCCGAGAAGAATATTCACAGCAGTTGTGCTGTGCATGTCGCTCTGCCTGGAAATGGGATCAATAGTGCGCGCGGATGAATGGCCGAACCATTCGGTCCGCATGCTCATTCCGTTCACGGCCGGCGGGACGGCCGACACGCTTGGCCGTCTCGTGGCGGAAAAACTCTCCGCTGCTTTCGGCCAGGAATTCGTACCCGAGAACAAGCCGGGTGGCAGTGGCCTGATCGCCGCGGCCGAAGCGGCGAACGCGGCCGCAGATGGCTATACGTTGTTCGTATCCGGCGTGGGTGGGCTCATCATTTCATCCGCCATCAGCCCCAGTCCTCCGGCCGACCCAGTGACCGGATATACGCATATCGCAGGCCTTGGCGGCCCACCCGCCGTGCTTGTCGTCAACAACAAGGTGCCGGCGAAGACGCTTGGAGACTTCATTGCCTATGCCAAGGCCAATTCCGGCAAGCTCAACTATGGGTCGCCATCACTCGGGTCCCTTGCCAATCTGGTGTTCGTCCGGTTCCAAAAAGAGGCAGGCATCCAGCTTGAGAACGTGCCCTACCGCGGCGCAAGCAAAGCCATGGCAGATCTCACGGGAGGACACATCGCGATAACCTCCACCGCGCTCACGTCCGCCGCCGGGACGATTTTTGGTGGGAAGGCGCATGCACTCGCTGTTACGGCAGCCAATCGGCTCTCGACTTATCCCGAGATCCCGACGTTTGCGGAACAAGGCTTTCCAGATCTCACAGCCGACGTCTGGTTTGCTCTCTCCGGGCCACCTGGCATTCCCGCCGAGATCGTCCGAAAGATCAACGCGGCCGTCGTCAAGGGCTTGCAGGAACCCGATGCACGCCGTGTGCTCGGACGCGACGCCATTTCTCCCCCTCCGTATGATCCAGCCGCGTTTGCCAAATTCTATAGCGCTGAGAATGAGAAATGGGGCCGAGTGGCCAAGCAGGCCATTGGAGTGCAAGAGTAGGATCGCGGCCGAGAACTCCTTCGAGGAGAATTGCTCGCTTAGCATGATAACCGGGCTACCGGGGCCAAGCAGGTGCTGGACCGGCGTCGCGCTCAAATCCATTGGTTTGATGGCGTGACGGCTCTTTGTCGCGGGTCCGGAACCACAGGGAACTCATTAGCGTTTATGCCGCAGTTCCTCGCGGCATGGCGCCCGACGCGGGCTATGCCGGGACGGTGTACCGTCGCGTCGCCCGTCGAAAGTACTGAGAAGTAAGCAACTGCATACAAAGGAATGCTGAAGACTTTCGTGTGAATGGGGCGATCTCACTCCGGTCTGTTGCGCAAGACAGCAGACGTAGCCGGTCCGCTATGGCCGAAATGCGAGGAAACCGCCATGAAGAAATCCATCATCGCGCTCTGCGGCGCGTTCGCGATCAATTTGTCCCCGATACCCGCGCTCGCCCAGGACACGCTCACAATAGGCTTCACCATTTCACAGACCGGCAAGCTCAACAACGACGCTACGGCTCAGTTGCGCGGCATCGAGCTCTGGCGTGACGAAGTCAATGCCAACGGCGGCATCAAGGCCGGCTCCAAGACCTACAAGGTCAAACTGGTGAGCTACGACGACGAATCTCAGAACACCCGGGTGCAACAGCTGTATACGCGCCTGATCGCTCAGGACAAGGCGCAATTTCTGTTCAGCCCATATTCGTCGGGCCTGGTCGCGACCGCTGCGATCATCTCCGAGCAGTACGGCAAGGTGATGATCACGACTGGGGGCGCAGAGGAGAAGACCTATAAGCTTGGCAACAAGAACCTCTTCCAGCTTTATTCGGGCGCAGGCCAATATCTGGCGGGAGCAGTGGCGGCACTGAAAGAGAAAAATCCGAAAGCGCGCGTCGCCTTCGTGTACGAAGATGACCCGTTCACCAAGGCGGTCAACGGGGCGACCAAAGAGCTGGCGAAACAAGCCGGGCTCACCATTGCGCTGGAGGAGAGTTACGCCGGCAGCACCACGGACTTCTCACCTGTCATCAACAAGGTCATCTCATCGAAAGCCGACGCGCTGCTCGGCGGCGGCCACTACGCCGACGGCGCAACGCTGGCACGGCAACTCCATGAGCAGAACGCCGGCATGAAGTGGGTTACTTTGCTGGTAGCCCCGGACAGCCCGAACTTTGCAACGCTCGGCGATGCGGCCGGTGGAATCTCAGTGCCGTCCCAGTGGGAGCCGCAGGTCACCTACAAACCCGACTTTGGGCCGGACGCGGCGGCTTTCACCAAAGCATTCACACAAAAGTTCAAGATCGAGCCGGGCTACCATGCCGCCGGGGGCTATGCGGCCGGTCTCATCCTGCAACATGCAATCGAGCAATCTGGCTCCATCGACCAGGCAAAGGTGGCCGCCGAGCTCAACAAGATGGATGTCACCACGCTGTTCGGCCGCACCAAATTCTCTACTGACCCCAAGGAGCATGGTCTCCAGATCGGTCACAAGATGGTGCTCGCTCAATGGCAGAAAAAAAATGGCGCGTTGGTCAAGGAAGTGATCTGGCCCAATGAGGCCAAGACTGCAGACGCTATGTATTGACCGCTCGGTGAGCGAGAGGCGGCGGAGAATTCCTCTCTTTCGGCTTCCAGATGATTGGGATTCTAGCTTCTGTGATCGACGGAGTCCTCGTGGGCTCCGTCTACGGACTCGCGGCGATGGGCCTGACTCTCATCTGGGGCGTGATGAACGTCATCAACCTGGCCCACGGCGCCATCATCGTGCTCGGCATGTTCGTGCTCTACCTGGTCGCGACCGCGCTTGGTCTGCCACCGTACGGCGCGATCCCGATAACAATTGCCCTCGGGTTTGCCTTGGGTGTGGCGCTGTACTGGATCGCCGTTCATCGGATGATTGGACGTCCGGCATTGATGAGCCTGCTCTCTACCTTTGCCGTCAACATGGTGCTCATCGGCCTCGGAACTGCCTTGTGGACCACAAGTCCTTATAATGTTCCCGTGGCGATGCCGGGCGTGGCCTGGCAAGGCTACACGTTCACCGGCACGCACATCATGGCGGCCGCGCTGGCTGCGCTGATCGCCGCCCTGCTCTATCTCCTGCTCTACCGCACCCGTATTGGCAAGGCGATCCGCGCGGTTGCCAACAATCGCGAAGGTGCCGAGCTCTCGGGCATCCCGACAAGCCGAATTCTCTCACTTGCATTCGGCCTTGGCGTTGCACTCGCGGGTGTATCCGGCACCCTGATCGCGACGCTGTTTCCTTTCACGATCCTTTCTGGTGAGGCCTATCAGCTCAAAAGCTTCGTCGTCACCGTGCTCGGCGGCCTCGGCAATCCGGCCGGCGCGCTCATCGGTGGGGTTGCACTCGGACTTATCGAAGGTCTCGCCACTCCGTTCATGCCAGTGAGCTGGATTCCTATCGTGGAGTTCGGACTATTCGTGCTGTGCCTCATCGCCTTCCCGCACGGCATCTTTGCCCTCAAGAGGTCATGATCCGTGTGGCGGCGCCCATTCCCATGGCTGATCATCGGCGCGGCGCTGCTTTACGCGTTCGTCCCCTATTTCACTAACGACGTCCAGCTGCGAGAGAGTCTCCTGCTTGCGGCCGTGTATATCATTCTTGCCAGCAACCTGAACCTGATGATCGGTTATGCCGGGTATGTCAACTTCGGCAATATCGTCTTCTTCGGACTCGGCGGCTATATCTGCCTCTATCTTGTCAGCGATTTTCAATGGCCACTGATCTTGGCAGCCTTGATAGGCGGGGTGGCCGTCAGCGCACTGGCGCTGTTGTTCGGCCTTGGAATCCTACGCCTTCGCGGCGCCTTCTTCGCACTCGCGACAATTGGTGTAAACGCTGCAATTCAGCAAGTGATCACCAATTTCGAGCCGTGGGGCGGTGCAACCGGCATCTACCTGGCGCTCGATGCCTATGCGCCCCTTGGTGGTCCGATGCAGGCGCTTTGGACCAGCTATCTCTTGATTGTCGCACTGACGGCGGCATCGCTGCTCGCAAGCTATGTCGTCAGGAATTCAAAGTTTGGTCTGGGCCTCATCGCCATTGGTCAAAACGAAGATGCCGCCGCTGTGCTCGGCGTACCAACTCCTCTCTATAAGGCGCTCATCTACAGCGCTTCCGCCTTCCTCCCGGCGATGGCGGGCGGCCTGTATTTCTTCAAGAGCGGCATCATCGAGCCGACGGGCGCCTTCAACCTGCAGACCTCGATTGAGGCCATCGTTATGGTGATGCTCGGCGGCTCGGGCACGATCCTCGGCCCAACGCTCGGAGCGTTCCTGTACGAAGAATTGCGCGGCTACCTGCTGATAGCGGAGGCGTTTTCGCATTTCCAACTGGTCATCGCAGGAGCCCTTCTGTTGTTGATCGTCCTGTTTGTTCCCGGCGGACTGCTCGGCTTTATCCACAGGCGGTGGCCGCGCACGCGACGGTGGCTCGAATGACCGCGCTTCTCACCCTCGTCGGTCTTGGCAAGAGTTTCGGGGGCCTGCGCGCCGTGCAGGATCTCAATCTGACCTTGAATGAGGGCGAGATCCTCGGACTGATCGGACCGAACGGAGCTGGCAAATCGACGGTGTTCAATCTGATTAACGGCATCTATCCGCCCGATTCCGGGCGCATCTTGTTAGAAGGCCGGGATATCACGCGCGAGCCACCGTATCAGGTCGCCCGTCATGGCCTTGCACGCGCCCACCAGATCGTTCAGCCGCTGCTTGGACTTTCAGTACTCGACAATTGTACGGTCGGCGCTTGTTTCGGCCGCGAGAACCTCCCGCTTCACCGGGCACAAGACGTTGCACGCGAGGTCGCCGATAGCGTCGGCTTGGGCAACCGCCTTGACACGCTTGCCAGTGCGCTCACCACCGCCGGCAAGAAAAGGCTTGAGCTTGCTCGCGCGCTATCGTCGCGTCCTCGCGTTCTGTTGCTGGATGAGGTGCTCGCCGGCCTCAATCCAACTGAAACGGAAGGCATGATCCAGACAGTGCGCCGAATTCGAGAAGGCGGCGTCGCGATACTGATGATCGAGCACATCATGCGCGCCATCATGAGCCTGTCGGATCGCATCGTCGTGCTCAATGTCGGCCGCAAGCTGGCCGAAGGCACGCCGCATGAAGTGGCCAACAACCCGGACGTCATCGCCGCCTATCTTGGCGATGCACAGCTCATGGCCAACGTGGAGAATTCAGGGTGACCGAACCGCTGCTCAAGGTCGAGGCGCTCGAAGCCGGCTACGATGATGTCCAGGTATTGTGGGGCATCTCGCTCAAGGTGGAGCGCAGCTCCATGACGACATTGCTCGGCGCCAACGGCGCAGGCAAGACCACGATCTTGCGTGCCATCACCGGCACTATCCGTCCGTATTCTGGAAGCGTTGTCTTCCAGGGCGAGGAAGTGACGCGGTTGCCTGCACATGCCAAGGCTGCGTGCGGACTGGTGCTGGTGCCGGAGGGCCGGCAGTTGTTCGGCGACATGAGCGTGGAGGAGAACCTCGAGATGGGCGCCTATTGCCATCGCGCACGCTCGAAATTCTCCGACCAGATCGAGCAGGTCTACGCGCTGTTCCCGCGCCTGAAAGAACGTCGGCGGCAGAAAGCCGGAACCTTTTCCGGCGGCGAGCAACAGATGCTGGCGATCGGGCGAGGCTTGATGGCCGCGCCCGAAGTTTTACTGATTGATGAGCTGTCGTTGGGGCTGGCACCCGTCGTGGTGCAGCAGATCGTCAGTGCGCTTGTGGCGCTCAAGAAGTTGGGCCTGACTATTCTGCTGGTCGAGCAGAACGTGCAGCTCGCGCTGGCGCTTAGCGACTACGCCTACGTCATTGCCGATGGGCGGCCTTTCATAGAAGGTTCGTGCCGCGAGGTCGCCGTCAAGCCGGAAATTCGCCAAGCCTATCTCGGTCTTTGACGATAGTTGATCCAATGCGCCGCGAACGCGCATTTCATCTCACATAGCTCACCTTGCGCTCTTCTCTGCCCGCCTTTCAGAGTTCCAATCGATCGCAGAGCTGCGGTGTCCCAGCCTTGAAACGCCTCGAGCTGGAGGAATGGCACCGATACGGTGACACCTAAACGAGTTCGAGGTGTTGCTGAACATTTTTGCCGTTTCAGCGTGCTCGGTCGCGTCAAGATAGACCTCAATGCCGCTTAGCACAGCATCGCAATTTTCGCACCTAAATTGTCCAGGGCGATACAAGCCGACCGAGAATGGACCTACATGTCTAGGTTTACATTTTTGTCTCATCGCACGATCCGTCAATAGCATTTGGCCATTGTTGGTTCGCGCTTACGCTCCGTCAATCAAACTGTTGGTACGGTTCCGGACTCCGGACGCTCGTCGCTGTGGCTCAAGCCGATCAATCCGAATGCGCCGGCATCGCAGGAAGAGGAATGCCATTCGTGACTACGACACCCGGCCTGTTCCAAGGCAGGGATAGCATCGCATGCGACCGAAAAGCGGGGCAAGGTAGTTAAGTTCTCCGGCGCGAGACCGGACTAATCGCTGAACACCCGTGCCAATATTCCGAAACACCCGATACGCGAATGCGAGCGCAGCGTCGCCGAATGACCGCCTTGGGTCAAAATGCGAAGAACTCAGAGTGAGCACAACGAGTCCGGTTTACCCCTGAAAGCAGACATTCGAGAGGATAGGGATCTGCGCCGCTGTGGGCAGAACCGGAACCTGGCTGCTCAACGAACGTTCGCAACAGACCATGAGCAATCAGGTCCGATTGGATGGCTGACCGCACACGAGCCTGTGACCGTCGATCGTGGTTATGACAATCTCACGCATTCCGTAGTGCGTATCTTTTGGCACTGAGCAGACTGCCCCGCGCGCAGTAAATTCAGCGTGTAAGCCATCGACGTCATCGACGTGCAGATAGCCAAACCAATTGTGAGAACCAAGCGCGCTGGGGGGCATATCGGTCGGGCACTGGCCCAGCATTATGCGAACGCCATCCCTCTCGGCCAATCGCCAATCCGTTGCATTCTCCCAACTGATCCGGAAGCCAAGAAAGTCGTGGAAATACTGAGCGCTGTTGTTGATGTCCGGAACAGCGAGCACGAAGGCCCAAGGGGCCATTTTTGACTGCATAGTAGGATTCGCTCCGGGTCGCAGTGGTCGGCCGACGGCGCAGGCGCTCTTACGTCACAGCGGAAGGGTGACTTAGAACCGGTACACCGATTCGATTGTTTCAAATTTTAATTTCACAGAGCCCGTTCGGCGACTTTTGCAACACAATCGGCCAACTGCAGACGTTGCGGGCATCCCGGTGAGACGCCCGCAACTTTGCTCCGTTGATCTAATCCCGCGCCGTGGCGCGTGCGTGCTGAATCACCTGATCGTCACTGCTGGTCAACTGCGTTGGCCAGAGTTTGAATGTCACCTTGTTGATCTTGCCGGTGAAGCGGAACGGCACCTGGTAGTCCCTATCGTCCACGGGCGTGCGGGTGTCGAGGCCCACGTCGAACGTTTCGTCGATGGTTATCAGAAATGGAGTCGTGTGCGGGACTTGCTTGGTCGCGACTTCATTGCCGTCCACGCTCAGGGTGCCGGTGCCGCCTTTGCCAAAACCGGGTCCATCGTACTTGAAGTCGAACACGATGGTGTGCTTGCCCGGCGAGAGCGCCTGCTGGCCTTCCCACCGGAAGCGTTCAAGATCGACGAAGTTGTAGGTGAACACCGGCTTGCCCTTGAGCAGGTACAAGCCATAGCCGCCAAAGCGCCCACCCAGGGTGACGATCATCCCTTCGCTGGTGTCCGGCGAGCCGCCCGCAAGCCCAACAGTGCCGCCGGGGCTTCCCGGAATGTCCACATCGGCGGTGATTGTATACGACCTGTTCAGGATGCTCGGTGCGTCGCTCTCGGGCAGGCCGGCCATCTCGCCCGAGTAGGTGAAGACGGTTCGCCCTGCCGTGGCACTTGGCCGTGGCGCAACGATGCGTGGCAGGACGGAGTTGTCGAGTGGGAACACGTTGTACTTCGTGGCCTCGACGAGGAATAGCTCCTTCATCTCGCGCAGCTTGTCGGGCATCCTGGCCGCGAGGTCGTTGTACTCGGAGTAATCCTCCTTCAGATTGTAGAGTTCCCACTTGTAGCCGTTGACAACGTCCTCGGGCAGCTTGGCCGTGCCGAGGAGCCAGGGCGGAGCCGGCGGCGTCGTCGCGGCGATCCAGCCGTCGTGATAGATGGCGCGGTTGGCGAACATCTCGAAGTACTGGGTCGTGCGCGTGGACGGCGCGTCCGCGTTCGCCTTGTCGAAGGTGTAGGCCATGCTCACCCCTTCGATCGGCTTCTGCGCAATGCCGTTGACCATCAGTGGCGCCGGAATGCCGGTCGCTTCAAGAAGGGTCGGCACGATGTCGATCATGTGGTGGAACTGGGTACGAATGCCGCCAGCATCCTTGATGCGGTTCGGCCAAGCGATCGCCATGCCCTGCCGGGTGCCGCCGAAGTGCGACGCCACCTGCTTCGTCCACTTGAACGGGGTGTCGAATGCCCACGACCATGCCACCGCCATGTGGGGGTAGGTCAGCTCCGAGCCCCAGGCGTCGTAGGCCTTCAACTGATCGGCAATCGGGAGGTCCAGAATGCCGTTATAGGCCGTGTATTGGTTGGGCGTGCCGCGCGTCGTGCCTTCTGCGCTCGTGCCGTTGTCGCCGCTGATATAGATGATCAGCGTGTTGTCGAGCTTGCCCATATCCTCCACGGCCTGGATCACGCGGCCGATCTCATGGTCGGTGTAGGCCGCATAGCCGGCGAACACTTCCGCCTGGCGCGCGAACAGCTTCTTCTCGTCGGGAGAGAGCGAGTCCCACTTTTGCAGGTCGTCCGGCCAGGGCGTGAGCTGCGTATTGGCCGGGATCACGCCAAGGCGCTTCTGGTTGGCGAAAATCTGGTCGCGCAGCGCGTTCCAGCCCATATCGAACTTGCCCTTGAACTTGTCGATCCACTCCTTCTTCGGCTGGTGTGGCGAATGGGTGCCGCCTGGAACGTAGTAGACGAAGAAGGGCTTGTCGGGCGCGGCGGCGTTGAGCCGTTGCATGTGGGCGATGGCCTCGTCCGCCAAATCGGTGGTGAGGTTGTAGCCGGGCTTGCCCACCCAGGGGAAAACCTGGGTCATGTTCTGGAATAAGAACGGCGTCCACTGGTCGGTCTCACCGCCCATGAAGCCGTAGAAGTAATCGAAGCCCATGCCAACGGGCCACTGATCGTATGGGCCAGCCGCGCTGTATTGATAACTCGGCGTATTATGGTTTTTGCCAAACCAGGAGGTCGCGTAGCCGTTTTGCTGGAGGATCGTGCCGATGGTGGCGTTGTCAACGCCGATCACGGAGTCGTAGCCCGGATAGCCGGTGGACTGCTCGGAGATGATGCCGAAGCCCACCGAGTGGTGATTGCGCCCGGTAATCAGGGCCGCGCGTGTGGGCGAGCACAGCGCTGTGGAGTGAAACTGGGTATAGCGCAGGCCCATCTGCGCGATGCGATCCATCGCCGGCGTCGGGACCACGCCGCCGAACGTCCCCGAAACGCCATAGCCCTGGTCATCGGTCATGATCAGGAGGATGTTGGGCGCCCCTTTAGGCGGCACGACTTGCGCCGGCCAATAGGGTTTGGATTTGGACGCCTCCAGGTTGATCACGCCGCCGAATTTCGGTGGCGGCGGTGGGAGATATTTTCCGTCGATGGTCGTTGTGGCGCCGGGCGAACCCGGCGTGCCGGTGGTCTGTTGCGCAAGACCATCCGTGCCAAGCGCAAACAGTAAAAAGGTGATGGCTAGCCCTCCGGGAGCAAGCCGGCGCGCAAATATCATCAACCATTCCATGATCGGCCCTCCTAGAGAGAAAGTCGCCAGCATGGAAAACCTATTGGGGGGTAAGGCCTGATGGAAATTGATCCTAAGGACAATCATGTTGGCCTTACAGGTAACGCAGATGTCTGAAATGGGTC
>Ga0066903_100002771_pt1 | contig 13915 bp, 13 predicted proteins | sample PanSoiMetaGPlot1_FD_67491 | JGI IMG/M metagenome (GOLD analysis project Ga0066903, IMG submission 67491) | Tropical forest soil microbial communities from Panama analyzed to predict greenhouse gas emissions - Panama Soil - Plot 1 (version 2) | ecosystem: Environmental > Terrestrial > Soil >...
TTGGCCAGGCGGGCGGCGGCGAGGTTTCGCAATTCTTCGTAAACGAGCGGCAGGAGTTGGTCGGCGGCGGAGGAGTCGCCTTCGGCGAGGGCGTGCAGGATTTGCGTCACCGCACTCATGGAGTGAGATTATAGCCCAGGATGGGACAACAGACCTGGCGGAGGGGTCGCCCCGCTCGATGGCGGACAGGATGCTCGTGGCGTCGCGCGCGAGGGCAAGCATAACCAAGGCGGGCGGGGCAAGCCGACATCGGTGCCTAGGCGTTCCTCGATGTCGTCACCGGGTCGGCTGGCCGGGCAGAAGCCCGTCAAAAAAGTCCACATTTTCTGGCGCCGATCGCGCACCACTTTCGCTTAACAGGCTAACGGACGATGCTCGCGCTCGGCGGCAGAAGCAGCGCCGCCTCGAAGGAAACTGCACTTCATACTTCCACTGGAGGACAGACCCATGCCGCGCGCTTTTGGATTGCGAATCCAGCTCCAGTTCACCTATGTCTTGGACATCGACGCTGCAGTCGGCAAGAATTGCCCCAATCGAAAAGACGACGTATATCTGGTGCAGTACTTGCTTGCCGTCTGGCAGGCACACGAGCGCAACACAACAAAGCTGCTGCCGCTCCTGCGAGGCACCAAACCAATGGTGGCAGACGGAATTTGTGGGAGCAACACGCTCGCCGTGATCAAGAGTTTCGAGGACTTTCACCAACCAACCGTTAACACGGATGGGCGAATTGACCCATTCGTTGGAAAAGCCCAAAAGATGTTTTTGCTGAATCAGCTCCTATTCTTTGCAGGAGGACTAAGGGGTGGGGTCCCTCAGACCAGAATTCCAATTCCATTCCCTGCACACCTAGTAGGTCAGTTGTTTCGACCATGATGTCGAACAGCTTAGCCCGTCCCCGGCGATCCACCCCGCCGCCCGCGGAGCGGTACAATTGTCGGTGCGAGAGTCAGCCGCGTGGCACTGCCGGTTCGTCTACTTCTCCCCATCGACCTTGCTGCGGCGCGAGGGGCCCACAAGACCCAGTATTTCGAGATGATGGGCAACCGGGCGATCTACGACGACGGCTGGATCGCGGGCACGAAGGTCATGCGCCCGCCGTGGGTCCTTGTGCTGACCAAGACGAGCGTCCTCGATTACCCGTGGGAGCTTTACAACGTCAACGAGGACTGGACACAAGGGAACGACGTCGCTGCGAAGGACCCAGATAAGCTCAAGCAAATGCAAGACCTGTTCTGGTACGAGGCGGCGAAGTACCATGTGCTTCCGCTGGACGACTCGGTGATCGCGCGGATGATCACCCCGCGGCCGAGCATCACGGCCGGCCGCAACGCGTTCACCTGGACCCGGCCGCTGACCGCGACGCCCAACGGCGACGCCCCGAGCATCCTCAACACCTCGTATATTCTTACGGCCGACGTCGAAGTGCCCGAGAGCCCTGTCCGCGAGCCTGAGATTCCGGTTCTGAGCCTGAATTCGGACGAATACGGTTGGCCCCAACGACCTACGTTGGACTTCGCGCGATCACTCGCGCACCACTTTCACGCGATGACCGCAGAAATGGACCGCGTTAGGGCCGCGAGATCGAACGGCTTGGACATGACCGCCGTCCGCGCGTCTTTGGGAAGTAATCCCAACATTGCTGAGTCGGTCTCGCTGGTAGCGAGGATGAAACCCACGTCCCGGCAACCGGGGTTCGCCCGTAACGCTGCGGCAAGCTCTACGCCCGACATGTCCGACAGGTGCAATGAGCTGATCACGACGACAGCTCCGAGGCGTTTCACTGTTTCGACGGCCTCTCGGCCGGACCCGGTCGTGTGAGCCGACTCGATCCCGAGTTCACGAAGATAGTTCTTGATAATCCCCGCCTGGGTGCGCGAGGGCTCCGCGATGACCACAATAAGTCGTGCGAGCTTACTCTCACCTTGAGCCGTCGGCTCGGCCCGCCCGACCTCAAAGGAGAATGTGTCTTGGTTGGCGGCCGCCGCTGGCGAGTTGAAGGCAACGGTTTGGTCGGGGGCAGCGGTCGACATCGCGGCTTGCGATTTGACCGTCGCCGTGACGCCAGCAGCCGGAATCCGCGTCCGAACCTGCTCCAATTGGCGTACTACCTCGGACATCGTCGGATATCGCTCTTCTGGTCGCTTCGCCACCATCCGGGCAAAAAGCGCGTCTAACTCAGCGGGAACATCCGGGCGGGCTGTGCGCAGGGACGGGATCGGGGTGTCCCGATGCTTGAGCATGATCGACATGAGCGATCCGCCCGCGTAGGGGGGTCCGCCTGTCAACAGGAAATAGAGAGTACAGCCCAAGCTATATACATCGGCGCGCTGATCGACGGCTCCGGAATCGACGGCCTGTTCTGGGGACATGTAATCGACCGTACCGAAAATCGTTCCGGCCTGCGTCAATGACGTCTGACCGCCCGTCCCCGACTCGCTGATTCGGGCGAGTCCCAGATCAGCGACCTTCACGACTCCGTCCGCATCGCGGAGCAGGTTTCCCGGCTTGATGTCGCGGTGAACGATTCCGTGCGTGTGGGCGTACTCGAGTCCCCTGGCGGCCTGGAGGATGCGGTCCACGGCATCGGCGACAGGCAGGGGCCCGGCGGCGCCTACTTCGGACGCTAGGTCGCGGCCGTTGACAAACTCCATGATCAGGTACGGCCCGGCGTCGCTCTCGCCGGCGTCGAACGCCATTACGATGTTCGGGTGGGTGAGCCGGGCGATCGTCTCGACCTCCCGCTGGAACCGCTGCGCAAACGACTCCGTCCCGGCCACCTCGCGCGACAGCACTTTCACCGCGACGATCCGCTTCATTCGGCGGTGCCGGGCCTTGAACACGGTCCCCATCCCGCCGGCGCCGAGCCGGTCCAGAACCTCGTACCCACCGATCTGCAGGTCGGCGAACCGGCGATCGAGGACGGCGTCTGCCTGAAACCGCGTCAGCTTGCCCGAGGCGACCAACTCTGCCGCGGCAGCCGCGCCGTCCGAAGCGGCGTCCGGCCCCGAATCGCGCGATACCTCGTATGCGTCGAGCAACCCGCTCTCGGTCAGGTTTCGGGCGAACTCCGAGAGAGTGACGGTCGGAGTAACCGCTTTCTCAGCCGCCATCGTACACCTCCCAGGATCAACTTCCCGTGCCGCGGTCTTCTCGGGACGGCGAAAACAGATGGACGGCAAATGGCCCCGCGTCCGAATCGAACCGAATCAACCACCCACCGGACGCATCAGTCGGTCCACTGGCCCAGACCGTCGGCGTCGAGAGAGTAAAGTGCTCTGGGCGCCCAACGAGAAGAGCTTTGGCCTGCCCGGCCACGACGTTCGCTACCTCGCCGACGCAGTCGCGGATCATCTCGGCGGAGACCTGGTCGGTCGTTTCCTTGAGGACGCGCCGGGCTAATTCCTTCGCAGTCGGCTCTGGTAAGTTCAAAGTCAGCCACCCCACGCCGGTCGCCGTGGTCAGCCGAATCACCGCCGATAACTCATCAGAGGAATCTGTTCTGGTCGCTGGGCGGGCGTCCCGCACGACTGCCTCAACGCCGGCCATCTCCCGCAGGGCGAACGGCACCGCCGACGAAAACGCCTCGACCAGTTCGCCCGCGGTGTCCACGCCATTCTCCTCATGCAACGAGTTGGTAGAACCCGCCCTTCAAGTGCTCCACGCGACGGATCGAGTCGTTCAGGTTGAGCGTCGTTTCTGCGCCGCCGAGCAATACGTAACCGTCCGGCCGCATCACGCGCGCGACCCGACTGAGAATCGCCTTCTTCGTTTCCACATCGAAATAGATCATTACGTTTCGCAGGAACACTAAGTCTGCGCGCGGAAGCACCGGCCATGGCCGGGTCAGGTTCATCTCCCGAAACTCGACCATCCGGCGGATCTCCTCGCTTAACTCCCAGGTCCCGCCGTGTTGCTTGAAGTACTTGACAAGCAATGCGGCCGGGAGCCCCCGATTCACTTCAATCTGGCTGTAGACACCGGCCCGTGCCCTGGCGATTGCTTCCGCCGACAAATCGGTCGCCAACAATTCGAGTCGCCACCCAGACAACTCCGGAAAGTACTCCCGGATCAGCAGGGCGAAACTGTACGGCTCCTGACCCGTCGAGCACGCGGCAAACCAGACAGTCAATCGCCGCTCGTCCTGCCGCCGGCGAATAAGGTCGGGCAGGACGGTTGTCCGGAGCGTATTGAACGGGTGCAAATCCCGGAAGAATGATGTCTCCGTCGTGACCATTGCCTCGACGACCCGGACCGCAAGTCCGCTGTCGAGGCCGGCCTGGAGTCGGCCGACCAACTCTGAAACCGACGTGAGGTCGCATTGCCGGGCAACTGGCGTCAGCCGGGCGTCTACCAGGTACTCCTTTCCGGTCTCGAGGACGATCCCGCTCCGGTCACGCACCAGTCGGCAGACGTAGTCGAACTCAACGGGGGTCATGGCTTGGCCCCCCGACCGGCGCGGACCCGCCGGACGATTTCGTGTGCGACCAAGCCGAGCGGCAGCACGCGGTCGGCCAGTCCGGCCCGCGCGACGAAACCGGGCATTCCCCAGACGACGCTGGTCGGTTCGTCCTGCACGATGATCTGCCCGCCGGCCTCCCGGATCACTTCGCTGCCGCGCAGCCCGTCCTGTCCCATTCCGGTGAGCACCACCGCCAGGACATTGGGGCCGAATGTTTGCGCGACGGATCGGAAAAGTACGTCGGCCGCGGGCCGGCACGAGTTCTCCACTGGACCTTGGCCGAGCAGGACGCGCGCCCGGTCGCCGTCGCGGGCGACGGTCATGTGGAAGTCGCCCGGTGCGAGCCATGCGTGGCCAGGCCGCAGCACGCCCCCTCCCCGCCCTTCCTCGACCACAACCGGGGACCGAGCCGAGAGTCGCTCGGCCAAGAGCCTGGTGAACATCGGCAGCATGTGCTGGACGATGACGATCGGGACCGGAAAGTCCGCCGGCAGGGCGGCGAAGATGTCTGCCAGCGCGTTCGGACCCCCGGTGGAGGCCCCGATCGCCACCACTTCGACCAACCCCGTGCGCGGGCCGCCGGCGGGTGGCGCTGCCGGCGCGACTGCTGTTACTGACCGGGGGGCCTCACGCAGGCACAGAGTCTTGATCTCCGGAATTAGCTCTTCCCGGATGACCTTTAGGGACCCGTCGAGGCCGCCCGCTCCGGACGGCTTGGCGAAGTAGTCGGTCGCTCCCAAGGCCAGGGCGTCGAGTGTCGCCTCTGCCCCGCGCTCGGTCAGAGCACTGAACATGATGACCGGCAGTTTTGGGTGCGACTTCCGGATCTCCCGCAAGGTCGCCAACCCATCCAACTCCGGCATCTCGACGTCAAGGATGACCAGGTCGGGGTTGACCTGGGTCAGTTTGCCCAGAGCGATCCGGCCGTTCGCCGCCGTCCCGACCACTTCGATGGCCGGGTCAGCGGACAACTCTTCGGCTACCATCCGGCGGAAGACGACCGCATCGTCCACGACCAGAACCCGCACCTTGGCCACGGCTCAGTCCCCTCCGAACACGTCGAGCAGACTCAGTTTGGCGACCAGGATTTCCTTGGTGAACGGCTTCATCACGTACTCGTTCGCCCCGGCCGCGAGCGCCCGGACCACCTGCTCCTGCTCGGTCTCGGTTGTGACCATCACGATCCGGACCGGATCGTAGGCGCGATCGGCCCGGACGGCCTTGATGAACTCGAGCCCGTCCATCTCCGGCATGTTCCAGTCCACCAGAACCAGCTCTACGTCGTCGGTGCTGCGGAGCTGGTCGAGCCCCTCGCGGCCGTTCGCGGCCTCGACCACGTCCAGTCCAATCTCGTCCAGCACCTTCTTGATGATGGTTCGGACAGTGCGAGAGTCGTCTATGACCAGCGCGCGCATTTTCGCCTCTTTGCGTCTTGTCGCCGTGTCACCCGGGACGCCGGATCAGTACTTGAACTGGCTGACCAGCTTTTGCAGGTCGTGCGCCATCTTGGACAGGTCGTCGGCCGACTTCTTGGTGTCGCTCGCCCCCTCGGTGGTGGCCCGTGCCGCCTGCGCCACGCCGGTGACGTTTTGGGCGATCTCACTGCTCCCGCGGGCTGCCTCGGTCACGTTGCGGCTGATCTCTCCGGTGGTTGCCGTCTGTTCCTCGACCGCGCTGGCGATGGTGTTCTGGATGTCGTTGATCTGGTTGATGATCTTGCCGATCTGTTCGATCGCCCCGACCGCGCCCTTGGTGTCGGCCTGAATCGCTTCGATTTTGCGGCTGATGTCCTCGGTCGCCTTGGCCGTCTGCTTGGCCAACTCCTTGACCTCGTTGGCCACGACCGCGAACCCCTTGCCCGCCTCCCCGGCCCGGGCCGCCTCGATCGTCGCGTTCAGGGCCAGCAGGTTTGTCTGCTGGGCGATCGAGGTGATCACCTTGATCACATTTCCGATTTCGGCGCTCGATTCCCCGAGCTTGGCCACAGTCGCGTTCGTCTTGTCGGCGACCTTCACGGCCGCGGTCGCGACCTTGGCCGCCTCGTGGGCGTTCTTGGCAATTTCCTTGATGCTCGCCCCCATCTCTTCCGCCCCGGCCGCAACCGTCGTCACGTTGCGGCTCACCTGCTCGGCTGCGGCCGACGCGACGCTCGCCTGTGTGGAGGTCTCCTCGGCATTCGCCGCCATCTGCTGGCTGACCGCGATCAGTTCGCGCGCGGCGCCGGCGAGCGCCTGAGCTGTTTCACCAAGCGACAACTCAACCTTTTGCATTGCGGTGACATCCGACGCGTATTTCACCACTTTGAATGGCTTGCCGGCTGCGTCCAAGATGGGGAAATACGAACCCTGTATCCAAACCTCTTTGCCGCCCTTGCCAAGCCGCCGGAACCTGGCGCTTTGTGGTTTCCCGGCCGCCAATTCTGCCCAAAACTGGCGATACTCCGCGCTGGCGGCAAAGCCAGGTTCGACGAACAAGTTGTGCGGTCGTCCCTTGACCTCTTCGAGGGTGTAGCCCATGAGGCGAAGGAAGATGTCGTTGGCGGCTACGATAGTCCCGTCCATGTCAAACTCGATGACCGCCTGAACCTTGGCGATCGCTGCGATCTGTCCGGCGTAATCGCGTTCGAGCTTGAGGCGATAGGTGACATCTTCCCAGCACACGATGTAACCGAGTACTTCGTCGCCCGGACCGAACACGCCGCAGATCCGGGCCTGGAGAGTAATCGTTCCGAAGGAAAACTCAGCCTGATGTGGGAGGACGGCAGGGTTCCGCAGGATCCGCTCGACGTTGCGTGGATCGCGGTGGAAGCGGTGGATCGATCCGCCGACGATGTCGTCCACTCCGAGGTTGAACGCCTTTCTGACTTCCCCCTCGAAGCTGCGGAGCGTCTCCAACGCGCGGTCGTTGGCGTAAATGATGGTCAGCTTCGGGTCCGCGATGAAGACGTTTGTCTGCAGGCTGCCGAAGGCCGCGGACAAGAAGCCGGCTGAACTGAGTAGGCCGTAGTTGCCGGACGCTGGACGGAGACGCGATGGCGTTGTCGCCGGCGGTCCGTTGACTCCCGCGGTGACGGGAGTTGCCTGCTGGCGATTTCGTTTGGTTCGTCCGCTTGGTGTAGTCATGGCGCATCTCTCGGTCCGGGCCCGTTGTTCGACAAGGCCACGGCACGTTCGGTATTGAGAATCAGAAGCAGTCGGTTTTCCAACTTGTACGCACCGCGGATCAACTCGCGAGCGGGCCCCCGTAGTGTTTCGGGGGGTTGCTCGAAAGCCTTTTCGGGGACTTGAAGCACATCCCCAATTTCGTCCACCAGAAGGCTCACAGCACCATCGTCGGTCGAAACGACCACGTTCACCGGCAACCGGCCGTCCGGCCCGTCGGGCATGTCCAGCCGGCGGCGGAGGTCGATGGCCGTGACAATCTGGCCGCGCAGGTTGATCAAGCCGCGAACGACCGGGGGCGCCAACGGGACGCGCGTCATTTCCTGATACCGGATGACCTCCTGGACCTTGAGCACGTCGATCCCGAAGTAGTAACCGTTCACGAAGAACGTGCAGTACTGGCGTTCGTCGGCCACGTTCAGTCCCCAATAGTCGCGGTCGGCGCGACCGCGGCCGACCGCACCAGGTGCTCGATGTCCAGGAACTCGGTCACTCGGTTCTGGACGACGGCGGTGAACAGCACCCCAGGTCGTGACGGTTGAGACCGAGCGGCGATGGTTTCCTCGGCGATGTCGAGAATGTGGCCGACCACCAGCCCCACCTGTCGGTCCCGATTCGCGTGGACGACGACCTGGATCGAATCGGAGGCCGGCGCGGGGCTCACGCGCCGAGGCCCGCCGTTCGCCTTCCCTGCGGACCCCGCCCGCCGCATTGCACGGGACAAGTGGATGAGCGGCAGGATCTCGCCTCGGTACTGAACCACGTCCTGCCCGCCGACCCGCTCCACGGCCGACCGGGGGAACTCTTCCAGCCGGGCCACTTGGGCCAGCGGGATGGCCATCCGTCCGCCATCCCGGCCCGCGCACAAAAGCACGGTCTGGCAGTCCCCGGCCAGCGCCGCGGCCGCCGTCGGATTCTCGCTCAGGGCCCGCTCCCGCGAGTCCGCTACGACCCCGGCCCGCTGCGCGATCCCCAAGACATCCAGAATCAGTGCGACTTTCCCGTCACCCATAATGGTCGCCGCGGCGAACGCCGTGACCCCTTTAAGCTGCTTCTGCAGGGGCTTGACGACGATCTCCTCGGTGTCATGAATGTCGTCCACGATGAGGCCGAATTGTCGGTCGTCGGCCTGGAGGACGATGATGTTGACAATCTCCCTGTCATCCCCTCGGTCGGTCGCGACGCCGAGTTCGCGATCGAGGTAAACGAGCGGGAGAAGGTTGCCACGGAGTCGATAAACCGGCGCCCCGTGGACTTGCTCGATTCCCTTTCGCACCTGTTCACCTTCCAGCCGCACAAGCTCCACGAGGCTGACTTGCGGAATCGCGTACCGGTCGCCGCCGGCGGTTACCGTCAAGGCTGGAATGATGGCCAAGGTGAGCGGAATCTTCATCCGAACCGTCGTCCCCCGCCCCGGCTGGCTTTCGATGTCAACGGCCCCGCCGATTTTCTCGATGTTCGTGCGGACGACATCCATCCCCACACCTCGGCCGGAGAACTGGGTCACTCGATCCGCCGTTGAGAAGCCTGGCAGAAAGACGAGGTTGACTAGGTCCCGGTCGGACATTCGCGCTGCTTGCTCCGGCGCGACCAACCCCGTCCGCACCGCTTTGTCCCGGACGCGGATGGGGTCGATCCCCGCTCCGTCGTCGCTGATCTCAATGACCACCTTTCCGCCTTCGTGGAAAGCGTGGAGAAGAAGCCGCCCCTCGGTCGGTTTCCCGCGAGCGGCGCGTTCCGCAGGCGACTCAATCCCGTGATCGACGGCATTCCGAACCATGTGCGTCAACGGGTCGCGAACGGCCTCAATGATTGTCTTGTCCAACTCCGTTTCCTGTCCGTCCATGTCGATCCGGACCTGCTTCCCACAGGCCGCGGCCAGGTCACGGACAAGGCGGGGAAACTTGCCCCAGACGTTTCCGACCGGTTGCATCCGCGTCTTCATCACGCCGGCCTGTAGCTCCGTGGTCAGCGTGTTCAGCCGCTGAAGGGTGCCCAGGAACGTCCGATCCTCCTGAGAGTTACCGAACTGGACAATCTGGTTGCGGGCGAGGACGAGTTCGCCGACCAGGTTCATCAGCTTGTCGAGCAGGCCAACATCTACTCGGATGCTTGTATCCGCGACGGCCGGGGCGCGGACTTCGGTCGGTTCGCGTGACTCGACAGGGACGGGGGCCGACGGGAGCGGCGGCAACGTCGGCTCGGGGACCCAAGCGCGTGTCGGACCGATGACGACCGGCACGGATTCCGGGACCGCCTCTCGGGAGACGCGCGGAATGAAGTCCACGGTTGGCGTACTGGCCGGTTGCAGCTTGGAAACTGTCCCGCTCGACCGCGTCAACCGCTCCAACGATTGCACGACTGAGGAGTAATCGCCGTCCCCTTCTTGTTCCGTCGTCTCGATGGCGGCGAGGATCTTCCGAATCGCGTCCACGACTGCCAGGAGGGCAGTCGCAATCTCGGCGTCGAACAGGAGTTCACCGGCCCGAAGCCGGCCGAGTAGATTCTCGCCCGCGTGGGACAACGCCTGGAGTTTCGCCAGTCCGAGAAACCCCGCCGTCCCCTTGATCGTGTGCAGGGTTCGGAACACGCGAGCGAGGATCTCCCGATCACCAGGCTCGCGCTCAAGTGTGACCAGGTCGAGATCGAGCTGACCGAGGTTTTCGTTCGTCTCGAGCAGGAATTCGCGGACAATGTCTTTCACGGAACCACTCCGGCCCGGACGGTGGCCGCCCGTTGGCGCGATGGACGGCGACCGCCCGCCTGTGGCGACACCACCCGCACCGCATTACTTGAAACTCGATAGCGTCCGACGTGACACGCGCGTCTGATGGGCCAAGCTGAACCGACGTTTCACGGGGCAACCGCTAACGCATTCCGCGAAACTTGCCGATGAAGCCCCGAAGCCGAAGCACCTCGGGTCGCCCGATAGCAACGATTATTCTCAACCAAGGGCACCTGGCGTTCAAGATTCAAGTTGCATGGGATCGCAACTTTATTATCTGGAACTGTGCGACGGAATCGGTCCCACTAACCAGCACAGACGTCTTTGCCATGGCTGTTTCCAGGTCGCGGGGGGTCGAGCCGGCCCAGTAGCGTAACGATTCCCAGTTGACCCATCTAGCAAAGAGAGGTTGGCGACGTGTAGCCGCAACCGGGCGATCGCGGACGACATGCTCTTCGTCCGGGCGGTCCAGGCGTTTGAGAGGCAGGGCACCGCCGGACGCCTGCGCTGTTGCCGGGCCGTTCTGATCGCAGCACCCCCAGCCAACATTAAGCGGAATTAACGGAGAGCTAATTGGGTTCGCGAGCGACCGGGGACTAACGTAAGGGCCGAGGCCACTTGGAAGGAGAGTACCAATGCGTAGGCTCATTGCGATTTTGTTCGCCCTGCTCGCGGCCGCCAACGTGACCGGCGACGAAAAGTCCCTGGCAGCCACCTTCACTAAAGACCACCTCGACAAACTGCCGCCTGGCTGGGCCGCCGCACAGACCGGCAAGGGAGCCAGCATCTGGAAGGTGGTCGCTGACGACTCCGCCCCGGGCAAGACTGGATTCGCCCTCGCCCAGACCACGGCCGATCGCAACGCGCTCTTCAACCTCTGCGTCGCCGACGGGCCGAGTAACAAGGACGTTGAAGTGTCGGTCGCGTTCAAGGCGAACGCCGGGGAAAAAGATCAAGGCGGCGGAGTCGTGTGGCGCTACCAGGACGCGGACAACTACTACATTGCCCGGATGAATCCGCTCGAAGACAACTTCCGCGTCTACAAAGTCGTCGCTGGCAAACGAAGCCCGGAGTTCCAGAACGCCGAGGTCAAGGTCCCGAAGGGGGAGTGGCACACGATCAAGGTCACCATGGTCGGCGACAAGATCGAGTGCTTCCTCGACGGCAAGAAGTACCTCGAAGCGAAGGACGACACGTTCGCCAAGCCGGGCAAGGTCGGCTTGTGGACCAAGGCCGATGCTCAGTCGTCCTTCGATCAGTTCCAGGTTAAAGATCTGAGTAAGTGACTCCGATTCGCGCCCTGCGCAGACATCATGAGTCAGCACAAACGAATGGCCCTGGTGGTCGTCGTGCATCCTGTCGGCCGGGCTTGGCGGCCGGGGCCGTCACTGCTGCCCAGAAGCCCGCGGACTGAACGGAGACCGACATGGTGTCCTCGTCGATTATTCGCCTGACATGGATCGTCGCGCTGGTCGGGCTGTTGGCTGGGTGTGGCAAGCCGCAAGTGCGTTATCAACCCGACGACCGGACAGCCGTGGCAAGCCAGACCGAGGAATGGACGTTTGACAAGGACGCGGCCGGCAAGTCGCCTACGGGCTCGGAGGTCTTTGGCGGGGCATGGGAGGTGCGACCGGAAGCCGATGCGCCGTCCAAGCCAAACGCGCTCTGTCAGACTGCCACTGGCGAAGACTTCCCAGCGATCCTCCTTGGGAACACTGTTTATACGGACCTGACCGCCACCGTCCGTTTCAAGCCAGTCTCAGGTAAGGACGACCAGGCCGCCGGAATCATCTTCCGGGTGCAGGACAAGGACAACTACTACATCCTGCGAGCAAACGCCCTGGAAGATAACCTGATCCTGTTTCGCTATGGGAGCGGAAGACGCACCACGCTCAAAGAAGGGTCGGCAAAAGTGCCGTCCGGCGAGTGGCAGGAACTGAAACTCGAAGTGGAGGGGAACCGATTCCGAGGGTTCTTGAACGACCACCTCGTCGTGGAGGCCACGGACGATGCCTACTCCGCAGGCAGGATCGGACTCTGGACCAAGGCGGACTCAATTACACTTTTCGACGACCTGCGCGTGTCCGCGAAATGACCTCGCGAGGGAGGAATGCCATGAAGTGGGTCACACGCGAGCGGGTGAAGGTGGACCGGGTGGCCTGTCCCTGGCTCATCCGGAAGTTCATCGACCCCGCAGCCGAATTCCTGTTCGTGCCGGAAGACCAGGTGCTGGAAGTGGCCAAGCGCGAAGGGGCCACGCCTTACGACGTGAAGGGCGTCGAGTTCGGCCATCACGGCAAGGAGTGCTCGTTCGATGCACTCGTGAAGAAGCACCATCTCGACCGCGACCCGGCGATTGTCCTTCTCGCCAAGATCGTCAACGGGGCCGATACGGACAACTCACTGTGGAACCAGCCGGAGGCCGCGGGCCTGAAGGCGATCGCCGAGGGCTTCCGGCACCTGGGCTTGAAGGACGACCGCGAAATCCTGGCAAAGGAGTTTATCGTTTATGACGCGCTGTACGCCTATTGCCGGAGCGTTGCGAAGAACTCGCCGAAGTGAGCAGAGTGAATGCCCCATACGCCCGTCGCTGGTTCCGCACACCGATTTGGGTTGAGTCGAAATATCGCCGTGCTGATGGCCGTGATCCTGGTCGTCGGGACTGGCGAGGAATTATGGATTCGGTTCCTTCCGGCGTACCTCGAAGATTTAGGTGGCGGCATCTGGGTGGTCGCGATTTATGGCACGCTCTTCAATCTCCTCGATTCCGTCTACCAGTATCCCGGCGGGTGGGCGGCCGACCGACTTGGCCGGCGTCGATCCCTGATTCTCTTCACACTCGCGGCCGCGGCCGGCTACGCTCTTTACCTCGGCCCCCGTTGGGCGTGGGTCATCGCCGGGACGTTCCTCGTCATGTCCTGGACCACGCTCACGCTCCCGGCTCTTTTCGCAACCGTCGCCGACAACCTGCCGCCGGCCAAGCGCGCCGCCGGGTTCGGTTGGCAGTCGATCGTCCGCCGCATCCCGACGATGGTCGCGCCGCCACTCGGCGGACTCTTGATCGCCGGACTCGGGTTGGCCGCCGGCGTCCGCGTCGGTCTGATCATCACGATCGGATGCTGCCTTCTGGCAGTTCTACTGTTGGTCGCGTTGTATCGTGAAAGTCCTGCCCAGCCTCACGCGCCGATCCAGTTAGCCGGTGTGTGGCGGTCATTCGACGCCAGACTGCGCCGTCTTCTGGCCGCTGACATTCTGGCCCGGTGGGCGGAGGGGATTCCGAAGGTGTTCGTCGTGATCTACTGCACGCAGAACCTGGGATTGTCGGCAGTCCTGTTCGGCTGGCTGATGACGGTCCAGCGGGCGACTAACCTGGTCGCATACTTGCCCGCGATCGGGCTCGGCGACCGGCCGAACCGGAAACCCTTTGTGCTGGCGACGTTCGCCTTCTTCGCCCTGTTTCCGCTAGTGCTCGTCAACGTCTCTGGCTTTCGGGGGGCGGTTGTCGCATTCGTGATTGCCGGACTCTGGGAATTGGGCGAGCCAGCCCGCAAGGCACTGATCGTGGAC
>Ga0066903_100002773_pt1 | contig 13910 bp, 13 predicted proteins | sample PanSoiMetaGPlot1_FD_67491 | JGI IMG/M metagenome (GOLD analysis project Ga0066903, IMG submission 67491) | Tropical forest soil microbial communities from Panama analyzed to predict greenhouse gas emissions - Panama Soil - Plot 1 (version 2) | ecosystem: Environmental > Terrestrial > Soil >...
CGAGTCTCGGCAACACGGTCGTCTATGCGTTCGGGTCGGCGCTGGTGGCGATCGTGCTGGGCGTGGTGCAGGCGTTGATCGTCGAGCGCACCAATACGCCCGGCCGCCAATATGTTTTTCTTGGCGCCGTCGTCTCGCTCGGCGTTCCGCACGTGCTCTACACCGTGGCGTGGCTTCTGTTGCTCGGCCGCACCGGACCGGTGAATACGCTCATTGCCGGCATCTTTGGCGGCGAAGGGCCTGCGTTCAACGTCTATTCGCTGTGGGGAATGATCCTGGTCGAGGGGATCGGCTTCGCGCCGCTCACGTTTCTTTTGATGTCGGCGGTGCTGCGCTCGACCGATGCCTCGTTCGAGGAAGCGGCCCTGATGGCGGGCGCCGGCCCGCTCAAGACCTTCCGCTCGATTACCCTGCGGCTCGGCCTGCCGGGCGTGCTGGCGCTCATGCTGCTGATTGGCATCCGGGCGTTCGAGTCGTTCGAGGTCCCGGCGCTGGTGGGGCTCGCCGGCAACGTCACGGTGCTCACGACCAACATCTATCAGAGCTCCAAGAACATCGGCGCCATCAATTTCGGCGAGTCGGGCGCTTATTCGGTTTGTCTCCTGCTCGTCGTCGTGCTGCTGCTCGCTTGGCACAATCGCCTCGCCCGCCACGCCAACCAGTTTCAGACCATCACCGGCAAGGGCTATCGGCCGCGCATCATCGACCTCGGCCGCTGGCGCCATCTCACCGCCGCGATCCTGCTGGCGATCTTTCTGCTGGCGATCGCGCTGCCGGTCGCGATCCTGATGTTCACGTCACTCATGCCATTCTATGAGGGCGTGACCTGGGACTCGTTCAACCGCTTTTCGCTCGAGAACTACAACGCCATTCTGGCGCCGGGTGCGTTCCGCGATTCGATCGCCAACACGCTTGTGCTCGGCATTGCAACTGCAACGCTGGTGGTTCCATTTACGGCACTGTGCGCCTGGCTGGCGGTGCGGCGCCATCCAGGCGCGTGGCTGCTCGACCAGATCGCGATGGCGCCCTTGGTGTTTCCGGCGATCGTGATGAGCGTCGCGTTCCTGCACGTCTATGTGAACCTGCCGATCCCGCTCTACGGAACGCTCCTCTCAGTCATCATCGCATCGGCGGTGCGCTACCTGCCCTACGGTATGCGCTATGCCTATGCGGGCGTGCTGCAGATCCACGTCGACCTCGAGGACGCAGCGACCACCTCGGGCGCCGGCCGCGCGTTCATTTTCCTCCGCGTCGTCCTCCCGCTGATCGCGCCCGCCCTGATCAGCTGCTGGCTGTTCGTATTCCTGCTGACGGTGCAGTCGGTCTCACTGCCGCTTCTCCTGGTCGGTCCCGGTACCGAGCTGATCGCGGTGACGCTGTTCGACCTGTGGCAGAACGGCCAGGTCACCGAGCTTGCCGCCATGGGGGTGTTGTGGATGGGCTTCATGCTGGTGGTGAGCACGGCCTTTCATGTCGTCACGCGGCGCTATCAGCTCGCGGCGTAGCTCGCCAGACCTCATGTTCGGCACGCCTTTCGTTTTTGGTTTTGTTTTGCCAAAGCGGCTACTTCCCTTCGTCCCGGCGGAAGCGGGGGACCCAGGGGCCACAAGCGCGTTTACGCGCGTCTTCGACACGCTATGCACACGGATATCTCAAAACCTGGCTCCCCGCTTCCGCGGGGACGAACGGAGAATGTGGCCTGGCACATAGGAGCAAAGTCTTTTTGTGTTAACTATTTGCTTGCCGTGAATGACGGAGGGATGAATCCACAGAACCCGTCACGCGATGCCTCATATTCGCCTTAAGCGGCGCCGATGTGTTTTTCTCAATTTACGGGAAAGGGTGGGTTTGTTGCAGGGGACACTGGGGAAGACGCTTTCGCTTGCCGTCATCATGGCCGTCACGGCCACGTTGGCGCACGCAGACGATATGGCCGAGATGATCTCGCGCTATCGGCGCGAGCACGGCCTGTCCGTCGTGAAGACCGACCCGCAGCTCACGGCGATCGCCGAGCGGCAGGCCAAGGCGATGGCCGCCTCCGGCATCATGGATCACAGCGTGGCCGGCTCGTTCTCGTCTCGGGTCTCCAGTGTGAATGCGAACCGGGCTGCCGAGAACATCGCGGCTGGCACCAAGACCTGGGCGGAGACGTTCCGCATGTGGCAGAACTCTCCAGGCCACAATGCGAACCTGCTGCAAGCGCGGGCCGACAGCGTCGGTGTTGCGGTCGCCCGCAATGAGAATACGCGTTACAAAATCTTCTGGGCGATGGTGATCGCGGAAAAGGCGCCGAAAGAAAAAGAGATCAGGGTCGCGGCCCAGACCAAAGCGAAAGAGCCCAAGGTCGCGGCACAAAAGAAAACCGTGGAACAGCGTGAGAGCTCCGGGAGCTCTGAGAGCCCGTTCAGCATGGTCAAGAACTTCGTCTGCAAATATCTGTGCCAATAGCGGGTCAGTGAAGTCTCATCCCGCTTAATCGGCGCATGCTGCGCTGTGCTTGGCGTGCCACTTCGGTCCGGGACCGCGCATATAGTGCCGTTCGGGCCGGTAGCGATCGAACACTGCCTTGAACGCGAGGACGAACCCGGCGCAGGCGGCGCCGATCGCACGGAGGCAGCTGTCCTGCGTCGCGCTTCTCTTGCTCTGCCGGGCCATGACATTTCTCCCGTCGCACGTCTTTCCTATGCGGCGCGCTCATCGATTTTCTCGGCCGAGAAGGAAGCCGCCGGAGCGGAAGCGCGAAAACCGGAGTGGGTCATGAACCCAACCACGATCACTCTGACGATGTGATAAGTCCCGCTTCGGTTCCGGGTGGTCGCGATTTCGGGACCGCGGACATACGCGATGGTGCCGTACACGCAGGCGGTGGGGTCCTTCTCCTCGGCGTTGACAGCATTGATCGTGCGCTGCGTATCGCCGTCAAAGATCGCGACGTACCGTTCCATCTGCTTCTGCGTGTCGCAGAAAACGCCGGTTTCGACTTCGATATCTTGAGTCCACGTCGGGGTCGATATCATCGTCGACGTCACCAATGAGAGCGCTGCAACGCACAGCGCATGGGTGCTAGTGAACATGGCCGTCTCCCTGCTTGTGCGACGATTGCGCCGGTTAAGATTCCCTTTGGTTGTCTCATCTGCTCGGGAGACGGTCGATCTTGAGGCCGACCGCCTCCCGACTGGATTCAGTCGCTGCCCCGATCGCGCTGAAGCATGAAGCGGACGGTCGGATCGGGATCGGAACCGAGGTACTTGCCGGTCGTGTCGAACACGTCGTGCTGAGGGTTGGTGCTGTATCTCTTCTGCGCCAGCGTGCCAGAAGCGGTACCGGCGATCAGAACGAGAGCAATGGCGGTCTTCATCAACATGGTGGTCTCCTGTGAGGGTCGCTCACACCTTTGCTGGTGTGCGTGCCCATTTAGTGCGCTTTAATGCGTCGAGGGAATCAGCCGGGTGTATCACTACCTTCGGCGCAAAGGTGTCACGCAGATGCGGAAAAGCCCGTCAAATAAGGGTTTCTGGCATCTGCGCGCCGCCGCGCAGAGATGCTTTGGTCACAGGACTGAAGTATTCGCGAGCGCGATGAAAGATTTGCAGCAATAATGCGCGAGATTGCCCGGATCACTCTGGCTTTATATCCGCCGCCCGCACCACCTTGCCCCACTTCTGGGTTTCCTCGGCAATCAGCTTGCCAAAATCCGTGGGCGAGCCTGGGAGCGCCAGGAACTCGCGACGGCGAAGTGTCATTGGCGTGCCCCGGAGACCTTAGCAAAATGGCCCAAACTTTCTCAGTTTAGCGGAGGCTCGCTACTTCGCCGGCTCCAGCAACTCCGCCGCCTGCTGCACGATCGGCTTCGGCGTTGCATAGGCGGTCGTCAGCAGCTGCTCGATCTCGGTGGCATTGAGCGGCTCGATCTCGAGCTGCAGCTTTTCGGCTTCGGCCACGAACTCCGAGTCCTTCATGGTGAGATCGAAGGCGCGCCGCAGCGCGGCGAGACGCTCCGCAGGCACGCCCGGTGGCGCCGCGATCGGCCGCCCCGGCTCCTGTCGGATCAGGATGAGTGTCAGCACCTGCTTCTTCACCGGATCACTGACGAGATCGAGTGCTGCCGGCACGTCCGGCAGATCGGGCAGCTTGTCGAGGCCCATCTGCACGATCACGTTGAGGAGCTTTTCCTTGATCCAGTGTGGGCGTGACGCCTTCATGGTCGACCACGACAGCCCGCAGATGCCTTCCGCCTCGCGGCGTTCGATCGACATCGTGAGCCCCGCGCCGGGATCATAGCCGATGATCGGCTTGAACTTGGTGCCGATCAGTGCATTGAGCACGCGCGGCATAATCGCAGTGTTGGTTGGTGCGGCCGCTGCCGCCACGATCACCTCACGCTCGCGCGCCTGCTCGATGGTCTTGATCGGGCTCAGATGCCAAGTGGCGCAGACGTTCTGCAGCTTGCCGATCGAGCCGATCCAGTTGAGCTTGAGCGCGTCATAGCGTGCGCCCGGGTGGCCGAATAGTGGGTCCATCGGCACGTTGTTGGGGAACGCCCCGATGGTCGCGCCATCCTTATCGACGGTGGTGTAGAGCGCGGCTGCCGCTGCGAGCCCCGACGCGGCGGGCTGATTGCGCGGGATGATCGACGGCTGGCCTGGGATGTGCTTGCCGATATGCCGCGCCAGCGCACGATAGTAGGCGTCATAGCCGCCGCCCGCGCCACCACCGATCAGCATGTTGATCTGCCGGCCTCGATAGAACGCCTCGACCGATTGGGCGAAGGCGGGCGATTGCAGGAGTGCAGCGACAGTGGCGCAAGTGACGATGCGTATGGTCGTGCGGCCAGTTCTCATGAACCAAGTCTCATGAACAAAGCTTCGCGCGGACGACAGTCCACACGCTATCGCGCGCTGTACTTGCGTTCCATGACTTCAAAGAGGCCCAGTTGTCGCAGGGTCGTGATCAGGGTCGCGTCCATGTAGTCCTCGGCGTTCCTGCTACCGGTGCCGGGGATCTGCGCGATCACGTTCATCGCAGACTCGATGGTTGGCTCCAAGGTGCGCGGGGCCTGCAGCTTGAAGTCGTTGTAGCTGATGTCGACGATCTTGCTGTCCGTGAGCTTGAGCTCCCGCGCCAGGACCGCCTTGGCGCGCGTCTCATTGGTGAGTGCAAGATAGTTGCCCTCGATCGCGGCCCGCAGGAAACGTCCAAACACACCCGGCCGAGCCCGCAGGTCGCTACGCCTGACCACAATGCCTGAGAACAGCCAGGGGATCTTCTGGGCGACGAGATCGACCATGACGTTCACGCCCTCGTCGCGCGCCATGCTGGCGACCGGCTCGTTGATGGCCGTGGCTTTGATCTCGCCCGACTTGAGCGCGGCGAGTCTGCGCGCCGCGCCGCCATATTCCTTGAGCGTAATGTCGTTGCGGGTGAGCCCGAGCCGTTCAAGCGCGAGTGTGACAGTGGTGTCGCTCTCGGAGCCGAAGCTGCTCACACCCACGACGCCGCCCTTGAGATCGTCCGCGCTGCGAACGCCCGCTCCTGAAAAGAATGTGAAGCGGATCACGTTGCTCATCGAGGCTATGAGGCGCAGATCGCCGCCGGCGCGATTGGCCTGCACCACCGAGGAAAGCCCCACCCGCATGGCATCGAGGCGGCCTTCCTGCAACTCCTGCGCGCCGCGGCTGCCGCCACCCATGTTGACGAGCTCGACGTTGAACCCATTGGCGGCAAAGAAGCCGCCGTCCTGTGCCATCCAGAGCGGCAGCACGGTGTTGACCGTATCGGACATGCCGACCCGGAACGGCGTGAGCGGTGTTTGGGCCGAGGCGGGGGAGGCGCAGAGCGAGAGAAGAGCAAACAGGAGCACCCCGTAGCACTGCCTCAAGCGACCCTTGATCATTGTACGCTCCCCTAGCGTTCATCGCGTCACTGGCGCGGCAACCATCGGCCCCATGCTAACCATATTGCCGCTCGGCACCCGGCGGACTACCCTTGTGGCCTGGGCTTGCCGCGCAGTCATACCGCTCAATCTTTGTTGCTCAATCTTGCGCGTGATTGCAACCAAGCCGGTGCAAGGCCGCATCGTGACAATGGCCGAAAGGGAGGAAAATCATGAAGGCGCCAACTCTGGCGAGTAATGCTCTCGCTCTACTACTGGCCGCTACCGTGCTGACGCCCGTCGGCGCTGCCGACATGACGCACGAGCGCGCCCTCAATGCCGGCCGGGAGCCGCACAACTGGCTGTTGCATTATAACAACTATCAGGGCCATCGGTTCTCCCAGCTCAAGGAGATCAATCTCGACACGGTAAAGAACCTGAAGCCGGTGTTCAGCGTCGCGCTCGATGGCATCGAGGGCGCTGGCACGCGCAACAAGACCGGCAATCTCGAGGCGACCCCGATCGTCGAGGACGGCATCATGTACGTCACCAACGGCTGGGGCGTCGTCTATGCCTTCGACGTCTCGAGTGGCAAGAAGGCAACGCTGCGCTGGAAGTTTGATCCCGAGACCAATCGCGCCTGGGCGGCGGACGTCGCCTGCTGCGGCGTCAACAATCGCGGCGTTGCGCTGTGGAAGGACAAGGTCATCTCCATTTCGCTCGATGGTCGGCTGTTCGCGATCGACAAGGCGACCGGTCAGAAGGTGTGGGAGCACAAGGTTGCCGATCCGGCGCTTGGCGAGACGCTGACGCACGCTCCACTGGTGGTGCGCGACGTGGCGATCGTCGGCACGGCCGGTGGTGAATACGGCATTCGCGGCTTCATCGAGGGCACCGATCTCAACACCGGGCAGCGGCTGTGGCGCACCTACACGATTCCGGGCGCCGGCGAGCCCGGCAACGAGACCTGGAAGGATGGACAGGAGCGCTGGAAGCACGGCGGCGCGTCGGTCTGGGAGACCGCGACCTACGATCCAGAGAGCGACACGTTCTATCAAGGCATCGGCAATGCGGGCCCGGACTATGATCCGGAGTATCGGCCCGGCGACAACAAGTGGGCGGCGAGCGTGCTCGCGATCAGCCCGGCCGACGGCAAGATCAAGTGGGGCTTCCAGTACACACCTAACGACCCCTACGACTACGACGAGATCTCCGAGCACCCGATCATCAACACCAAGGTCAACGGCGAGGATCGCAAGCTCGTCGTTCACGTCGCGCGCAACGGCTTTTATTATGCGCTCGACCGCATCAACGGGTCGTTCGTGACCGGCAAGCAGTATGTTGATCAACTGACCTGGACGACCGGCCTCGATCCGAAGACCGGCAAGCCGCTCAATTATGATCCGAGCAAGGACGTGCAGGCCTACAGCGTCGGCCGCACGCGCGCCAATCCGCAGGGCAAGCAGTGCCCGTCCGTTACCGGCGGCAAGAACTGGCCGCCCGGCGCCTACAATGCGGAGCTCAATCTGCTGTTCATCACGTCGGCCGAAGGCTGCCAGACGATCGAGACCAACGAGCAGAAGAGCTTTGTGGATCAGGGCGGCACGATCGAGCCGCGCACACGCTTTGCCGGCGGCCAGACGCGCAGCACCGAGAAGCGCGGCGGCAGCCTGAAGGCGATCGACCCGACAACGGGCGAGGTCAAGGCGTCGGCCAAGTTCCCGCTCCTAGGCTATTCCGGTGTGCTCGCGACCGCCGGCAATATCGTGTTCACGGGCCAGCTCGACGGCACCTTCGCGGCCTACGATGCCAAGACGCTGCAGGAGGTGTGGAGCTTCAATGTCGGTTCCGGCATCAATGCGCCGGCGATCACGTACGCGGTGAACGGCAAGCAATACGTTGCTGTGCTCGTCGGCTCGCGCCTGCGCGACAATCTCCTGTCAGAGGCGCCGGAGCTCAAGAACATTGCAGTGACTCATATGCTCTACGTCTTCGGCCTGTAGCCGCGAGCGGTCGGGACGCTACAAGGAATCGCTATGAGCCGGCGGCGCCACGGGCCGGCCGCCGGTGGTGGCATGTTTCTTGATTCCAGCGGAGCCATACGCGTGTCGTACTGAATGGACGGGAGGGTGCGATGCTATTGCGAAGCGCATTGACGATGCTCGCGCTGGCTCTGGCGTCATGGATGTGGCCCGCAATATTGTCCGGAAGGATATCGCCTGCTGCTGCGCAGGTGCTCGATCTCGGAAAGTACCCTGACCTGAAAGGTCAGTGGCGACGGGCGCCCGTGCCGGGTGCCGTCGGGCAGCCGCCGCACGATCCCAGCAAGCCATTCGGTCGCGGCCAGGAGGCGCCGCTGACGGCTGAATATCAGGCGATCTTCGAAGCCAACCTGAAGGACCAGGCCGAGGGTGGGCGCGGCAATGACGTCACTCGCGTCTGCCTGCCGAACGGCATGCCGCGCGCCATGTCGGCCTATGAGCCGCTCGAATTCATCATTACCAGCGACATCACCTACATTCTGATCGACCATATCGAGCACACCCGCCGCATCTACACGGACGGCCGCGCCTGGCCCGCGAGCTTCGAGCCGAGTTTCATCGGCACATCGATGGGCAAATGGATTGATGAGGACGGCGACGGCAAGTACGACGTGCTCGAAGTCGAGACTCGTGGCTTCAAAGGTCCGCGCGTCTATGACGCCAGCGGGCTGCCGCTGCACGCTGACAATGCTTCGGTCGTCAAGGAGCGGATCTATCTCGACAAGACCAAGCCCAATCTGCTGCATGACGAGATCACAACCATCGACCATGCACTGACGCGCCCCTGGACGGTGAAGAAGAGCTACATTCGCGTGGAGGGTCCGCGGGTGGCCTGGCGCGAATGGATCTGCGCTGAGGGCAACAGCCATATCGAGATCGGCGGGGAACCCTATTTCCTCAGCGCCGAGGGCCTCTTGATGCCCACCAAGCGCGGCCAGGCACCGCCCGATTTGCGATATTTCAGCCCATCCACCAAATAGGTGACCCAAAACCCAAGTAGGTGATGTAGTCGCGCGGCGATCTGCGCTTTTTTGCTGCCCGGGCGCATCGCTGGTGTGCGCTTGGCGCTCTGCCGGAGCACGCGCCCGGGTGCTACCACGCCGCCGGATCGTGCCGGGAACAGGTCCATGAACGTGCATGCGAACGCTGCGGGTGTAGACCCGAGCGCCGAGATCGAATCGTCTTATGCGTGGCTGCGGCTCGTGGCCGCGCTGGCGCTTGGCACAATCGGCAGCATCGGCATGTGGTCGTTCGTGGTGGCGCTGCCGGCGGTGCAAGCGGGCTTCGGCGTCGCGCGCGCCGACGCATCGCTGCCGTTCACCCTCACCATGATGGGATTCGGTCTCGGTGGCGTGGTGATGGGCCGGTTCGCCGACCGGCACGGGATCGTGTGGCCGGTGGTGATCGGCGCGCTGGCGCTGGGCGCTGGCTATGCGCTTTCCGGCGTCGCGGCCAACATCACGCAGTTCGCGCTCGCCCAGGGACTGATCGGGCTGGGCAGTTCGGCCACGTTTGGCCCGCTGATGAGCGACATCTCGCACTGGTTCGCGCGCCGGCGCGGCATCGCGGTCGCGCTCGCCTCCTGCGGAAACTATCTCGCCGGCACACTGTGGCCGCCGATCGTGCAATATTTCGTGGCCAGCGAAGGCTGGCGTGCGACTCAGATCGCGATCGGGGTCTTGTGCGTTGTCACGATGCTGCCGCTCCTGCTGCTGATGCGGCGCCCGACACCCCGCTCGAGTGCTCATGTGACCGCTGCCACGACCGGCCCTGCCGAGTCGCTCGGTGTCTCGCCCAACACGCTGATGGTGCTGCTGTGCATTGCGGGTGTGGGCTGTTGCGTCGCCATGGCAATGCCGCAAGTGCACATCGTCGCCTATTGCGGTGACCTTGGCTACGGCCCGGCGCGTGGCGCCGAGATGCTCGCCGCCATGATGGGCTTCGGGATCATCAGCCGCATCGCGTCGGGCTTTCTCGCCGACCGCTTCGGCAGCCTGCAGACGCTGCTTGCCGGCTCCGTGCTGCAGGGTGTCGCGCTGTTTCTCTATCTGTGGTTCGACGGCCTGGTGTCGCTCTACGTGATCTCGGCGCTGTTCGGCTTGTTCCAGGGCGGCATCGTGCCGATGTACGCGATCATCGTGCGCGAGCATTTCTCGCCGACCGAGACCGGCATCCGCGTCGGCATCGTTCTGATGGCAACGCTGGTCGGCATGGCGATCGGCGGCTGGCTGTCGGGGGCCATCTTCGATCTCACTGGCTCCTATCGTGCGGCCTTCCTCAACGGGCTTGCCTGGAACGTGCTCAACGGATCGATCGTGATATGGCTGCTGTGGCGGTCGGCGCCGCCGCGGCTTGCCACGGCGTAAGCCGGAGCCGCCGCAATCCGAGCCCACGGCTGCGACGCCACCACACTCAGAAGGAGAGCGGCCCATGGAGATCAAACGCAGCGGTTCACAGCCATCCGGCAAGGGACCGGCCGACTATTTCACCGGATCGGTCCGCATTGATCCGCTGTTCCAGGCGTCCGATCCGGCGCGCGTGGTCGGCGCCAGCGTGACCTTCGAGCCGGGTGCGCGGACCGCCTGGCATACCCATCCGCTCGGGCAGACTCTCATCGTGACGGCTGGCTGTGGCTGGGCGCAGCGCGAGGGCGGACCGATTGAGGAAATCCGGCCAGGGGATGTCATCTGGTTCGCGCCGGGTGAGAAGCACTGGCACGGAGCGACGCCAAAGACGGCGATGACGCATTTTGCCATCCAGGAAGCCCTGAATGGCAAAACGGTCGACTGGATGGAAAAGGTCAGCGACGAGCAGTACCGGGTCTGATGCCTCTCGAGCACGGGTCCGAACAAGCCTTCAGGATCGATAGGTGCGCGTCCCACGATCGTTCCGATCCTCTTCTGTCAGCGCGGCGAAGGGTGTAACGTCTTCCGTGAGCTGCCTTTGACGCGGAACGTGCCGAGGTTTCCGCTTGGTCGAATGGGCAGCGATAGTGCCGTCGGCAGGCACAATCTTTCAAAAGCGCCGCTGGCTCTCTTGGCGGCTCCATCTTGCTGTCAGCAGGTTGTGCCTTGCTCCCGCAACGGCGCACCAGCTCGCGCACCACAGGAGGACTCCATGCCGATGTTCATCATGTCTCTTGGCTGGACCGACCAGGGCATCCGTTCAGTTAAAGATGCGCCCAAGCGAAGCAAAGCCGCCAGGGATCTCGCCAAGAAAGTCGGAGTCGACATCAAAGAGGTCTACCTGACCTCCGGCGACAGCGATTTGCTCCTCATCGTCGACACACCCAACGGAGACAACGTCGCCAAATTCGCGCTCGCCCTCGGCGCGTTGGGAAATGTAAGGAGCCGCACCGCCAGAGCCTGGCCCGAGCCAGATTTTCAGAAGCTGATATCTGAGTTGCCCTGACGGCTTGGCCAAACCCGGCAGCTGCGTCTCCGCTTTCGACGCTCGCGAGCGCAGCTGGCGCCGAAACACAATCGATTGGCACATCACCACAATACCGCGCGCCGTCATTGCTGTATCCAACCAACCAGCAACGAAGCGCGCACTCTTCACGCAGATGATGCCGGCTGATTTTCGTCAGCGTCCACCGGAACATCGGCGGCGGCCGGGGCCGAGCGCGCGGGTCAACCCTCCTGCCCGCGCGCTCTCCCTGAGTTCTGTTCTTAGAACGCAAAGGAACTGCTGCTCAGGAGCGTCGCTGCCAGCAAGGAAAAGCGGCAGCGGCCCTGAACCAAATCATATCGCAGGTACACCATCGGATATGCACACACACCGTGTGAATGGTGGAATGTCCAGTTCAATTGATTTGAGATAGCTGCGCAAAATTATCCCAACTTGTTTCTTTGGGAGCAGCGCGATGAAAATCCTGGCTCCGCTTCTTCTTGTCTTGGGCCTTGCCTCATCCACACAAGCCATGCCGGTCGCACCCATTCAGCAGCTGGACGACAGGGTTACGCCAGTGCGTGAAGCATGCGGGCCAGGGATGCAACGCGTTAATGGAGTGTGCAGGCGCAACGCCACCGTCCGACACGCTTGTGCGGCCGGCTTGCGTCTTGTCAATGGCCGTTGCGTTCGGTAGGGCGCGTTAGTCCGTTCAGATTGGACGGACCTGCCGATCAACAGCATTGACGCATATTCCGATTGCATTCTCAGGCGATCGGAGCACTTGTTCAATGCCGATCTTCAAGTACTTTCTCTGCGTGGGCTCACTGTTGTCGGTGCTGCTCTTTGCCTGGAGTGTGTATCTTGAGCCTCCAATGAGCAAAGCGCAGGGAACTCCGCCAACTGCAGAATTGCCCGAGGTGTTTCGTCCCACGTCAGCCCCTCCGATCGTCGAGGCAGAGCAGTTATCCGCTGGGGAAACGGTCGGGCCGCCCATGGAGAGCGGAAGACCTCACCACGTCACCAAAGTCGCCCGGAGCAAGAAGAAGCAGAGAACGCACGTCGCGACCCGTCCGCGCACGGCTCCCGATCGTAGCTTTGCTTATTTCCCGCAGCGCACGTTTCTCTTTGATTGGCGTCAGTAGGGACCTTCGGTCGCTTCAAATCGGCATTGGATGTAGACGCCGCTGGGCCGCTCAAAACTCCCGAAACAGCCGGCCGAAGCCTTCGATCTTGTCGTTGACGCCGCACCGCCGCAGCGCGTCCCAGACGATCGCCTGGTGCGCCGTCATCACGTTGACGCCAAACTCCTTCTCCAACGGATCGATCGCGAACGCGGTCGGCCAGTGCGGCGACGGCAACAGAACCGTGTCGGCGTCGGGATGCTCGCGCATCAGCTTGCGGCCGAGCTCCAGCGCGGCGTGCTGCGGGATGCGCCCGATCTGGTTGAACGGGCTGCCCCAGGCCGTTGCGCCGAGGACCTCGCAGCCGAAATGCAGCGCATAGCTCGCGATGCGGTCAGTGTCGGAATGGGCATAGGGTTGTGCCACCACCACCTTCTTGCAGCCGAGCGCCTTGGCGGCGCGTGCTTGCGCGGCCGCGCTCGATGAGACTTTCACCTTCAGCTCAGCCTCGAGATCGCTGATCATCTGCTCGGCGTTCTTGGTGCCGCGCGACAGGTTGATCGGCACGCCGCCGAGCACAATGATGTCGCAGCCCGCCGCCGCCATCTCGCGTGCCGCCCGCATGCTGATGTCGTAGGACTGATCGACCTCGTCCTTGCTGCGTACCACGATCGCGAGCGAGGTGACGACCAGCGTCACCCCCTCGGGTACGATCTGATAGAACTCATAAGGGAAGACTTCGGTTGTGAGTGGCGGCGAGGTGTAACCGATGCGCGCGCGGTAGCCGTACATTTTCTCCGGAAGCGACACTGGCGGGACCTTTTCTTCATGCTATGACACAAGGAAACAAAACTAGAGGCGGCTTCCTGGCTTGTCCATCGACGGCGCGGTCGTTATTTGACGTCGTCGTAGGAGTGTCATAGACGCCAGCCTACTTGTCGCCGCGCATTTTTTTCTCCCCCTCCCCCGGAGTCCCCATGAACACGTCGGCTTTCCGTTGCGTTGCGGCGCTTGTCTTCGCCCATCTGTTGGCGACTGCCCCGGCGCTTGCCGCCGACACGGTCACGGTCGGCGGCCTGACCCTGGTCAACAAGGGCCTCGTCGGCGTTGGTCGTATTCCGTCGGATCGTCGCGACAAGTTGGGAGAGACGTTCGGATCCGGCTCCGGCCTGGCAGCCGATGTGAGGAGCTGGCGGCGAACGGCCGGTGGCTACAGGGGCACGTTCTATCTGCTGCCCGATCGCGGATACAATGTCTCCGGCACGACCGACTACCGGACGCGGCTCTATAAGCTCTCGATCGTGTTCAAGCCGGTCGCGAATCCAGCCGCTATCCCCGAGCGGAACCGCCAACGCGGCGTCATTGCGACTCTGGCGGATACGATCCTGCTCACCGATGCGGCCGGCCAATCGACCACCGGCCTCGACCCGTCCGAAGGTGGTGTTCGCCCCGCGGCCAAGGGGTTTCCCGACCTGCCGCAGG
>Ga0066903_100002774_pt1 | contig 13909 bp, 18 predicted proteins | sample PanSoiMetaGPlot1_FD_67491 | JGI IMG/M metagenome (GOLD analysis project Ga0066903, IMG submission 67491) | Tropical forest soil microbial communities from Panama analyzed to predict greenhouse gas emissions - Panama Soil - Plot 1 (version 2) | ecosystem: Environmental > Terrestrial > Soil >...
GAGCTGCAAAAGGTGAAACGCGCTCTCGCGAAAAACGATTCGACTGCTCCGCACGAGATCTTGCTCGTCGTCGATGCTACGACGGGCGGCAACGCGCTTAGCCAGGCGCGCGAATTCCACCAAGCGCTCGGCCTGACCGGGCTCATCGTGACCAAGCTCGACGGCAGCGGCAAAGGCGGGATCGTTGTTGCGATTGAGAACGAACTGAAGATCCCAACTCGCTTCGTTGGTACCGGCGAAAAGACCGACGACTTCGCGTTATTCGATCGCGGGAAATTTTTGGCGGAAATGCTGTAGCCGCTTCGACGGAGCAGTTGCCCCTTGCATCAAACCGGAGAGCCGATCAGGTAATGCTCGTCCTCGCGGTGCGGAATAGTTTCGAAGCGCCACTCGATGTCAGACCGAGTCCTCGCCAGCTCTCTAAACCATCCCAAGTTGTCGATATTCTCGAACCGCTTGCGATATCCGATTAGAAAGAATGAGAACCTTGCGATGGTCGGCAGCCACTCCTCGCGTAGCCAGATCGGCGTCTCTCCGAGCGACCAAGTGGCGAGGAAGAGGCTTCCGCCTTTCCGGTCATCGAACGGCGATGCATCCTCCCGGCGAGAAGAGAAGGTAATTCGACAGAGAGAGTCAACAATTTCGGGTGTGCCGATCTCTGAGTGCACCAGCCGCAAATAAAAGCTTTGCAATGCGGAAAACTCGGGAAGGTCGTGGATGTGGTAGTGCCCGTGAAAACCGAGCCGCGCGAATAATCTCGCCATGCTCCCATAACCGCCGCCGAACTCCACGATGTTGGTTAAATTGTCGATGGACTGTCCGGTCACTTTCTCGAATCGATGCACGTGGTAGGCATGGTGGATCAGAGTCCCGCTCGACGCAGGATAAACATGACTGGGCATCGGAAGGCCAGCGCGGTTTTCCCTGAGCGCGTCTCTCCAACGAGGGTTCCACTGACCTGAATGGCGAAGCGCCTCGAACTCCGCCCTGATCCATGACAGCATACCGAACGTCATCGATCGGACGATAGGAGTCCACGTCAGGAAGGCTGAAGGATTTCGCGTGAGAATATACTGCCTGATCTCACGACGCCGCTGGTTCCAATGTTTCGTCGTGTCGCGTGAGTCAGTCGTTCGCGCAAGAGGTGGCAACGCGGCGATGGAGCGTCGAAGCTCGCCGATAACGGCGTTTCGAGCGGCAGTGCGTAGCCTGCCCGACTGCGCTGGAGGGCGTCCGAGCCATGAGCACGAAGCAACGATCAGGCGCGCGAGCTCAAGCGGGGTAATTGCCTTTCTCTCACTGCTAGGTCTCATGGACAGTTGCCTCTGGACTTATTGGCGGAGCCTAACAAGCGGAAAATCTCTAATTGGCTACGAGCTCGATGCGAATTCTCCTAGGTGGCCACCTTAGGCGCGCTCATATTTTTACTGTAAAAGCCGGACCGATCGAAACTGCAGACACGACGGTTGCCGCCAGCGAGCATCATCCACGTTTTTGACGCGAGGTGGCCGCGTGCGCTGCCCGGAACTTCTAGTATTGTCCCCGCGGCGTGTCCGAGGCCACAAAACAGATTGCCGCTGCTGAAGAGACGGTTCCACCTCCCGCCGGTGCAGGCGGCTTCATTGCGAAGTTCACTGTGCTCAAGAGCGCACGACGAGAGCTCTGGCTCACCTTCCTGATCAAACTCCTGATCTACACCGCTTACTCGATCACGAACAAGACGATGGTCCTCTGGTTGTCGAAAGACCTCGGCTTCAGTGATCAGGCAGCGGGCGCGCTAGTCGGATGGGTTTGGGCGCCGGCGATGACGATCTTTACACTCCTGGCTGGATCGCTCACGGATGCGATCGGCCTTCGTCGAACATTTTTTCTCGGTGTCGCGATCTGCACGTTTGCCCGCACCGTCATGGTGTTAACGACGAATTCAACATTGGCGCTCAGCTGTGGTTTGCTGCCCTTGGCGATTGGCGAAGCTCTCGGTACGCCGGTGTTGCTCGCGGCAACGCGAGTGTATTCCACAACCGCGCAACGCTCGATTTCATTCTCGATTCTCTACGCGCTGATGAACGTCGGCTATCTGGCTGCCGGTTACATTTTTGATTTTGTCCGCTCGCTCGAACTCCATGTCAGCATCGGCGGCTTTCAACCCACTCCACACGAACAGCTCTTCGCAGTCAGTCTCGCCCTCGAGATCCTGCTCTTTCCGACGATTTATTTTTTGAGAAGCCGCGTCGAACGAGGCCCGTCGTCGCAGGCGGACACTGGATTTTGGAGGGAGATTGCGCAAACCGCCCAAAAAGGCGCCAGTGACACGGTCACGCTTTTTCACCGCCTGATTAGCCAATCCGCATTTTACCGATTGCTTGTCTTCTTTCTTTTCATCGGATTTCTGAAAGCGATTTTCCTGCAAATGGATTACGTCTTTCCAAAATTTGGCGATCGCGAGATGGGACTACACGCGCCGGTGGGGAAGATCGCTGGGATTAACGCGATCCTCATTATTTTGCTCGCGCCGCTGGTCGGCGCTCTAACTCAACGGATCGCGTCCTACCGCATGGTTATCATCGGGAGCATCATTTGTGCGGCGGGCGTTTTCATCATGGCGTTGCCGGCGGATTGGTTTGTACCGGCGGCAAACAGCACACTCGGCGGCGCGCTCGGGCATGGTTATCTGGGACTCACCGGTTCAATTCATCCCTACTACATCATGTCCGCGCTATACCTCACCGTCTTTTCCATCGGCGAAGCATTTTATTCACCGCGAGTTTACGAGTACGCGGCCTCCATTGCGCCACCCGGTCAGGAAGCGTCGTACGGTGCGCTGGCTTATATTCCATTTCTTTTCGGTAAGCTCCTGATTGGCACAAGCGGATGGGTGCTGGCGGCGTTTTGTCCCGAGCATGGTGAATGTCGCCCCGCCATGATGTGGCTGATTTTTGCCGGAGCTGCCTCCATTGCCCCACTGGGATTGCTCGCATTCCGGCGCTACATTCAGGTTCCGGAAGCCGGCCGGAACTAAGGTCGTAGTCCAAATTGAACTTTTGCGCAGCGCAAGCTGTCGTATTTTGACCTGTGATTCAGCTCCCAAAACGCCCTCCACCCTCCTCGCGAGGAATGTTGATCGTCTGCGCGGTCGTGTTTGTCGCCTTGGTTGGCATCCTCGTCTTTCTCAATCGGGCGCGTGGTCAGGCGCCAGGCACGTCCCCTGCACCATCAATCTCTATGACAACTCCATCATCTAAAACAGACAGTGCGAACAAACCGTCGCAGGAAGACTTAAAGAAAAAGCTGACGCCCGAACAATTCCGAGTCACGCAGCAATGCGGGACTGAGCCACCCTTTCGCAACGAATATTGGGACAATCATCGGCCCGGCATTTACGTCGATGTTGTCACCGGCGAAGCGCTCTTCACGTCTCTCGATAAATTCGACAGCGGAAGTGGTTGGCCCAGTTTTACCAAGCCAATCGACAAGAAGAACGTGACTCAAAAATCCGATCGTGCGTTTGGGATGGAACGCACCGAAGTCCGCAGCCGCCAAGGCGATTCTCATCTTGGCCACGTTTTCGATGACGGGCCTTCTGACAAAGGCGGTATGCGCTACTGCATCAACTCGGCGTCGCTGCGGTTCATTCCGGTCGAAAAGTTGAAGGAAGAGGGCTACGGCCAATATCTGCCGCTCTTCGAAAACAAAAAATAGGGCGTTGGCCACTCGCCGCGTCTGGCTGAAAGTTTTGTAGGAGACGCTGTCAGAGTCTCGATATTCAAGATTGGGAAGCTATCAGCCTTCCCTACAGCCGGATGGAGACAGCGTTCCGGCTAAATAAATTGATGACGAAGCGGTCCTTCGCCGTCCAACTTAAGGGCTTCATCGTAGCAGGGATCGTCCTCATGAATCGGATCCGACATAAGCGTTCATCGCAGTTGACTTTGTGGCTTGGACTCGTCGCCGCAGTCGCGGTGATGGCTGGATTCCTGCATTTCACCAGCATTCTGGCCGAAAAAAAGAAGGCCGGGACCTACGATTACCTTAAACCTGTGCCGAGCGATTCCGCCCTGCGCTCGCAGCTCAAGGAAGAAGAATTCCGCGTTACCCGCATGAATGAAACCGAGACCGCGTTTCGGAACAAATATTGGAACAACGCCAAGGCCGGGCTTTATGTCGACATCATCACCAACGATCCGCTTTTCAGCTCATTGGATAAGTTCGACAGCGGAACCGGCCGGCCGACCTTTACCAAACCGATCACTCCGGACAGTGTTTTCGAACAACCGGACAACTCGCACGACATGCAGAGGACAGAAGTGCGCGCAAAATTGAGTAATTCGCACCTCGGTCACGTCTTCCCGGATCAGACTTCGCCAAGCGGCAAACGGTACGCGATCAATTCGGCGGCCTTGCGCTTTATTCCGACCGACCAGATGGAAGACGAGGGTTACAGCGCATATCTGGCGCCTTTCGAAAAAAAGGAGTGACTTCGCCCGCGGCTTTTTGCTTCACTAGCGGAAGCGAGGCTTGCAGATGGAAGAGGGCGCTCGAATACAAGCTGGTGACAGATCAAGAGTAAGCATTGTCATCGGAGTCATCATCGCCGCTCTGGCTGGCGGCGTGACACTCTATTTCACCGCTTTTGCTCACAGCGTGAAGGAGCAGCAGACTGGATTCGATCCGAACCGCCCGGTGCCGGACGACGTGACATTGCACAAGCGTTTGAGCGTCGAACAATACCACGTGGTGCGGGAAAATGGCACCGAGACGGCCTTTAAGAACAAATTATGGAACAACTTTCAGCCCGGCATTTACGTGGACGTTATTACGCGCGAGCCACTCTTCTCTTCGTCCGATAAATTCGACGGCGGCACGGGGCGCCCGACCTTCACCAAACCGATCTCGAAAGATTCGATCGTCGAGCGCGCGGACAATTCGTTCGATATGCATCGGACCGAAATACGTTCGAAGCGCAGCGACGCGCATCTCGGTCACCTAATTGCCGATCCAACATCGCCCACCGGACAACGCTACGCGGTTAATTCCGCGGCGTTGTACTTTATTCCGAGTGGCGAGATGGAACACGCGGGTTATGCCTCCTACCTCTCGGTAGTCACCCCCGTCGCGCAAAAGTAATTCGGGCGCGAAACGGTTGGTGCGACCTTCGCAACCACCGCTACAGTTGCCCGATGTCGACCTCGCCCGGTCCCGACAAATCGCATCAAAGCTTAGGGCTGATCGCCGGAATTGCCTGTTTCACGACTTGGGGCCTAATCCCGGTTTACTGGAAACTGATCGCCGCGGTTCCAGCGACCGAAATTCTCGCCAATCGCTTCGTCTGGACGACGATCTTTCTGTCAACCATCCTGACCTGGCAACGTCGCTGGCCGGAATTGTTGGCAATTGTTCGATCGCGGCGTGCGCTCATCTTTTGCCTGACCGGCGGACTGGCTGTCGCGTCCAACTGGTTCCTTTTCATTTACGCGGTCAATATCGGCCACGTCGTCGAAACGAGCCTCGGATACTTCATGACTCCGCTCATGAACGTGCTCTTCGGCTCGTTTTTTCTTCGTGAACGCTTGACGCGGTGGCAACTCGTTTCCGTTCTTCTCGCCGCGCTCGGCGTGTTGAATCTCACCTTCGTCTACGGCCGCTTCCCGTGGATCGCTGTTTCGCTTTGCCTAACCTTCGGGCTTTACGGTTTGCTCCGAAAGCAATCGGGCACAGCCGCGATTCCCGGTTTGTTTGTTGAGACGATTCTGCTCGTGCCGTTCGCGGCCCTTTTTCTCCTTTACCTTCAACATTCAGGCACTCTTCATTTCGGCCGGGCCGGCTGGTGGTTGTCGATTCTGCTCGTAAGCACCGGCGTCGTCACCGCTTTGCCGCTGTTTTGGTTCGGTTATGCTACGCGGCACCTCCGGCTCATCACGGTCGGGTTTCTCCAATATCTCTCGCCAATCGGCTCATTCTTTCTCGGCGTGTTTCTTTATCATGAACCGTTCACGCGCGGACACCTCGTCACTTTCGGATTGATCTGGATCGCCCTTGTCATTTTCACCGGCGAGGCCGTTCTCCAATGGCGCTCCAGTCGCGTCCGCGAAATCGATACCGTCGCCTTTCAAGCGTCTGCGCTGGATTAAGGCGTTGGCGGGGAGCCAACTTTACCGACCCAAGCGATCGACCCTCAACGGCCATTGGCGGTTATCACGAACCACAGCTAACTTGGCCCCTGATGAAGGAACACGATTTCCACTACGCGATTGAAAATACCCAGGTCATTCTCGCGCCGCAGCAGAAGATCGCGACCTTCGGCACCACCAGTTTTCGTTTCTATCTCATCTCGGAATTGATGGACCGAGCGAACGAAGTCCGCGTCCGCGATGGAAAAATTCACGCCGATCGTCCGCAGATTCTCACGCCGGAACACTTGAGCCATCTCCTGCTGGAAGGCTTTGGCGATAAAGCGCAGCGTTATATTGACCAGTTGCGCGAACGCTTTCAAAACATGGCTGTGCTCCGATACGGATTTCAGTTTCGTAAAACCGACGTGAGCGAACAAATGTTTCGCGACCCCATCGAATCGGTGATCGAGCGCACGAAATCTTACGTGGAGCATCGCGACGACCATCTCAGTGCGGTAATCCAAGGCGTAGACGACGCCTGGGAAGTTTGTCTTCTGAAGTTCACGATCGATATGATCGAGCGGTCGAGCGGCGGCAACCTCGGCGACTTTCGGCGACGTGGTTTAATTTGATCTGTAACGCCGCATCAGCTGGAAAAAGCGGATCGTGTCGCGGATTGGATGGATGCTGCTGACTTCGTCCAAGTAAACAGTGGTGATAGGCACCGACGCGATCTTGAATCCTTTGCGGCTGGCAATGATCAACATTTCGGTTTCATAGTCGAAACGCGCCGCACCTCCGAGCAGTTCCGGAATCAGATCGTGATGGACCATTCGGAACCCGCATTGCGTGTCGGGAATTTCCTGGCCGCAAACCGCGCTGATTTGCTTGCTCATCCAACGATTCACCGCTCGCCGGACAAGCGGCATCGAAGAAAGATCATTCATGCGCGTGCCAAGAATCAGTTTCGGTTCGTCCGCCGAAAGCCCGGCCGTAATAAAACGATCAATCTCTTCCGGTCGATGTTGACCATCGGCATCGAGAATGATTACGAAATCGGATTGCCGCTCGAGGAAATGGCGCAGTCCCGTTTTGATTGTTTCGCCTTTGCCCAGGTTTTGTTCGTGAACAATGACATTGCCGCCGGCTTCGCGCGCGCGATCCGCGGTTTTGTCGGCCGAGCCGTCATCAACCACCAGAACATCGTCCAAAACCTGTCGGGTCCGACGGACGACATCGCCGATGTGCTTCTCCTCGTTGTAAGCGGGAATGACCGCCGCGATTTTGTCCATTGATCAGCGGACAACCGGATGAAAATCAGCCGCGTGGTAAGAGCTGCGCACAAGCGGGCCGGATGCGACGTGTTCGAATCCCTTTTTGCGCGCGATTTCCCCATAAAGATTGAATTGGCCCGGAGTAATGAACTCCACCACAGGCAAATGGTTCGGCGTCGGTCGCAGATATTGCCCCATCGTCAGCACCTGGCAGCCGACCTCGCGCAAATCGTCCATCGTCTGAAATATCTCCGGTTCGGCTTCGCCCAGCCCGAGCATGATTCCACTTTTCGTAACAGTCTTTGGCGAAAGTTCCTTCGCGCGCCGCAACACCTGTAACGAGGTCTGATATTTCGCGCGCGACCGCACGAGCGGTGTGAGGCGTTCCACCGTTTCCATGTTGTGGTTATAAATCTCGGGGCCGGCATCGAGCACGGTTTGAATGCACTCATCTTCCGCGTGAAAATCAGGTACCAGCACTTCGATGACGATCGATGGATCCATTTTCCGGATTGCCCGGATCACGCGCGCGAAATGATCAGCGCCGCCGTCCCTGAGATCGTCACGCGCGACGGCAGTGATCACGACGTGTTTCAATTTCATGCGCTGCACCGCTTCGGCCACCCGCTGCGGTTCGTCGTCTTCGAGCGCGAACGGCTTCGCGGTTGTCACCGCGCAAAATCCGCACGCGCGCGTGCAGCGATCGCCCGCGATCATGAAAGTAGCAGTCCCCTGGCTCCAGCATTCCCAACGGTTCGGGCATTGCGCGCTTTCGCAAACAGTGTGCAGGCGCAGATCGGAAATCAGGGCCTTCGTCGAAAAGAAAACCGGATTCGAGGGCAACCGCACTTTGATCCAGGACGGCTTGTGCGGCTGGTGGAGAGCCGGATCAATCTTTGCGCAGGACATTGTCTGACCAAGCTAGCGCAACGCTCCACGATTGAAAAGTTAAGGCTTTGCTTTCCTTTCCTGCTTTCTAACTTCTACTTCCTACTTTTCTATGAGCCAGGCTGAACGTGCCCTTGCAATTCTTCACGAATGGGTCCACGCCGAAAGTTTGCGGAAGCATTGCTACGCCGTGGCCGATTCAATGAAGCATTTCGCACAACTTCGGGGAGCGGATGCTGGCCTCTGGGAGGCAGTCGGACTGCTCCATGATATGGATTACGAGACATACCCAAACCTGGAACGGAGCGCGACCGAGGGTCATCCGTTTGTCGGCGTGAAATGGTTGCGCGAGAACGGTTGGAGCGAAGAAGTTTGTCGCGCAATCCTTTCTCACGCCGATTACTCGGGGGTCGAACCGCAAAGCCCGATGGAAAAAACGCTGCGCGCGGTGGACGAACTGAGCGGTTTCGTCGTTGCGGTGACCCTCGTTCGACCAAGTAAAAGCATTAACGATGTTGAGCTCTCATCAGTGAAGAAAAAGATGAAAGACAAAGCATTTGCCCGGGCGGTGAACCGGGAAGAGATCGTGCATGGGGCGGAACAACTCGGTATGCCTCTTGATGAAGTGATTAGCAACGTAATCCTGGCTCTGAAGGCCGATGCTTCCAGGCTGGGGCTCGAGGGAATTGCTCCCGGGTAAAAAAATATACCCCCCACCCGCCCCGCCGCTGCGATAATCTCTTAGCAAGGCTTTCGTTAGGGGTTCCGTTTCCAACGGAACTACAGTCTCACCAGGGCAAGATGACGAAGGCCTTGCTTTCTTTTGTACCCGGCGGATTCACGATTAGGCCTAGCCGCGCAGTGCCTGGGTGAAGCGAACCAGCTCGTCCGCGGCTTGCTCGATTCGGGACGCAACTTTCTTGTCGGTCACAGCATCGCCGTCGAACGCGTCGCCGGTTGCATAAACGAACCGCGGAATAATTACCGTGCGAAAATCGAGCATCAGGCTGTTAGCGTAGGCCATCACTGCCATGTAACTGCTCGTTCCTCCGGCGGCGCAAAGGAAGCCCACTACCTTTTCTTCCCAAGAGCTGCCGGTCAGCTCGATCATGTTCTTCGCCGCAGCGGCTACGTCGTAATTGTAAACCGGCGCGGCAATCATAATTCCGTCCGCCGATTCAATCGCCTTGTTCAATTTCTTCGCGCCGGCGCTCAAATAACATTTGTCCGCGTCGCACAGCGGCAGGTCCATTTCGCTGATGTCGAGCCATTCGCATTCGACCTTGCGTTTTTGCAAGTGCGCGAAGGCAACGCGTCCCATCCGGCGGCTGTTGCTGTCGGGATTTCCGCTCGTGCTGACAACAAGGTATTTCGGCATGGGTGTGCGAAATCTTAGCGCGGGGAGCGGAATTTCCAATTGCCGGAATCCAATTCTGGGCCGCTCGGCCTGATCTACGGCGTTAGAAAGACTTTGCCGGTGTAGGGGTCTTTGACCGGTGTGCCGGGCGCAAAACCCCGAACGTCGATGTAGCCACTGTTCGGCGAGAACGGACTGGTGACGAAACCCTGCTTGCCGGCGACCGGCGTTCCGTAGGGCATATCGTCGCCCTTTTTGGTGGTCGCTTTGCTCGTGCTGCGAGTATTTTTTTCATTTGGCGGACTGCCGATACTCGCTCCGCCACTGGTGTCTGGCGAAGCGGTCGCTTGTGCGCCTGCTGAGGAACTATCGGCTGTCGCGGAGCTTTGTTTGCGGCTGCTGTGGTGCGTTGTCGATTTGCGCTGCGGCTCGTGGAATCCGCCTCTCAGCGACTGGAAAAAGCGCTGCAAGGGACCCGGTTTGTTCGTCTGAGCCGACAGAGTCGTCACACTCGCGAACAGGATCGACATCATCAAAACTAGGCCGCCTGGCCCGAGTCGTTTCGTGATATTCATATCTCAAATTCGGTTTCGGCCCAAAATGGCTTTGGCATTATTACAGGACCTGCTTCGCCCAGTCGTTGTTCAAGAGATCCAATGTCTCTTGGACGGCAACTCGCCAGATTTTCATCATCTCTTCGTCGCTCCGTTGATAGACACCGCCCCAATTTCCGTCTTTCACATAAACACGTAGCGCTCCGGGATCGAGCTGGCGCAGATGATTCATGTCCACTTCCGCCTTTTGTTCGGAGGGCATCTTGATTCCTTCCAGCCGCGTCCACGGAAAATTTTCCATCCACGACGCATGCGACGCGACTGGATCGATTTGTGCCACTTGCGCCCAGGTTTTCGGAGCGTTCCACCAGTTGTGAAACTTGACCCGAATCCCGGGATGATCCGCCATCCATTCGCCAGTCAAATTTTGCGCCGGTGTGTTTCCGCCGTGACCATTTACGATTAGGATCCGTCTGAAGCCCTGTTCCGCCATTCCATCGAGGATCTCGCGCACAATCGACAGAAAGGTCTGCACTCGCAGGGTGATCGTTCCGGGAAATGCGCGGAAATACGGCGTGATCCCATATGGTTGAACGGGAAAAACGGGAATCTTTGCCGATTCGGCGACTTCGGTCGCAAGACGCTCAGCTAAAATACTGTCGACGCTCAGGCTCAGATAAGCGTGCTGCTCCGTACTACCAAGCGGCAGCACGCAGCGATCATCGCGCTTCAAGTACTCTTCGACCATCATCCAGCTCATCTCGCTGATTCGCATAGTCCAACGCTAGTCGGGATTTAGGTGTGAATCGATTTCTTAATTCTTCCTTCTCGGGTCTGATCTGTTATTCGTTCAAGCATGAAAATCGCGACTCTCATTTGCCGCATTCTTCTCGGTCTCGCTTTCGTCCTGTTCGGCGCGTTTCCTTTTCTGACGTTCCTCCCGCAACCACCACCCCCACCCGGCTTGGCGGGCGATTACGTGAAAGTTTTTGTCGCGAGCCATTATGCCCAGGTGATCGGTACGATGCAGCTATTGAGCGGCTTAATGCTTCTGAGCGGGAAATTTGTGCCGCTGGGACTAACAATTCTCGGCGCGATCCTTTTCAACATTTGGGCGTTCCACCTGCTGATGGAGCCCGCCGGCATTGTTCCCGGCGCAGTCGCAACTCTGCTCTGGGCGTTAGTGGTCTGGCAGTATCGCGAACGCTTCGCCGGAATTCTGCGCCCGTGAAGCGCTAAGCCGACAACGAGAAACGGACTGTTTCGTTCGCCGCGCGATAATTCGACCAAAAACTTTCGCCGTCGAAGGTGAGAGACCGGGCTGCGAATGGAACTGTTGCCACGTCTATAGCCTCCGGCTTTTTATCCTGAAGATTGATTCGTGCAATCCACCACTGTTCTTCACCTAGCTTCGCGCCACTCTTGAATCGATCCGGTGTCGGCGGCCCTTCCGCGTACTGCGGCCGCGGAACGTTCTCCGTTCCGCGCAACACATACAGCGCGCCGTTCGCAAATACGTGACCAGAAATTTCGGCTCCGACCTCGATTTTTCGGACCGCTTCACCGTTCTTGTCCAACTCCAGAATGCACTGTTGATACCATAGGCTCAGATAAAGCTTTTTTCCGTCGTAGCTCAAATAAGAGCCGGTGAAATCGGGACAGGCGAAAAGTTTCCGGAAGCCTTTGCCACTTTCATAGCGGTAAACATAACGATCGTCATTCAATCCTTTGCCGATCGTGCAGTGCATTGCTCCGTTCGTGGCGACTGCAGCCCAAATCACTCCTGGCGGATCCGTTTCCTCGACAATCGCCGATCCATCGGCGCTCAACTTGTAAAAAAAGCCGAGGTCGCGCGAGCTCACCCAAAGGTGCCTGCCATCCCACGCCAAGGCCTGCGGCGTGACGGTCGGCGACTTAAGTCGTCCTCTTTCCTTGATGGGTGAAAGCTTCAATGGACTTTGGACCATACCATTGCTTGAAGGAAACAAAACCCGCATCTGAAACCATGGCTGGCTCTCAATCTTCCAAAGCAACTGCGTTCCGGGGCAGCGAGGAAGGTTCTTGCGGTCTAGTATACGCCAATCCGAAGCTGGAGAATGGTAAGCACAAGCTCTTTCGTCGGAAGAGCTTACAGTTTTGTGTGTGGGATTTCGCAATCACTCGTAAATTTATGGAAATTTTATAATCATAACCTACTCATAGTTAAGGGCTTATCGAGAAGTCAAACGAAGCGAGAACAGACCCGGCATGACACCCGCTAATAGCCGCAACCTAAAATCCTGACAAAGAAGATAATACTATGAAAAACTGCAAATTTGTCCTCGCGCTTGCCGCTGTCGCGTTGGTTCTCGGTGTCACGCCGGCTGGCCACGCAACCAGTCTGGTCCCTGACGGAACGTACGTCTTTACCGCAACTGACGGGGACACCGCCCTGAACGGAAGCAGCGTTACCTTTTTGGGGGACGTGATCGTTTCCTGGAATCTCTTAGACTCGCTTGCGGCAAGTTACAGTCCATTTCCTCCGACCGATATCCCGCTGACCGAAAGCAATAGCTTCATCAGTGGTCTCGGGGTTCTTGGGCCGAACGCGTGGTACTTTATCATTGCTGGAAATAACTCTGGCGGCGCCAATTACTACGATTTCTTCGAGGGCCAAAACAATCTCTTTGGCGCGGGTGTTGGCGGTGGCACGGGCGCATTGTACGACGGTTTCGGAGATCCGGATGGAAATTGGTCTCTCAGATCGGTTCCTGATACCGGCGACACGCTTTTGCTCTTCGGGGTCGCTCTAATTGCACTCGGCGTTTGCCGTTATCAACTGCGGCTCGCCTCGCGCTAAACTGCCGAGCTCCTTAAAATTAAAACATCAAGCCGGCGCGACAGGTTTTACGGTCGCGCCGGCTTGTTAATTTTCCTGTAGTCCAATTTCTTCCTTTATTTCCCTGACCAACTCAGTTGGCTCACCTCGCACTTGAATCCTGAGAGCGTCCTCCAGGGATTCGGGTTCTTCCAGATCCGCGAACTGGGTATCGAGAAGATTTAAATTGAAGAAATGTTCGGGCCTGTCTTTCAACTGCCTGGCGACACGATCGCGTTCCGCGTGCAAAAAGACGAACTTTACCTCCGAATTGATGCGCAATTGGTCACGATAGCTTTTCTTCAGCGCGGAGCAGGCCACGATCGCGTTCTCGTGGGAGGAGAGCGATTGCTCGATTCTTTGGCGCAAGCGTTCGAGCCACGGTCGCCGATCTCGGCCGGTTAATGGCTCGCCGCGTTTCATCTTCTCAATGTTTGCGAGCGGATGAAAATTGTCTGCGTCATAGAATTTCCAACCGAGCTCTCCCGCAAGCAGCTTGCCGATTGTTGTCTTGCCTACACCGGCCACGCCAAAAATCACCACGATCATTCCCCGCTCCTTCTGTTTGCTTCCGCCCATGCGATCTGCTAGCTCACGTGACCTGTGCTCTCTCATTCTGAGTTCCAGGCCTGATGCGCGTCGTTATTCTAACTCTTCTCGCAATGATCGCATTTGCGAGCAATTCGCTCCTCTGTCGCGCCGCCCTTCGGGACGCCGACATTGACGCGGCGACCTTTACTTTGGCCCGCGTTTCTTCGGGTGCTCTTGCGCTCTGCTTGATTCTCGCGTTGCGAAAAACGAAACCGTTATTCGGTGGAAATTGGATTTCTGCGCTCGCGCTGGTCGCTTATGCCGCTGCGTTTTCATTC
>Ga0066903_100002775_pt1 | contig 13908 bp, 11 predicted proteins | sample PanSoiMetaGPlot1_FD_67491 | JGI IMG/M metagenome (GOLD analysis project Ga0066903, IMG submission 67491) | Tropical forest soil microbial communities from Panama analyzed to predict greenhouse gas emissions - Panama Soil - Plot 1 (version 2) | ecosystem: Environmental > Terrestrial > Soil >...
CGGCGCGTGGCGAGGATGCAGAGCGCAAAGCGGTTGTCGACGAACTGGGCACAGTCCTCGACGGTGATGCGAGCCATGGAGACCTCGGTGCGGGACGGTTGGAGCGAGACCGTCCTGCGAGTCCGAAGCGTCCTCAGGCTTCAGGTGCAGGCGCGAGACGGCAGCGCCCTCTGGAAGTACCAGGAATCCGGTGCGGTCGCAATCGGACCACCGCTCCTCGCGAGCCTGAGTCGCCGGCGAACCTGTCCCGCGGCATCGACCGCGGGCCGTCGTCGAGACGCGTGCCGACCGACCTTGTGCTGAGGTGTGCGACCTGTCACGTTGGCGACCGGTCACGATGACCCACTCGAGCTTCCCTCTGATCTACCAGGGTTTGGTCTGCCGGCGGCACCGCTCCGCGGACCGTCTGGTGGAGACCCGCGAGTGTGTGGAGTGCGTCGGCCCCGAGCGCCTGGAGCAGATGGAGAAGCGGTCTGAGCGCGAGGCGCTGCAGAGGCGAATCCACCGGGTGCTCCACGAAATGAGCGACGGAGGCAAGACCACCCTCGAGTTGGTCCACACCACCGGCCTCTCCGCGCCCCAGCTGCGGCCGCTGCTGGACCAGCTCGCGTCGTCCGGGAAGGTCAGGTTCGCCGAGGAGCGGCTCGGCCACCACAGCCGCTGGCTCTGGTCGTTATGCCGCGCTCAGGGCAACGGCAGGTCATCGTGTCTCTGATCGCACTCTCGGTGGACGGCACGGGCAGCTCCGGACCGTGTCTGCACGTCCGGCAACACCACCTCGGTGCACCGGAAAGAATGCTTCCCTGTGCCTGGCCGGGCTGCGACCTCGGAGTTGGGGAGGAGCGGCTCTCAGTGTCCAGATCCGACCGCGCGCCTCCGCTGCTGCTCGAGCGACGTGCGCTCGTGCTCGGTGGAGACGAGCAGGTGTTCATCTGGCACCCCTGTAGCAGGCAGAGCTAGTTCGGCCGGCGCGGCGGACGGTGACTTGGCGAATCCTGCGGTCCTCGCAGTCAACGGCGCCGAGCGTGCTGCCGGCTGACCGGGCGCCCCGCGATTCCGAACTATTCTCGGGAAGATGACCCTCGCCGGACGAGGGTCGCGGAGGGATCCCGATGAGAACGCTCCTGGTCGTGTTGTTCCTCTCCTCCTCGGCTCTCGCGGCCGAGGGGGCTGCGAAGTCGGTGACTCTGAAGGCCAGCCTGCTCGATCAGCTCAAGACGTCTCACGACCAGCAGGACTGGTTCGTCCCGGTGAAGCCGGCGCTCGAGGGAGTCACCGCGGCCCAGGCGAGCTGGAAGCCGCAGGGTGGCGACCACTCCATCGGGATGCTCGCGAACCACTTGCTGTTCTGGAACTCGCAGAACCTCGCCAAGTTCAAGAAGGTGGCTCCGGCGAAGTTCGATGGGAACAACGACGAGACGTTCAACGCGTTCGACCAGGCGAAGTGGGACGAGGTGCGGACGAGGCTCGACCAGGTCCTGACCGAGCTGGAGAAGCTGGTCGCGGGGGCGGACGAGAAGACGCTGCAAGCCTGGGCTCCGACGCTCGGGAGGATCGCAACCCACAACGCCTACCACACGGGGCAGATCCTCATTCTCCGCAAGATGCAGGGAGCGTGGGACCCGGCGAAGGGCGTCAAGTAGGGCGAGGCAGGCTCCTCCGAGCCTCACCCGGGTCCCGGGGAAGCGTTCACCAGCGGCGTCTTCCGGCGTGAAGGAATCCCGTCACGCTTGTCACTCCTGGTCCGCGGTGGTTGGCCAGTAGATGTGGTGTCCGACGGTGCCTGGGCACCGGAAGGAACGGAGACGGGACCATGACGACGCACAAGACGGGGACACGGGAAGAGTGGCTCGCGGCGCGCCTCGAGCTGCTCAAGGCAGAGAAGGAGCACATCCGGCGCAGCGACGAGCTGGCGCAGCGACGCCAGGAGCTGCCGTGGGTGCGCATCGCCAAGGAGTACCGATTCGAGACCGACGAGGGCCCCGCGTCGCTGAAGGACCTATTCCGGGGGCGGTCGCAGCTCCTCGTCTACCACTTCATGTTCGGCCCCGATTACACGGCGGGGTGTCCGTCCTGCTCGGCAATTGCGGACGGGTTCAACGGCTTCGCGGTCCACCTGGCCAACCACGACGTCATGCTGTCGGCGGTGTCGCGGGCGCCGCTTGCGAAGCTGCAGGCCTACAAGCGGCGGATGGGGTGGACGTTCCCCTGGGCGTCGTCGTTCGGTGGGGACTTCAACGCCGACTTCGCGGTCCAGATCACCGAGGAGCAACAGCGTAAGGGTGGCATCGAATACAACTACCGGCGCGAGGGACCCTGGAAGGCCAGTGACGGCGAGGGCCCGGTGGCCGACTTCGCGGCGATGGCGGGGACCGACGCGGCCACGTACGTCCGCGAGCGACCGGGTCTGAGCGCCTTCGTGCTCGAGGACGGGGCCGTCTTCCACACGTACTCCAGCTACTCGCGCGGGCTAGATGGTCTCTGGGGCATGTACCAATGGCTCGACCGAGCGCCGAAGGGTCGGAACGAGCAGGGCCTCTGGTGGCGGCGCCACGACGAGTACGGGAAGGAAGACCGGAAGCACTGACGAATGCCGATCGAGCCCGGCGCAGGTTACTCTGCGCGGCCCGTGCGAATCGTCGTCCCCGAGTTGTCGTTCGTGGTCTTGATCGGTCCGTCCGGGGCTGGAAAGTCCACCTTCGCGCGTCGGCACTTCAAACCGACCGAGATCCTCAGCTCCGACACCTATCGCGGCTTCGTGTCCGACGATGAGAACGACCAGGGGGCCACCGAGGACGCGTTCGACGCGCTGTACTGCGTGGCTCGGAAGCGTCTCGGCCGCGGACGGTTGACGGTGCTGGACGCCACCAGCGTTCAGCCCGAGTCGAGAAAGAAGGCAGTGGCACTGGCCCGCGAGTTCGCGCGGCTACCGATTGCGATCGTCTTCGATTTGCCGGAGCAGCTGTGCGACGAACGCAACCGCGCGCGGACGGACCGCGACTTCAACCCATACCTCGCCAGCACACAGCGTCAGCAGATGCTCCGAGGGCTCCAGGACCTCGAAAGAGAGGGCTTTCGGCATATCTACCGGCTGGGATCCGTCGACGAGGTCGAAACAGTCGCGGTGGTTCGTGAGCCACTCTGAGCGGGAACCACGATTCAGTTGGGGACGTTTGCGGTCGGACCCGCAGCTCGTCGCTAGAGCCGCTGGCGGGAGCTGTCTGACCTCTGACGGAGTCATGAGCCAGCTCCAGGTCTTGGTGTCGACTCTCGTTGCGCTGAAGCCTGGCTCCTGACGGCCCGCGCCGGCCATCATCCCGCCGGTCACGCTCGGGCAGCTGTCCCCTGGGCAGGCCCAACGCCATGAATTACAACCGCGTCGCGATTCCGACCCTCGTTCGCATCAAGCCGGGCGCACTTGGCCGGATGGGCATCTACCTGCAGCGGCAAGGACATCGCTGCGTGGCGGTGTTCCAGAGCGCAGGCCTGTTGGATGACATCTCAAGCCCGATGCGTCTCGGATTGCGGTCAGCGTCGATTGAGCCCGCCGTCTGGGTGAACGTCACCGATAACGACTTCGAGCGATCCATCTCGTACTTCACAGAACTGCCCAGGTCGGTAACGGCAGTCATTGGCCTCGGCGGCGGCAAAGCGCTTGATGTGGCGAAGTACGTCGCGTTCCTCGGCAAGCTGCCCTACTTCGCCGCTCCAGCGTCCTTGTCCAACGATGGATTTGCCAGTCCCCAATCAAGTCTCACGATTGGTGGGAAACGGAGGGCCGTCGCCGCCGCAATGCCCTTGGCGGTTGTCGTCGATACGGCGACGTGCCAGCGAGCGCCGAATCACTTGACCCTGTCCGGTGTGGGCGATCTGGTGGCAAAGTTTACGGCCATCGAGGATTGGAAACTGGCCTTCCGCCATGCGAACGAACCCGTCGACGACTTCGCGGCACTGCTTTCGGATGGGTCGGTGCATGCATTCCTGGCTCGGCCCATCCTGGACGAAGAGGGAATCCGCCTGCTCGCCATGTCGCTGCTGTTCAATGGAATCGCTATGGAAGTCTGTGGCTCCTCCCGACCTGCGAGCGGAAGTGAACACTTGATATCCCACGCCCTGGATGAGATTTCGGCACGTCCACGGCTACATGGACTGCAGGTTGGCGTCGCCACGTATCTCGTCAGCCTTCTTCAGCGGCACCGCACCGACCTCATTGCGCGCCTCTTCGGCACGACTGGCTTCTGGGAAGCCATCCGTGCAGAACCATTTTCACGCGCCGAGTGGTTGGAGGCGGTGCGCCGTGCTCCAGCCATCAAGGAGGGCTTTTTCACGGTGCTGTCAACTCGCGACGCGTTGCCCGAGGTAGAAGAGGCTCTGCACACGGACAAGTGGCTGGCTCCCTGCTTTGTCGATTAGGCCCAGCCGCACCAGACCGGAGCATGCTGTGATTACGGCCACCGTCTTCGACACGAAGCCCTACGACCGGGAGGCGCTGAAGCAGGCATCAGCCGACCGTGGCATCGAATGGCACTTTCTCGAGTTCCGCTTGACGCAAGACACTGCCTCCGCTGCACAGAATGCCCGAGCGGTGTGCGTATTCGTCAACGACCAGCTGGACCGGCCTTGTCTGGAAGTGCTGGCACGCCTGGGCGTGGAGCTGGTCGCCCTTCGCTCGACCGGATTCAACAACGTGGATGTCGAAGCCGCCAAGAAGCTGAAGCTGATCGTCACCCGAGTGCCTGTCTATTCGCCGTATGCCGTCGCTGAGCACGCGGTTGCGTTGCTGCTCACCTTGAACCGCAAGACCCATCGTGCGTTCAACCGGGTGCGGGAGCTGAACTTTTCACTCAATGGGCTGGTCGGCGTCGACCTCCACGCCAAGACGGCAGGTATCGTCGGTACCGGCAAGATTGGACGCGTCACTGCTGAGATCCTTCGCGGGTTTGGCATGAGAGTGCTCGCTTACGATCTGTTCCAGAGCGAGGAATGGGCCAAGCACGCCGACGTGGAGTACGTCGCTTCCCTCTCCGAGCTTCTACGGACGAGCGACGTGGTGTCACTGCACGCTCCGCTCACCGCTGAGACCAGGTACACCATCCGTGCAGAGACAATCGCGTTGATGAAGCGAGGCAGCATCCTCATCAATTCGAGCCGAGGTGGTTTGGTGGACACCAGGGCCTTGATTGAGGCGTTGAAGTCCGGGCACTTTTCAGGTGTGGGGCTCGACGTGTACGAGGAAGAGGAGGGCATCTTCTTCGAGGATCTCTCCGGCGACGTGCTTCATGACGATGACCTGGCGCGGTTGCTCACCTTTCCAAACGTGCTGATTACCTCACATCAGGCATTCCTCACCGCCGAAGCATTGAGTGACATCGCCCGCACCACGGTCGCCAACATCTCGGCCCTGACTAGGCAAGGGGCATTCGTCGAAGGTTCCGTGCTGACCTGAGCACGGGCCAGAGTTGCTATGGATTTCCTCCTGGCAATCCTGCCCGTCGCCGTCCTCATCTATGTGATGACCAAGAGAAACTCTTGGCCATCACACAAGAGTCTCCCCTTCGCCGCTCTTCTGGTCTACCTGCTCGTTCTCATTCACTCGCGGTTCGATCCGAATCTGGTGAACGCGACCGTTCTGAACGGAGCGCTGTCGGCCTCAACACCGATATCGATTCTCTGGGGAGCGCTTCTATTGTCGCAGACGATGCGGCGTTCCGGAGCCGAGCGCAGCATCAGCGAAGCGCTGAAGGGGGTGAGCTCCAATCCAGTTGCCCAACTGATGATTCTGGGGTGGGCCTTCCCATTCATGATGGAAGGCGCGAGTGGCTTCGGAACACCGGCCGCGATTGCGGCCCCCCTGCTGGTCGGCCTCGGCTTCGACGCGGTGCGAGTCACGGTTCTCACGTTGATCATGAATGCGGTGCCGGTGACCTTCGGCGCGGTCGGCACGCCCATGTGGTTTGGCTTCAGTCAGGTGCCTCTGAGCCCGACTGAAATTCTATCGGTGAGCTGTAAGAGCGCACTCGTTCACACGATAGCCGCGCTGTGTGTGCCGATCATCGCCTTGCGTTCCCTCGTCGGATGGAAGGAGATTCGCCAGAACCTGGTCTTCATTTATCTGAGCATTCTGAGTTGTACTCTTCCCTCGCTGATTTTGGCCCGCTTCAATTACGAGTTCCCTTCCCTGATCGGGGGAACGGTTGGCCTCTGCCTGTCCGCACTCATGGCAAAGCATCGAGTAGGACTGGCGCACATCGCAGAAGAAGCGGCGGCCGATCCTCCATCGCGACACCGCAACCCGGTGCGGGCGTTCGCCCCATATCTGATCTTGATCGCAGTGTTGATTGCGACGCGCCTGCCGTTCTTGCCGCTTCGCGCCTGGCTCACCGCGGCGTCTCCCAGGCTCGCGCTGGACTGGGGATCGCTTGGAACATTCAGCGTGAGCGCAGCGCTCGTTCTGAGGTTGGATTCCATCTTCGGTACGCCGAGCAGCTGGAATTATCAAGCGCTCTTCGTGCCCGCCCTGATCCCGTTCGGCCTTGTCGTCCTTCTTTCGATCCCGCTGCTGAGGATCGACCTGCCGGCAATGAGAACCGTCCTGGCGGACACGATGAAGCGTTTGAGGGGGCCGAGCATCACGCTGGTGGGCGCGCTGATCATGGTCCAGCTGATGACGCTGGGGGACGACAGGGCACAGACGACGATCATCGGCCAGACCCTCGCCTCCGCAAGCGGCAGGAGCTGGCCATTCTTTGCGCCCGTACTGGGTGCGCTGGGAGCATTCTTCGCAGGCTCGGCCACCGTCTCGAACCTCACCTTCGCTGGCATCCAGGATTCGATTGCCCGCACGCTCGGCTTCGGCCGAACGTCGATTCTGGCTCTGCAATCGGTGGGCGCCGCCATGGGCAACATGGTGGCCATCAGCAACATCGTGGCTGTGGTCTCGATTCTGAACCTGGAGAATCAAGAGGGTGCCGTCCTGAAACGGACCGTGATCCCCCTCGCGGTTTACGCTCTCATCGCCGGAGTAGCAGGCTTGCTTCTCGCCTGAGCGCACTCACCTCCGACCGATTAGAGCCTCGCGTCACGCGGCGCGACGACGCTGCGGGATGGCACTTGCACCGGCCTTACCCTCCACACCTGCTCGCAATAGTCACGGATGGAGCGGTCGGACGAGAACTTGCCCATCCGTGCAACGTTGAGGATTGCTCTGCGTGTCCATGCACGCTGGTCGCGCCACAGGGCACTGACCTGCTCCTGGCAGTCCGCGTAGGCCTGGTAGTCGGCCAGCACCAGGAATGGATCTTCGTGCAGCAAGCGATCGAGAAGTGGACGGAAGAGGCTGCGGTCGCCACCGGCGAGCGCGCCCGAACCGATGAAATCGAGCACGTCCCGCAACGAGGCATTTCGCTCGGCGACTTCCCGGGGACGGTATCCGCGGAGGTTCAGTTCTCGGACCTGTTCCGCCGTCAATCCAAACAGGAAGAAGTTCTCCGCGCCGACTTCCTCGCGGATCTCCACGTTGGCGCCGTCGAGGGTACCGATGGTGAGGGCGCCGTTGAGCGCAAACTTCATGTTGCCGGTGCCGCTGGCCTCCTTGCCGGCCATGGAAATCTGTTCCGACAGATCCCCGGCAGGGTAGATATGCTGAGCGCTCTTGACGCTGAAATCCGGCAGGAAGACCACCCTTAGACGATTGCGCATCGCCGGGTCATTGTTCACGGTCTCGGCCACGGCGGTGATAAGCTTGATGATGAGCTTGGCCATGAAATAGCCGGGCGCGGCTTTGCCACTAAAGATGAAGGTGCGCGGAGGAATGTCGGCCTTTGGGTCGCGCTTGAGACGCAGGTATAGCGAGAGGATGTACAGGACATTGAGGTGCTGGCGCTTGTATTCGTGGATGCGCTTGACCTGAATGTCGAAGAGCGACTTGGGGTCCACGTCAACACCGGTGTGCAGTTTCAACAATGCCGCGAGGTCTCGCTTGTTGGCCAGCTTGACGTCACGCCACCGCTCCTGAAACGCCCCGTCCTCCGCCAGCGGCTCGATGTCTCGAAGCTCGTAGAGGTCGGCCAACCAGCGCTCTCCAATGGCTTCGGCGATGAGGCGGGAGAGCCGGGGGTTGCCGACCGCTACGAAGCGTCGAGGTGTCACGCCGTTGGTGACGTTGCAGAACTTCTCGGGCCACAGCTCGGCGAAATCGTGCATGACCGTCTGCTTGAGAAGATCGGAATGCATCCGGGCAACACCATTGACGCGATGGCTGCCGACTGTCGCGAGGTATGCCATTCGGACGAAACGCTCCCCGGATTCGTCGATCAGCGACATCCGGGCAAGCCGGGCATCATCACCGGGGAACGCCGCTCGAACTTCATCGATAAAGCGGGCGTTGATTTCGTAGATGATCTCCAGATGACGGGGGAGGAGTCGACCAATCAACTCGACCGACCATTTCTCTAGCGCCTCCGGAAGCAACGTGTGGTTCGTGTAAGAAAAAGTATTCCTGGTAACGTTCCACGCGGTCTCCCAGTCCATTTCGTGGACGTCGACCAGCAGGTGCATTAATTCAGCGACGGCGATGGCCGGGTGCGTGTCATTGAGTTGCACCGCCCATTTTTCATGAAACGTGTCGATCGGCCGCTTCAGCGAGCGATGAATCCGAAGCATGTCCTGCAATGAGCAACTCACGAAGAAATACTGCTGTTGCAGTCGCAGAGCCTTGCCCTGGGCCACTTCGTCATTCGGGTAGAGGACCTTGGTGATGTTTTCCGACTCCATCTTCTGGGCAACTGCGCGATAGTAGTCGCCGTGGTTGAAGGCGGCGAAATCGAACGACTCCACTGCCTCGGCCTTCCAGAGACGCAGCGTGTTGGAGGTTCCGACGCGGTAGCCGAGGAACGGTGTATCGTAGGCTTCGCCCTTGACCTCTGTGTCGGGCAGCCAGCGAACCCGGTGCCGTCCATGCTCGTCCAGGGCCGCCTCGGTGCGGCCGCCGAATTTTACCTCGTAGTAGATTTCCGGCCGGACGATCTCCCAGGGATTGCCGAAGCGCAACCACTTGTCCGTCAGTTCCACCTGCCAGCCGTTCTTGATCGCTTGCTCGAAGATGCCAAACTCGTAGCGGATGCCGTAGCCGACCGCGGGCACTTCGAGCGAGGCGAGGGAGTCCATGAAGCACGCGGCCAGGCGACCCAAGCCTCCGTTGCCGAGGCCGGGTTCCTCTTCTTGCTCAATCACCTGGTCGAGATCGAGGCCGAACTCGGCGAGAGCCTCCCGGGCGGGTTCGACGATCCCGAGATTGAGAAGGTTACTGGCCAGGTGTGGGCCGGGCAGGAACTCCGCGGAGAGGTAGGCGACGACGCGAGCTTCCTGTTCAGTCCGTGCCTCGATGGTTCGCACACCTTGCTTGTGAACACGGTCCCGGACGGTGAGTGCGAGCGCTGTGTAGATGTCGTTGGGCGTTGCAGCCATCGGTTCCCGCCCGAGGCTGCAGAAGAGATTGTCGAGGAACGATTGCCTGAGATCAGCAACGCCGATGCCGGTGCGGAGGCCTACACCGGGCGAGAGCGCACAGGACTTGAGGCGGAGGGATTGCGATGCCCGCATCATGGTCCTCCTTGTTGAGTTCCGAAGGGCTCCGCTGATGATAGTCACGTTCCCAACCGTCGATGTCTCGTGAGCGACGTCGTCGTGCCACGAAGGTGCCAAAGACGAACCGATGATGTAGGGGTTGGCCCGAGACGGCGGTCATCGCTGAGCCCGGCCCATGAATGCTCCAGTCCTCGGTGCGGCGCGCTTTCCGTCACCTCTCAAGCGCTGGGTGAATGACACCGAGCGTGTTCCCGACGCGATCCTTCGCACTGTCGATGCGCGCGGCGAGGATGGTCTGCTCTTCGAGCTGGCGGGTGCGCGCGAACGCCTGTTCTTCCATCCGCCTGAAACACGCGTCGGCATCGTGACCTGCGGAGGACTCTGTCCCGGATTCAACGATGTGATCCGGTCGCTGTTTCTTGAACTGCATCACGCCTACGGTGTGAAAGAAGTGCTCGGCTTCCGTTGGGGATATCAGGGTCTCGACCCGGACCACGGCGCCGAACCGCTCGTTCTCACACACGAGATCGTGGACGGGATTCACCTGCTGGGCGGGACGATTCTGGGCACCTCGCGGGGCCCAGTGGACACGGCCCGCGCCGTGGAAAACCTGATCCGCCGTCGCATCAACATCCTGTTCACCATTGGCGGTGATGGCACGCAGCGCGGGGCCCGGGAATTCTTTATCGAGGCGCAAAGGCGGGGCCACGCGCTCTCGGTCGTTGGAATCCCGAAGACCATCGATAACGACATCCCCTTTGTCTCGCGCTCATTCGGCTTTCTCACCGCGGTTCAGGAGGCCGCCAAGGTGCTGCAGCGCGCGCATACCGAGGCGCGCAGTGTCCAGAACGGGATCGCGCTGGTGAAGCTGATGGGGCGGCACGCCGGATTCCTGACCGCGGAGGCCACCGTGGCGAGTCAGGAGGTGAACTTCGCGCTCGTCCCAGAAGTCCCGTTCCGGTTGGAGGGGGAGGATGGATTCCTTGCCGCATTGGAGCGCCGGATAAAGAAACGCGGGCACGCAGTCATTGCCGTTGCCGAAGGCGCGGGACAGGAGCTGTTGGGTAACACCGGCAATGAGCGCGACGCTTCGGGAAATATCAGGCTCAACGACATCGGAGTGTTCCTGCGCGAGAAGATCGACGCGTGGTTCAACGCGCGGAAGGTTCCATGTGTCATGCGCTATTTCGATCCGAGCTACATCATCCGCAGCAGCCCGGACAATGCGGAAGACGCTGTCCTCTGCGACGCGTTCGCGAGGCATGCCGCCCATGCGGGAATGGCCGGAAAGACCGGGGTGGTGATCGGGTTCTTGCACGACCGCTTCATTCACGTCCCGATCGAACTCTTGGCCACCCAGCGGAAGCGACTCGATCCGGACAGCCCAGCCTGGAGTGCCGTGCTCTCTGCGACGGGACAACCTCATCGCTTCGCCTGAACAAGGACGCGAAGAGAGTTCGTCTCGAAAACATCGGGAACCGTCAGCGCATTTGCCTAGCTGAGCCACGTGCGCAACGGAGTGTTCTTCGGCTCGTGACCTGTCTGGTCATTCGGGAAGCGCTCGCTCGAGCTCGATCCAAGTCCAAACGGGAACGCCCAGTAGCGCCGGAGACAACGCGCCGTCGACCGAGCGGCTACGGAGCGACGACTCAAGTCCTCGCCGTGCAACCGTTCCCACGTTGGCGAGGCATGTGCATCAGCCCGGGCAGGTCGATGCAGGGCCAAAGGCCGCGCCAGCGCGGGGGGAATCGCTATGCCGTTCGGAACCGGACCCCGGGCCGTCGTACTAGGAGGGAGCGTGAGCGGTATCGTTGCCGCGCGCGTGCTGTCCGACGTGTTCCAGCAGGTCACCGTCGTGGAGCGCGACGCGACCCCGGTGCTGGGAGAGCAACGCAAGGGAGTGCCCCAGGGGCGGCACACGCACGGACTCCTCTACGCAGGCCGGGAGGCGCTGGAGCGACTCTTTCCTGGCTGGACGGAGGAGGTGCTCCGGCACGGGGGCTTGGTTCTGTGCCCCGGGCGGGCCGGGCGGTGGATCCATCACGGGCACCCCCAGGCGCGGGTAGACGCACCCACCCAAGGTCTGCTCGCTTCACGGCCTCTGCTCGAGGGGACGCTGCGGGCGTGCTTGCTCCGGCGACCCGGCGTCCACTGGCTCGAGAAGACCGAGGTCCTGTCGCCGCTGTGGAGCACGGACGGACGCAGCATCGTCGGCGCGCACCTTCGCGACCCGGACGGAAGCGAACGGCCCTTCCGGGCCGACCTCGTCGTGGATGCGCTGGGACGGGGCTCGCCCACTCCGCGGTGGTTCAAGCAGTTCGGCTACCCGGAGCCGGACTCGGACGAGGTGCGGGTCGACATCCACTACGCCACCCGGCTCTTTCGGCGCACGCCCGATGCGCTCGGGGGAGATGGTTTCATCGTCGTCGCGGCGACCCCACCGAACCCGCGCGCAGGGGCGGTGGTCGCCATCGAAGGCGATCGGTTCATTGTCACGCTCGCAGGCATGATGGGCGAGCGCGCCCCCACCGACATCGAGGGGTTCCGGGCCTATGCGTGGGAGCTCCCCGCGCCCGACATCGCGCAGCTTGTCGACCGAGCAGAGCCGGTCAGCGTCCCGGTCACCGGCACGTTCCCGGCGAGCGTCCGACGTCGCTACGAGCGCCTCCGCCGCTTCCCCGAGCGCTACCTGGTGTTCGGCGACGCGCTGGCCAGCTTCAACCCAATCTTCGGCCAGGGCATGACCGTCGCGGCGCTCGAGGGACTGGTGCTGATTGACTGCCTCGCCGCGGGTCTGGAAGGGCTGTCGCGTCGGTTCCTAGCCCGCGCCGCGAAGCTGGTGGACATCCCGTGGGGGACCGCGGTGCTGAACGACCTCCGTTTCCCGGAAGTGGCGGGTCGGCGGTCAGGGATGGTGCGGTTCCTCCACCGGTATCTTCCCCGGTTGTACGAGCGAGGTCGGGACGATCCGTTCATTGCCCGGAAGGTGCTGGAGGTCGTCAACCTGGGCGCCCCGCCCCCGACGCTCCTGGCCCCCCGCGTGGCGTGGAGGGCCCTTCGCCCACGTCCTCGGCGAGAAGCCCTCGATTCCTCGGGGCCACGCGGCCCTATCGAGGAAACCCTTCGTCCCGAGCAGAGCGTGCACGCCAGCGTTGCCAGCCGTTAGAGACCGCAACCGGCGCGGGACTCCGCGAGAAACATCCTCCGCCCGCCGAGAACTTGGCGCGAGGGCAGGGAGCAACGGACGCCTCGTTCAGTGTCACTCCTTTCGGAGCGACTCGCGCACCTCGGAAATTCGACGTTGAACCACTGCGGAGTGGTTGCCCGCCATCGCATCGAGAACCGACATTGCTTCGTTCACTGAGCGCGGGGACTCGAGCTCATCAAGAAGTCGCAGCAAGTGCTCGTCCGATGAGTCGTCGAGACGTGCGTACGCCCGTCTCAAGCCGCCACTCCGTACCATCGCCTCAATCGCTGCGTGCCTGACGTCGAGATCCTCATCAGTGAGGCGCTCCGCGAGCGACTTCTGAACTTCGGTCCAACGAAAGTGCGACAACAGCGCGGTCGCCACCCGTCGAACCTGTGAACTTGGAGAAGTCGTAAATGACAGAAGCTTCTTGGCAGGAATCCGTCGGTTGGCACGCTCCAGTGCCATGTCCAAATTCATCAGGGCGCTCGCGGTCTCGATGGCCGAGCCGCCACTGCGCGCCTCTTTCAGATGTTTGTCAAACGCACCACGAACACGTCTCATCAGGTCGCGTGAACCAGCCGGTAGACAGGCAGGGCATAGGCAGTCGAAACGCTTCTCTTTGTCCGGGGTCTCGGTCCAGCCGACGAGCTGTGTGACATCGCGTACCCCTGCAATCTGGCGACGACCGACCGAGCGCGGGACGATCAGCTCTTGCCCAAGAGGTGAAGACGCGAGCCGTTTAATGGCTTCTCCGAGCGGGAGTAGTACGTGCGATTCGTTGTATCGGCCGACCCACACGGGCTCCACGCTCGGCAGCCGAAAGTTAACCGCGACCATGCGCTCGTCGTGCCATCGTCTAAGCTCTCGCAGCCATTGATGCGAGAGGGAGAAGTCGCGCAACTGGGGCATCGCGAAGATGGCCTTGTTCAGCTCGACATGACGTTCGCCCGGTCCCGAGATTCTTGCCCGGTGACCTCGAAGTCCGGCGCGCTCGATGCTTCGAGCCAGTGAGGCCCGCGAGAGGTGAATCAATCGCGGCATGCTGGGCCCACTTTACCCCGGCGCCCAGCTACTCCCGGCTGAGGTCTCCCTAGATCCTTCGGGGTCCGGCGCCCGGGCAGTGCTACGGTCGC
>Ga0066903_100002777_pt1 | contig 13906 bp, 10 predicted proteins | sample PanSoiMetaGPlot1_FD_67491 | JGI IMG/M metagenome (GOLD analysis project Ga0066903, IMG submission 67491) | Tropical forest soil microbial communities from Panama analyzed to predict greenhouse gas emissions - Panama Soil - Plot 1 (version 2) | ecosystem: Environmental > Terrestrial > Soil >...
CTCAACTGGCAGATCCCGCCACTGGCCACCAAGGTCATCCAGCTCGACATCGACCCGAACGAGCTAGGCCGGCACTATCCGGACACCCTGGGTCTGGTGACAGACGCGAAGCTCGGTCTGGCCGACCTCGTGGCGGTGTCCGCCGCAGACGTCAGTCCCGGCCGGCTGGCTTGGGTGGCCCGGGCGCAGCACATCGTCGGCCAGTGGCGGGAAGACTACGCCTCGCTGATGACCTCGGATGCTGAGCCGATCCGTCCGGAGCGGCTGGCCGCCGAGTTCACCAGGCACCTGCCGGGCAACGCCCTGCTGGTTTCCGACACGGGCCACTCCGGGATGTGGACCGGCGGCATGATCGACCTGACCAGTCCGCTCCAGGGATTCATCCGGGCTGCCGGGTCGCTGGGCTGGGGTCTGCCCGCTGCCCTCGGTGCCCAGGTCGCGCAGCCGGACCGGCCGGTGATCCTCTGGACCGGCGACGGCGGCCTCTGGTACCACATTGGCGAGCTGGAGACCGCAGCCCGCTGGAAGATCCCTGCCGTCATCGTCGTGAACAACAACCGATCGCTTAACCAGGAGATCAACGTCTACTCACGGGCCTACGGCGGCTCGCTGCACGGCCGGCACGGCGAGCTGTGGCACTTCCGCGACACCGACTTCGCTGCCGTGGCGGAGTCGATGGGCGTGCTCGGCCTGACCGTGTCGAAGGCCTCAGACTTCGAGTCGGCGCTCGAGAAGGCGCTGACGAGCAAGGGCCCGGCGCTGATCAACGTGGTCACCGAGATCGAGGCGATGGCTCCGCGGTCCACCACCGAGCGTGCCGCGGCGAGCGAGCTAGCCGCGGGCTAGCCGAGGGCTAGCCGCGAACTAGCCGCGAACTAGCCGCAAACTAGCGGGAGGACAGAACGATGCGTGGAGACTCGGCAGCGCTACAGGCAGCGGATTTCCGGTTTGACGTGGATGCGCGGTGGGAGCAGCTGCCAGCTGGCATCTCGCACAAGGACGTATCGGCGGTGGACACCGATTCGCAGGACCGGGTGTACCTGCTGACGCGCTATGACTCCAACCTGCTGGTGTATGAGCCGGACGGCTCGTTCGTGACGGCGTGGGGCGGGGAGCACTTCACCAATCCGCACGGCCTGACGGTGGGCCCGGATGACTGCGTCTGGACCGTGGACAATGGCGACCACTCGGTGCGCAAGTTCTCGCCGGACGGGAAGCTGCTGATGACGCTCGGCAGGCCCGGTGAGCCGTCGGATACCGGGCACCAGCGGGGCGGCGGTTTCGTGGTGCACAACGTGGAGACGGTCGAGCGGCCCGGCCCGCCGTTCAACGGCTGCACCAACCTGGCGATCAACTCGGCAGGACGGATTTACGTCTCCGACGGCTACGGCAACTGCCGGGTGCACGTGTTCTCGCCCGAAGGGGAGCTGCTGACGTCGTGGGGCGAGGTGGGCATCGGCGCCGGAGAGTTCCACCTGCCGCACGGGATCGGCGTCGGCCCCGACGACCGGGTGTATGTGTGCGACAGGGAGAACGACCGGATCCAGGTCTTCGACCCTGACGGGAACTACCTGACGCAGTGGACCGACGTGCAGCGGCCATGCCATATCACTCTCGACGCCGACGGCTACGCCTACGTAGCGGAGTTGTGGCGGCCGAAGGGGAAGGGCTCCTTCACTCGCGGGTTCATGCCGGAAGACCGGCCCGGCCGCGTCACGATCTTCGACCGGAACGGGGACATCGCCGCCCGGTGGGGGGCGAGCACCGTGAGCCGGACCGCGCCGGGCAACTTCATCGCACCACACGGCATCGCCGTCGACTCTCGTGGCGACCTGTACGTGTGCGAGGTGGCCTACACCTTCGGCGTGCGGGCCAACGGCGTGGATGCGGCCGAGGCCGCCGCTCATCAGATCCAGAAGTTCACCCGGCACACCGCCTGACAGCAGCAGGGAAGGGAACGAGCAGATGAAGCACAGCACCGAGGCGATCCGGTCGACGCACGGGGGAAACCTGCCGCGGCCAGCGGAGTTCGACGCGCTGTTGCAGCAGGGCCCGGTGGTGACCGACGAGGTCGCGGCAGAGCTGCCCGGCGCGGTGCAGTACGTGGTCGACCGGCAACTGGACTGCGGCGTGGATGTGATCAATGACGGCGAGTACGTCAAGGCAGCGGGCGGCGGTTCGTACGCCGGGTACATCCACCAGCGGGTCACGGGCTGGGAGGTGCTGCCGATCGACCCGGCCAAGCCGCGCAAGCGCGCCGGGGTCGGCGGCCGGGAGGCGAAACTGTTCCCCGGCTTCTTCCAAGAGTCGGGGCTCTGGTTGCAGGGCTCGGGCGGCCCGGTGCGCCCTGGCTACTTCAAGCCTGGCCCGCCGCCGGAGCAGACGACCGAGCGAGTTGCAACCGGGCCGGTGACCTACATCGGGCAGGACGCCATTGCCGCGGACGTGGCCGCGCTGCAGAAGGCCCTGGAGGGAAAGCCTGCCGAGGTGGAGGGGTTCGTTGCGGCTCTCGGCCCGCTGAGCCTCGGGGCCGGCGCGCGGAACGAGCACTACTCCTCGGAGGAGGAGTACATGATGGCGGTCGCCGACGTGGTGCGTGAGGAGTACAAGGCGGTCACCGACGCCGGGTTCATCGTGCAGATCGACGAGCCGGAGTTCGCCACCTCCTGGCAGTTTTTCCCGGACTGGGATGTGCCGCGGTACCGGCAGTACCTGGAGTTCTGCGTGGAGATCATTAACCACGCGCTCGCCGGGCTGCCCGAAGACCAGATCCGGTTCCATGTCTGCTGGGGGTCCGGGCACCGGCCGCACGTGTCCGACATCGACCTGAAGGACATCGCCGACCTGCTGCTGAAGATCAACGCCCAGGCCTACTCCGTCGAGGCCGGCAACGTCCGGCACGCCCACGAGTGGAAGGTCTGGGGCGACGTCCGGCTCCCCGACGGCAAGATCCTGGTCCCGGGTGTCATCAGCCATGCGACCGACCTGGTTGAAGCACCCGGGCTGGTCGCCGAGCGACTGATTAACTACGCCAGCGTCGTCGGCAAGGAAAACGTTCAGGCAGGCACCGACTGCGGCATCGGTTCGCGGGTCGGCCACGAGGAGATCGTCTGGGCCAAACTGCGCGCCATGGCCCAAGGCTGTGAGCTGGCCAGTCAGCAGCTCTGGGGAAAGTGACGGAAGGACGACAGACATGACCTACGACCTGCTGGTCAAGGGCGGCCATGTCCTCGACCCGGGCGAGGGCCTGGACGGCACGCTGGACATCGCGATCACCGGCGGCAAGATCAGCCGGATCGCCGCAGACATTCCGGCGGAGGAAGCCGGGCGGGTAATCGAGGTGCGCGGCAGTGGCCGGCGCGTCGTACCCGGCCTGATCGACCTGCATACCCACGTCGCGTTCGGCGCGACGACGGAGGGGGTCGGCATGGGCAGCTGTGACCCCGACGCGATCGGCGTGCATGCCGGCGTCACCACCGTCGCAGATGGCGGATCGGTCGGCGTCGCGAACGTCGGCGTGTTCCCCGCGCACATCCTGCCGAAGGCGAAGACGCGCATCATCACGTTTGTCAACGTCGGCAGCTACGCGCACACCATGCCGGGGCCGGCCGACGTCAACTCGCTCGAGGACATCAACCGGGACGCGATCCAGAAGGCCGCCGAGCACAACCCCGGCCTCATCGCCGGCGTCAAGCTGCGCATCGTCGGCCCGGTGTTTGCCGATATCGGCGAGGAGATCATCACGAAGGCCAAGGCGGCAGCCAAGGACCTGGGCGTCCCGCTGATGGTGCACATCGGGGACTTCACCGCCAGGGACGAGGCATCGGCGGCCCGGCGCGGCGAGCTGACCCGCTTCCTGCTCAAGACCTTCGAAGCCGGCGATATCCTCACGCACCTGTGCACCCCGAACGCGGGACGCGTGCTGGATCCGTCAGGTCAGCCCTACCCCGAGGTCGCCGAGGCCAGGGCCCGGGGCGTCATCCTGGACTCTGCGCTCGGCCGTGGCAACTTCGGCATTGAGGTTGCCCGGCGACAGGCGGAGCTGGGGCTGTACCCCGACACCATCAGCAGCGACCTGACCGCCTTCGGTCAGACCTTCCACAGCCTGCTGGAGTGCATGGCCAAGTTCATGTCGGTCGGCTACACCCTGTCCGACGTGGTGAAGGCGACGACCGCCAGCGCCGCGCGGGTGCTCGGCCGGGCCGACGAACTCGGCGCCATCGCCGTCGGCCGTGACGCTGACCTCACAATCCTCGACGTGGTCGAGGGCGACTTCGCATTTACCGACACCACCGGCCAGGCGTTCCGCGGCGGCTACGGGCTGGTGCCGGTGCATACCGTGAAGGCGGGCGAGGGATTCTCGCCAGGGTGGGGAACGCACCCGTGGGGCTGGCTGCCGGCGTCCGCGTAGGCCGCCGTAGCGGGGCGTCGTGCCATCTGGGGCTGGCCCGGATTCGCCGGGCCAGCCCACAGCATGACCTGCCGCCGCGGTCCGGGGCTAGACGGTGGCGGCGAGGCTCTCCGGCGTGACGTTTTCCAGCGGCGTGACCTGCCTGATGACGAAGTCGAAGGTGCCGCGCTTGACGCCGTCGGCGTCGGCTTCCCACGGAACGACCATCGCCGGGTTGTAGTACTCGTCTTCCTCGTTGCCCGGTTCACCGTCGATATAGAGCTGCGTCGTGATCGGGCTGGACACGCCCTGAACCTTGACATGGATGTGCTTGGCATGACGCGGCTGGTAGCAGCCGGGGACGATGGTGGTGACCTCGTACCGGCCCTGGTCATCGGTGATCACCCAGCCGGTGTAGCGGTAGCTGAGCATGTCGTAGTTACCGAGCGCGTCGGACGACCAGAAGTAGACGATCGCGCCCCAGATCGGCGCGCCCAACTCGTTCAGCACCCGCCCGGCGATGACGATCCCGGGCTTGTCGCCAGGCTCCAGCAAATCCGAACGCTGCGGAGCACCCAGCCGGAAGTACGGACCCTCGATCTCCTGCGGCGTCAACTGCAGCCGGCCCGGCGCTGCGGGCGGGGTCTCCGGCACCCCGGGCGTTTTGCCTGCCATCCCCCCTGGTACTGAACCGCTGCGCAGGGTGGCCCCGGCCTGCTCTAGTACCGTCATTTGCAACCCCTCCCCGGCTCGCCACACACCAGGCGTTTGCCGATGTGCCAGCATCACCGACCAGCGGGCGGCCCAGAGCAGTTCTTCCTCTGAGCGGAAGGCTTCATGGCCACTGCCCGCGCCGATCAGAGCCTGGCGAAGGTGCGGTGCTTCGATCCGCGGAGGTACTATTCCGCTGAGCGGAAGTACTAGTGGCGCAGCACGGCAGGGAGCTGTCATGGCACAGACGGCGGGTCCGGCCCGCACATCTGCCGACCCGGCCATCCCGGCCAGTGCGATGTCGGGCGCGCAGCGGATGCTCGCGATCCTCGGCAGTTTCACCGCCGAGCGGCCGTCGCTGATGCTGTCGGAGATCAGCCGCCGCACCGGCCTGCCACTCACCACGACGCACCGTCAGGTTCGTGAGCTCGCCCGGTGGGGTGCGCTCGTGCGCGCTGATGATGGCCGGTACCACATCGGAATCCGGCTATGGGAAGTAGCCTCGCTCGCCCCGACCAGCCTGGGACTGCGCGATGCTGCGCTGCCCTTCCTTGAGGATCTCTACGAGGCCACCCACCAGAACGTGATGGTGGGGGTACTCGATGACATGAACGTCGTCTACATCGAGTGGATAACCGGGCGGACCGCGGTGCACGTAGTGACCAGGGCCGGCAGCCGATTGCCACCGCACGCGACCGGCCTGGGGCTGGTGCTGCTCGCGCACTCGGCACCGGACTATGTGGAGCGCGCTCTCGCCGCTCCGCTAGCCCGCTACACCGAGCACACGATCACCGATCCGGTCCGGCTGCGCCAGGTGCTGGCCAATGTACGGCGTGACGGTTATGTCATCAGCGACCGGCAGATCGAGCCCATCTCAGTCTCGGTGGCGGCGCCTGTCTACGGTCCGGACAATATGGTCGTCGCGGCCGTGTCCATCGTGATCCCGGCCGACGGACCCCGGGCGAGCCAGTACGTGCCTGCTGTGCGCGCCGCCGCACGCGGAATATCCCGGAGCATCGGCGCCCGGCTGCGCCACCCTCCTGGCGCGATCGGCTAGCCGCCGACGCACGTGACCGCCCTTTCGCCTGATGAAATTTGTCCGGTGACGGCATTGCGCGGACGATCACGCATGTGCCAACGTCGGCTGATCAGCCGGATGACCGACAGTCGGCTGTACCGCCCGGTTGAATTGTGGGCAGATCCGAAGGATCGTGACGCGGCTACTGGCCCAGGGGACAACTCCCCTGGAACCCGCGCGAAAACGGCGGCTGAGCCACGGCCGCAGAAAGGCAAGGCCTGATGAGCATCCTGGGCACCCGGGTGGTGCGGACAGAGGATCCGCGGTTGCTCACCGTCGGGGGCACCTACGTTGACGACCTGCGAGTCCCGGAGCTAGCGCAGGCAGCCCGGGTCACCTTCGTCCGCAGTCCGCTCGCGCACGCTCTGATCACCGGCATCGATGTCTCGGCTGCGAAGAAGGCGTCCGGCGTGGTCGCCGTCCTGACCGCCGCGGACATCGACGACCTGCCCCCGCCGCCACCACCGCCGGAGGAGGGCGCTGAGCCGCCGCCTCCCGGAAGCGAGGCCGCCCCACTGCCGCTCGGCGGACACTGGGCCGAGCCGCTGCTGGCCGTCGACCGGGTCCGCTTCGTCGGCGAGCCGGTCGCCATGGTGCTGACCGACGAGACCTATCAGGGTGAGGACGCAGCCGAGCTGGTCAGCGTCGACTACGAGCCCCTGCCAGCGGTAGTGGACTTCGACAGCGGGCTGACCAGTCAGTCGCTGCTGTTCCCGCCGGCCGGCTCGAACGTCCCCCTCACGATTGGCGCAGCTGACGATGATTCGGCCTTCGACGCCTGTGACGCAGTGGTCGAGCAGATCATCGTCAACCAGCGCCTGGCGCCGGTACCCATGGAGGGCCGGGCAACGGCCGCGGTGTGGGCCGACGGCAAGCTGACCGTCTGGGTCAGCACTCAGAACGCACAGATATCGCGATTCATCCTGATGGGTGCCTTCGGGCTCGACATGTCGGCCATCCGGGTCGTGGCTCCCGACGTGGGCGGCGCGTTTGGCGCCAAGATCGGGGCCGACCGGGACGCGATACTCGTCGCCTGGGCGGCTAGGCACACCGGCCGCGCGGTGCGGTGGGCGGAAACCCGCAGCGAGAACCTCGTGGGCATGACGCACGGCCGGGCGCAGCGCCAGCACATCAAGATCGGCGGCATGCGCGACGGGCGCATTCTCGCCTACCGCAACGTGGTGGTGCAGGACACTGGCGCCTATCCGCGGATGAGCGGATTCCTGCCGTTCCTCACGGGCCTGATGGCCTCCGGCCCGTACGACATTCCGACGGTGCAGACCGCCTACCAGGTCGTGGTGACCAACACGACGCCCATCTCCGCCTACCGCGGCGCCGGGCGTCCGGAAGCAACCGCCGCCATAGAGCGCGCGGTGGACCTGTTCGCGGCCGAGATCGGTATGGATCCCGGGCAGGTCCGCCGGATCAACCTGGTGCCGCCGGACAAGTTCCCTTACAGCTCGGGCGGCGGGGCCGTCTACGACACCGGCGAGTACGTCGCGGCCCTGGACAAGGTACTCGCGGGCGCAGGCTACGACGAGCTCCGGGCCGAGCAGGCCAGGCGCCGGGAGCGTGGCGATACGGTGCAGCTGGGCATCGGCCTGGCGAGCTATGTCGAGATCACCGCAGCGGATGCAGCCGGCGGCGAGACGGCCAGGGTTGTCGTCCACGACGACGGCTCGGCCACCGTCTATACCGGCAGCTCGGCTCACGGCCAGGGGCATCACACTGCATGGGCCATGCTGCTGCAGGACGAGCTCGGCATTCCGATGGACGACATCACTGTCATTCACGGCGATACGGACCTGATCCCCTTCGGCACGGGCACCTACGCGTCGCGATCACTGCAGCTTGGCGGGACGGCTGTCCGCAACGCCGCCATCGACGTCAAGGAACAGGCCCGGGGCGTAGCCGCTGCCATGCTGGAGGCATCCGAGGCCGACCTCGAGCTCGATACGGCGCGTGGCGCCTGGCAGGTACGCGGGGACCCCGCGTCCAGCCGAACCTGGGCCGAGGTGGCCGCGCACGCTGGGCCGCAGGGCCTGGCCGCGGATGCCAACTTCACCGAGGGACAGCCGAGCTTCCCGTTCGGCACGCACCTCGCCGTCGTCGAGGTTGACACCGAGACCGGAAAGGTGCGGCTCATCCGGCACGTCACCGTCGACGACGCCGGACCGGTCGTGAGCCCGCTGCTCGCGGAGGGCCAGCGGCACGGCGGCATCGCCCAGGGTGCGGCCCAGGCGCTGCTGGAGGAGGTGGTGTACGACGCCGACGGTAACCCGGTCACCGGGACGCTGGTGGACTACGCGATCATCACCGCCGCCGAGCTGCCGAGCTTCGAGCTGCTCGCGAGCGAGACCCCGACAAAGGCCAACCCGCTCGGGGTCAAGGGCATCGGCGAGGCCGGCACGATCGGAGCGACGCCCGCCGTGCAGAACGCAGTGATCGATGCGGTCAGCCACCTCGGTGTCCGGCACATCGACATGCCGGCCACCCCGGCCAGGGTCTGGGCCGCGATCAACGAGGCAAGTGCGACTGGGGAGGGCCAGTGAGGGTCACCGTGACAGTGAACGGCAGCCAGGTCGACGCGGAGGTGCCGGATCGTACGCTGCTCGTGCACTTCCTCCGCGAGCAGGCCGGGCTCACCGCGACCAACGTTGGCTGCGACACCAGCTCGTGCGGGGCCTGCACGGTCCTGCTCGAGGGCCGGTCCGTCAAGTCCTGCACGCTGCTCGCGGCGCAGGCCGATGGCCGCGAGGTCGTGACCGTAGAAGGGCTAGGCGATGGCGAACTGCACCCGGTGCAGCGCGCGTTCCGCGCCGAGCACGGCCTTCAGTGCGGGTTCTGCACGCCGGGCATGGTCATGGCGGCGGTGTCGCTGCTCGATGAAAACCCGGCCCCGACCGAGGAAGAGGTCCGGACCGCACTCGAGGGCAACCTGTGCCGGTGCACCGGTTACCACAACATCGTCCGCGCCGTCCTGGCCGCGGCTGGCGAAAGGCAGACCCGTTGATCCCGGCACCCTTTACCTACAAGCGGGCCTGGTCGGTTGACGAGGCGGTGGACCTCGTCGCCCGCGACGGCGAGGACACCAAATTCCTGGCTGGCGGGCACTCCCTGCTCCCGCTGATGAAGCTGCGGCTAGCCGTGCCGCAGACGCTGGTGGATATCGGTCGGCTCGGCGAGCTCAGCTATATCAGGGACGAGGGTGACTACGTCGCGGTCGGTGCGGCGACGACCCACGGCGAGCTGGCTGGGTCAAGTCTGCTCGCGAGCGAAGTCCCGCTGCTCGCCCACGCTGCCGGGCAGATCGGCGATCCACAGGTCCGGCACTGCGGCACGATCGGTGGCTCGCTGGCCCACTCGGACCCGGCCGCTGACCTCCCGGCCGTCGTGCTGACGCTTGACGCGACACTCGTCGCCCGTGGACCGTCGGGCACCAGGGAGATCGCGGCAGCCGATTTCTTCCGCGGGCTGTTCGAGTCGGCCCTGGAGCCTGGCGAGCTGCTCACCGAGATTCGCGTGGGCAAGCCAGCCTCCAGTGGCTGGGCGTTCCAGAAGTTCACCAAGCGGGCCATCGACTGGGCCATCGTCGGAGTGGTCGTGCAGGGCGGCCGGGTCTCGCTGGTGAACATGGGCCAGACGCCGGTGCGTGCCGCAGCGGTCGAGGCAGCGCTCGCCGGCGGCGCATCGCCGCGGGACGCGGCGGCGCACGCCGCCGAGGGCACGAGCGCGTCGGACGACCTCAACGCCAGCCGCGCGTACCGGGAGCACCTGGCGAGGGTCCTGGTGCGGCGCGCGCTCGAGGACGCGCACGCCGCTGGTTGATCAGACAAGCGGCCGGGGCCGCGCAAGCGCGGCCCCGGCCCTGTGACGGCTGGCTTCGCAACCGTCGGAGCACTAGCGAGCTAGTGCTCGTGGATGAGCAGGCCGCGCACGTTCTTGCCGTCCAGCAGATCCTGGTAGCCCTGGTTGACCTCGTCCAGCCGGTAGGTCCTGGTCACGAGCTCATCCAGCTTGAGGTGGCCGGCCCGGTACAGGTCCATCATGCGCGGGATCTCGTCGAACGGATTGCCGCCGCCGAACAGCGCGCCCTTGATTTCCTTCTCGAAGAGCGTAAGGAAGAAGCTGGGCAGCTTGATGTTGATCTTGTCTGGCCCGGCGAGGCCGGTCACGACGACGCTGCCGTGCTTGCGGACGGCATTGAAGGCAGCCTCGATGACGTCCTCGGTGACCACGCCGACGGTGACGAGAGCGTGGTCGGCGCCCACGCCACGGGTCAATTCGGTGATGAGCTCCTGCGCCTCGGGGCCGCTGGAGGCCGTGTGAGTGGCCCCGAGGCGCTTGGCCGCCTCGCGCTTGTTCGGTAGCGGATCGACGGCGATCACGTGCTGCGCGCCCGCGAAGGATGCGCCCTGCACGGCGTTGATGCCGACCCCGCCGATCCCGTAGATCACGACGGTGTCGCCCGGCCGGACGCCACCGGAGTTGACCGCCGTGCCCCAGCCGGTCGGCACGCCGCAGCCGACGAGCGCCGCGACTTCCAGCGGAAGATCCTCATCGATCTTGATGCACGAGTGCACGGACACCGTCGCGTACTGGGAGAAGGTGCCGACCAGGCACATCTGCCCGAAGTCCTCGCCGTCGCCGTGGAATCGGAACGTGCCGTCAGGCAGGCAGTTCTCCACGAGCAGGGCGCCGAGGTCGCACAGGTTCGACTGACCGCGCGAGCAGAACCGGCAGCGGCCGCATACGGGCAGGAACGAGCAGACGACGTGGTCGCCCGGCTTCAGCCCGCTGACGCCGTCGCCGACCTGCTCGACGATTCCGGCCCCCTCGTGGCCGCCGACGATCGGATACCGGACCGGAATGTCGCCGGTCCGCACGTGATCGTCGGAGTGACATAGCCCGGAGGCGACATAGCGGATCAGAACCTCGCCTGCCCTGGGCGGGTCAAGCTCCAGCTCGACGAGTTCCCAGTCCTTGTCGACCCCTCGCAGTATCGCTGCCCTGGTTTTCACATCGGTCTCCTGCGGTCCGGATGTCATTGACGGATATCTCTGACTCGTCACTGTGGGCCCGACCGGCACCACTGTCAATGTGAACCGGACCAACAGCCTGCCGCGGCCGCTGGGATCTGCCCACCAAGGCGTGTGCGCCCTCAAGGGAGCATCGCCGCGGGTAGTGTCTGCACATCGTCGAGCATGAAAAAACGAGTCGCGCGCGCTGTGCCAGTATCGTCAGATCATCCGGCCGCACGCTGGCAGGTTCTCCGGCCCAGCGGACGCCGTAAGCTCGATCCCGAAATCGTCAGGCTCGGGCAGGTTCGCGTAGTATATCCGTGGATCGCAGCCCAGGGGGTAGAAAGACCCAGTGGACTCTGTCAAGTACTCGATCGTCATCCCGATCTACAACGAGCAGGAGTCCCTCCCGGCCCTGGTCGACCGGCTGCGCCCCGTCATGGACAAGCTGGACGGGCCGGCCGAGGTCGTGCTCGTTGATGACGGTAGCCGCGACAACAGCTACTCGATGATGATCGACGTGAACAGGCGCGATCCTCGCTTCAAGATCGTCCAGCTGTCGCGGAATTTTGGCCATCAGATCGCCATCACCGCGGGTATGGACGTGGCATCCGGCCAGGCTGTCGTCGTCATGGACGCCGACCTTCAGGATCCTCCTGAGGTCATCCTCGAGCTGGCCGAGCGCTGGCAGGAGGGCTACGACGTGGTCTACGCCGTGCGCGAGCGGCGAGACGGAGAGACGGTCTTCAAGCGCCGGACGGCGACCATGTTCTATGGAATGCAGCGGCGCCTGGCGGAGATTGAGCAGCCCGTGGAGGTCGGCGACTTCCGGCTCGTCGATCGCCGGGCACTCGACGCTTTCCTGCAGATGCGCGAGCGGAACAGATATGTCCGGGGAATGTTCTCCTGGATTGGCTTCCGGCAGACGGCGGTGCCATATTCGCGGGCGTCGCGTGAAGCGGGAAACAGCAAATACCCGCTGCGCAGGATGGTGCGCCTGGCGCTCGACGGATTTATCGGATTCTCCACCGCGCCGCTGCGGCTGGCGCTGAGCGTTGGCTTGCTGGTGGCTCTTGGTGCCGTCGTCTACGGCATTGTCCTCATAGCCTTGAAGCTAGCCGGGGTTTCCCAGGTGTCGGGCTATGCTTCGTTGCTGGTTACGATCACGTTCCTGGCCGGGGTGCAGCTAACGGTGGTGGGCATGGTGGGCCAGTACGTAGCGAGGATCTACGACGAGGCCAGGGCGCGCCCGCTTTATCTCGTGCGCGAGGCCCGCGGATTCACGACTGTCGGACATGCCGGAGACGAAGCGCTGTGGCCTGCCGGCAGCCAGGAGTCCCTGACCCGCGGACAGCGCATTCCGCCTCTGCCGCCGACGTGATGGCTCCGCTGAGCCGCCACGAGGAGGGCCAGGCCGCCGCGCATAGCGCGGCGGTCGCCGAGAACGTGCAGCCGGCGACCGTGCAGCAGGCCCCTCCGGGTCCGTGGTATCGCCGGCCGAGCATCCTGGGTCTGCTCGCGCTCGCGATCTATATTGCGGTCTGGCTAACCACCGTCGGCCGGTCCATGGTGATACACCCGCTCGGGGACGCTCATCTCGACCAGGTCAGCCAGGACCCGAACTTTTACACCTGGTGCCTTCGGTGGTGGCCGTACGCGATCGGCCACGGCCTCAACCCGTTCTTTTCCCATCTGGTGCGGGCACCGGCGGGGCACTCGCTGGCCTGGGTGACCGCAATCCCGCCGATCGCCCTCCTGGCGGCGCCGCTCACCCTCACGGCCGGGCCGATCGTCACCTTCAACCTGCTGGTGATCCTGGCGCCGCCGCTTGCGGCATGGGCGGCTTTTGTGCTCTGCCGCCGGATCACCCGGAAGTTCTGGCCATCGCTGGCCGGCGGGGCGGTTTTCGGCTTCTCGGCCTACGAGATGAACCACATCGCAGCTGGGCAGCTCAATCTCACCTATAGCCTCCTGCTGCCGATCCTTGCCTACCTGGTAGTGCTCTGGCGCGACGGAGCCATCGGCAGCCGGGCGTTCGTCATTCTCGCGGGCCTCACGATGGCCGTGCAGTTCTACCTGTTCCTGGAGACATTCGCCGACCTGACGGCGCTGCTGGCGGTGTCCCTGGTTGTCGGCGTCGCGGTGGCCGGGCGTGCCAGGCGGTCCGAGATGCTGAAGCTGGCGAGGTACCTCGGCTACGCGTACGCGGTCGCGATTCTGCTGGCGCTGCCCTATCTCGCCTACGCGCTGACCGCCAAGGCGCCAGTGCTGCGGGCCGATACCGACCTGGACCTGGCCAGTCTCGTGATCCCGCGGCCGGGCACCACCATGAGGGTCCACTGGCTCTACGACCTGGCCTTGGCGCCGATACCGGTCTCGGCCGCCGGCTATGTGGGGATCCCGCTTCTGGTTGTGGCCCTGCTACTCGCGGTAACAGGCTGGTCGAGCAGGCTCGTCCGGTTCCTGGCCGGCATGCTGGCGTTCGTGATACTGGCCTCCCTGGGGTCGGCCCTCCACGTCTCGGGTGGCCGGGTGTTTCCGTTCCCATGGGCCTGGATCTGGCAGCTGCCCATCGTGCGCAACGCCTATCCGCTGCGGCTCATGCTGTTCGCTTACCTGGCGCTGGCGGTGATGACGGCGTTGTGGCTGGCCAGGCCGGAGGCTAAGCGCTGGCTGCGAATATCGCTGGCGGTGCTGGTGGTGGCG
>Ga0066903_100002778_pt1 | contig 13902 bp, 15 predicted proteins | sample PanSoiMetaGPlot1_FD_67491 | JGI IMG/M metagenome (GOLD analysis project Ga0066903, IMG submission 67491) | Tropical forest soil microbial communities from Panama analyzed to predict greenhouse gas emissions - Panama Soil - Plot 1 (version 2) | ecosystem: Environmental > Terrestrial > Soil >...
CAGATCCAGTACGAAGACGTGACCGGCATCAAAGTGCATTCCGAAGTTCGATACGCCGGCGCGCCGGCCGGACGCGTGATTGGAGTGCGTCACCTCACGGCCACGGAGCGCGCGAAATTGCCCAATAAGAAAGACGCCGTGATCGTCACAGTCGAGCTGGATGAAGGAATCCCGCCGTTACCTGCCGACATAACAGCGACCCTGAGCTCGGACACGTTGCTCGCGCCGAAATTTGTTGCCCTCTCCGCTGGGACACCGGGGGGCAAGACTCTCGCGAACAACGCGTCAATCGAAGGGCATCCCGCTTACGGGATCGAACAAATCACCGCCGCGGCTGGGCCGCTGTTCGAAAACGCAAACAAGTTGTTGGACAATCTCAATGTCACCGTGGCCGATTTGCACGGCAATCTCGGCGACTTAATGCCCAAGCTTGGCCCGCTCGCCGATTCGTTGAAGATCGACGTCGATAATTTACAGAACGTGATTAAGAACCTGGAGAGCGTCTCGAAAGGCACCGACCAACTCTTCGGAACCGCCGACACATTCATCAGCACCACCGACAGGTCGATTCAAGAGCAAATGAAAGAGCTCCACGTGACCCTCTTGAATCTGAAGGTCATCACGACGCACGCTAAAGCGCTCGTCGAATCGCTCGCGGAAAAACCGAACCGCGTGATTTTCAGCGGCAAACCGGCGAAACTCACACCCGAAGACGAGATCATCAAAAGCACGAAACCGCTGCCGGCGAAAAAGCCGTGACGCCGGCAAGAGCAGTTAATCGCCTCTGCCTTTTTTGTAGCGCCCCATCAAGCTAAAAAACCGCATTGTGTCGCGGATCGGATGGATGCTGCTCACTTCATCGGAGTAAACAGTACTAATCGGCACTGAATGTATCCGAAACCCCTTTCGACTCGCGATGATCAGCATTTCCGTTTCGTAATCGAACCGGGCAGCCCCGCCGAGCAGCTCCGGAATCACGCTCCGATGCAACATGCGAAATCCGCATTGGGTATCGGGAATCTCCTGGCCGCAAAGCGCGCTGATGCGTCGGCTCATCCAGCGATTCACGATTCGTCGGACGAGCGGCATCGATGAAAGGTCGTTCATGCGGTTACCAAGAATCAGTTTTGGTCGGTCTGCGGCAACGGCCGCCACGAGGAACCGATCGATCTCTTCCGGTCGATGCTGACCATCGGCATCGAGAATGATTACGAAATCGACCTGTCGATCTAACCAATGCCGCAAACCGGTTTTGATCGTCTCGCCTTTGCCCCGATTTTGTGAGTGAACGATGACTTCCGCGCCAGCTTCGCGGGCCCGTTCAGCGGTCTTGTCACGCGAACCGTCATCGACAACAAGAACGTCATCCAGTTTCTGACGCATTCGGCGAACGACGCCCGCAATGTGTTTCTCTTCGTGATAAGCGGGAATGACCGCCGCGATTGAAGCCATTCTTAGCGGACGATCGGATGAAAGTCGGCCGCGTGATAGGAACTGCGCACTAGCGGACCGGATGCGACGTGCTCGAACCCTTTTTTGTGCGCGATCTCGCCATAAAGATCGAACTGCTGCGGCGTGATGAACTCAAGCACCGGCAAATGATTCGGTGTCGGCCGCAAATATTGACCCATCGTCAAAACCTGGCAGCCGACTTCGCGCAAATCGTCCATCGTTTGAAAAATTTCAGGCTCAGTTTCGCCAAGCCCGAGCATGATGCCGCTTTTCGTCACGGTTTTGGGCGACAATTCTTTCGCGCGCCGCAACACTCGCAATGAAGTCCGATATTTTGCACGCGAACGAACGAGCGGCGTAAGGCGTTCCACTGTTTCCATGTTGTGATTGTAAATATCGGGCCCGGCGTCAAGCACGGTTTGGATGCACCCGTCTTGGGCATGAAAATCGGGCACCAGCACTTCGACGATGATTGATGAATCCATTTCCCGGATTGCCGTGATCACGCGCGCGAAATGGTTCGCCCCGCCGTCATGCAAATCGTCGCGCGCGACCGCGGTGATCACGACGTGTTTCAATTTCATTCGCTGCACCGCCTGCGCAATGCGTTGTGGCTCGTCTTCTTCAAGCGCGAACGGTTTCGCCGTCGTCACCGCGCAAAATCCACACGCGCGGGTGCAACGATCGCCCGCAATCATGAACGTCGCCGTCCCCTGACTCCAGCATTCCCAGCGGTTCGGACACTGCGCGCTTTCGCAAACCGTGTGCAACCGCAAATCCGAAATAAGTGCCTTGGTGGAGAAGAAAACCGGGTTGGACGGCAAACGGACTTTGATCCACGCCGGCTTGTGCGCCTGGTGCAACGCCGGATCAATCTTTGCGCAGGACATTTCAATCAAATTAGCGATCCGCGCCTCGAAAAGCAAACTAGGTGTCTTTTCTGAATTCTACGTTGGGGTTGGATCTTCGGCGTTTTCTGATTATTTGGTTCCATGTCTCAGGCAGAACGCGCGTTGCCGATTCTTCACCAATGGGTCCAATCGGAAAGCCTGCGCAAGCATTGCTACGCCGTCGCCGATTCGATGAAACACTTTGCGCGGCTTCGTGGCGAAGATGCCGATCTTTGGGAAGCGGTCGGATTGTTGCACGACATGGATTACGAAAAACATCCAAATCTCGAACGCAGCTCGACCGAGGGTCATCCCTTCGTTGGTGTAAAATGGCTGCGTGAGAACGGTTGGAGCGAAGAAGTTTGTCACGCGATTCTTTCCCACGCTGATTACTCAGGCGTTTTTCCGGAAACACCGCTTGAGAAAACGCTGCGTGCAGTGGACGAGCTGAGCAGTTTCGTCGTCGCGGTCGCGCTCGTTCGCCCGACCAAGAGCATCAACGATGTCGATCTTGCTGCGGTGAGAAAGAAAATGAAGGACAAGGCTTTCGCCCGCGCCGTCGACCGCGAAGAGATTGTGCACGGCGCCGAACAACTCGGCATGCCGCTGGACGAAGTCATTACCAACGTCATCGCCGCCCTCAAAGCCGACGCCGGGCGATTGGGCGTGGGTGGAACCGCGAATTAGGTCCGTCCAGGGTCGTTTTCTCCAGCCTGAAAAAATACCCGCGCAGGAGCGCTGCCGCGCGAAACAGGAAGAGGCAAGGCGTTCGTTCTTTTCCGGTCCAAACGGAATTGGGTTTCACCAGGGCGAGGTGGCGAAGGCCTTGCTCAATTTTTTCAGGATTTATGAGGCCACGTACAAAGAGACGGGCGAAGCCGAAGTATTGGTCTGCAGAAGTCACTAGACATAGCGACGCGCTCGATTTGGAGCCAAAAGTTTTTAGATCGAGAAGCCCCCGGAAAATCGCGCTCTCGCTGAAGCGGTCGGCCGAGCGAAGCAAGCGGCGCAAGGCCAAGCCGTATCAGTCCGCGATGTCGATGTTGAATTTCTACATCAACCGCGCCGGCAAGAATCTTCCGAAGAGCCGGAAGCAAACCCTCGAGCGGGCAAAGAACGAACTGCGCGACGTTTTCGGGCGAGACTGATCAGTGAAACGCCAGATTAGCCGCGCAAAGCTTGGGTGAATCGAATTAATTCGTCGGCCGCTTGCTCGATGCGTGCGATGATTTTTTTGTCGGTGATCTGCCCGTTCTTGAAGGCGTCGCTCGTGGCGTAAACAAACCGCGGAATGATCACAGTCCGAAAATCGAGCATCAGACTGTTGGCATAGGCCATCACTGCCATGTAGCTGCTGTTTCCGCCGGCGGCGCAGAGAAATCCAACCACTTTCTCTTCCCAAGAGCTGCCAGTCAGCTCAATCATGTTTTTGGCTGAGGCGGCCACGTCGTAGTTGTAAACCGGCGCAGCGATGAGGATGCCGTCCGCCGATTCGATCGCTTTGTTCAACTTTTGCGCCGCAGGATCGCCGTAACATTTGTCGGCATCGCACAACGGCAAACCCATCTCGCTGATGTCGATCCAATCGCAATCGACTTTGCGTTCTTGTAAATACGCAAACGCGACCCGACCCATTCGGCGACTATTGCTGTCGGGATTTCCGCTCGTGCTGACGACAAGATATTTCGGCATGCGCAGCGATCTTACGCCGTCACGCAGAATTGCCAATATCTGTCCTCTGTCTTCTGACCTCTGTTTCTCTAATGTTACGGCGTCAAGAAAACTTTACCGCTATAGGGATCTCTAACCGGGGTTCCTGGCGCGAAGCCGCGGACATCGATGTAACCGCTGTTGGGTGAGAACGGACTGGTCACAAACCCTTGTTTACCCGGCACGGGCGTGCCGTAGCGCAAATCTTCCCCTCTCCTGGAGCTTGCCAGGGTCGCACTCCGAGTATTGCGTTCATTCGGCGCCGCATTTGGGTCAGCGGGGGTCGGCGTCGGAGATGGGAGCGGCGAGTTCTGAACCTCCGCGCCCTGTTTCTGCCTGTGTCGAGGCATGGGCTTACGCTGCGGCGGGCTGAAGACGTGCTTCAAGGTTCGGAAAAAGGGATCGAAAGGGTTGTTCGATTTCGTTCGAACGCTAGCCGGGGTCGGTTTCGCTCGCTTCCTCTCCTCGGTCGATTTCGCTCGAATGTTGCCCGCGCCGATCAGCAAGATCGACATGATCAGAGCCACACCTAGTCGCCCAAGTCCTTTACTAGTTTTCATACTTCAAACTCGCAGGCTGCCGCCCCCTCGTCGTGCCGCCCATCATGTTGCCCAGTCATCATTCAATAATTCAAACGTTTCCCGGACAGCCACGCGCCAGATTTTCATCATTTCCTCATCGCTGCGCTGATACACTCCTCCCCAGTTTCCGTCTTTTAAGTATCCGCGCAACGTCTTCGGATCGAGCTGGCGAAGATAATCCATCTTCGCCTCCGGTTTTTGCTCCGACGGCATTGTGACTTTTTCCAAGCGCGTCCACGGGAAATTTTCCATCCAGGAAGCGTGGGACGCAACCGGATCAATCTCCTGCACCTGCGCCCACGTCTTCGGCGCGTTCCACCAATTGTGAAACTTCACTTTGACGCCGGTATGGTCCGCAATCCATTCCCCGACCAAATTCTGGGCGGGCGCGTTTCCGCCGTGACCGTTCACGATCAGGATCCGTTTGAACCCCTGCTCCGCCAGCGTGTCGAGAATTTCGCCCACCACCGATAGAAAAGTTTGCACCCGCAGCGTAATCGTTCCCGGAAACGCACGGAAGTAGGGTGTGATTCCGTACGGTTGAACTGGAAAAACCGGCACTCCGGCCAACTCCGAGACTTCGGTCGCGAGTCGTTCGGCCAAAATGCTGTCCACGCTCAGACTCAAATAAGCGTGCTGTTCGGTGCTGCCGAGCGGCAAGACGCAACGGTCGTCGCGTTTCAAATACTCCTCCACCATCATCCAATTCATCTCGGAGATGCGCATAACAGACGATGATCCTACCCAGAAATTTTACCGGATCGATTTCTTAATTCTTCCCTCTTCCTTCTGATTTGGTAATCATCCGCGCCATGAAAATTTTGACTGTCATCGCCCGAATCATTCTCGGCCTCGCCTTTGTCGTTTTCGGTTTGAACTTCATTTTGAATTTCCTTCCCCAACCGCCGCCACCGGCGGGTCTGGCCGGAGACTATTCCAAAGTCTTTGTTGCCAGCCACCTCTCCTATGCCATTGGAGCAATGCAGTTCCTAAGCGGTCTGCTTCTGTTGTTAGGCCGTTTCGTGCCGCTTGCCTTAACTATCCTCGCGGGCATTCTTTTTAACATTTTGGCCTTCCACATCCTAATGGATCCTCAAGGGATTGGCCCAGGAATCATCGCCACACTCCTTTGGGCGCTCCTCTTCTGGCAATATCGCGACAGATTTGCCGGAATTTTGCGCCCTTAAGCCGAGCGATTATTTCAGCGCACTTTGCACCTGCGTTATTTCGGCAACGAGAAGCAGATCGTTTCGTTCGCGGCGCGATGGTTCGACCAGAAATTTTTTCCGTCGAACGTCAGTGACCGTGCTGCGAACGGAACCTTTGCAACGTCCACCACATCCGGCTTTTCATCTTTCGGATCGAGCCGGGCAATCCACCATTGTTCTTCGCCAGGCTTGGCACCGCTCTTGAATCGCGCCGGGGTCGGTCGACCTCCGGCGTAGGGAGGTCTCGGCACATTCTCGGTTCCGCGCAGGACGTAGAGCGCTCCGTCGGCAAACGTTTGGCCGCAGATTTCCGCGCCGATGTCGATCTTACCGATGATGTTGCCCCTCTCGTCGTATTTGAGAATCCGTTGTTCGTACCATTGGCTGAGATAAAGATTTCCGCCGTCATAGCTCAGGTACGACCCCGTGAAATCCGGACAGGCGAACAGTTTCGTGAAGCCGCTCTCTGATTCGTAGCGATAAACGTAACGATCGTCGTTCAATCCTTTGCCGATGGTGAAATGCATCGCGCCGTTTGTCGCCACCGCCGCCCAAATGACTCCAGGGGGATCCAACTCCTCGATCGTTCTCCAGTTCGCGATGTCGATTTTATGAAGTGTGCCGAGGTCGCGCGAGCTAATCCAAAGTTGTTTGCCGTCCCACGCCAGCGCCTGTGGTGTGACTGTTGGCGATTGTAATCTTTTTCTTTCCTGAACAGTTGGTAGTTTCATTTTCTGTGCACAACATCGGTCGTCTTTTCGCGGTTTTCTACTTCCTAATTCTTACTTCTTAATTTTTACTTCCCTTCTCGTGCACGATCCTGAGGACCGCAGCTTCATCGGCCACCCCCGCGGGCTCGGTTACATCGCCTTCGCTGAGGCGTGGGAACGTTTTTCTTACTACGGCATGCAGGCGCTCCTCGTCCTTTACATGGTGAATCGGCTGTTGCATCCCGGCCACGTCGAGCATATCGCCGGGTTCGGTCCGTTTCGGCATTTGCTCGAATCCGTTCGCGGCCCGCTCGATATTCAACCACTGTCCTCGACTATTTTTGGTCTTTACACCGGTCTCGTTTACCTCACGCCGATCGCCGGCGGCTTGATCGCCGACCGCTGGCTCGGGCGCACGCTTACAATCACAATCGGCGCCTCGCTCATGGCAGTGGGTCATTTTCTGATGGCGTTCAATGTCACGTTCCTGCTCGCACTCACCTGCCTGCTCACGGGCGTTGGTTGTTTCAAAGGCAACCTGGCCAGCCAGGTCGGCGCGCTTTACTCAACCGGCGACAATCGCCGCGCCGACGCGTTCCAGATTTATTACATCTTCATCAACGCCGGTGTAATCATCTCGCCGCTGATTGCCGGCACGCTGGGCGAAAAAGTCGGATGGCATTACGGCTTCGGCGCCGCTGGCGTCGGAATGTTAATAGGTCTAAGTATTTATTTGTCCGGCCGGAAATATCTGCCGACCGACTCACCCGTTGTCGTGGAAAAGGAAGCGAGCCCGAATCACGCCGCGAAAGCAAAGCTGACGCGTCGTGAATGGATGGCAATCGTGGCGTTGATTGTGCTTTTGCCGTTCCTGACCATCGCGATCATCCCAAATCAACAAATCTTCAACGCCTATCTGGTATGGGCGCAGGACCACGCCGATCTCATCTTCTTCGGACGGAAAATGCCGACGACTTGGTTGATCACCCTCGATTCGATCGTCTCGGTTAGTTTTCTTTTTATCGCCGTCGTATTCTGGCGGCTTTGGTCCAAGAAATTTCCCGAACCATCCGAGATTAGGAAGATCGCCATCGGCAGCGTGATCGCTGTCGCCGGGATGCTTTCGCTTGTCATCGGCGCCGCGATCGCCGCCAATTCCGGAGGGAAAGTGTCGATCGGTTGGCTAATCGCGTTTCATGTTTTGAACAGTGCCGGGTTCGCCAACGTCTTTCCAGTTTCGCTCGCGCTTTACGCACGCGTCGCTCCGGCGTCGCTTTCCGCCACCATCATCGGAGTTTATTATCTCGCGTTCTTTTTCGGGAACAATCTCGTTGGCTGGATCGGCGGCTTTCTCGAGAAAATGCCGGCCACACAATTCTGGCTTCTTCACGCCGCGTTCGCCGGAGTTGCTGGCGTCATCTTTCTCCTCGCCGGAAAAATGTTTGGTCATCTCCTGGCTCCAACGGATAACGCCAAAAACCTGTAGGGGACGCTGCTAGCGTCCCTTGTCTAAAGATTGTGAAGCAGACTGCTTCCCGTACAAATTTGCCGATATGCCAATTGATCATTGCTGATCGAAATCGACTCATTCAAAATCGGCCCCATGAAACGTTTCCTTCCTGATTATTTTTCCAATCTCCACTGTGAGCGAGAAACGATGAACAAATTTCTATTCACCATCGCAGTCTGCTTCATCGTCACCTCGCGAGTCAATGGCGGGAACGACGTGACCCCGGCGCAGGTCAACGGCACTTGGAGATTGAAAAGCAACGAATTCAAAATCTGGGCGCTGGGGCAGCAGCGTCTGCAAATCGAGTTCCTCGGAATCTACGAATACAAATCGCCTCAAGGTCCGACCGCGAACGAAGGTCAGGGCAACGGCATCGCGCGGATCGAAGGCGATACCGCGATTTTTAAACCGGACGGCGCCGAGGATGAGTGCAAGATCACATTGAAATTCAGCGGCGGAAAATTGATCGTCACGCAAACCGGCACCTGTGGATTTGGGAATCACGTTTACGCCGACGGCACTTACACAAAAGTTTCCTCCAAGAAACCAAAGTTCGATTCCTAATCTTTGGTGATCGCTGTCCTCTGTCTTCCGTTCTCTGATTTAGGATGACGCGCGTTTTCATTCTCACGCTGCTCGCCATGATCGCGTTCGCGAGCAATTCGCTTCTTTGTCGCGCGGCGCTGAGAGATACCACCATCGACGCGGCTACATTTACTTTGGTCAGAATTTCTTCCGGCGCGATCGGGCTCTGGCTGATCTTAACGTTGCGAAGATCGACAGCATCTGTCGCGGCGGGCTCCGACCGTCGAAATAACCCAGTCGGGGCTTCCTTCGACTCCGCTCTGGACAGGCGCCGAGCGCCACTACAGGGCGATTGGATTTCTGCGTTCGCGCTTTTCGGTTACGCGGCAGCGTTTTCGTTTGCTTATAACACGCTGTCAGCCGGGACGGGCGCGCTACTTTTATTCGGCGCGGTTCAGGCAACAATGATTTTCTGGGGACTCCAAAAAGGCGAACGACTCGATCCAATTCAAGTGATCGGTCTGGGTGTCGCGATTACTGGACTAGTCGTGCTTGTGTTCCCCGGACTGACCGCTCCGCCGTTGATCGGCTCGATTTTAATGCTGAGCGCCGGCGTCGCCTGGGGCGTTTATTCATTGCGTGGCAAAGGGCCAACTGATGCAGTCGCGGCGACGACGGGAAATTTTTTGCGCGCAGTTCCGTTCGCGGCGCTGGTTAGCGTCATCATGATTCAGCGAACGAAGCTCGATTCGCTGGGCGTTACTTACGCTGTCATTTCCGGCGCGATCACTTCCGGACTTGGTTACGTGATCTGGTACAGCGTCCTGCCGAATCTCAAAGCGAGCAGCGCCGCGGTTGTGCAATTGAGCGCGCCGGTTCTCGTCGCCACCGGCGGAATTCTCCTTCTCGGCGAACCGATTACTTTACGTTACGTGATCGCTTCCATCGCCGTTCTCGGTGGAATCTTTCTGGTTGTAATCGAAAAGCAGCGCGGCCCGAGCCGGACTGGCGGTGACCACCTTCTGAAGAAATGAAACGGCTTGTCTGGATCGATATCTCAAAAGGCCTGGCGATTCTGTTCGTGGTTTACTTCCATTTTCTGCGGACCGTTTTCGAGCATTATCAACTGCCACCGAACGAATGGAGCAACGTCCTTGCCGGCACGATGTCGATCTTGCGCGACGCGTGGTGGGAAATTTCCGGACTCGGTTTTCATGCCGTCGGCGCGTTCATCGTTCTAAGCGGATGGACGCTGATCCAATCAACCATGGGGCGAGCGGAGTCGGGCCGCGTCGCTTGGGGAAACTGGTACGCCGCGCGATTCGTTCGCCTATATCCAATGTATTGGGTTGCGCATCTGGTTTACCTGGTTTCGCCGTTCGTCGCGCGTCTCGAACCAGTCGACGAACGGATCATTCTGAGCTTGCTCGGGCTTCGCTTCATCAACATTGAGATGAACTTCATGTATCTCAACGCCGCTTGGTGGTATTTCTCGATGCTCATCCAATTTTATTCGATTTTTTCCCTGCTCTTTTGGGCGGCGCGGAAATTCGGCGCGTGGATTTTCTTCTCGATTGCGGCGGCGCTCGGATTTTTCGTGCGTTATCTCATGCTCAATGTTTATCCCCAGCATGGGTTTTGGATTCTTGGCGGATTGGCGATTTGTCGATTGCCCGAGTTCGCATTTGGCATGGCCCTCGGGATGTGGCACCTAAGATCGACATTGCGCGTAGAATCGCTTCTTCTTCGCGGGCCCGGACTCATCGCCGGCGTGATCCTTTATCCCCTCGCGCTGAAACTTTATGCTAATGGAATCGCCTATGTCTTTTGCGATTTTGGAACCGCTGCGTGCTGCTTTCTCGCAATCGTCGGCATCTCGGGATTGATCGTACGCGCCGCCAGCGCCGCGAAACTTATCTCCCTAGTTGGAATCTACTCCTACGGACTTTATCTCATTCACCAGCCCTACGTGATCTGGCTCGGACTCAAAATCCGGCCCCAGCCGATTCTGATTTTTCTCCTGATCTTTTTGGCGACGGCCGCGGTGCTGAGCGCATGGGGAATTATCTTGGAGAAAACGACGAACACAATCGTGAGCAGATGGTTTCCAGCGCGAAAGCCTCGCCCGTCCGAAATCACGGAGAGAAGATGAGCAGCAAGAAGATGGCAAACAGAAGCAAGTGAACGCAGCCTTGGAGAACGTTGGTCTTGCCGCTACTGAAGCTCACCACGCTCACACCCAGAGTAAGCAGGAGCAACGGAAGATTGCCGCCTTCGACGCCGAGCGTAACCGATCGTTTTGTGACGAGCCCGATTGTCACGACGGCGGGAATAGTTAATCCGATGGTAGCGAGCACGGAACCGAGTAAGATGTTGACTGAACGCTGGAGTTGATTGTGGATCGCGGCTCCGATTGCGCCCAATCCTTCCGGAGCGAGAACCAGTGCCGCGATGATGGCTCCGCCAAAGGCCTGCGGCATGCCCAATCGCTCAATGCTGTTGTCTAGTGGAATCGCGAACTTTTCTGCGAGCAGGACGACTCCGAGCAAATACACGGCCAGCATCACAGCGTGAAATCCAGTCGAGTGGACCTCAAGTCGACGATGCGCAGCACCAATCACGTCTCCCGATTCGACGAAATGTTGGCGGTGTCGCACTGTCTGGATGACCAGAAAAATTCCGTAAATCAGGACTGACACTATGGCGAGAAAAATTAGTTGGGACGTCGAAAAGGTCGGCCCGCGAGTGGAGGTAGTGAACGTGGGAAGCACCAGGCCGAGCACTGCCAACGACATGATTACGTTCAGATACGAGTTCACTCCCTGCAGATTGTAATGCTGCTCGCGATGACGCAGTCCTCCGACGAGCAGAGTAACACCCAACAGACCGCCGAGGGCGATCATCACGACCGCAAACATGGCGTCGCGCGCGAGGGTCGGATTGTTCGCGCCGTGTAACATCGCGGTGGAAATCATCGCCACCTCGATGGCGATCGCGGAAAGAGTCAGCACTAACGTCCCGTAAGGCTCGCCCAGTTTGACGGCCAGAGCGTCGGCATGGCGCACCACCAAAATCGCGAACCAAAGAATGACCGCAAACAACCAGACGAAAATCGCCCCCAGCAGAAAAGAGTGCCTGACATCCTCCAGGACTTCGTTTCCGAGCGCGAAAAAAAACGCAACGCTGGCAAGCCCAATAAAAACTGGGTATTCCGAGCGGACGAACGCGAGAACGACTGATAAGTGCGATGCAGCGGCGGAAGTCTTCATCTGCGCCAGCTTATACAACTTGACCTGACCCGCGCAATGTCAGGCAAAATTCGATTTGCGAAATTCAAATTGGACGTTCGGCACCGACCGTTGGACGCTTGCTTCGCATGAAAAACGATATCGAACTAAGCGCGGTCGAGGATCACGACGGAATCCTGACCATCCGCGGTGGTGGCGCGCGCCGGGATTGGAACGGGATTCATTATAAACAAGGCATGTCACGCAAAAACGTCGACACGACGCAACTCTCGGCCAACATCGCGACCATTCCGCCGGGCGGCGTGGCTTACGCACACATCCACGTCGACTTCGAAGTGATCCTCTACATCATCGAAGGAAAAGTGCGCCACGAATTCGGCCCCGGCTGCAAAAAATCGATCGAAAACGAAGCCGGCGATTTCATTTATATTAAACCAGGCGTGCCCCATGAAGTCTTCAATCTGAGTGACACGGAGCCGGTCGTCGCCTTTGTCGCGCGCTCCTCCGCCGACGAGTGGGACAACATTATCCCCTACGAGCGCAGCCGGGCCGACTGAGCGCGTCGTTCCATGAAACATTTTTGTCTCGCTTGTTTCTTTCCTGCGCTGTTAACAGCTCAAACAGTGCAGCTCACCGAGCAATTAGGTAAGACGGTCCTCTACGGCGACATCGCTCTCTCACCCAACGGGAAAGATGTCGCCTGGGTGCAATCGACTGCGGCAACAACTGCTAAACAAACTTACATTGGACCGGCGTCCGGTGATGCGACCGCGACGTTGGTTAATGTCGGATCCGCGGGCGAAAGAAAAGATGCCGATCCGACGTGGTCGCCCGATTCCCAAACGCTCTGCTTCTTCTCGACCGCCGCGGAAAAAAATGACCAGAGACAACTTTGGATCGTTAGGGCTAACGGGGCCGGCGTGAAAAAACTCACGCAACTCCGCGGCTACGCCGCCCGGCCGCGTTGGTCTCGCGATGGCAAACAGATTGCCTTTCTGTATATAGAAGGCGCCGGCGGCGGCGGGCCGCTCTTCGCCCACGCGCCGACCACCGGCATCATCGATAAAGCGATTCATAATCAGCGAATCGCGATCCTTGATGTGGCTACCGGTCAGCTTCGGCAGGTTTCATCCCCGGACCTGCACGTTTACGATTTCGATTGGTCGCCGGACGATAAAATGTTTGTCGCGGCAGCCGCACCGGGACCGGGCGACAACAATTGGTGGATCGCGCAGGTCTACAAGATCGACATCGACGGCGGCAAAGTGACTTCCATCTATAAACCATCGCTCCAGGTCGCCGTGCCGCGCTGGTCGCCCGACGGAAAATCGATTGCCTTCATCGAAGGCCTGATGAGCGATGAAGGATTTCACGGTGGCGATTTGTTTACGATCCTGGCCAGCGGCGGCAAGGCGCTGAATCGGACGCCCGGACGCAAATCGTCGGTCAGTTCGATCTTCTGGGTCGCGCCCGATCGCATTCTTCTCACCGAATACGTTGGCGGCGGCGGCGCGATCTCGGAGTTGAGCGTTACAGACAACTCTGTGCGGACCATCTGGAAGGGTCCGGAAAGCTTTCATGCTTTCGGCAATTTCCCCGATCTCGCACTCGCAAAGGACGGAAAGGTCGCGGCCGTGGTTCGCGGTGGTTTTAATACGCCGCCGGAAGTTTGGACTGGCCCGATTGATGAATGGCGACAACTCACGAGCAACAACGCTGCGCTGCCCATGAATTGGGGCAGACCCGAAAGCATTGAGTGGGCGAATGAAGGATTTGGGATCCAGGGATGGTTGCTGGCGCCGGCCAAAACAGAGCCGAACAAAAAATATCCGATGGTCGTTCTGATTCATGGTGGACCATCGAGTGCCACCACGCCGCAATGGCCCTCCTCATTCGGAATGGCGCGGGCGATCATCGCCGCGCTTTCAGCGAACGGATACTACGTTTTGCTGCCGAATCCGCGCGGCAGTTACGGGCAAGGCGAGGAGTTCACCCGCGCAAACGTGAAAGATTTCGGTCACGGCGATCTCCGTGACACCATGGTCGGGATCGACACCGTTCTAAAAAA
>Ga0066903_100002780_pt1 | contig 13899 bp, 14 predicted proteins | sample PanSoiMetaGPlot1_FD_67491 | JGI IMG/M metagenome (GOLD analysis project Ga0066903, IMG submission 67491) | Tropical forest soil microbial communities from Panama analyzed to predict greenhouse gas emissions - Panama Soil - Plot 1 (version 2) | ecosystem: Environmental > Terrestrial > Soil >...
CACCTCCGGCTCGACGTCGCCCGCGTCGTCGCCCGCCTCGTCGTCGGCAGCCAGCGCCGAGGACAGGCAGTGGACGATGCCGAACAAGAATTACGCGTCCACCCGCTACAGCTCGCTGGACGCGATCAACGCCACCAACGTCAAGGATCTGAAGGTCGCCTGGACGTTCTCGACCGGCGTGCTGCGCGGCCACGAAGGCGGGCCGCTCGTGGTCGGCAGCACGATGTACGTGCACACGCCGTTTCCCGACATCGTCTACGCGCTGGATTTGACCAAGGAAGGCGCACCGGTCAAATGGAAGTACGTGCCGAAGCAGGACCCGCAGGTCATCCCTATCGCCTGCTGCGACACGGTGAATCGCGGTCTCACCTTCGCTGACGGCCGGATCTTCATGAATCAGCTCGACACCACCACCGTCGCGCTCGACGCCGACACCGGCAAAGAGCTGTGGAAGGTGAAGCAGAGCGACTACAAGCAGGGTGCGACCATCACAGCAGCGCCGATGGTCGTCAAGGACAAGGTGATTTCGGGCATCAGCGGCGGTGAATTCGGCGTGCGCGGGTTCGTGACCGCGAACGACGTCAAGACGGGTAAGCAGGTCTGGCGGATGTACAGCACGGGCCCCGAAGCTGAAGTCGGATTCCCGGGATCGGAAGAAACCTGGAAGGGCGACGAGTGGAAGCGCGGCGGCGGGACGACGTGGGGTTGGTACAGCTACGACCCCGATCTGAATTTGTTCTACTACGGCACCGGCAATCCGGGATCGTGGAACCCCGATCAGCGGCCGGGCGACAACAAGTGGTCGATGACGATCTTCGCGAGGGATCCTGACACCGGCAAGGCGAAGTGGGCGTATCAGAAGACGCCGCATGACGCGTGGGACTATGACGGCATCAACGAGAACGTGCTGACAGACGTCACCATCGGCGGGCAGACGCGGAAAGCCCTCGTCAACTTCGATCGCAACGGCTTTGCCTACGTGCTCGATCGCACCAACGGCGAGCTCCTCAGCGCTGAACCGTTCGTCACGGTGAACTGGGCGAAGAGCATCGATCTCAAGACCGGCAAACCCGTGGAGAATCCCGAGAAGCGGACGTCCGCATCGAAGAACACGAAGGACATCTGCCCCTCGGCGATGGGCGGCAAGAATCAGCAGCCGGTCGCGTTCTCGCCGAAGACGAAGTACTTCTACGTGCCCGCGAACAACCTCTGCATGGACTATGAAGGCGTGCAGGTGAAGTATCAGGCCGGCCAGCCGTACGTCGGCGCCATCGTCGTGAGCCATCCGGGACCGGGCGGCAACCGCGGCGAGTTCATGGCGTGGGATCCGGCGACGGGCAAAAAGGTCTGGGGCATCAAGGAAGGTCTGGCGGCCTGGGGCGGCGCGCTCGCGACGGGCGGCGACGTTGTGTTCTACGGCACGATGGAAGGCTGGCTGAAGGCGGTGAACGCCAAGACCGGCGAGGTGCTGTGGAAGTTCAAGACGCCCTCCGGCATCATCGGCAACCCGATGACCTATCAGGGGCCTGACGGCAAGCAGTACGTCGCGGTGCTCTCGGGCATCGGCGGATGGTCGGGCATCGGCGTGGCCGGGGACATCGGTGCTGAGGATCCGACGGCAGGCCTGGGCGCGCTCGGCGCGTTTGGTGACGTCGCCAACTTCAGCAATCAGGGCGGTGTCCTGACAGTGTTCTCGCTATAGAACCTGGCAGGACACAGGGAAACGGGAGGACACGGAGGGCAAGCTATGAGGTGGCGCATTTTTCTGTGTCCTCTCGCTATCCTCTGTGTCCTCGCTGCGTTTCCCATCGCGGCGCAGAAGGAGTTCCGCGTCTGCGCTGACCCGGAGAATTTTCCCGCTTCGGATCGGAAGCAGGAAGGCTTCGAGAACAAGATTGCCAACATCATGGCGCACGCTCTCGGCGCGCCTGCACCGACCTACATCTGGTGGGGGCAGCGTCGAGGGTTCGTCCGCAACACGATGAACGCCACGCTCAAGGAAGGGCGCTGCGATGTGATGATCGGGGTGCCCGCCGGGTACGATCTGGTGGTCACCACAAAACCGTACTTCCGCTCGACGTACGTGGCGGTCTCGCGCAAGGGTGAGGGGGCCCCGGTCGCGTCGATGGACGATCCGCGGCTGAAGAAGTTCAAGATCGGCGTCCATCTGCTGGGCGACGACTACGCGAACCCGCCGCCGGCTCACGCGCTCGCTCAGCGCGGCATCGTCGAGAACGTCGTCGGCTTCGACACGTTCTACTCGGAGAGGAATCCGCCCAGTGCGATCGTCGACGCCGTCGCCACGCGGAAGATCGACGTCGCGCTCGTGTGGGGGCCAGCCGCCGGCTACTTCGTGAAGCACCAGCGCACGCCGCTCGAGATGGTTCCCGTTCAGGCGGGTCCAGGAGATCCGCCTTTTGCATACGACATGTCCATGGGTGTGAAGAAGGGGAACGATGCGCTGTTGATGGACGTGCAGCGCGCCCTCGACGAGAACGCGGCGGCGATCAGAAAAGTGCTGACCGATTACGGTGTGCCTCTCGTGCCCCGAAGGGCTGGTGAACGGTGAATCTACGGCGTTCGAGTGTGGTTCTCTTGGCGGCCGGCGCGGTGCTCGGCCTGTTGTACGGGACGGCGACGGCCCAGGACACATCGGAGGTCTACCAGAACGTGTACGCCGGCTGGAAGTGGTGGCACGTCTACTGTTATCGCTGCCACGGTCAGAACGCGGTCGGATCGACGCTGGGGCCGAGCCTGATCGATCCCAACAACAAGCTGGCGCTTCCCGAATTCCTCAAGAAGGTCCGCGAGGGGAATCCGGAGAAGGGGATGCAGGCCTGGAGCAAGCTGCTCGACGACAAGCAGATCACCGAGCTCTATCACTACGTTCGCGCGCGCGCGGACAACGTGCTTCCACCAGGGCGGCCGGACGAGATCGGGCCGAATGGGGGACCCTGGGTCCCGCCTGCTGACTGGCCAAAAAAGCGATAATCCGCCTGGTCGTGTCCATAGCCGCGGGCACTCGCCTTGGCTCGTACGAAATCAGCGCACAGATCGGCGTCGGCGGCATGGGGAGGTGTATCGCGCGGTCGGCACGCGGCTGAAGCGTGAGGTGGCGCTCAAGCTCCGGCGCAAGACGGCCTGCCGATCTGGTCGCCAGACTCCAGGCAGATCGCGTACGAACGAGACGATTGCCGTCGCTACGACGCCGTTCGACGAAATCATGGGTCAGTTCTCGCCCGACGGGCGGTGGGTCGCGTTTCAGACCAATGAGTCGGGCGCTACGAGATCGTCGTGCAGAGCTTCCCCGAATTGGCGACCGAAATAGCCTTGAGGCCCGGCCTCCAGTTGACACTCTGCCCGGAGTTCCCTAACGTGTCCGCGGAGGCCACGTGAAGGATCCCTTTTTCCGCCTGTTCCTCGGAACCGTGAGCGTACTGGCGCTGGCGCTTCCGCTCTCGGCCCATCACGGCAACGCCAGCTTCGACACGACCAGAGAGCTCACGCTCAAGGGAACGGTGACGGAGTGGATTTGGGCGAATCCGCACTGCTTCCTGAAATTCGACGCGAAGGACGACACGGGCATGGTTCGGAACTGGGCTGTTGAAACGCAGAACCCGACCGACATGACCCGTAGCGGTTGGTCGCGCACCATGTTCAAGGCGGGCGACGAAGTGACGGTGGCGCTGCAGCCGGTGAAAGGTGGCGAGCCGGTCGGCCGCATTCGGAGCGTTGTGCTGCCGAGCGGGCAGACGTTTTACGCTGGCCCGCGACCGCCGGCAGGTGCGGGCGGCGGTCCTCCGCAGGGTGCTCCGCCGCCGCCGGGCCGTCAGTAGGAGTACGTGGGCCGGACCTCGATGTCCGCCCTACGTGCAGTCTTCGGAGATCTCGTCATGTCGAAGCGTCTGATCGTTCCAATCGTGGGAGTGGCGGTCTCAATCCTCGCGGCCTCCCCGCGCGCGCAGGTGTGGAACAGCCACGGCATGATTTCCGGCGACCGTCCGCCGGACACCAGCCCGGCCCCGCCGCGCGACCTGACCGGCACGTGGGACCCGGGCGGCGCCGGCATCGGCGCGCGCGGCAGCCAGACGTCGCCGTTCACACCGTGGGCCGAACAGAAGATCAAGTCCTACAAGCCTGGGGACGGCCCCCGCGCCGCGCCCATCAAAGAGATCAACGATCCGTTGTCGAGCATGTGCGATCCGGCCGGGTTCCCGCGCATTCTGCTGTTCGAGCTGCGTCCGTTTCAGGTGGTCCAGACGCCGAACCAGGTGCTGATGCTCTACATGTTCGAGAAGCGCTACAGGGTCATCTGGACCGACGGCCGGGCGCTGCCGAAGGATCCGGATCCGCGCTGGTATGGCTACTCGGTTGGCAAGTGGGAGGACGACAGCACCTTTGTCGTCCAGACGATCGGCATGGACGAGAAGACGTGGCTCGACAACGCCGGCAATCCGCACAGCAACGACATGAAGGTGGAAGAGCGGTACCATCGCGTCAACCGCGGGCTGATGGAGTTGACCGTCACCATCGACGATCCCACGGCGTACACGAAGGCGTGGGTCGCGCGCAACAAGCTGGCGATCCGGCAGATTCCTGGCAACACGGATCTCATGGAAATGATTTGCTCGGCGACCGAGGCGCAGGAATACAAGAAGATTATGGGAAAGTAGATCAAGGATCAGGGAATAGGAAACCGGGACGGTGAGTGCCCAGCTGCTCAGCGTGGCTCGTGTGGTGTTCGGCTTCCTCGTGCTGCGGCACGGGATGGAGCAGCTGTTCGGCTACCCGGAAGCCAGCGGCGCGGCGCGCCTGTCGTACGAGGGCATGCTGGAGCTGATCGCGTTTCCAGCCGGGATCCTGATCATGATCGGGCTGTTCACGCGGTCGGTGTCGGCGGCGCTGTCGGCGATGTGTTTCGTGCTGTTCTTCGTCGGCCCGCTGCAGCGCGGGCCGTTCACGCACCGCAACGGCGGCGATCCCGTGCTGCTGAACGCCTTCTTCTTTCTCTATCTGACGGCGGCCGGCGCCGGTGCCTGGAGCCTGGATCGCCTGCGCAATCCGGCGGAAGCCGCCGAGGCCGACCGACAGTGGGCGCCGCACGCGCTCGGCATCCTGCGCATCGCGGCGGGCTGTCTCTTCTGGATGCACGGGCTCGAGAAGTACTTCGGCGTGGGCGGCGGCCGCATCGATCGCGATCCGATGACGATGCGCGGCCTGGCCGGGCTGCTCGAGTTCGTGGGAGGGCCGCTGATCGCGCTGGGACTCTTCACGCGCGCGACGGCGTTCATCCTCTCGGGCGAGATGGCAGTCGCCTACTTCCGGACGTGGGCGCCGCGGGGGTTCTGGCAAAGTTTCAGTCAGCCCGGCATGGAAGCCTCGATCCTGTTCTGCTTCCTCTTTCTGTTCATCTGGGCGGCCGGCCCGGGCGCGTGGAGCCTCGACCAGGTCGTGAGGCGCGCGAGCGCGCCTGACGCGCGATTTTCAATGCGGGGAGGACCGAGATGGCGGCACATCGGCTCGTAGTCGGCGCGATGGCGGCGCTCGTTCTGGCGACGGCCGCGGCCGACGCGCAATGGGTGAACCGCAAGACGCCGGGCATTCCGCGCACCCCCGACGGCAAGCCGGATCTGTCCGCTCCGGCTCCGCCGCGGCTTCCCGACGGCCATCCGGATCTCTCCGGCATCTGGGACGTCGGCGCGATGACCTATTTCCACGATCTCGCCGCCGGCCTGAAGGGCGACGATGCGCCGAAACTGACGCCGTGGGCCGCGGCTCTCCAAAAGGGGCGGCGCGACCGCAATCACGTCGACGATCCGTACACCTACTGCATGCCCCTCGGCGTGCCGCGCGAGAACCACCGCAGCCCGTTCAAGATCGTGCAGACGCCGTCGATGACGATCTTTCTGCATGAGTCGTTCGTCGGGAATACGTTCCGGCAGATCTTCACCGACGGCCGGCCGCTGCCAAAGCTGAGTGAGACCGAACCGGCGTGGCTGGGCTACTCCGTCGGGCGCTGGGAGGGCGACGAGTTCGTGGTCGAGAGCATCGGGTTCCGCGATCACGGCTGGCTGAGCGCGAACATGGCGTGGCCGAACAGCGACGCGCTGCACGTGACCGAGCGATGGCGTCGTGTCGACTTCGGCCATCTCGAGGAAACCGTGACGATCGACGATCCGAAGGCGTACCTGAAACCGTGGACCAACAAGATCAGGCTGACGCTCCAGGCCGACACCGAGCTGCTCGACTCGTACTGCGACAACCAGATGATCATGCAGTCGCACTACAGCATGGGGCCGCCGCCGGCGGAGCCCGCGAGTCCGCCATTAGAAAAGAAGTAGAGGACGGCCTCACCGGAAACGTAGGGGACGGCCCTTCAGGCCGTCCCGGAGAGGTGATCATGCGCGGTCTTTTTCTCTTCGTCACCGGAGTACTTGTCGGTCTCGGGATGCAAGCCGTGCTGGCGCAGAACGAGACCAGCGGCGTCATTCTCAACCACGTCGGTCTTGCTGTACCGAGCGTGTCGGACGCGGCGGCGTTCTACACGCAGAAGATGGGATTCAAGGAAGCCTTCCGCCAGAGCGATCCGCAGGGCAACCCGACGTCGATGTACCTGCAGATCAGCAAGAACACGTTCCTCGAGCTGCAGCAGGCGAACGCGCAGCGCCCCGCGGGCGTGACGCACTTCGGCCTGGAGGCGCCGAACATCAAGAACGCGGTGGCGTTCTTCAAGCAGCACGGCGCGATGGCGACCGACCCCGGTGCGCCGAGTGGTTTCTCGCACGCCATCCTGGCCAGCGTCACGGACCTCAACGGCCTGCGCATCGAGCTCGCCGAGCTCGGGCCCGAGTCGCTGCAGCGCAAAGCGATCGACGCATGGAAGTAGGGGCGGCGGACGCGCCGCTCCAATCCGCCCGCATGCGTCGTCTCGTCTTCAACGGCGCCCTCGTCGTCTTCGGAGGCGCGATCGTCCTCGCGGCTCAGGGTACGCCGGAGCGACCTCCCATGGCTGAGGAGGTCTTCAAGAACGTACAGGTCCTGAAGGGGATGCCCGTCGACCAGTTCATGGGGACGATGGGGTTCTTTTCCGCGTCGCTCGGGATGAACTGCACCGATTGCCACGTCGACGAAAGCGGCGGGAACTGGGCGAAGTACGCCGACGACAACGATCGCAAGCGCACGTCGCGTCGGATGATTCAGATGGTGACGGCGATCAACCGTACGAGTTTCGGCGGCCGCCAGCTCGTGACGTGCAACACCTGCCATCGCGGCAACAGCCGCCCGAACGTGATGCCGAGCCTCGCGCAGCTGTACGGCGCCCCGCCGCCCGAAGAGCCAGGCGATCCGTTCGAGCAAGCCGTGGGGCAGCCCGATGCCGACGGGATTCTGGACAAGTACATCGCCGCGGTCGGCGGCGCACAGAACCTGGCGCGCCTCACGAGCCTGTCGGCCAAGGGCACGTATCAGGGCTTCGACGATCAGGAAAAGCGTGCGCTCGAGATCGTCGCGAAGGCACCCGATCAGCGCGCGATTCAGACGCGCTCCAAGAGCGCCACGACCGTCACGACGTTCGACGGCCGTTCGGGGTGGATTGCCGCTCCCGAAACGGAGCGGCCGGTGCCCCTGCTGGCGATGACTGGTCAGGAACTGGAAGGCGTGAGGCTCGAGGTGGCGCTGATGTTTCCGGCGCGCATCAAGCAATCGCTCACGCGCTGGCGCGTCGGCGTGCCGACGACGATCGACGACAAGGAAGTGAAGCTCGTGCAGGGCACGACGTCCGGGGGCGCGACGGCAACGCTGTGCTTCGATTCGACAACCGGGCTGCTCGTGCGGATGGTGCGCTTCGTCGAGTCGCCGGTGGGGCGCCTCGTCACGCAGATTGACTACGCCGACTATCGCGACGTCGCCGGCGTCAGGATGCCGTTCAAGTGGACCGTGTCGTGGCTGAACGGTCGATCGGTGTACGAACTGAATGAAGTCCAGGCGAACATCGCCGTCGATGCGGCGCGATTCGCGAAGCCCGCGCCGGCCCGTTAACGCCCGACCGGCCGTCAGGCCGTCTCGCCATCAAATGGCCACCACCGATTTCAAATCCGTCAACGAATACATCGCGGCGCAGCCGAAGGCTGCACAGGTCGTCCTGCGCCGGGTGCGCACCGTCATTCGCCAAGCCATTCCAGGGGCTGAAGAGGTCATCAGCTATCAGATCCCCGCCTTCAGGGTCACCGGGCGCATCGTCTTATTCCTCGCCGCGTGGACGCACCACTACTCGCTCTATCCTGCAGACGATGAGCTCATCGCGGCATTCAAGGGTGCGCTCGCACCGTACCGGGCCAGCAAGGGCACGCTGCGGTTTCCGTTGTCGGACCCCGTGCCAGCCGCATTGATCGCGCGTGTCGCGAAGTTCAGGGCCAGGGCCGTTGCGCGTCGCGCGAAAGAGCAGCAGGCGCGACGGCAGAAAGGCAGATGACCGCGGTGGATTCATACGATCCGGACAGCGCCCCGGCGCCCACGGCGTGGCTCGAGACGGACGACGGTGAGCGAATCGAACTGGTGTCTTCGTATCACCGGCTCAAGCAGATCAACCTGCCGAACCTGCAGCTTCACGCAGTGGTTCACGTCGTGGTCGAGAATCAGATCGCCCTTGGCGAAGCAGTGGTGGTCGAAACCCTGGCTCGTCTCCGGTCGGAGGGACTGAGCCGCCACGATGCCGTTCACGCGATCGGATCGGTCCTCGCGGACAACCTGTACGAGCTGATGCAGGAAGACGCCGGGCCCGAGGGCGACCTGTATCGGCAGTACCTCGAACGCCTTCGACGACTCACCGCCGAAAGCTGGCGGATCGGCTGATGGGATGCGTGTTGCGCGTCAGCGGGACGAAGTTCGATCCCGCGAAGTTCCTCGCCTCGTCAACGCTCCGGCCCTACGCGGTGTTCAGAGCGGGCGATGTGAAGGTCGCATCCAGCGCCCGGAAGCACGAGACGTCAGGCTTCAAGGTCGACGTGAGCCGCGGCTCGTGGAGCGATCTGTCCGAGCAGGTCACCGATGCGGTGGCGTTCCTCCGGAAGCATCGCAAGACGCTTGCGAAGCTGCGACGCGTACGGGAAGTCGAAGACGTCAGGCTGGACTTCGGTCTGGACCTCCGCATCGACCGGAAGACGACCTTCATGCAGTTCGAGTATTTTCCGCTGAAGCTGGTTTCTCTCGCAGGGGAGCTGGGTTGTGGGCTCGAGCTCTCGATCTATCCCACGGATCTCGAACAACTGGCGCGAAAGCGGGCGCGACGGAGGAAAAAGAGCACATCACGAGGAACGGGCTGAAGCCCGTTCCCTACCGATGGGGCTGCTGAAAACGTCGGGCTACCGATGGGGCTGCTGAACGTCGGGCAGCGTTTCGGCGATCGCCAGTGTCGCCCAGCTCGTGCCCGCCGCCGAAATCCACTGATGCCGGCCGAACGGGAATCCGCTCTCGAAGTAGCGCTGCACTGGGAACGAATGGGTTTTCACCAGCCACGCGCCGTCCTGATATTGCGTCCCGAGCAGGAACGCGACGCCATTGCGATATCCCTTGTCGCTCGCAGGCACGCCGGCGACATGCAACGCGTACAGCGAGAGACCGGTCGCGTACGCGTCGGGAGCGGTGCGCGAGAACTGCGACCAGCCGCCGCCCGCCTCCTGGCGATCGCGGACGGCGCGCACGGCCTCGGCGACGCGCGCCTGCGGCGCGTCGGTCCACACCAGCCCCATCAGCCGCATCGCGCGTTCTTCGGCTGACTTCGCGTCGGCGTCGAGCAGCCACTGGCGCGCCTTGCCGAGCGCGCGTGCGATTTCGTCGCGCCTGCCAGGCAGCGGATAACTTTTCAGGCCGCCGGCCGCGATGGCGGTGTGGCTGATCGTGCTGTATTCCGATGGCGGACGATTGAGGCCGTTCCCCAGCCAGCGGCCGTCCGGCATCTGCCGCGCCAGCATCCAGTGCGTCATCGCCGCGGTCACCGTGTCGAGCGGACGACCGCGAGCCGCCAGCGCCAGCGCCACGTAGCCTGACGTCAGCGCTTCGCCGCCCACGGCCGGATCGCCGAGCATCATCCGTGGCACGTTGTTCCGGAAGAAGCCGATCATGTCGTCGACGTTCTTGCTGTCGCGCATGTCGTCGACGGCGATCCCCTTGCGCCGCGCGGCCGACGCGGCGAGCGACGGCATCGCGTTGTGATGACACGAAATGCACTGCGTCTTGTCGCGGAATCCGGGTGCGGCGTCGAGGAGCCGCGACACGCCGCGCGCGAGCGAGACGCGGGCGTCAGCGATGCCGCCGCGAGCCGGCGACGGAATTTCTTCACGGCGCGGGCCGTCGCCTGTCGTCGCGCCATGCTGCTTGAGCAGCTCGATCTTGGCGCGGTCGCCTGAGTACGTCGCGTAGTCGAGCGCCGACTCGCCCTCGGTCATGTGGGCGTTGGGATCCGCCCCGTGGTCGAGCAGCACCTTCAGCGTCTCGATGCCGGCGCCTTCCGACGCGGCGGCCGTCAGCAGCGCCGTGCGGTTGTACTGCCCTGCAAGGGCGGCATTGACGTTCGCGCCCGACTCGTCGATGAATCGGGCGACGATGGCCGGCGAGTGCCAGGCGGCGGTCGATGCGAGGACATCGGGCAGGTTGTTCGGCCCATTCGCCAGCAGGAAATCGGTGGTCGGCTTGTCGTACCGCCCGAAGGCGGCGCGCCGGGCGTTGCCTGTCAGGGATGCGGGATCGAGCCCGGCGTCGACGAGGAACCGCACGACATCGATATCCGACGATCGAATGGCCAGGGAAAGCGCCGTCGCGCCGGCGCGATCCTGCGCGCGCAGGTCCGCGTCCTTCGTCAACAGAAAGCGGACGACGCCGACCGTTCCAGGGTAGGAGGCGGCGACGAGGAGCGGCGTACGCCCGATGTCCGAGCTCACATTGACGTCTGCGCCGCGCTCGACGAGCCGCTGAACCTTCTGGAGGTTGGGAACCGCCCACAGCAGCGCGGTCGTGCCGGCCGGCCCCTTGCGGTTCGGATCGGCGCCGTGGGCGAGCAGCGCGTCGACGATGTCGGTGCCCCCAAACAGCACGGCCGCCATGATGGCGGGCGTGCCGTCTGCTCCCGTGGCGTTCGCGTCGGCGCCGGCGTCGAGAGCGCGAGCCACATCAGCCGCGCTTGCGCGCGCGATCGCGGCAAAAAGCGCATCGCGTCGGCTGTCGGGGCCGGTCTGCGCCGACACTGCCGCAACGAGCAATGCGATGACCCCTGCGCGCACGCACATCATCTCGCCCTACTTTCCGATCATGTGCTCCGGATCCCTGTTGTTCTCGTTGCAGATGAACTCGATCATCTCGGTGTCGACGATGATCCGGTGATCCACTCGGACGGTGAACGGCTTTGTGTACGCCTTCGGGTCGTCGATGGTCACGTCGATTTCCATCACGCCGAAGTTGAGGCGCCGGTAGCGCTCGATCATCTTGCCGGCGTCGGTCAGCGGGCTGCCGTTGATGTCGAGCCAGCCGCCGTCCCGAAAGCCGCTCGTCTCCACGACGAAGGTGTCGCCGTCCCACCGGCCCACCGAGTAGCCGTACCACCACGGCTGCGGATCGTTGGTCGGGAGTGAACGCCCGTCCGTGTAGATCTGGCGGATGCCGGCGTTCCCTTCATAGAGCATGACCATCAGGTCGGGCGTCTGAATGATCTTGCGGGGCTGCGGATGCAGGTGAAACTGCATCAGCCCCATCGGCAGGCAGTGCGCGTCGGGGTTGTCCTTGCTGTGCTGTTCCTTGCGCGTCTTCAGCAGCTCCGCGGCCCACGGCTGCAGCGGCAGCCCCTCCTTGAAGCCAGCGCCCACGTCGGCGAACGTCGCGACCGGGGGGCCGCCCGGCGTTGGCGAAGACTGAGGCGTTTGGCGCCGGAACTGAATCATCCACGTCGGTTCCCAGATGCCGGAAAGATCCGGCTTGCCGTCGGCGGTTCGCGGGGTGGGCGCGGTCAGGTCCGGCTTGCCGTCGGCGGTCCTCGGCACGCGCCGCGTCGGATAGCCGGGCCACTGGGCCGCGAGCGGCGGCGACAAGGCGGCGAGAAGCGTCAGCAGGCCAGCAGTGGCGACGAGTCGTTTCAAACGGATGCCCTCCGGTGGGCGCATTGTAACCAGACTCCGGGCGCCTTTTATAATCCGGCTCGCTCCTATGCGACGGCTGGCACTTTCGACGACGTGGCTGCTTCTGGCTGCGGGCGCGCTCCTCAGCGGCCAGCGCGCGACGAATCAGCCTTCTCGCGGCCCGATCAAGGTCGGGTTCCTGGTGCCCCTTTCGGGGCCGTACGTCCAGAACGGTCGAGACATCCTGAACGGCTTCCTCCTCGCGCTCGACGAAATGGGCTACACGGCGGCGGGGCGCCGGATCGAGCTGATCGTCGAAGACGACGAGGCCATTCCGGCAGTGGGACTCACGAAGGCGCGAAAGCTCGTCGAGCGCGACGGCGTGCACTTCATGGCCGGGGCGCTGCTGTCGTCGACCGGCTACGCGCTGGCGCCCTACATCGACGCCATCGGCGTGCCGATGGTGTATCCGGTTGTCTCGGCCGACGATCTCACGCAGCGCAAGCGCAGCACCTGGATCGTGCGGACCGGGTGGACGGCGAGCCAGCCGAACCATCTCTTCGGCGAGTACGCGTACCGCGTGCTGAAGCGACGCAAGGTGGCCACCGTCGCGCTCGACTACGCGTTCGGCTGGGAATCGGTGGGCGGATTCCAGCGCACCTTCGAAGCGGCAGGCGGTACCGTCGTGCAGCGGATCTGGACGCCGGTGTCGGTCCACGACTTCGCGCCGTACCTGGCCCAGGTGTCGCGCGACGTCGACGCCGTCTACGCGCTGGTCCTCGGCCGCGCCGCGTTGCAGTTCATGCGCCAGTATCAGGAGTTCGGTCTCAAGCAGCGCACGATGCTGATTGGCGGCGGCACGACGACCGACGAGCACGTGCTGCCGTTCATGGGAGACGAGGCGCTTGGCGTGATCACGGCTCTCCACTACAGCGCGGCCCTCGACACGCCGGCCAATCGAAAATTTGCCGCGGCCTATCGGGCGCGGTTCAAGAAGATCCCGAGCTACTACTCCGAGAGCATGTACACGGGTGGGCGATGGTTCGCTGCGGCGGTCGAGGCGGTTGGCGGCGACGTGGAAGATCGCGCGGCGTTTCTTCAGGCGCTGCGTCGTGCGCAGGTTTCCGATCTGCCGCGCGGCCCGATGCGGCTGGACGACTACGGCAGCCCTATCGAGAACGTCTATGTGCGCAAGGTCGAGCGCGTCAACGGCGAGCTGCAGAACACCGTCATCGACACGTTTCCGAACATCTCGCAGTTCTGGACCTACGCGCCGGCCGACTACCTGAAACAGCCGCTCTATTCGCGGAGCTATCGCTAACCATTGTCTGCCAATCCCTGCCTCCGCCTCGATCGGGTGTCACGCGTGTTCGGCGGGCTGATCGCCGTCGACGGCGTCAGCCTCGCGGTTCGTGCCGGCGAGCGTCGCGCGATCATCGGCCCCAACGGCGCCGGCAAGACAACCCTCTTCAACGTGATCAGCGGAGAGGTACCGGCCACGAGCGGGCGTCTCGCGCTCTTTGGTGAAGACATCACGCGTCTGTCTCCGGCGCGCCGCGCGGCGCTGGGCGTGGCTCGCACGTTCCAGATCGTCAGGCTGTTCGCGCGCCTCACGGTCCTCGAGAACCTGCTGGTGGCGTGCGCGGCGCTCGATCGGCGCAAGTTCACCATGCACCGGCCGCTCTCGTCGTCTGCATTCAGGGCACGAGCGACCGAGCTCCTGGAGCAGTTCGGACTCGTGGCGCGCGCAGGCGAGGTGGCGTCGCACCTCTCGTACGGCGAGCAACGGAAGCTGGAA
>Ga0066903_100002781_pt1 | contig 13897 bp, 17 predicted proteins | sample PanSoiMetaGPlot1_FD_67491 | JGI IMG/M metagenome (GOLD analysis project Ga0066903, IMG submission 67491) | Tropical forest soil microbial communities from Panama analyzed to predict greenhouse gas emissions - Panama Soil - Plot 1 (version 2) | ecosystem: Environmental > Terrestrial > Soil >...
GCGGTTCAGGTGGGGGGTGGGGACGGTGGTGATGAAGAACTGCGAGCCGTTCGTGCCCGGCCCCGCGTTGGCCATGGCGAGCAGGTACGGCCGGTCGAACGCGAGGTCCGGGTGGAACTCGTCGGCGAACTTGTAACCGGGGCCGCCGGTGCCGGTCCCGAGCGGGTCCCCGCCCTGGATCATGAAGTTCGGGATCACCCGGTGGAAGATGGTCCCGTCGTAGAGCCTCCCGGTCGTGGCGCGCCCGGTCCGCGGGTCCGTCCACTCCCGCGTGCCCTGGGCCAGTTCGGTAAAATTGCCCACCGTCTTGGGGGCGTGATCGGGGAAGAGGCGGATCACGATCGTGCCCTGGTTGGTGTGCAGCGTGGCAGTGAGTGTTGTGGTCATGGCTGGCATCCTCGCACGGCCGGTGGTGGCCGGCGGCGGGCCCCTTTCGTGGATTGGCGTAGTCACAGCCATCCTGCCACGACCCCCTGGGGGGCGCGAAGCCAGCGATCAATGGTTGAGCCCGCCAGCCGGCGGGAACTGAGACAGGCGGGAGCACAGGGAGGTTACACACGTGTCCCTCATAACGAAGCAGGCCAGCCAGGACAACGCCAGTTCCGCGCAGGCCACCCCGGAATGGGCCCTCCAGGCGGCCCGATATCTGCGCGCCCGCCAGCTGGCGGCCCAGGCCCAGCTCGCCCCGTTAGCGGCCAACGCCCGGGTAGCCGCGCGGCAGGGCGTCTACGGTGCCCGGGTGTGGGGCGCGCCGCGGCTCGACGCGATGAGCCTGGCCATGCAGGAACAGGTAGCGCCCTGGATTGCCGCGCAGCTGGCTGCCTACGCCCGCCGGGTCGACCCCGTCCAGGCCAAGTCCCGGCGCCGGTGGCCAGCGGTGGCCGCCGGGATCATCGTGATCGGTGGCGGCGCGGCGACCGTGTACGTCCTGAGCCGCCGGAACTCGGGCGCAGGCGCGGACACGGAAGAGCTCGGCGAAGCCGCCAGCTCACCGGACACAGAGCGGGAAATGGCGCCCGCGGACGCCGTTGGCGCGGATGTCAACGGGCAGACGCAGACGACCTGACCCTCGTTTCCGCTGACCCGCCGGGCCCGGCCACCGCCGGGCTGGGCGGGTAGATCGTCCTGCCCCTCGGGCACAATGCGGTTGTGCTGCTGACCGAGCTCGTGCTGACCTCGCAGGCCGTGGCGGCCACGCCGCGGCGCGGCGTCAAGATCGACAAGATCGCGGGCCTGCTCCGCATGGCCAGCCCGGCAGAAGTGCCGGTCGTCGTCGCCTTCCTCGCCGGTGAGCTGCGCCAGCGCCAGATCGGCGTGGGCTACGCCGCCCTCGCCGGGCTGGCCGACGGTGACGCGGCGGACGGGGCGGCGCCCACCCTCACCGTGAGCGAGGTGGACGCCGTGTTCGCCGAGGTGGGCGCCGTGACCGGGGCAGGCGCCCAGGCGGCCCGCAGGCACGTGCTGGCCGGGCTCTTCGGCCGGGCCACCAACGGCGAACGCGACTTCCTCATCCGGCTGATCGCCGGGGAACTGCACCAGGGCGCGCTCGAAGGGGTGATGATCGAGGCGGTCGCCCGGGCGGCCGGGGTGCCGCCCGGTGAAGTCAGGCGTGCGCACCTGCTGGGCGGATCGCTGCAGGCGGTCGCCGCGGCCGCCCTCACGGCAGCCGCCAGCGCACCGGACGCCAGCGCGGCGTCGGCCGCCCTGCGGTCGTTCGGCCTGCAGGTCGGGCGGCCGCTGCGGCCGATGCTGGCCTCGCCGGCGAGCAGCGTGGCGGCCGCCTTCGCCCGCGTCTCACCGGCCGCGGTGGAGTGGAAGATCGACGGGATCCGGATCCAGGTGCACCGGGACGGCGCCGGCGTCACCGTCTTCACGCGGACCCTCGACGACATCACCGCCCGGGTTCCCGAGATCGCCGAGGCCGCCGCCGCGCTCGACGTCCGGCAAGCCGTCCTGGACGGCGAGGCGGTGGCCCTGCATCCCGACGGGCGCCCGCGGCCGTTCCAGGTCACCGCCGGCCGGACGAGCAGCCACATCGACGTCGCCCAGCAGCGTGCGGAGGTGCCGCTCACCGCGTTCTTCTTCGATCTCCTCCACCTGGACGGGGCCGACCTGATCGACGAGCCCGCCACCGGCCGTTATGCACTTCTCACGCGTATCCTGCCGGCCGGCCTGCTCATCCCGCGGCTGGTGACGGCGGACCTGGCGGCGGCCGAGGCGTTCTTCGCCGACGCGGTGGCGCGGGGCCACGAGGGGGTGGTGGTCAAATCCCCGTCCGCCCTCTACGCCGCCGGGCGCCGGGGCAGTGAGTGGCTCAAGGTGAAACCGCGGCACACCCTCGACCTCGTCATACTCGCGGCCGAGTGGGGCCACGGGCGGCGCCGCGGCTGGCTGTCCAACCTCCACCTGGGCGCCCGCGATCCCGCTTCCGGGGACCTGGTCATGCTGGGCAAGACCTTCAAGGGGCTGACCGACGAGATGCTCAGCTGGCAGACCACCCGGCTGCTGGAGCTGGCGGAGCAGCCATCCCAGCGCCCGCCGGAAGACCTCCGGAACGCCTACGGCGTGCTGCGGGTCAGGCCCGAACTGGTGGTGGAGGTCGCCTTCGACGGGATCCAGGCCAGCCCCCGGTACCCGGGCGGGATGGCGCTGCGCTTCGCCCGGGTGCTGCGCCACCGGCCGGACAAGCCGGCCTCGGAGGCGGACACGATCGACGCCGTGCGCGCCCTGTGGCCGGACGCGCCGACGGCCTCCGGCCCCGGCTGAAACGTGGCAGCGCGTGCCGGGGGACGGTCAGCCGGGCCGGCTGGTGAGCCGGCTGGGGTGAGGCCGAGGGCTCGCTGCTGCAGTTGCTGCTGAACGTGGTCCTGCTGATCGTGGTCGGCGCGGGGGGCCTGTCCGCGCAGCGGGCGCTCTGGCGGCGGCGCCCGCGGTGGCTGGTGGGCCGGCCGCCGGGCTAGCGCCCGGGTGCGCCCGCCCGTCGGCTCAGCGCGCGGTATCTCGCCGGCGGGCGACGTGGAGGACGGCACCCCAGTGCCGGCGCAGCCGGCCGCCGGGCCGCGCGGCCAGCCGGCGCCGGATCTCACCGTAGAGGCGGTCGCGCTGCCACGGGGCCATGGTGATGTGGCCGGAGAACGTGTCGAGCAGCCGGATGTATGCCTCCGCGTCGTAGCCGACCTCCCAGTCGAAATGGCGGACCGTGATCCCGGTGAACAGGCCGCTTTCCTCGATCTCGGCCCGCCGGTCGGGCAGCTCGCCGGGCCGGGGGAAGCCGGTGCCCGGCGGCAGGCCCTCGCCGATCTGCTCGTAGACGTCCTGGAGCTCGCGGAAGAACGGGTCACCCCGGTCGGGGACCACGTGTGCCGCCGACCAGAAGGCGAGGTGGCCACCGGGCCACAGCAGGTCCCAGGCCTTCCGGTACCCCACCGCCGGGTCGATCCAGTGCCAGGCCGTCGCGGCGAATACCAGGCCAAACGTAACCTGCCGGGGCGGCACCCAGCTCTCGAAGGCGCCTTCGGCGATGTCCACGCCGGGGAAGCGGGCGAGGTTGCGCCGGGCCTGGGCGGCGAGCGTGGCCCCGATCTCGACGCAGGTGATCCGGTAGCCGCGGCGGGCGAGTGGAATGGTCGCCTTGCCGGTGGCACAGCCCACTTCCAGGAGATGGTCACCGGGCCGGAGGCGCGCCAGGCGCACCAGCTCGTCGTAGAGCTCGCCGGGGTAGTCGGGACGTGCCCGGTGGTAGAGCCCGGCAACGGAGTCGAAGGCCGCGACGAGCCGTTCCCGATCATCCGGCATGGCACCATCATCGCGCCCGTGCGCTGTCACCCCGGCTGGGTGGTGACTGCCCGCCGCCTTGGGGGCACCATGGGCGGCCATGTTGCCGCTGCCGCCACATCGCCCGGCGTCGGCGCGCTGACCTGCAACGGCCCTGGCGAGGGAGGAAGATTGATCTATGACGGGTTCCCCTAACGACCCGGCCGACCCAGCCGGCCCGGCCGCACCGGCACATCGGCGCCCCCTCCGTCGGCTGGCCCGCGAGATGATCTCGCCCGACAGCTACGGCTCGGTCCTGCTGCTGATCCTGTTCACCTACCTGTTCTCGGTGACCGTCGTCGCGTCGTGGGCCGCCTCACTGGTGATCAGCGTCCAGATTGCGACGGTCTGGGCGGTGCTCCATGTCTCCCGCGCCCGGCGCCCGGTGCGCCGGTTCGCGACCGTGCTTCTCGTGATCTCCGCGCTGGCAGCCATCGTCAACCTGTTCGTCGGCCGGGAGACCACCGGCGAGAGCGCCGTAGCGTTCATGAGCGTGGTGCTCTACCTGATAGCGCCATTCTCGATTACCCGGAGCCTCCTGTTCCGCCGCGAGGTGGATCTGCAGACGGTCCTGGGGGCGATCGACATCTACCTGCTGGTCGGGATGCTGTTCGCCTTCATCTACCGCTTCCTGAGCTTGGTCCAGCCCAGCGCGTTCTTCGGTGCGGCGGTCGGGGACGCGAAGTTCCCGCAGGACCTGTTCTTCTCCTTCACCACGCTCACCACCACCGGGTACGGAAACTACGTCCCGGCCGGTAACCCGGGCCAGACCTTCGCGGTGGCCGAGATGCTCATCGGGCAGCTGTTCCTGGTGATCGCCGTGGCCAAGGTCATCAACGCCTACACCCCGGTCCTGCGCCCGAGATCCGGGTCCGATCAGGCCGGGGGGAACCCGGCCGGTGAGGGCGCGGGCGGCGAAGTACCCTAGCCCACCCCCGGCCGCGCCGGCCGGGGCCGCTCAGGCGCCGTGGCCGCCGATCAGGTAACCGACCGCGAAGGTCACCCCGATGGCCAGCCCGCCGAGGGCAAGCTGGCGCAGCCCCGAGCGCAGCACGGACCGGCCGGTCAGCCGGCCCACGATCATCCCGCCGACGACCAGGGCCACCGCCGTGATCCCCAGCGTCGCGGTGAGCATGGGCAGGCCGACCAGGTAGGGCAGCAGCGGCACCAGGGCGCCGAGGGAGAACGCCAGCAGGGAAGCCAGGCCCGCCAGGACCGGGGACGGCAGCTCGTTCGGGTCGACGCCGAGTTCCTCGCGGGTGTGCACGCGCAGGGCCGTGCCGGGGTCCTGTGACACCGCCGTGGCCATCCGGGCCGCGGTTTCCGGGTCGGCGCCGTAGGCACGGAAGTAGCCGGCCAGCTCCTCTTCCTCGGCGGCCGGGAACTGGGCCAGCATCCTGCGTTCGAGGGCTACCTCGGCGTGCACCAGCTCGTTCTGGTTGGTCACCGAGACGTATTCGCCCGTGCCCATCGAGAACGCCCCGGCCACCAGGGCGGCCACGCCCGTCAGCACGATCGTGTGCGCCGACACGCGGCCACCGCCCAGCCCGGCGATCAGCGAGGCGTTGGTCACCAGCCCGTCGACCGCGCCGAACACGGTCGGCCGCAGCCATCCGCCGGACACGTCGCGATGCCCGTGCGACCACCCGGCTCTGAGCGCCGCCGTCCCGGTCGCATCCGACGGCTTCGGCATCTCCTGGTCATTCACCTGCAGGACCCCTCGCTCGCGGAAGGTGAGGCCACCCTCGCCCGAGATGCGGCCACCCGGCGGCCGGACCTTCTGTTACCCCGCGCGGGCGCTAACGGCCGGGGCTGGCCGGGGCGGCCTCGGCGGACCACTGGATCACCGGCGGCCGTACCGCGGCACACAGCGGATTTCCCTTGTCGTCGGTCAGTCCGAGACGCCCGACGAGCAGGCCCAGCTTCAGCGCGCTGTCGATCACCGCCGTGGGGACCGCGTCCAGCCGCAGCTTCGCGCGCCGGAACAGCGTGAGCGTCTGGCCGTCGTCGAGGGTCACCCAGGACAGATAGATGAACCGGCCACCCGGCGGTCCCTGGATGTAGGGGCCCATCAGGTTGGCACCGGCCGGCGACGCGGCGGCGGTGCATTCCAGGGTCCAGGTAGCGGACGGCACATCCGCCGGAACCAGGCCCAGCAGCTCGTCCCGCCGGTTCCGGCGCTGTACCCCTACGTGAATGTTGTGGTACCCGCCCGGAGAGTCGGGGCTGGGGTGGCAGGACCTCCCCGGAAGGTCAGCGGCTTCGATCCGGATCTGCACACCATCAGTATGGGTCGTCGCACATGTTCGTGAAGTTCACGGTGATGGTCTCCCCCGAGTGCAGGACGACGGTCCGCGGCCGGAGGCCTGAAGGCATTCCCCGTCGGCCACGCCCTTGACCGTCCCCAGCGAAGCGTTGTGGCCGGTGCAGGCGGCCAGGCCCGCAGCCAGCTCCGCCGTTGCCAGTACAGCGGGTACACGCCTCATAACGTGACTGACGTTACTCGCCGCCTTCGCACTTCCCTCAGGTGTTTGGGCCCGGCGGCCTTCCCGTCCCGACTCGGCAGTTGCCGGGCCCGGACTGCTCAAACCCATGTGAACCGGACACCTGGGTCAGGCGTCTGACAAAGTACCAAGCTCGTAGACAGGAACTACACAATGGCCGTCTCTGAGCGCGCGGTCGGCAGTGCCCTCGGCTGGCCTACGCCCCTCGCCTGTTTGTACAGCCTTGCCATGGAGACCGGGATCTGGGTCCGCGACTACCCGCACGAGGACCCCGGCACCGCCGCCGTCGTCGCCGACGGCAAGGTCATCGTGCTCGACTCCGGCCTGGAGGACGACGGGCTGCGCGCCGACGTACTCGCCATGGCCTTGGAGGTAGCCGTCGTGATGACCAACCGCCCGGGCGCCATCTGCGTCCGCGGCGGGTCCATCGTCATCACCCGGAACCGGGTCCCGGCCCCGGCCAGCGGGATAGGCAAGTTCGCCACCCTCATGGCCCGTACCTGCGGTCGGGACACCTCCTCCGCGGCGTTCGAGTACTACATCGCCCGGGCTCCCCGGCGATGGGTGTGACGCCACCGCCAACCTGACGGGAGAAGTGGCGAGCTTGCCGGGGGTCACTCGCGCAAGTCTTCTGGCCGGTCTGCCCTGCGGATTGTCATCGGGTCACAGGTGAGAGCCCGGCGCAGCAGCGCCGCCTCAGCGGAATCGCCCTCCTGCCGGCCGATACCGTCGGCCAGCACTTCCGGCGCGACGAACACCGGCGCATCGGTAAGGACGGCCAGGTTCAGAGCATCGCTGGACCGGGCGTCCACCAGCGCCACGCCCGGCATCCCCTCGACCTCGACGGTGGCGGCATAAGCGCCCCCGACTATCCGGTCCAGCCTGACCTCGCGGACCCGGCCGCCCAGACCGCGTACCAGCGCTGCGGTGAACTCGTAGGTCATCGGGCGGCCCCACTGCACGCCTTGCAGGCTGGCCGCGAGCCCAAACGCCTCGGCCTGGCCGACCTGTATCACCAGGTGCCGGTCCCCATCCGGTTCATCGAGCACCATGAACTCGGAAAAGTCGTCGCCGTCTTTGAGCCCCACCGCCTTACCGACCCGCATCGGCACCAAGCCGGTATCAGTCGCCGCGATCATGACGACCTCCCTAGGAGAGACCAGTGTTCCTGTCATGGCCATCCTGACAGGGACCCGACGCTGACCAAGGGCTTGACCCGTTGGCGAACGGTACGGCGAAGCATGCTGACCAGGCTCGGCTGGCGTCACACAGCCATGTCGAGCGTTATGGCCTTGGGGCGCAGCCCGAACCGTTCGTAGAAGCGGATCGCGCCGCCATTCTGGCAGTAGGCATTGACAGACGCCCGGCCCGCATCGGCGTCCTTTGCCCACGCCAGGAACGTCTGGACAAGCGCGGCGCCGACACCGCGGTTGCGGTGATCAGCATGTACGTACATGCTCTCCAAGACCGCGGTGACCACGGGCCGGAAGTCGCTGGCGTCCTGGAGTCGCCCTACAAGGTAGCCTGCCGGACGGCCGTCGACGTCAGCCACGAAGGCGACGCTCCGCTTCCCATCCGCGATGAGGTCAGCAAAGTACTTCGCCCGCCCTGGCCACTCGACGTTGACGAAGGTATCGCGGGTGCCGGCGTCCTCTGCGAACAGACCGGCATTGAGGTCGGACAGCGCTGGGATGTCGGGCCCCGTCGCCGTACGGACAACTGGAGTGGGATGCCTTGGATTCGTCATGCAGCAAAGGCTAGGCAGATCGAAAAAACGATGTAAATGCCCTCAAATGACGTCCGAGCCTGATACCGGACCTTTGGCGTCCAGACACCCGCGGTCACCAGCTCACGAGGTGGGCATGCCGGCCGGTTCGCCGCCAGCCTTGGGTACGGTCACGTCGCCTAGCCCTCGACGTGCAGCCGCAAATCTCGGAACGCCTCTATGAGCTTGGGCGTAGTCCATAGCGCGTTGAGGCCGCTGGGATTGGGAAGCACCCATACCCGCGTCTCCCCGATGGCCTCGCCCTGCGGGCCCACCGCCGCGTGGCGGCGGCCGAACGCCGCCCGGTAGGCGGTGACCCCGACGACCGCGAGCCACCGCGGCCGCAACCGGGTGATCTTGGCGGTCAGAATGCGGGCGCCCGCGGGGAACTCCTCGGGACGGAGCTCGTCCGCGCGGGCGGTGGCGCGCGCGACGATGTTGGTGATGCCGAGCCCGAGGCCGAGTAACTGCTCCTGCTCGTCGGGCCGGAAGACGCGCTCGGTGAAGCCGGAGCGGTGCAGGGCCGGCCAGAAGCGGTTCCCGGGCCGGGCGAAGTGGTACCCGGTGGCGGCGGAGTAGAGGCCGGGGTTGATGCCAGCGAACACGACCCGCAGGCCGGGCCCGATGACATCGGGGATCGTCCGGTCCCGGGCCGCGCCGAGGTCGGCGGGCGCCGGGCGCGTCATGCGCGGCGCCCGCGGCGGGACTGGCACGGCCTCGGCCACGGCCCAACTCTAGGCCGCGCTGGCCCTGCGTGCGCGACAGCGGCCGGGGCGCGGCGAGCGGGCCGATGCGCCGGTCTGAGAGGATCAGCCCACTCCCACCGAAGAAAGGACGAGCCGAACCGTGGCGCAGCACCACCGGCGGGCCGGCCCGGACCCGGCGGTCCACGGCCCTGGGCCCCGTTCACGTCGTGTTCACCCGTTGCGGGTGAGGCGTCTCGCGACGCGGTGAGGCGACCCTGTGGATGGCGGTCGAGGCACCGCGGATGCCCGGCGCCCGTGACCGGGGAAGGGATGTAAGGTGACCAGCCAGCCAGACGAGCTAGTCCCGCCTCCCGGGTCCGACCGGCGGGAAGCCGTCCATCGGGCCGGCGTCTCCCTGCGATCCTTGGGGGAGCCGAACTCGGTCGTCGGCGAGTTCGACTTCTGGAACGACAAGTACGAAGGGCGACGCCTGTTCTCCGAGCTGCTGGGGACGTTCTTCCTGGTCCTGGTCGCCGTCGGTGGCGGCATGGTCAGCGCCCGCTTCGGCGGTAACGCGGTGCCCTACGGTGCGAAGGTGGTGGCGCCGGCGCTGATGGTGGCCGCCATCATCTTGTTCATGGGGACGGTGTCCGGCGCGCACCTGAACCCGGCGGTCAGTTTCGCGTTCGCGCTGCGGGGCGACTTCCCGTGGAAGCGCGTCCCGGCCTACATCGTCGCCCAGTTCCTCGGCGCGATCCTCGCCACGCTGCTGCTGTGGGCGCTGATCGGCAAGCAGGGCAGCGCGGGCCTGACCCTGCCCGGCAGCGGGATTTCGGCCACCACCGCGATGCTGTGGGAAATGGTCCTGACCACCGGGCTGGTGAGCGTGATCCTGGGCACCGCGTCGGGCGCCCAGCAGATCGGGCCGCTGGCCGCCATCGGCGTGGGCAGCTATATCGCGCTGGCCGGGCTGTGGGGATCACCGGTCAGCGGCGCGTCGATGAACCCCGCCCGCTCCCTCGGCCCGGCTCTGGTGCTCGCCGACTGGACCGCGTGGTGGGCGTACCTCGCCGGGCCGGTGGCGGGCGCGGCCATCGCGGTGGTGTTCGCCTTTGTGCTGCGCGGCCGCGGCGGCGGGCGAGGCGGGGTGGCGGCGGCCCAGGGCACGCTCGGTATACGCTGGCGCCCCGGTACGCCGGAAGCCTGAGCCAGGAACGCCGGACGCGGGCGTTAGCCCGCGCGCCGCCCTCACCCAGTCATCGGCATAACGGCAGGCGGCGGCACGTCCAGCCAAGGGGAAGAGCGATGAAGATCGGTGGATCGGTTGCCCTGGTCACCGGGGCCAACCGCGGACTCGGCCGGGCGTATGCCCGGGAGCTGGTCAGCCGGGGTGCGGCCAAGGTCTACGGGGCCGCCCGGGACCCGGCCGCCGTCACCGACCCCGGTGTGACGCCCATCGCGCTCGACATCACCGACCCGGAGCGCGTCGGCCGGGTCGCGCAGCAGTGCGCGGACGTCACCCTGCTCGTCAACAACGCGGGCGTCATGAAGGCCAGCACGTTCATCGACGCGCCGAACCTGGACGCCGCCCGGCTCGAGATGGAAACCAACTACCTCGGCACGCTGAGCATGTGCCGGGCCTTCGCACCGGTGCTGGCGGCGAACGGCGGCGGCGCGATAGTCAACATGCTCTCGATCACCAGCTTCTACACCAACCCGTTCAATGCGTCCTACGGCGCCTCGAAGGCGGCGGCATGGTCGCTGACCAACGGCATCCGCCTCGAGCTGCACCATCGGGGCACCTTGGTGGTGGCCGTCCACGCGGGCTTCATCGACACCGACATGGCCGCGCTGGCCACCGCGCCCAAGATCAGCCCGGAATCGGTCGCCCAGCAGGTCTTCGACGCCGTCGAGGCCGGCGAGATCGAGGTGCTCGCCGACGAGCGATCCAGGTCCGTCAAGGCATCGCTGTCGCGCGACCACGAGCTGATCTACCCGCCCATCCAGGAGTTCTGGGACGCGGCGGTGCAGGGCGCCAGCTAGCCAAGACGGGCGCCGTCGGGCCGGCCCGGACCCGGGCGGCGGCCGTTGGAGGAAGACGTCGTATCACTGCCACCGCCACGAAGCTCCTATAACAGACGACACTCAAGCACGCCACCTCGCGGTCCTGACCTGAGCGGAGCCGGGCCGTGCGGCCCCGGCCGGGACTCACCCGGGCGCGTGCGGGATCCACCGGGCAACGCCCCAGCGACAAGGAGAACGTACCCATGGCAGCCACCCTCCAGGAGATCCTGCTCGCGCCGGAAACCCAGCCCCAGGTGATCGCCGACTGCTACGCGCTGATCCAGCAGGAGGTCTCCGACATGTCAGGGATCTCCGGGACCGCGGTCAAGCTGGCCTACAAGACGGTGACCACCTTCGCCCCCGGCCACGTCCGCCACATGGTGGAGACCCTGCTCCCGGATATGGTGAACCAGCTTCAGCCGTTCTGGGCCGGCTTCACCACCTCCGGCGGCTCTGGGTTCGGCGACTACCTGGCCAAGCGCGGCGAGGAGGTGTCGGAGGCCCTGCTCTCGGTGACCGACGCCCGCGCGGAGGCCTCCGACCGGCCCACGATCATCAAGGCGTACCGGGCCGTCCGTGGCGGCGCGGCCAAGCACGTCCAGGCCGCGCTACCGCAGGTCGGCGACCTCGTGCTGAAGTACGCGGCCTGACCATCAGCCACTCTCCATGCGGCCCGGACCCCGCTCCGCCGCCCGCTCGCCTACCGCTCGGATCCGATGGTGAGCACGTGCCAGAAGGTGGCCGTGAACCACAGGCAGGCCGTGGCCACGAACAGGATTTCCACCGCATGCCCGCTGTTGGCGACCAGCCCGGCCAGCCCGGCCAGCAGTGCGATCGTCCCGAGCACGGTCGTGATCTTCCGGAAGATCACACCTTGCAGCGGCTGAGGCCGGGTGTGCAGGTCGGCGGCCGCGCTCACGGCGCAGATGACACCCAGGACCATTAGCACGGCACTTGCGGCCCACGGGCTGGAGAGCAGGATCAGGTCCGTTCCCCAGAAGAACGTGTTATATGCCACGAGCATCACCAGGATGGTGCCCGACGACACGAGATCCCTCCAGGTCAGCCCCATTGCCAGCACCTCCTGCAGCATCGGAGCGACCCCCCGTCACGACTTAGTCTGCGCTCAAAATGCCGCCAGCGGGTAGCTAAAGGCCGGTCAGTCGCCGTCCGGCCGGCCGGAGGGATCCGCGGGCCACTCCCCGCGGACCCGGTAGGCCTCGTCCTCGCCCGGCCAGGGCGGCATCGTCACGCCTATCGCGGCGAGCGGGCCGCCGCCGGTGGAGCGGAACTGGAAATGGGTGCCCGCCGGGATGGACACGCAGGTACCTGGCTGCAGGGGAACCGTCTCCCGCCGGCCGGCCTGGCGCCGCCACATCTGGCCGCGCCCGTGCAGGATGTACCAGATCTCATCCACCGAGTGGTGGGCCACCGCGTGGGAGACCCGGCCGGCCGGCAGCTCGAAATGCGCCATCCCGCCGCCGGTGAGCTGCAGCAGGACCCGCACGTCCGAGCCGTCGGGCGCGATCACATCGCGGGCCCCCGGCAGCCGCATGGTGTCAAAACCCTGGCCCACGACCCCTCCGTTCTCCGCCGTCCCGGCGGCCCAGGCCCGGATCCGCTCTACGTTCATAATTGCGAGTCTTGCCCACCGGCCGCGGCGGTGGCGAGCGGTTTGCCGCCGGCCGCCCGGGGAGTTGGGTCGTGCAGCATGGCTACTGGCCCGGGAAAGGAACACGAGGATGATCGCAAGGATCTGGCGCGGCGCGGTCCGCGCTGACGACGCCGCCGCCTACGCCAGCTACGTACAGGAGACGGGCATCGCCGCCTACCGGGAGACGCCTGGTAATCGTGGTGCCTGGGTGCTGTGGCGGGTCGCCGGTGAGCAAGCCGAGATCATCACCCTGAGCTTCTGGGAGTCCCGGCAGGCGATCCAGGGCTTTGCCGGTCAGGACATCGAGCGGGCCGTCTTCTACCCCGAGGATGACCGGTTCCTGGTCGAACGCGACCTTACGGTGCACCACTACGAGATGGCGGACACCGGCTGAAGCGGCGGCCCGGCCAGCCGGGCGGCCGCGCTAGCGCTGCTGCGGGTGACGCTGCGGCGGGAACGGCCAGTCGGCCTGGTGCATGAGTTCCTGCTCGGCCCGCCGGCGGGCGTCGGCGAAGTAGGCGTCCGGATCGCGCACCATCCGCTCGGCACGGTCGTCACGGTCCTCGATGGTGATGTGGACCGGCACGTTCGCCGCCTTCCTCACAACTGACCGCTGGCGACGGCCGGCGGTCGCTTCGCGTCAGCGCGACGCCACCTCCCAGGTTACGTCAGCGCGACCGCGAGCAACCCGCCCAGCAGCCGGATCAGCGGCACGTCCGCCCGCCTGACCCCGCCCTTGTCCAGCGCGTCCACCATCAGCATGCCGAACGCGCTCCGCCCGGCGGCGACCGGAACGGCGGCGAACGACCGGTACGTCTGCGGCGCCGTGACCCGCCAGCCCAGCGGCGGGCCAGCGTCAAGGTCGGGACAGTACAGATGCTGGTTGCGGCGGACCATGCCGAACACCAGATCTCCCTCCGCCGTTCCCTCGGCGATCGGTTCCAGCGGATCATCCACCCGGCCGCTGTAGGCGGAGGGGACCAGCACCATCGGCTGGCCGGGGGCGAACCGGAACAGGCAGGCCCGCACCCGCCCGGAGCCGACCAGGTGAGCCGCCGAGTCCAGCACCATCGGAATCGTCGCCTCGGCCAGCGCCTCCCGGTCGTGCCTGCCCGCCGTGGCCACCCGCCCAAGCTGACGGACGATCGGGTCGAGGGCGTCGTTCATGGTCACCCGCATCGCAACCGCCGCGTCCACCGCGGCCCGCTGCGCCCTGGCCCGCATCCGCTCCTTGCGGATCTGCTCATAGGCGGGCACCCCCGCGGCCGTTACGCTCGCGGCCACCGCCCCCAGCGTCCACCATGGCCGGCCGGCCACGGCGGCGCCCGCCTCCATGCCGAATAACGTCGCCAGCGCGACCCCGGCCAGGCTGATGGCGGTCGTCAGGTAGACGCGCGCGCCGGGTGGAATC
>Ga0066903_100002782_pt1 | contig 13897 bp, 15 predicted proteins | sample PanSoiMetaGPlot1_FD_67491 | JGI IMG/M metagenome (GOLD analysis project Ga0066903, IMG submission 67491) | Tropical forest soil microbial communities from Panama analyzed to predict greenhouse gas emissions - Panama Soil - Plot 1 (version 2) | ecosystem: Environmental > Terrestrial > Soil >...
CTCCTCGTCATCCGGAGCCGCTTCATCCAGCCCCTGGGCTTCTTTGCCGGCAAGTTGCGCTTCCGGGGCCGGGAGATCCCCCTCGAGGCGCTGCCCGGCGTCACCGAGGACCAGGACATGCTCTGGTGAGCGAATCGGAGATTCTTCCGGAGGAACGCGCGCTAGGGTGAGCCGGCCGGGTCGGTGCCGGCATGGACGCGCCAGTCAGGGGGGCGGCGCCAGAGGGGAGATCTCCAGTGCGCAAGATGATCGCAGTGGTAGCCCTTGCCGCAGCAGCGTTGCTCCCGTGGGCGGTCGAGGCCAAGGGCGGAGGAAAGGCAGTCACGATTCCGGCAAGCGACCTCAAGTGGAAGGACGCCGGGCCAGACGCCCCGGGTGTGCAGATCGCAGCGGTGGCCGGTGACCCTTCGAAGGGAGCCGCGAAATTCTTCGTCAAGCTTCCCTCGGGCTTCTCGGCCCCACTGCACCACCACACGGCCGATCACGCCGCGGTGGTCGTGTCGGGGACGGTGGTCCAGAACGTCGACGGGCAGGACTTCACTTTCACGCCGGGCTCGTACTTCGCCTACACCGGGAAGAAGCAGCACACGACCAAGTGCACGGATCCGGCCGGCTGCATCATCTTCGTCGACACCCACGGCAAGTGGGACGTCGTGCCGGAGAAGACCGCGGCGAAGTAGCGCGCCCCCGAGGGGAGACGAGGTGTCCGAGGCGTCGTCGCGGACACCTCGCGCGCTTCGTGCGGGCCCGTAGGAACGGGGTGGAGACGGCGCATGAGGCCCGGTCCTCGACGAGGACAGTCAGGTCCCCGCGCGGCGTCGTCGGGCAAATCGCAGCCCCACCCAGAGCAGGGCGACGAACAGGAGAACGACCAGGACGGGGACCAGCACCGCGACCAGCGTGGTGAGCGCTGAGAGCACGTCCTCCACCAGCGAGACCACCGGGGTTCCGATTCCGAGCGTCGCCACGTTCACCGCCGGGCGCACCGCCGCCTTCGTCGCATGTACGCCGAACGCGGTCACCAGGCCTGCGACGAGCAGCACCAGCGGAGGCACGTGGCCGCCCGCACCGCTCGCGCCGAGGAAGAGCAGCGCTCCCGCCGCGGGCCGGACGAACGTCTGCGCGACGTCGTTCACGTGGTCGGCTCCAGGCACCTTGTCGACCACCACCTCGAGCGCGAGCAGGACCACGAGCGCGCCGATGGCCACCGGGTGCATCAACACGTCGAACGGCGCCGAGAGCGTCAGGATGCCCGCCCGCCCCAGGATCGCCACTCCGAGCAGCGGGACGTAGGCGTTCAGCCCTGCCGCTCCGGCGAGACCGCGGCCGGTGAGGAGGCTGGTGACGAGCGTGCCGGACGCTTCCATGCGACGGCGACCCTACGCACCCCGGACCGCGGAGGCGAGCGACCGGCCCACTTCGCTACACCGGGTGGCAGACCTGGCGGAGGATGTCGAGCGACTCGAGCGCCTTTCCTGCGCCGACCACCACCGCGGACAGCGGGTCCTCGGCGAGGAACACCGGAAGCCCGGTCTCCTCCCGGAGGAGGGTGTCCAGGTTCTTCAAGAGCGCGCCGCCGCCAGCGAGGACGATGCCGCGGTCGGCGATGTCGCCCGCGAGCTCGGGCGGCGTCCGCTCCAGCGTCATCTTGACCGCCTCGACGATGCCGTTCACCGGCTCGCTGAGCGCCTCGCGCACCTCGTCCGAGGTGACGGTGAGCGTCCGGGGCACGCCGGCGACCAGGTCGCGCCCCTTGATCTCCATCGTCATGACCTCGTCCGTCGGGTAGGCGGTGCCGATCCCCATCTTGATCAGCTCGGCGGTCCGCTCGCCGATCAGCAGATTGTACTTGCGCTTGACGTACTGGATGATCGACTCGTCGAGCTTGTCGCCTCCGACGCGGACGCTCTTCGCGAAGACGATGCCCGAGAGCGAGATGACCGCCACGTCCGAGGTGCCGCCGCCGATGTCGACGATCATGTTGCCGCTCGGCTCGGTGACCGGCAGCCCGGCGCCGATCGCCGCCGCCATCGGCTGCTCGATGAGGTAGACCTCGCGGGCCCCGGCGTTCTCCGCCGCCTCGCGGACCGCCCGGCGCTCGACCTCGGTGATGCCCGAGGGGATGCCGATGATGATCCGTGGCTTCACTCCCACCTTCCGATTGTGGGCGGTCTGGATGAAGTAGCGGAGCATCGCCGCGGTGATCTCGAAGTCGGCGATCACCCCATCCTTCATGGGACGGATGGCAACGATGTTGCCGGGCGTGCGGCCCAGCATCTCCTTCGCTTCCTTGCCCACGGCCATCACCCGCTTGGCGCCGCGCCCGTCCTGCTGCACGGCCACGACCGAGGGCTCGTTGGACACGATGCCCTGTCCGCGGATGTAGATGAGGGTGTTCGCGGTCCCCAGGTCGATGGCCAGATCGCGAGAGAAGAGGGTGTGCAGCCAGTCCAGCATCGAGTGGGTCTTCGGGGTTTCCGGGAGTAGGGCTTCAGCGGGAGCGGCGGAGGACTTCCGGTGCGAGGACAGCGTCGTCTTTCGTCTCTCCTGCCGGTGTGTCTCCGGGTGAAGAACGTAGCATTTCCTGGCGCTTCTCCGGAATGGGCTTGTGTCGATTGCCTGCTCGCTGAATCCCGGGGTGGCGCCCTCTTCCGTCTCCCCCGGAGGGCGCGCTAGAGGCTGGGCCGTGCGTTCCCAAGCCGTCCTCCTCCTCCTCAGCACGCTGCTGCTCCTCGGTACCGGCCGCGCCCTCGCCGCCACGGAGCCGACCATCCCCATCCAGGAATTCACCCTCCCCAACGGGCTCCGGGTGTTCCTCAGCGAGGACCACCGGGCGCCCCAGGTGAACGTGAACATCTGGTACCACGTGGGCGCGGCCAACCAGGGGCCCGGGAAGAGCGGGTTCGCCCACCTCTTCGAGCACATGATGTTCTCCGGGAGCCAGCACGTGCCGGATCCGGACCACGTCCTGGCCTCCATCGGCGCGGGCCTGGGCGGTGCGGCCAACGGAAGCACCAACTTCGACCGGACCAACTACTTCGAGACCGTCCCGGCGGCCCAGCTGCCCGTGGCGCTGTGGATCGAGTCGGACCGGATGGGCTTCCTCCTCCCCACCCTCGACGAGAAGAAGCTCGCCACCCAGCGAGACGTGGTGAGCAACGAGCGGCGCCAGCGCATCGAGAACCAGCCCTACGGGCGTGCCTACCTCGAGCTGTGCGACACGCTCTACCCGAAGCCGCACCCCTACTTCCATTGCGTCATCGGCAGCATCGAGGAGATCCAGGCGGCGAGCCTGGAGGACGTGAAGGGCTTCTTCCGCCAGTTCTACAACCCCCGCAACGCCACCCTGGCCATCGTCGGGGACTTCGACCCGAAGGTGGCGCGCGAGCAGGTGGCCAGGTTCTTCGGCGACCTGCCCGGAGGACCGGACCCGAAGCGCCCCGACGTCCCCCAGCCCATGCTGGATCGGGTGGTGGAGAAGACGGTGCCCGACCCGGTGGCCCGCATCCCCCAGCTGCAGATGGTGTGGAACGGGATGAAGCCGTTTGCCCCGGAAGAGCCGGCCGCGGACGTCCTCTCGGTCATCCTCGGAGGGAGCAAGACCTCCCGCCTCTACCGCCGCCTGGTGCTGGAGAAGCAGATCGCCAGCGGGGTCTTTGCCGGCAACGCCAGCCTGGGCCTCGGCGGGTACTTCCAGATCGTCGCCACCGCTCGCACAGGACACACCGTGGCCGAGCTCCGCCGCGAGGTGGAATCGGTGCTCGAGGACTTCCGGAAGACGGGACCCACTGCAGCCGAGGTCGAGCGGGCAAAGCGCAACGTGGTGGGAGGACTGGTGCGTTCGGTGGAGCGCATCGCCGGGAAGGCGGACCAGGTGAACTCCTACGCGATGTGGACCGGTGACCCCGGGTACCTCCCCAAGGACGTGGCCAGGTACCGCGCGGTGACTGTGGACCAGGTCCACGAAGCGGCGAAATCGTTGCTGCCTCCCGACCGGCTCCTCGTACTGGACGTCGAGCCCACCTCGCCGGGCGCCCCGGGAGCACGTCCATGAGGCGCCGCCACTGCCTCGCCGGCCTCCTTGCCCTCGCCCTGGGGTGTGCCTCCGGACGTCCTGCCCAGCCTCCGGTCACCGCGCCGGCCGCCCCCGCACCTTCCCCAGATGCCTGGCGGAACGAGCAACCTCCGCCGCTCCCGGCGGTGCCGGCGTTCCGCGCGCCGGTGCCCACGCAGCGCGGTCTGCCGAACCGGCTTCCGGTGCTCCTCCGCGAGAACCACGCCGTGCCGGTGGTGGTGGTCGAGCTGGCGATCAAGACCGGAGTGGACGGTGATCCGCCCGACAAGCCGGGCCTCGCGGATTTCGTCGCCGGGGCGCTCGACGAGGGCACTCGCACGCGCACCGCTGAGCAGCTGGCAGAGCAGCTCGAGGACCTCGCCGCCATCCTCACCGTTAGCCCCGGGCTCGACGGCGTCCGCCTCCACCTGAACTGCCTGTCCGACACGCTGAAGCCCGCCCTGGAGCTGCTCGCCGACGTGGCGCTCAATCCCGCCTTCCGCCCGGGCGACATCGAGCGGGTCCGCGGCATCACCCTCACCGGGCTGGAGCAGCGGCGCGGCAACCCGGGGGCCTTGGCCAGCGACGAGGTGGCGAGGCTGCTCTACGGAGCGAAGCATCCCTGGGGCCAGCCGGCCGGCGGGACGGTGGAGTCGGTCCGCGCCATTCGCCGCCAGGACCTGGTCCGCTTCCACGACACGTACTTCCGTCCCAACAACGCGCTGCTCTCGGTTTCCGGGGACTTCGACTCAGCGACAATCCTGTCTCTGCTGGCGGAGCGCTTCGGCGCCTGGCGGCCCAAGGCCGTGCCCCCCTCCCGGCTGCCGCCGTTCCCGAAGGAGTCGCGGGTCGTCGTCACCGTCGACATGCCGGACAGCACCCAGAGCCAGGTCGCGCTCGCCTCCCGGACGATCTCCGCCACCAATCCCGATGCACTCGCGCTGAGCACTGCCAACGTCGCCCTGGGCGGCCTGTTCACCAGCCGGCTCAACCAGCAGCTGCGCGAGGTGCGCGGCTGGACCTACGGGATGTTCAGCTCGGTGGGCTTCAACAAGCGAACCGGGGTGTTCCAGGTGCGCGGCTCGGTCGTGGCCGCCCACACCGTGGACTCGCTCAAGGACATCGAGGCCGAGCTAAAGAAGTACGCGACCGGCGACATCACCGACGCCGAGCTGTTCCACGCCAAGCAGGGCATCCTCCAGTCGCTTCCCCAGGCGCTGGAGACCAACGACGCGGTGGCCAGCACCTTCGTCACCCTCGTCACCATCGGTCGGCCGCTGGACTGGTACGCGACGCTTCCCGGACGGCTGGGGGCCCTCGGGCGAGAGGACGTGGCGCGGGTGTCACGGACGCTCCTCGATCCGGCCAAGCTGCCCGCGACTGTGGTGGTGGGGCCGAAGAAGGACCAGGAAGGGCTCGCCGGGCTGCAGCTCGGGACGGTGATCGACCGGACCGCCGAGGCCCGGGGCCTCGTGACCCGGACGCCGGCGGCCGCCGCACCTGCAGCGCGCTGATTCCGAGGCGCTCTCCTCGAGGGGAACACACATGGCGACGATCGAGATCCAGCGCGGGCGATTGCTCGACCATCTCCAGCTGGTGGTGCGGGACCTCGAGGTCAGCCGCCGGTTCTACGGCGCGGTGCTCCCGGTGCTGGGCATCGAGGTGCACGACAAGGGCAACGACTACTTCTGGGCGGACGAGCTGTTCGTCTCCACGCGTGAAAGCCGTGCGGCGCACGGCGAGCTGACCGGCCGGGTCCATCTGGCCTTCCAGGCGCCAGACCGCGAGACGGTGGACGAGTTCTACCGGGTGGGGCTCGCCAATGGCGGTCGCTCGTTCGGGGCACCAGGGCTCCGCGACTACCACCCTGGCTACTACGGGGCGTTCCTCCTCGACCCGGACGGCAACAACATCGAGGCGGTGTTCCACGGCCCGGCCACCCGGTCCGCGACCTCGGTGACGGTGAAGTTCACGCTCTAGGCCCAGGTCAGCGCTTCACCGAGTACTTGGCGATGGCGTAGAGCGCCCGGAAGCCATCTTTCCAGCCGATCTTCTTGCCTTCCTCGTAGGTGCGCCCGTGGTAGCTGATCGGCACCTCGTAGACGCGCGCGCCGGCCCGGGCGACCTTGGCGGTGATCTCCGGCTCGAACCCGAACCGGTCCTCCTCGATGGTGATCGACTGGATCAGGTCGCGGCGGAAGGCCTTGTAGCAAGTCTCCATGTCCGTGAGGTTCAAGCCCGAGGTCATGTTGGAGAGCGTGGTGAGCCCCCAGTTCACCACCGCATGCCAGTAGTAGAGCACCCGGCGCGGCGAGCCGATGAAGCGGCTGCCGTAAACCACGTCGGCATCCCCGGCGAGGATCGGCGCGACGAGCCGGGGGATCTCCTGAGGGTCGTATTCGAGGTCGGCGTCCTGGATGACCACCACCTTGCCAGTGGCCTCGGCGAAGCCCCGGCGGAGGGCAGCGCCCTTTCCCTGGTTCTGCTCCTGGAACAGGACCACCACCCGGTTCTCGTTCCGTGGGTGCGCACCGCTCAAGGCATCGAGCCCGCGCTCGGCGAGCTTCAGAAGGATGTCTCGGCTGCCGTCGGTCGAGCAGTCATCGACGACGACCAGCTCCTTCGGCATGTCCACTGCCACCACCCGCCGGAGGAGCTCCTCCACCGAAGCCTTCTCGTTGAAAACCGGGATGACCAGCGAGACCATCCATCACGCATAGCAGATGACCGAACCTCGTTGGCTCTCCTCGCAGTTTCCCCACCCTGAACACCGGCAGGAGGTTCCCGGTGGGACCATGGCCTGGGTCGAGTCCGGACACGGGCGGGACGTGGTCCTCGTCCACGGCAATCCGACCTGGAGCTTCATCTGGCGGCGGGTCATCTCCGCGCTGGAGGGCCAGCGGTTGCACCTGCTCGCGCCGGACCTCCTCGGATGCGGCCGCAGCTCGAAGCCCCGCGCCGTGGGCTGGCACACGCTGGACCGGCACGGGACGGCGCTGGCCGCCTGGATGGAGGCGCGCCGGCTGGTGGACCCCCTCCTGGTGGTGCAGGACTGGGGCGGTCCGATCGGCCTGCTGGCCGCCGCACGCGCGCCGTCGGTTCGGGTCGCCGGGGTCTGTCTCCTCAACACCGCGGTAGTGCTTCCGGAACGTTTTCGGGGGACCCCGTTTCACCGCCTTGCCCGTGCGCCGCTGCTCGCGCCAGTGCTCTTCCGCGGACTGGGCTTTCCGCTCCGCCTGCTCGGAGGCGTTCAGGGTGATCGGCGCTCCATCTCCGGGGACGTCGCCCGGGCATACCGGTGGCCCTTCCGGCGATGGACCGACCGGGCCGCCCCGCTCGGGCTGGCGCGGATGGTGCCCGGGTCGGCGGACCATCCGAGCGTGCCGCACCTCCGCACGGTCGACGCCTGGATCCACGCATTCCCCGGCCCGGCGGAGCTGGTCTGGGGACGGAAGGACCCGATCCTCGGCCGCGCGCTCCGCCGTCACGCCCGCGAGCTTCCCCGGGCCCGGGTGACCGAAACCGACGCCGGGCACTTCCTCCAGGAAGAGGTCCCGGACATCATCGCCCGCAGCATCCGGCGTCTGGCCGGGATGCAGGAGGCTCCGTGACTCACCCGCTCGAACCGCTGATCACCGCGGCGTACGCCGATCGCTCGCTCCTGGGACGGCCCGAGTCACGGAAGGCGGTGCTCGAGGCGATCGCCGGCCTCGACGACGGCTCGCTCCGGGTCGCCGAGAAGGGACCAGAAGGGTGGACGGTCAACATCTGGCTGAAGGAAGCCATCCTTCTCTACTTCGCGGTCTCCGAGATGAAGGTCTGGGAGGTGGGCCCGTTCGAGTTCCACGACAAGCTGCCCCTGAAGAAGGATCTCGCGCGGGCGGGCGTGCGGGTGGTGCCGCCGGGGGCCGTGCGTTACGGAGCCCACGTCGAGTCTGGTGCAGTGGTGATGCCGGGCTACGTCAACATCGGCGCACGCGTGGGCGCGGGGACGATGGTGGACACCTGGGCCACGGTCGGCTCCTGCGCCCAGGTGGGCCGAGGCGTTCACCTCTCCGGTGGAGTGGGGCTCGGGGGAGTGCTCGAGCCACCCTCGGCGCGGCCGGTCATCGTGGAAGACGGGGCCTTCCTCGGAAGCCGGGCGGTCGTGGTCGAGGGCGTGGTGGTCGAGGAGGACGCCGTGCTGGCGGCGAACACCGTGGTCACCGCGAGCACCCGCATCATCGACGTGACCGGCGCCGAACCGCAGGAGTGGAGAGGTCGGGTCCCGGCGCGCAGCGTGGTCATCCCGGGGAGCGTTTCGCGCCAGTTCCCCGCCGGCACCTATGGGATACCCTGCGCGCTGGTCATCGGGCAACGCACCGAGAGCACCGACAAGAAGACCTCACTCAACCAGGCACTGCGCGACTTCGCGGTGCCGGTTTGAGCATCGATCTCCTCGGCGAGGTGGGAGCCGAGCCCGACGCCGGGAGCCTGGGGCGGCGGGCGTTCGCGCTGTGCTCCATCCCCAGCCCGATCGGCCACGAGGGCGCTCTGGCCGACGCGGTCGCCGGTTGGGCCAGCCACGTCTACGACGCGGGCGAGGTGGTCCGGGTCGGCCACTCGTTCGTGCTCGGTCGCCGCGAGGACCCGCGGCCGTCGGTCGCGCTGGTGGGGCATCTGGACACGGTGCCCGCGCGGCCGGAAGAGGCCGCCCCGCGGCTCGAGGGAGCGCGGCTGCACGGCTTGGGCAGCTCGGACATGAAGGGTGGGGTGGCGGTGATGATGGCCCTGGCGGAAACGCTGGAGCTCGACGCGCTCCCCGTCAATCTCCTGCTCGTTCTCTACGAGCGCGAGGAGGGCCCCTACCTCGAGTCGGGCCTCGGGCCGCTGTTCGAGTCTGTCCCCGCCCTGCGGCGGCTCGCCTTCGGCATCGCGCTCGAGCCCACCGACGGGGTGGTGCAGGTCGGCTGCGTGGGCTCGCTGCACGCGACGCTGCGCTTCCAGGGGCGGGCTGCGCACGCCGCGCGTCCTTGGCAGGGCGTCAACGCGATTCACCTCGCAGGCCCGGTGCTGGCAGAGCTGCTGGGGCGGCCCCCGCGCGACGTCGAGCGAGGCGGCTTTGTGTTCCGCGAGGTGATGTCGGCGACCGTGGCCTCGGGAGGCCGGGCGCGGAACGTCGTGCCGGACGCCTTCGAGGTGAACCTCAACGCTCGCTTCGCTCCGGGACGAACGCCCGAGGAGGCCGAGGCCGAGCTGCGGGCGTGGATCGGTCAGCGCGCCGAGGTGACCGTGAGCGATCGGGCGCCGTCCGGCCCGGTGTGCACCGGGAACCCGCTGTACCAAAAACTGCTCGCGACCACCGGCCTCCGGGCAGAGCCGAAGCAGGCCTGGACCGATGTGGCGCGCCTCGGGGCGATGGGCATCGACGCCGTGAATTACGGGCCGGGGGAAACCGCCCAGGCGCACCAGGCCGGCGAGAGCGCCAGCGTGCCTGCGCTCGAGGACGCGTACCGCAAGCTGCGGATCTTTTTCACCTCGCCCTCCGGGTAGACGGTCAGCTCCAGACGGCCTAGCTCGCTGCTCCGGGCGCCGGCGTCGGGTGAGCTCATCGACCCTCGCGACGACGACAAGATCCGGGCCGCATTCGGCATCACGGACTGAGCGCGGGTCACCTGGACTGTGCTGGTCGTCCGGACCGGCGCCGGGCGACACTGGGCCATGCACACCCTCTACGGCAATTTCACCTCCGGGAACTGCTGGAAGCCGGCGATGATGCTTCACGTCCGCGGGCTTCCCTTTCGCTGGATCGAGATCGACATCCTCAAGGGCGAGAGCCGCACGCCGGAGTTCCTGAAGCTCAACCCCAACGGACGCGTCCCGCTCCTCGTCTTCCCGGACGGCCGGATGCTCGCCGAGTCCAACGCGATGCTGCTCCACCTCGGCGAGGGCAGCGCGTGGCTTCCTGCCGATCCGTTCCTGCGGGCCAAGGTCTACGAGTGGCTCTTCTTCGAGCAGTACAGCCACGAGCCCTACATCGCGACGGTCCGGTTCTGGGTGAAGGAGGCCGGAAAGGCCGAGGAGAAGAAGCAAGAGATCCGCGAGCGGATGCCCCGGGGGTACGCCGCGCTCGGGGTGATGGAGAGGACGCTCGCCGGCGCGGACTTCCTCGTGGGGGAGCGGCCCACCCTGGCGGACGTCGCGCTCTACGCCTACACCCACGTCGCACCGGACGGCGGGTACTCGCTCGACGAGTACCCGGGCATTCGCCGATGGCTCGGCCGGTTCGCGGCGCTGCCCGAGTTCGTGCCGATGCCCTTCTACGGCTGAGGACCGGAGTTTGCCGGGCTGCCGCTCCCGGGCGAGGCTCGGGGGGCCGTGGTCCTTCCCTGGGAGCAGCTGCGTCTGGTTCTCGCCGTCGCCCGCCACGGGACGCTTCCCGGAGCCGCCCGTGCGCTCGGAATGGCGCCCGGTGTTCTCGAAGAGGAACTGAAGGCCGTCGAGAGGGCTGCAGGCGCGGCGCTGTTCGTCCGGGAGGACGGGCGAATCTTCCCGACCGACGCCGGCCGGAGCGCGCTGCATACCGGCGAGCGGATGTCCGAGGAGATGGCCCGGGTGGAGCGGGCGTTGCCGCGCGTTCTCCCGGGTCCACCGGTGCGCGTCCGCGTGGAGGAGCCGCTCGCCGCCCGGTGGCTGCAGACCGCCGCCGCCGAGCTGGCGCGTGGGCTCGGACCCGTCACGCTCGAGATCACCACCAGTCGCGGCGGAAGGGGCAGCGCTCTCGATCTCGAGGTCAGCACGCGGCGCGCCGGCGAGGAGTCCCGCCCGCTCGGCGTGCTCGCCGATGCGCTCTACGCCTCCGAGGCCTACCTGCTCGACCACGGTCGCCCGTCTTCGGCGGAGCGCCTCGTCGGCCACCGCGTGGTGCTTCCGACCGGGGCGCTCGCACGGACCGACGCCGGCCGCTGGCTGCTCGCCGCCTCCCGCGCCGGTGCCCAGGTCGCGCTCCGGGCGGACAGCATCGCGGTGCTCCTCGCAGCGGTGCACGCCGGAGTCGGCCTGGGCGTGCTGCCGCACGGGTCAGAGGAGCTCGCCCCGGAGCTGGTCCAGGTCGCGGCCCTGCCCGAGGTTCCTCTCCGCCCGCTGTGGCTCGTGTTCGGAGGCGAGGGCCGACGGTCTCCGCGCGTGCGGAGAGCAGCCCAGGCGCTGGAGCAGACCCTCAGCGCGGCGCTGCGCCGGTGGGAACGGGGGAGCTGATCGTCGGACGGAGCGGGAACGGGTAGGCTCGATCTCCAGGCTGCGGGGGGACCCACCGCAGAGCGGGACCGTTCGAGCATCGAGCTGCCCGTTCCGGCTTCCGGGCGCCCGCGTCCACGCTCACGGTCGCGCTGCTCGCGCTGTTCGGCTACGCCGTCCTGGGTGTCGTGCTGGTCCTCCTGTGCATCGCGCTGCTCCTCCTCGCGAAGTTCACGTTCGTCGCGCTGAAGTCGGGCTTCATCGTGGAGCCGCTGAAGCGGGCGCCGTCGTGGGGCCGCTGGTCTGGTTCATCGGGCTGCTTCTGCTTTGGATCATCGTGTGGGCGCCGGTCCGGCTCATCCTCGGTGCGCTCCTGATCCGCATCCAGCCACCGCCGGGCTCGTGCTCGAGCGCTCCGATTCGCCTCGGCTGTTCGATCTCGTCGACCGCATCCGGCGTGCGCGCCGCGCGCCTCGACCGGGAGCTGGAGGGTCGGGTCAACGAGCTTCTGGGCGCGTACCGGGTCCGGCAAGGACGGTCCGAGGACATCCGCGAGCGCAGCGGCTCGTGACGTCTTCCGCGAGCCCCGCTGCGAGAAGGCCTCGGCCTCACCCTCGCCCCAATTCCGGTCTCGGGATTCACGGATTCCACCGAGGCTGCCCAAATTTCACCCTGAGCGAGGAGGCTCCACCTAAGGCCCTGGCCTCCGGGCCAGAGTCCACGTTCACCCTCGTTGTCTTGAGTGTGGGGTGCGTGCTACTCCCATGGCGGCGCGTGTAGGAGCAGGGCGGACAAGGAATGGCCCGAGCAGGACCCGGAAGGTCAGGAGTCCTCGACGCTGGGACGCGCGACCACCTCTTCAGCGCGGCGTATGACGAACTGCGGCGCCTGGCTGCGTCCGTTCGTCGGGACGACCCGAGCCGAACGCTCAGTCCAACCGCGCTGGTCAACGAGGCCTGGCTGAAGCTCGCGTCGTCGCCCGATTTCGCGGCGACTTCTCCGGCGCATTTCAAGCGAATTGCGGCTCGGGCCATGCGGCAGGTGCTGGTCGAGGCCGCTCGTCGCCGTTCGGCCCGGAAGCGCGGCGGTGGCGCGCCGCTCGTCACCTTCGACGAGGACACGCTGCCGCCGGCCGCTGGCGCGGAACAGCTCCTGGCGCTGGACAGCGCGCTCGAGTCGCTGGCCGAGCTCGAGCCACGTCAGGCGCTGATCGTCGAGAGCCGCTTCTTCGGTGGTCTCGACGTCCGCGAGACTTGCGAGGTCCTCGGCGTCTCAGAGGCGACCGTCCTCCGCGACTGGCGCGCTGCCCGCGCCTTCCTGGCCCATGAGCTCCGACAGACGAGCTGATCCGGCGCCGGCGGGTCCGGCGCGATGGCGCCTGGTGCAGGAGCTCTTCCACGGAGCGGTGGAGCTTCCCCTCCACGCTCAGCGCGCGTTTCTCGAGTCGAGCTCGGGCGGCGACCCCGATCTCGTCGCCGAGGTCGAGGCGCTCCTCCTCGAGGACCGGACTCCGGACTCCCTCCTCGATCGCGCGCTGCCCGACGTGGCTGGCCACCTGCTCGCGCCGGATGGCCCGGGTGGACGGGTCGGCCCGTACCGGGTGATCCGTCTCCTCGGCGAGGGCGGGATGGGCGTGGTCTACCTGGTCGAGCGCGAGGACGTGGGCGGCCGGGCCGCGCTCAAGCTGCTCCGCGACGCCTGGGTCTCTCCGTCCCGGAGAGCGCGGTTCCTCTCCGAGCAGCGCACGCTCGCCCAGCTCGACCATCCAGCCATCGCGCAGCTGCACGACGCCGGAACGCTGCCCGATGGCACGCCCTGGTTCGCCATGGAGTACGTGGACGGGGTTCCGCTCACCGAGCACTGCCGGGCGAACGGCAGCGGCCTGGCCGAGCGGCTCCGGCTCTTCCGCGCGGTCTGTGAGGCGGTGCAGCACGCGCACCGGCACGCCGTCATCCATCGGGACCTCAAGCCGTCCAACATCCTCGTGAAGCCGGATGGGGCGGTGAAGCTCCTCGACTTCGGAATCGCCAAGCACCTCGACCCCACCGGCCCGGGCACCGACCCGACGCGGACCGGGCTCCGGCTGATGACCCCCGCCTACGCGGCACCGGAGCAGGTCGCCGGCGGGAGGATCGGGGTGGAAACGGACGTCTACGCCCTGGGGGTGCTCCTGTTCGAGCTGCTCTCCGGGCGGCTCCCGTTCGAGCTCTCCGGTCTCTCGCCGCACGAGGCGGCCCGGCGCGTCCTCGAGCAGGAGCCGCCACGGCCGTCGCAGATCCCGACTCGCCCCGTTCAGGCGAGCCGTGCGGGCTGGGCCGACCTCGACGTGCTGTGCCTCACCGCGATGCAGCGCGATCCGGCGCGCCGCTATCCCTCGGTCGAGGCGTTGATCCGGGACCTGGACCACCACCTCGCCGGCGAGCCGCTGGACGCGCGGCCGGATTCGCTGGCCTACCGCTTCGGAAAGCTGCTGCGGCGAAATGCTCGGACCGTGATGGTCGCCTCGGTGGTGACCCTGGCGGTCCTGGCCCTGACCACCTACTCCGCGGTGCGGATGGCGCGGGCACGCAATGCGGTCGCCGCGGAGGCGGCGCGAACCCAGCGGATCCAGCAGTTCATGCTCCAGCT
>Ga0066903_100002784_pt1 | contig 13896 bp, 13 predicted proteins | sample PanSoiMetaGPlot1_FD_67491 | JGI IMG/M metagenome (GOLD analysis project Ga0066903, IMG submission 67491) | Tropical forest soil microbial communities from Panama analyzed to predict greenhouse gas emissions - Panama Soil - Plot 1 (version 2) | ecosystem: Environmental > Terrestrial > Soil >...
ATCGCCGCGAACGCCGCCGCGATCCAATGCCGAGCCGTCTGCGAACTGCGCTCCGTACCCATCCGTCCCTGGCACCGAACAAAGTGATGATCGCGGCACGGGAACCGCCTGCGGACGCGAGCCGCAGGTGCTTGTCTTCGCACGTCCATCTGTTACAGAGGTTCTCGGTAACAGAGGGACTTTGGCCCGCGCCGAAAGAAATTCGGAATTCACAGTGTCGGGCACAGCGGTTAAGGAGACCTGAACAAGGGAGCGCGCCGCTTCTCCGCTCCAGGCGGGCTCGCAAGCTCTATCGTTGACCGTTGTACTTTTGCTCTATTTGCTGTTGGCGGCGGAGAGCCGGTTGTTGTCCTCGCACGCGAGGTTGGAGCCGGGTTTCGCCGCGGTGGCCGCAGTCAGGCCGCGGCCGGGCGAGAACAATCATGGTGAATCGCAAGAAGCCGCTGGTCGTTGTCACGCGCAAGCTGCCGGACAGCATCGAAACGCGCATGTGCGAGCTGTTCGACGCCAAGCTCAATCTCGACGACAAGCCGATGACGTCGGCCGAGCTGGCGGAGATCGTCAGGGCCGCGGATGTGCTGGTGCCCACCGTCACCGACCGCATCGACGCCTCGGTGCTGAGCAAGGCGGGCGACAAGCTCAAGCTGATCGCCAACTACGGCAACGGCGTCGATCACATCGATGTCGCCACCGCATTGAGCCGCGGCATCACAGTGACTAACACGCCTGGCGTCCTCACCGAAGACACCGCCGACATGACTATGGCACTGATCCTCGCGGTGCCGCGCCGGCTCGCCGAGGGCGCCGCGGTGCTGAGCGACGACAAACCCTGGAACGGCTGGTCGCCGACCTGGATGCTCGGGCACCGCATCTGGGGCAAGCGGCTCGGCATCATTGGCATGGGACGGATCGGCCAGGCAGTGGCGCGCCGCGCGCGCGCCTTCGGCCTGCAGATCCACTATCACAATCGCCGTCGCGTGCCGACAAAAGTCGAGGAGGAATTAACCGCGACTTATTGGGAGAGCCTCGACCAGATGCTCGCCCGCATGGACATCATTTCGATCAACTGCCCGCACACGCCCGCGACCTACCATCTGCTGTCGGCGCGCCGCCTCAAGCTCATTCGGCCCGAGGCCTATATCGTCAATACCGCCCGCGGCGAGGTCATCGACGAGAATGCACTGGTGCGGCTGATCGCGGCCGGCGACATTGCGGGGGCCGGCCTCGACGTGTTCGAGCATGAGCCCGCCGTCAATCCCAAGCTCACCAAGCTCGCGCGCACCGGCAAGGTCGTGCTGTTGCCGCATATGGGCTCAGCCACACTCGAAGGCCGCATCGACATGGGCGAGAAGGTCATTGTCAACATCAAGACCTTCATGGACGGGCATCGACCACCTGATCGCGTGCTGCCGTCGATGCTTTAAGCCCTCATCCGACGGCCGATGGCAGTGACGAACGCCGCGCGACGAGCGCGCGGCTTTGGGCCGCCTGATCGCGTGCCTCCGTGGATGTTCTGAGCTTAATTTGGTTGACGTCTCGGCCGACGTTGCTGCGTTCGGCGAAGATTTGCTGTAACATGCGGCTTGTCATCACAGGGGAGAGCCGCTCATGCGCGCTGTAATCGTGGCCGGAGTGGCCGTTGTCGCTTCCGTCGGTGCCGTGCTGGCCGACGTGCTGGCGCCGAACGATATTCAGGCCACCTTCTTCACCGGCCAGCCATTCACCGCGTCGACGCCGACGAATACCAAGTTCAAGATGGTGTTTACCGCCGACGGCAAGATGACCCGTGAGCCGCTTGCCAAGTCTGGCGCCAAGGCGGAGGGCACCTGGAAGCTTTCCAAGGACGGCTTCTGTACGACCTGGAAGGGCTCCAAGGCCAATTGCTTCCGGATCCAGACCGCCGGCGACAACAAATGGTCGGTGATGAAGGGAACGACCGCGGTCGCGACTTGGACGAAATAGGCGCGAATGGCGAGTAGCGAATGGCGAAGAGATCCGCCTCTCATTCGCCATTCGCAATTCGTCACGCGTTATCTACGACCCGTCTCCCGAGCGACCAAATCAGTGATCGTCGGATGCTCGCCTGACAACGGATTGCCGGGATCCCAATCATATTGCAGCGTCTCGAAGCGCATGGCGCGCGCGTCGATCATCAACAGCCGACCCACTAGCCCTTCCCCAAAGCCGACGATCTCGCGGATCACTTCAAGCGCCATCAACGAGCCGAGCACGCCGGTGAGCGCGCCGAGAATGCCCGCTTCGGCGCAGGCTGGAACGCTGCCCGGTGGCGGTGGCGCCGGAAACAAACACCGGTAGGTCGGATTAAGCGTGCCATCGGCCTTGCGCTCGTGTGGGCGCAGCGTGGTGAGCGTGCCGTCGAAGATGCCGACCGCTGCAGTCACCAGCGGCTTCTTCGCAAAGAAGCAGGCGTCGGAAACGAGATAGCGGGTGGCGAAATTATCGGACCCGTCGGCGACGATGTCATACCCGCCGATCAGCTCGAGCGCGTTGGCGGGGGCGAGGCGCACCGGATGACAATCGACCGCCACGTGCGGGTTGAGCCGGCGGATCGCGGCGGCCGCACTCTCGACCTTGGGCGTTCCGACCTCGGGCGTGCCGTGGATGACCTGGCGCTGGAGGTTTGACAACGCGACCTGATCGTCGTCGACGACACCGAGGGTGCCAACCCCGGCCGCGGCGAGGTAGAGAAGCGCCGGCGCGCCCAAACCGCCAGCGCCAATCACCAAGACCCGCGCGCGTTTGAGCCGGGCTTGGCCGGGACCGCCGACCTCCCGCAACACGATGTGACGGGCATAACGCTCGAGCTCTTCCGGACCCAGCATGGCAGTCCTCGCGGGCGCAACTGCGTCATAATCACCGCGCCGCCCACGCGCAAACCTAGACTAGCCGCCCTATCCCCAAGGCGCATTGGCGCGCGAGCGCCGATCGGCTACCTTCCAATGCAGGGGGCGACAGCCCGTGCAGGAGGTCCCATGCGGATCATCCAGATCCTGGGAGCCGCTCTCGCTCTTTTCCTTTGCGCGTTGCCGGCAACCGCCCAGACCGACAATGGCGCGCCCGCTTCGGGCGCCTCGGCGCGACCGGCGACGCACGGGCAAGGCCACAAATTCCGACGCTCCGCCAGCAAGACGAGAGCGGTGGCGCGGGCGCGCGCGGCGGCGCGGCGGGCGCAGCTCGCGGCTCAACGCGACGATGCCGGCGCAGGAACAACCGATGGCGGCCGTTTCGCGGCGACCGCCGGCCGCCGGCGCTCGCCTTCGCCGGCACCGCGTGACAATTCCGGCATTACCCTTGCTGATCGTATCGCCATTCAGTTCGACCTCGCTTGGGTGGGCGAATACACCGGCCTGATCAACGGCGACTTCAACGACCGGACGGTCGCGGCGATCAGGGCCTTCCAGCGCAATCGCAAGTTCAAGGAAACCGGCGTGCTCAATACGCAAGAGCGCGCGCTGCTCGCCGCCTCCGCCAGAGCCAAACAGGCACAGGTCGGTTGGAGCATGGTCGACGACACCGTCACCGGTGCCCGGCTCGGCTTGCCGACCAAGCAAGCCCCCAACAAGAGCCCGGGCAAGAGCGGCTCGCGCTGGTCCTCGGCGCAAGGGCAGGTACAGGTCGAAACCTTTCGGATCCGCGAGCCCGGCACGACGCTTGCTGCCATCTACGAGCAGCAGAAAAAGGAACCGTCGAATCGCAGGATCGACAACAACCTGTCGCGGCCCGATTTCTTCATCATCTCGGGGATGCAGGGCCTGAAGAAGTTCTATGTCCGCGCCGACGTCAAGGACGGCGAGGTGCGCGGCATGACGCTGCTGTACGACCAGGCGACCGAAACCATCATGGATCCGGTCGGGGTGGTGATGGCAGGCGCATTCACCGCGTTTCCCGCCGCGGCCGATGCGGTGGCGCAAGCCGGTGTGCAAGCGCGCCGCAAGGTCGAATACGGTACCGGTATCGTGGTCAGCGCGGCCGGACACATTCTCACCGACCGCCAGCTTACCGACGGATGCAACATCATCGTCGTGAGCGGTTACGGCGACGCCGACAAGCAGGCTGAGGATCAAATCACGAGTCTCGCGCTCATCCGCGTCTACGGCGTGCCCGACATGGTGCCGGCGGCCTTCGCCGGCGACGCCACCAAGAGCCCCGACCTCACGCTGATCGGCATCGCCGATCCGCAGGCGCAAGGCGGCGCCAGCGCGGTGAGCACGGTCGCCGCCAAGCTGCACGGCGACGCGCTCGAGCCGGCGCCGCAACTTGGCTTCTCCGGTGCCGGCGCGCTCGACGCGCAGGGCCGGTTCGCCGGCATGGTCGAGCTCAAGACACCGGTGGTGGCCACGGTCGGCGGCGGCAGCACGCCACCGCATGCCAGCCTCGCCACGGTGCCGGCGATCCGTGCGTTTCTCGACGGCGAGAAGCTGCCGGCGGCGATGCCACGCACCGGCATCGAAGCCGCTACCGCCTCGGTCGTGCGCGTGATCTGCGTGCGCAAGTAAGCGTCACCAAGCGACCCACGGGGGTGGTCACTTGTTGCTGAACTTGGCCGGACGCTTGGCCACGAACGCGGCCATGCCTTCCTTCTGATCGGCGGTCGCAAACAGCGCGTGAAAGACGCGCCGCTCGAACAAGATGCCTTCGGAGAGCGAGGTTTCGAACGAGCGGTTGATTGCCTCCTTGGCCGACATCACCGCCGGCAACGACATCGAGGCGACGGTTTCCGCGATCTTCAGCGCTTCCTCCATCAGGCTCGCCGCCGGGACAACGCGCGCGACCAGGCCGGCGCGTTCCGCCTCGGCGGCATCCATCATGCGGCCGGTCAGGATCAAGTCCATGGCCTTGGCCTTACCGACCGCGAGGGTCAGGCGCTGCGTGCCTCCCATGCCAGGTATGACACCGAGCTTGATCTCTGGCTGACCAAACTTGGCGGTATCGGCGGCGATGACGATGTCGCACATCATCGCGAGCTCGCAGCCGCCGCCGAGCGCGAAGCCCGCCACCGCCCCGACGATCGGCTTGCGCAGACGTGTGAGCCGCTCGAACTCGCGAGTGAAGTCGGTGCTGAACACGTCGATGTAAGACTGTTCGACCATCTCCTTGATGTCGGCGCCGGCAGCGAGCGCCTCGTCGGAGCCAGCGATGACGATACAGCCGATCGCCGGGTCAGCCTCGAACGCCTCAGCGGCGCCAAGCAGCTCGTCCTTGAGCGTGGCGTTGAGCGCGTTCAGCGCCTCCGGCCGGTTGAGCCGGATCACTCCGACGCGACCGCGGGTTTTGACGATTATGGTTTGATGGCTCATGGCGCTGTCTTGCCTCCGGCTCGATTTGCAACGCGGATCACGATCCGCCCAATGGTGCCCGGCAGCGGCGGGATCATTTCTGGCAGACCGGACAGAAGAAGGTCGAGCGGCCGGTCTGTACGATCCGCTTGACGGTGCCGGTGCAACCCTTGTTCGTGCAACGCTTCCCCGCGCGTTCGTAGACCCGAAAATTGTGCTGGAACATTCCGAGCTCGCCCGACGTCTGGCGATGATCACGCAGCGAGGAACCGCCGGCGGCGATCGCCTCGTTGAGCACCGTCTTGATCGCTTCGACCAGATGCTGGGCGCGCCCGTTCGGCGCGCCGCGGCGATCCGCGATCGTCGCCGCGCGCCGCTTCGGTGAGAGCCGGGCGCGGTGCAGCGCCTCGCAGACATAGATGTTGCCGAGCCCGGCGACGATGCGCTGATCCGACAACGCCGCCTTGAGCGAGGTCTTCTTGCCCTGGCACGCCGAGGCAAGTGACGCCGCATCGAAGGCGTTTCCCAGGGGCTCGGGCCCGAGCGAGCGCAACAGCGGCTCCTCGTCGAGCTTGCTGCGCGGCACGAGCTTCATCGAACCGAAGCGGCGAGGGTCGTTGAACGTGACGGTCGCGCCGTTGCCCATGTGGAAGATCACGTGATCGTGGGCGAGATGCTCGGAACGATCGTGGTGGAATTTGCCCGGCGTGCTCTTCCGCTCGCCCTGAAATACCCGAAATGAGCCGGACATGCCGAGATGCATCAGCAGCACGTCGCCGGATGAGAGATCGGCAAGCAGGTATTTCGCGCGCCGGCCCAACCCTTGGACCTTCTGGTTCTCGAGCCGGGCTGCGAAATCCTTCGGCAACGGCCAGCGCAAATCGCCGCGCCGGGCCTCGACCTTGGCGAAGCGTGCGCCTTCCATCACAGGCTGCAATCCGCGGCGGACGGTCTCGACCTCGGGCAGTTCGGGCATCGCTCGTTAACCTCCGTAGTCGGGACGTTCCGGTCGAGACATAGCGTCCTGCGCATCGCCGCGCTATGGTCCCGGCATGCCGCAGCGCACCGACGAGACCGACTTCGGATTTCAGCGAGTGGCGCTTGCCGGCAAGCAGGCGCTGGTCGATGACGTCTTTCACAGTGTTGCCGGCCGCTACGACCTGATGAACGACCTAATGTCGGGCGGCTTGCACCGGGCCTGGAAGGCGGCGCTCGTCGCCACGCTCGATCCTCCGAAGGACGACCGCGCCTTCGAGCTGCTCGATATCGCCGGCGGCACCGGCGATATCGCCTTTCGCGTGATCGCCGAGGCCGGCGCCGGCACTCGCGCGACGGTGGCCGACATCAACGCCGACATGCTCGAGGTTGGGCGCGCCCGCGCGCAGAAACGCGGGCTCGATCACGCCGTCACCTTCGTTAAGGCCAATGCTGAGGCGCTGCCATTTGCCGACCGGCGTTTCGACGCGGTCACCATCGCTTTCGGCATCCGCAACGTGCCGCGCATTGAGCGCGCGCTGGCGGAGGCGCATCGCGTGCTGCGCATCGGTGGGCGCTTTCTCTGCCTCGAATTCTCGGCGGTCGACGTGCCTGGTCTCGACCGACTCTACGACCTCTATTCCTTCAACATCATCCCGGCACTCGGCCGCGCCGTCGCGGGCGACCCCGATGCCTATCGTTATCTCGTGGAATCGATCCGCCGCTTTCCGCGGCCGGATACGTTCGTGCAGATGATGACCGCGGCTGGTTTCCGCCGCGCCTTGTTTCAGCGCATGAGCGGCGGCATCGTCGCATTGCATTCGGGCTGGCGCTTGTGATCGGGGGTCCCGCGCACCTCGTCCGCCTCGGGCATGCCGGCTACGTCTTCGCCCGCGAAGGCGTGCTCGGCCTGATCGACACGACGCGGCTGCCGTTTCCGGCGCGCGCCGCGATCCGCCTCGCCCGCCTGATCGAGCGCCCCGCATCGAGCGTGGCCGCGCACCGGCTCGCCAACGCACTCACGTTGCTTGGTCCAACCTACGTCAAGCTCGGCCAATTCCTGGCGACGCGTCCGGACGTGGTTGGCGTCACCTTGGCGCACGACCTCGAGACTCTGCAAGACAAGATGCCGCCGTTTCCGCAGGCGGAGGCCGAACGCGCAGTCTCAACCGCACTCGACAAGCCGCTCGATCAGCTGTTCGTCGCCTTCGGTCCGGCGGTCGCCGCCGCCTCGATCGCCCAGGTGCACCGCGCAGAAGTCATCACCGCGGGCGGACGGCGGGCGACGGCGGTGAAAGTGCTGCGGCCGGGCGTCGAGCGCCGCTTCAAGGTCGATCTCGATGCCTTCACCTTCGTGGCCCGCACCGCCGAGAAGCTTTCCGCCGAAGCGCGCCGGCTGCGGCTGATCGAAGTGGTCGATACGCTGCGGCGCTCGGTCAGCATCGAGATGGACCTGCGTTTTGAGGCCGCGGCACTCTCCGAGCTCGCTGAAAACACTCGCGACGATCCCGACTTCCGCGTGCCGGTGTTGGATTGGGATCGCACCGCCCACGACGTGCTCACGCTCGAATGGATCGACGCGACTCCGCTCACCGACCGCACGCGGCTTCTCGCCAAGGGCTTCGACCTCAAGCGGCTCGCCCGCGCGGTGATCCAGACCTTCCTACGGCATGCGCTGCGCGACGGTTTCTTTCATGCCGACATGCATCCCGGGAACCTGTTCGTCGACGACGACGGCAATCTGGTCGCCGTCGACTTCGGCATCATGGGACGGCTTGGACCGAAGGAGCGCCGCTTCCTAGCCGAGATTTTGCTCGGCTTCATCACCCGCAACTACACCCGGACCGCTGAGGTCCATTTCGAGGCCGGCTACGTGCCGCCGCACCATTCGATCGCGAGCTTCGCACAGGCGATCCGGGCCATCGGCGAGCCGATCCACAAACGCACCGCCGAAGAGATCTCGATGGCAAAGCTGTTCATGCTGCTGTTCGAGATCACCGGCCTATTCGACATGCGCACACGGCCAGAACTGTTGCTACTGCAGAAGACCATGGTCGTTGTCGAGGGTGTTGCACGCTCGCTCGATCCCAAGCTCGACATGTGGACGGTGGCCGAACCGGTCGTGCGGGAATGGATCGAGCGCAATCTCGGCCCGCTCGGCCGGCTGGAAGGCGCGGCGGAAGGTGCCGCCGAGGTCGGCCGCTTCCTCGGCGACGTGCCGGGGCTGTTGGCGCGCGGCGGCGCGCTGATCGAGCAGTTCGACGTCATGACCCGCAACGGCCTGGTGCTGGCGCCGGAGACCGTGGCTGAGATCGGCCGCGCCGAGGCGCGCCGCAACCGCTGGATCGCGGCGGCCTTGTGGGCGATCGTGGCCTTGCTGGTGGTGTTCCTGCTGCGCTGACGCAGCCACGGACCAAAGCTCCGTGATTGCATTGATTGCATTGCAATCATTGGCTAAGCTGACGGGCTGAAGAGGCTTCGCCATGGCCAGCATCACCATTCGGCAGCTCGACGACGCGCTCAAGCAGCGCCTGCGCCTGCGCGCGGCGCGCAACGGCCGCTCGATGGAAGACGAGGCGCGCACGATCCTGCGTACCGCCGCGCTCGAAGGCGGCGCCGGGAGCGGCAAACGCCGGCCAGCGCGCACGGCCGATGTCGCCGTTCAGACGCCGAGTGCGGCGACGACGGCGCGCGTGCTGCTGATCATCGGCGGCGGTATCGCCGCGTACAAATCGCTCGATCTGATCCGACGGCTGAAGGAGCGGGGCTTCGCTGTGCGCTGCGTGCTGACCAAGGCGGCAACCGAATTCGTCACGGCGCTCGCGGCCGGCGCGCTCGCCGGCGAGCGGGCATTCACCGACCTGTTCGATCCGGCCTCCGAGCACGACGTCGGCCATATCCGGCTCGCGCGCGAGAGCGACCTCGTGATCGTGGCGCCGGCGACCGCCGACCTGATGGCCAAGATGGCCGGCGGCCACGCTGACGATCTGGCCACCGCGACGCTGCTTGCGACGGACCGGCCGACACTGCTTGCGCCGGCGATGAACCCGCAGATGTGGCGACGTACGGCGACACAGCGCAACCTCGCGCAATTGATCGCCGACGGCGTGCACGTCGTCGGCCCCGATGCCGGGGAAATGGCAGAGGCCAACGAAGCCGGCGTCGGTCGAATGGCCGAGCCGCTCGAGATCGCGGCGGCGGCAGAAAGGCTGCTCGGCGCGTCGGATCACGACGTGCCGCGCGCCAGCGCGCTGGCCGGGCGGCGCATGCTAGTCACGTCCGGACCGACGCACGAACCGATCGATCCCGTGCGCTACATCGCCAACCGTTCGTCGGGCAAGCAAGGGCACGCGATCGCCGCTGCGGCGGCCGCCGCCGGCGCTGCCGTGACACTGGTGTCCGGACCGGTGAATATCGCCGATCCGCCCGGCGTGACGGTTGTGAAGGTCGAGACGGCGCAGGAGATGCTGGCGGCGGTGAAGCGCGCACTGCCCGTCGATGTCGCAGTGTTTGCGGCGGCGGTAGCCGACTGGCGCGTCGATCATCCGAGCGCGGGCAAGATCAAGAAAGGCGCGGGTGGAACGCCGAAGCTCGCGCTCGCGGAAAATCCCGACATCCTGGCGACGATCGCGCACGCCTCCGCCAAGACGCGGCCACGGTTGGTGATCGGCTTTGCCGCCGAGACCGATCACATCATCGAGCACGCCAAGGAGAAGCTCGCGCGCAAGGGCTGCGACTGGATCCTCGCCAACGACGTGTCGACGGCGACGGGCGTGATGGGCGGCGACCGCAACACCGTCCATCTGGTGAGCGAGCGCGGCGCCGAATCCTGGCCGCCGCAATCCAAGGACGCCGTGGCGCGCGCGCTGACGGCGCGCATCGCCGATGCACTCGCGAGTTCGAAAGCATGACCTCGGCCGCGAACCGGATCGAGCTGCGCGTGCAACGACTGCCGCATGGCGCCAACCTGCAGCTGCCGGCTTATCAGAGCGAGCTCGCCGCCGGGCTCGACCTGCTCGCGGCGGTGCCGGCTGACGCCCCGGTGACCCTGGCGCCGGGCGGCCGCGCCCTCATTCCGACCGGTATTGCCATCGCGCTGCCCAGGGGCTTTGAAGGTCAGATCCGGCCGCGCTCAGGCCTCGCATTGCGACACGGGGTCACGGTACTCAACGCTCCCGGCACCATCGACGCCGATTACCGCGGAGAAGTACAGGTCATCCTTGTAAATCTCGGCCTTAACCAATTCACAGTAGAGCGCGGGGCCCGGATTGCACAATTGGTGATTGCGGCTACAATGCAAGCAGTCGTTTGCGATGTTGCAAGCCTGGACGAAACAACACGGGGGGATGGGGGGTTTGGATCAACGGGCGCCGGCCGGGAATAACCGACCGGTGTGGTGAGGTCTCTTTCCTTAGAGCTAATCGGTTTGCGGACGAAAAGAGTTCCCCTTCACCTCGGTCCTTCTCAACACACAAGCTCATGCTGCTGCTGCCTCGCAAAGGCGTTCTCGCCATCGCCGCCGTCCTCGACATTGCCCTTCACGCCGACAGCCGCCCGGTGGCGGCGCGAGCGCTGGCCGCGCGCCACAGCCTGCCGCCGCGCCATCTCGAGCCCGTGCTGCAAGCCCTTGTGCGCCAGGGGATTCTGCGGGGGATCCGCGGTCCACGCGGCGGCTACGAGCTCGCCAGCGATCCGCGCCGGATCACCGCCGAGGACATCCTGCGTGCCGCTGGCACCGCTGAGGACGACCTCGACGGCGAGGCCGGCGTCGCCGACTCGCTCCTGCTCGGGCGAGTGGTGGTGCCGGCGCTCGAGCAAGCCGAGCACGCATTTTCCGCCGCGCTTGCCCGCATCACGGTTGCGGAGCTTAGGCACTCCGCCGCCGGCGTGCGCGAAGCGATCGACGGCTAGCTCTTTCACGATGTCAAACAGCCCGCAGGCGCACTGACGCTTTGAGTCGCGCACGCTAATTCAGCCGCGACCGCCACCGTTCACGCATTTGTTATCTCAGATCGATCGCGCTCTTTCTCTGCATCCGTGCAAACAGCGGCGAGATCGGCGCTTCATTCCGTTACAACTTTCGCTCGATATTCGTGATTTAGCTCGCCTCCTTGTTGGTTCCGCCGCGATCCCCGAGAGGGGATGGCGGAGCGCCAGATGGCGCGCGGGTGCGCGGGCACCCGGATTTAAAGATGCCGTGAGACGCAAGGTGCGCCTCGATGACCGGCACGGGTGGGGCAAGTAAGCCCCCGCGTCCGAGCGAAGGACGCTCGCCTCTCGGCGCTCCGCCGTGGCGATTTGTGGCCCGGGCCCGTGCTCGCCGTTGACCGGCCTTCATCCCTCCGGGCTCGTGCGACGAACTTCCGTCGCACGGGTCATCACCGACCCGAAGGAGCGGGGTCTCGCAGGCCCCCGGCGAAGCGCGATCGCAAGCCGCACAACGCGGGACTGCCACACCCGGCTCCGTCTTGCAGGGCCGCCGCTCGAGCAGACGCCCCTCATGAGCCGGATCATTGTGGCGTAATTGATTTGCGTTACGTAGTCAATTTATATCTTCGATCTGACGTTAAGCGATTCTCGTAGGTAGAGCGAACTGCTGCGAGACCCAACGCATGCATTGCTGCGAAACCGCTGTTGGGTCTCGTTGTCACTCGGCCCAACCTACACACGTGAGTTCAGGTGCTCACTGGAGCGCGGCGAACGCAGGCGCGATCTCGCTGGCGAAACGGCGCAGGCTCTCGCGCGAGCCGCCGCAACTCATGATCACGTATTCGACGCCGGCACGTCGCAAGCGCGCGAGCTTGCCGGCGATCTCGTCGGGCGTGCCCACGAGGCTGTTTGCATCCGCATCCGCCGCCGCATGATCGTAGGCCAGGATGTGCGAGCCGCCGGAGTGGTCGGGCCAGCGCGACACCGAAAGAATCCGTTCATGGAATTGCCGGTTGCGCGCGAGCGCGGCCTCCTTGTCGGCGGGGCTTGCGGCAACATGCATGTCGCGGGCAAGCGCGATGCGGAGCCCTTCCCCCGCACGCCCGCAAGCGGCACACGCTTCCTTGAACATCGTGATGCGTTCCGCGATCACTTCGAACGAGGCGAACTGGTCGAGGATGAGATTGTAGCCGCGCTCGGCGACACGACGGATCGAGACCGGACTGCCGGCGGCCATCCAGAACGGCGGATGTGGCTTCTGGCTGGTGGGCGGCTCGACCACGATATCGTTGAAGGTCCAGAACCGGCCGCGATGGGAGAAGCGCTCGGTCGACGTCCACGCCTTGGTGATGATCGCGAGCGCCTCCTCGAAACGCGCGTCGACCTCCTCGCGTGCAATCGCAAAGCCGGCGAACTCGTTGTAGCGGTAGCCCTTGCCGACGCCGAAATCGAGCCGCCCGCCCGACATCAGGTCGAGCATCGCGGCCTGCTCGGCGAGCAGCACCGGATTGTGCCAGGGCAGCACGAGAACGGCGGTGCCGAGCCGCAGCGTCGTGGTGCGCGCCGCGAGCCAGGTGAGCAAGGTGAGCGTTGCCGAGATCTGGTTCCAACCGCTGAAGTGATGCTCGACGAGGAACGTGCCGTGGTAGCCGAGCGCTTCCGCCTCGACGTTGAAATCGATGAAGTCATGGAAGCCTTGCCCCATCGCCGCGCCGGGCTGAGCGCTGCCGGCCTGCGCCGCGCCGAAAAGTCCGAATTGCATGCTCAGGTTCTAGAGAAAGCGCCGGCCCGATGGCCGTTCACTTTGCCAGCGCACCATAGCCGGGCTTTTTGTACAGCTTGTCACGACTGGTCATGATGTCGGTCTCGTAGACCTTCTTCGTCCAGTCTTCCGGCTGCACGTCCTCGACCGCAATGGAAATCGCATCTTCGCCGCAGCTCAACGCGGTGTTGACGGCTTTGGTCACTTCCTCCGCAAGCCTGGTCTTTTGCTGCTCCGATCGGCCGGAATAGAGCTTTACGACGACATGAGGCATTGTTCTCTCCTTGGCTTGCCACAGCATAGCAAGATTGCGACAGCGGCCGCGAGGCCGGCAGCGCAATTGTGTGTGCGGACGAGATCGCGCCATCCCGAGCCGATTCGGTGGCCCGATGGCGATGGCGTATCAATCTCGGCCTTCTGGGTGGAAAGCCGGTCCATTCAATTCATGTGGCCGACACCGCCTAACGCAGCTGAAAGCCGGACTCCCGGATGAGCTTGGCGCCGCTCGCGCGCTGTTCCGCGAGATATTGCGCGAGGTGATCGGGGGTGTCGAAGACCGGAACCACGCCGATGTCCAACAGTCGCGCCTTGCGGAATCCCGCATCGTTTCCAATCGTGGAAATCTCCTTGTACAGCGTGTCGATGATGGACTTCGGCACCCCCGCCGGTGCCACGAAGGCGAAATAAACTGGCGCCAAATTCGGATAGCCGAGTTCCCGCAGGGTGGGCACCTGGGGAAACAACGGCGTACGCTCCTCGGAATCGACCGCAAGCGCGGCGACGGTGCCATTTTGGATGTACGAGATGAAATTCGGCAGACCGACGATCGAGACCGGCGTCGTCCCGGTCAGGAGCCCGGCCACCATGTCCGCACCGCCGCGCACCGGCACGTAGACCAGATCGGCGCCGGTTTTCGTCTTCCAGTTCTCGATC
>Ga0066903_100002785_pt1 | contig 13894 bp, 11 predicted proteins | sample PanSoiMetaGPlot1_FD_67491 | JGI IMG/M metagenome (GOLD analysis project Ga0066903, IMG submission 67491) | Tropical forest soil microbial communities from Panama analyzed to predict greenhouse gas emissions - Panama Soil - Plot 1 (version 2) | ecosystem: Environmental > Terrestrial > Soil >...
GAACAGCGGCAGGCTCATTTCGATCACTTTCGCCGTCGCCTCGAGTTGTGTCAGGCCTTCGAGATCCCCAATCTGCTCTTGGTCGCGGATTTCGCACAACGGCCGGACCCGACGGCTTTTCAGCGCGCCGTCGTCTCACTGACGCAAGCGGCCCAGTGGGCTGCCGGGTTCAAGGTTCGGCTGGCGCTCGAATTTCGCGGATCGGACGCCTTCTGCAGTTGCCTCGATACCGCGATCGGGCTGGTGGCGCAGTGCGGCGAGCCGAACGTCGGCGTCTGCCTCGACCTATTCCACTACTACAAAGGCCCAAGCAAGCCGGAAGACCTGGCCAAGCTCACTCGGGAGAACCTCGCCCATGTCCAGCTTTGCGACGTGGCCGGCATCCCGCGGGAACTGATGACGGACGCCGACCGGGTCATGCCCGGTGACGGGGACTTTCACTTTGACGAGGTGATCGAGACTCTGCGCCGCATCGGCTACGACGGATACTTTTCCCTGGAACTGATGAACCCGGTCCTCTGGCAGATGAAGCTCACCCAAGTGGCCGAGCTTGGTTTGATGGCGCTTCGGCGTGTTGTCGAATCTCTGTCCGGCTGAAGCTTCTTGCGATCTTCTCGCGCGATTGGAACTGGACGCGTATCCTAAACTCTCTCGCGCCAATACATTCGGAGTCCGGCCTTCATGTCCCGTCTGCTAGTTGTCCTCTTCGCGCTATTTGCCGTTCCTCTCTGCGCCGCTGAGCCGGAGCGCCCGCGACTCGTTGTCCTCGTCGTCTTCGACCAGATGCGCGGCGACTACATCGAGAAGTGGAAACCGCAGTTCTGGAATGACGGCTTCGTCCGCCTGCAGACGGAGGGCGCCTGGTTCACGAACTGCCATTACCCCTATGCGATGACGGCCACCGGGCCGGGACATTCCTCGATGCTCACCGGCTGCGGGCCGGACGTGCACGGCATCATCGGCAACACCTGGTATGACCGCAAGAGCGGGGCCGTCGTTAACTGCTCCGAGAGTACCCGCTACGAGCGCGTACCACCCCTGCCGAAGAACCTGCCCAAGGACGAACTCAAAGACGAGGTGAAGGCGCGAGAGGACGCGGCGAAAAAGACTAACACTGAGAACACAACGACGACTACCACCGCGTCCAAGACCGAGCCGAAGACGTCCGGGACACCAGACCGGCTGTTGGCTCCGACCTTTGGTGATGCTCTCAAAGCCGCGACCGGGGGAAAGGGTCGAGTCTTCGGTCTCTCGTTCAAAGACCGTTCGGCGATTCTACCTTGCGGAGCGAAGGCGGACGGGGCGTACTGGCTCGACAACACCGACGGGATGATTGTCACGTCCACGTTCTACCGCGACGCGGTTCACCCGTGGGTCGACGAACTGAACAAGAAGCGCGTCGCAGATCGATGGTTCGAGACGACCTGGGACCGGTTCCGGTCCGACCTCGACTACACGAAGTTGACCGACCCGGACATCGCCACTGGGGAAGGGAGAGGCATACGACAAGGGATTGCATTCCCGCATCCGACCGATGGCGGGCTGAAGCGGCCGGGCAAGGCGTACTACGAGGCCCTTTCCAATTCGCCGTTCGGCAACGACTTCCTTTTGGAGGTGGTCAAGGCGGCCGTGGTCGCGGAAAAACTTGGCCAGCACAAGGATCCCGACCTGTTGGCCATCAGCTTCTCGAGCAACGACATCGTCGGGCACACCTGGGGGCCGGACTCGCAGGAAGTGCTCGACGTCACCCTCCGGTCGGACCGCCAGCTCGCGTACCTCCTGAGGTTCCTCGACGAGGTGGTCGGAAAAGACAAATACCTCCTCTGCTTGACCGCCGATCACGGGATCTGTCCGCTGCCGGAGGTCTCGGCCCAGCGCGGACTGGATGCCAGTCGTTTCCCGGTCAAGAAGGTGCTGACGGAAGCGGAGGCATACCTTCGAGCGACTTATGATCCGGAAGCGCCAGCTAATTCGAAGTCACGGTGGATCGAGAACTCGGCCGGACTTTGGATCTATCTGAATCACAAGCTGATCGAGAGCCGTGGGCTGGAAGCGCCCGACGTGGCGAAGACACTCGCGGACTTCCTGTCCAAGCAGCACGGAGTCGCCCGCACCTTCACGCGGGCTGAATTGGAACGCGATCCGGACGGCTATGATTACACCGGCAAGCGGATGCGCAAGGCCTACCACCCGGACCGAAGCGGTGACGTCGGACTCCTCCTGAAGCCGTACTGGATCCCCGCCGACCCGCAGTACCCGACGGGCACCTCCCACGGCACGCCCTACTCGTACGACACGCACGTGCCATTGCTGGTCTTCGGACCGAACATCAAACCAGGCATCTACCGGGACCAGGTGGTCCCGGCGATGATCGCGTCCATCTTCGCCAAGGCTCTGGGAATCGCCCCGCCAGCCAAGGCGGAGTACGCGGTGCCGGAGGGGTTGTTCCGCGAGTAGGAATGCTCAAGCAAGCTTTTCCAACGGCCCGTAAGCCGTCACCGTCTGATTGGTGAGCGGATACCGGTCCAACACCTCCCGAATATCGTCCATCGTCACCGCGTCCCACGCGGCGAGCTCGTCGTCCACGCTCCGATACTCATGCCGGTAGACCAGGTCCTTGACCACAGTCATCATTCGTCGATGGGGCCGCTCGGACGCCCGCACTTCGCGGGACATCACTTTCGTCTTGGCCTGCTGTAGCTCCTCGTCGGTGATGCCGTTTCGCTGAACGCTTTCCAACAGCTCGCGGACGATCTCAAAACACTCCGGCGCGCGTTCGGGCGGGCAGTTGAACGATGTGTAGTACGCGCCCGCGCCGTCGCACTCGTCGACTCCCATCCCGGCCTCATCCGCGAGGCCCGGATCGGTGAGTGACCAGAAGAGCCGACTGCCCGTGTAGTCGCCGACCACCGTGGACACCAGCGCCCCCGCGTAGCCGAGTTCATGGTCCGCGGGCGCGGCGGGGGCGATCATCGTCACATACTGCTGAGCAACCTTGTCCGCGGGCTTGGTGACGACGTGGACGCCCCCGGCCCCAGGCGGCTCGATCCGCTGCGTCCGCGGCGCGTCGCCCGTCGGCCAAGCGCCACACGCTTTCTCCACCAACCCCACGAACTTCGGCCAGTCGAAGTTCCCGGCGGCGACGGCGACGATGTTCGGAGCCACGTAGCGGCGACTAAAGTACCCAGCCATTTGCTCGCGGGTCAGCGCCGAGATACTTGCCGAGGTCCCCAGGACGCTGTTGCCGAGCGGGTGGCCGGCGTAAAAGTTCCGTCGCGCGTGCTCGTAGATTGCCCAGCCGGGCTGCACCTCGTATTTGGCGATCTCATCCAGGATGACTTTCTTTTCGGTGTCGAAATCCGCGCCGCGAAGGCTCGGGCGAAGAATGTCGGCGAGGACGTCCACCACGTCCGGGAGGAATTCGGGAAGCACGACCGCGTGGAAGACCGTGTTCTCTTCGGACGTCCAGGCGTTGTTGTCCGCTCCGATGCGCGAGAAGTCGCGGTTGACCGTGAACGGATCGCGTCGTTCGGTCCCCTTGAACACCATGTGCTCGAGGAAGTGCGAGACGCCGGAGACCTCCGGGGTCTCATCGCGCGCCCCGGTCTTGACCCAGAACGCGACTGCGACCGACAGCGCCGCGGGGTTTGTTTCGCCGAGAATGGTCAGGCCGTTGGGGAGCTTATGTTGATTGAAGGTCATGAAGACTCCGAGGTGGAACCACGAAATACACGACCACACGAAAAAAATCAAGGAAGCCAGGTCATTTGACTTTCTTTCGTGTCGTTCGTGTGTTTCGTGGTTCAATTCAAACGCAAAGACGCCGGGCCGAGGGTGACGACCGTGAAGTCCTTCGCCGGGTTCCGCTGCAGATAGCCCAGCACACCCGGCACTGACATGCCGTCGATCGCCTCCTGGATTTCTTCCAGCGGACGGACGCGGCCGAGGAAGTACCAATCGGACGCGATCGCGCCGGACCTCGCGCCGGTCGATTCCTGACGCATGATTAAAGCGGATTTGAGCCCGACTTTGACCCGGTCCAGCTCGTCCTGCTCGATTCCATTGACGAGCGTTCGGAACTCGTCGAGCGTCCGGTCGAGCGTCTCCTGCGCCAGTTCCGGCCGGGCGCCCGCGTAGCCGACGATTGACGCTCGGTCCTTGAACGTCTCGTAGCTCGCGTAGACCGAGTAACAGAGTCCGTGCTTCTCGCGGACGTTTGTAAAGAGCCGCGAACTCATGTCCTGAGACAGCACGCCGACCGCGCCGCGAGCGTTGTAGAAGTCCGCGTGGCCGATTGGCACGCTGGGGAATGCGAGCGCGATCTGTGTCTGGTCAATTTCCTTGGTCAGATGGTCGGATCGCGGCGCCATCGGCCTGGGAGTCACGGCCGCCCGTTCGCGCGGCTTCCAGTCGCCGAAGAGGCGCTCGACCTCACCCTTGAGAGTCCGCCAGTCGACGTCCCCTGCGACGGCGAGAATCACGTCCCGTGGATGGTACAGGGCCGCGTGCTGCTTCTGCACGTCCTCAATCGTGACCGCATTCACTCCCTCGACCGTGCCTCGCTGGTCGCGACCGAGCGGTTCGGGGTAATAGCGCTTGCGCAGCTCGATCATCACCTTGCGCTGCGGCTCGTCCTCGGTCGATTGAATGTCCTGCAAACTGAGCGACTTGGCCGCGTCCAGCTCGTCCGCTGGCAAGTGCGGGCGCTGAAGGACGTCGGCATAGATGGCGAGCGTCGGCAAAAGATTGCGGGCGAGCGTCGCGCCCGAAAGCTGAACGTTTAATGTTCCCGCGCTCTCCCCGCGGTCCACGCCAAGCCTGTCGAGCGCATCGGAGAGTTGCCGGCTGTCGCGGTCGCCGGCTCCGCGAGTCATCAGATCGCAGATCAGTCCGGCCAGTCCGAATTTGCCGGCCGGGTCGTTTGCGGCCCCCGCGGGGACCATGATGTGAAACGCCGCCGACCGAACGTGCGGCATCCGCTCGGCCAGGAGAGTCAGTCCGTTGGCGAGCGTATGCGTTTGGATGTCCTGGGACACGTATTCCTCAGTGGTCAGTGGCCAGTGGTCAGTGGTCAGCCAGCTTTGCTGACCACTGACCACTGGCCACTGACCACTTCAAATAGCGTACTCAGTGTACTCCGCCCGCGTCTCGCGATAGAACGTTTTCCGCACGAGGAACCCCGCTGCCTGATAGAGGCGCAGGGCGTGCTCGTTGCGGGCGCTCACCTCAAGTTGGGCGGTGGACAGCCCAGCTTGACGGAACCCATGCAGAGCGACCGAGAGCAAAGCCTTCCCGACCCCCTGCCCCTGGCATTCCGGCACGACACCGAGGTTCTGGATCATCCCGGTTCGGCGGGCGCTCCGGACGCCCTGGATGCAGCCGCAGTAACCATCCGGTCCGCGGGCCAGCCAGGTCGATTCGGGAACAAATCCGTCGTGGGCCGCGATCGAGCGCATCAATTGTATGCACCCGTCCAAACGGCCCAGGTTGGGGAAGATGGCCGCGTCCAGCGTGTCGCGGAACGCGAACCACTTGACCTCCGCATGGGCGTCGATCAAATCCGCGTCCCACGGGACGAGCACGACCCCGGCGGCCGGCACGCGAGGCGGAAGCCGCCGGAGTGGGGCTTCCATGCGCAATCGCTGGACGTAAGTGCGGAGGAGCATCGCGGTGCGGACCAATGCGTCCGGAGTTTCGGTTGATGGTATCACCTAATCCGGTCGCATGCAAAAGGCGAGCCGCGCCAGTCCTGAGTCGGTAGGGTGGGTGGAGGCTTTGCGCAACGCACCATTCGGCCAAGGTGGGTTGCGCAAAGCCTCCACCCACCCTACCGGACTCGGGACCAACTGCGTACTAAGATACTCCCATGTCGTTTGGCGATGCGCTGGACGTTTTGTACGAGGACAATCACGTCGTCGCGGTCAACAAGCCGTGCGGATGGCCGAGCGCTCATTTCAGCGGCGAAGAAGAAACGATGGACCGCGTGGTCAAGGAGTACCTGAAAGAGAAGTACCACAAGGCCGGCAACGTGTTCCTCGGCATTGTGCACAGACTCGACAAGCCCGTATCCGGGATTCTCCTTTTTGCTCGCAACAGCAAGGCCGCGGCCCGTTTAAGCGCCCAGTTCCGCGACAACTCGATCGAAAAGACCTATTGGGCGGTTGTCGATGACCGGCTGGCCGGGAAACCGCCGTCGCCGCCACTTGACCCGGCAGGTACTTTCGAAGATTGGTTGCGAAAAGACCCGGTCCGGGGCGGAATCCGCGTGGTGGAGCCGCACGCGACCCTTGCGAAACAGGCGCTGTTACACTACACGACCGTGTCGCAACATGACGGATCGACACTTCTCGAAATCCGGCCGCAGACGGGGCGAACACATCAGTTGAGGGTTCAACTCGCGACCCGCGGGCGGCCGATCTACGGGGATTCCAAGTACGGATCGCGTTTCAATTTCGGCCCCGGCATCGGCCTGCACGCTCGCTCGCTGACCTTTCTGCATCCGACGCGGTACGAACCGGTGACGCTCACCGCCGAGGTCCCGCGTGACTGGCGCGGCCGCTTCGCCTATTTGTTACCGGCGAACTCATAAGAAGAGTCCGTGAACCCACTGGCCGCTCGCGGCCGGGGCCACATCACATCTTCGAATCGCCCATTGGGAGGAGTCTCGCATGCGCACCCTGTCCGTCCTCGCCTTGTTCGCCGCCGGTCTCGTCGCCGGGCCCGTCGTCGCCGACGACAAGGAAAAAGACCTGACCGGCACGTTCAAGCGAAAGGCCGGCGACCTCGACTTGAAGGTCGTCTTCAAGAAAGACAACGTGATGCAGTTCCTCGTGGACGCCGGCGGCAATGGCTGCGTGCTGACCGCCAAGTACACCCGCGACAAGGACGGCACGCTCAACTGCGAAGTGACCGACTACGAGAAGAAGGGGGACTTTCCCACCAAGGAAAAGGGCTACAAGTTCAGCTTCAAGTGGGAGGCGAAAGACGGCAAAGGCAAGATGAGCGATCTCAAGGGCGACGAGATCTCCGACGACGCCAAGCAAGCCATCGAGGGGGATTACGAATCGGCATCGGATTGACGATGGGAAACCAGGCGAGCGTCGAGGCGTAAGCCCGACGTGCATGCGCGCAAACACGTCGGGCTTACGCCTCGACGCTCGCCTGAAAACCAGAACCTGCCGCTGTGCGGCGGGTTCTATTCTTACAGGGCTTCTCCCATCTGCAGTCACGTCCTTCGAAGAGACCCGCCATGACCCGCCGAATTGCCGCAATTGCCGCTGTCGTCTTCGCTAGCACCGTGTTAGTCGCTGCTCCTCGTGAAGACGAGGCCAAGAAGTATGCCGCCGACCTGAAAAGCAAGGATGCGAAGACTCGCGTCACCGCCCTCAAGGAACTCGGCAAGCTTGGCTCCATCCAGCGCAAGCTCACCGAGCCGTACACGGGCGACATCATGGCCGCGCTCAAAGACTCCGACGCGAACGTCCGGGGCGAAGCGGGCCGCACCGTCGGCCTGATTGACCCGACGGAAAAGAAAGAGGCGATCGAGAAGCTGATTGAACTGCTCAAGAACGAGAAGGCGGAAGCAGCCCGCGAGGGTCAGGAAACGGGCATCGGCGAGTTGGGAGCCACCGCCGAGGACATGGACCTGAAGAAGATGGCTCGCGAAGCCCTGCTCGAAGCCCGCAAGAAGACGGAAAGCAAGCGGGAACAGAAGACGATCCAGGCGGCGCTTTTGTTGATCACGCCGCGGAAGAAGAACTAGACCCCATTGAGCACTGAGCAGTAAGCAAGTGAGCAGTCAGCAGAGTTGGTAACTGCTGACTGCTCACTCGCTTACTGCTCACTTCATACTGCTTACTTGCCGATCTCCTTCCACCACACTGTCCGATACTCGACTTCCGAGCCGTCGGCCTCCAGGGCGATCAAGCCGATATCCACTTCGCAACGGTCGTACGTCGCGGCCTCTTTGCCGTTGACGATTACGGTCATGGTGCGGCCGCTCAGCCGCACCATGACCTCGTTCCATTGCCCGGCCGGTTTGGCGAGGCCCTGCGGGGCTTTCACCTCGATCAATTTTTCCCGGTCGCTGCTGCCAATGATCGTCGTCGAGATCGTTCCGCAATCGTCACCGAGGGAAACCTTGCAGCCATTCGTGTCAACCGTCTTGCGCACGCGCAGTCCGGCGCGGTGAACGACATTCTTGCCCTTGTCGCGCGGAAACTTGTATTCGATCCGCAACGTGCCGTCACCGAATTCCCATTCCGGGACGTAGATCTCGTTTGCCGGAGCACAGACCAGAACGCGATCGCTGCTGAGTTGCCACGGGCTCGGCCCGCTGCCGGATCGCGACCAGTCGCGCAGGTCGCGGCCGAGCAAATCGTGCCAGGAGTCCTGGGGCTGAGAGGCGGCAGGCGGCCCGCCGAGCACGCTGGCCGCGAAACCGATTCCGAGGATGGTCAGTAGAGTGCGCATAGGGAGATCGGGCGAGACCTATAATCGCTCTTCGCCCGCAAGCATAGAACACGATCGACGCCCATGCCGACGGAACGCCAGACCGACCACCCGCCCGACCTGGTCTCTGGCGGCCGGCCCCCGTGGCGATTGGTCCTTCGGCTTGCGTGGCCTGTCCTCGTTCAGCAGTTCTTAATTTTGAGCGTCGGCCTTTACGATCAATTCCTGGCAGGAAATAACGCGCCAGGCGACCCGCACCGCCACATCGGTTATCAAGCCGCTCAGACAACAGCGAACTACATCGCCTGGTTCATATCCTCGTGCGCTGCGCTGGTTTCCGTCGGGGCCACGGCGCTGGTCGCCCGCTTCGTCGGCGCCGGTGATTTGTCGAGCGCGGTTCGAACGACGAATCAGTCCGTCCTTCTTGCGATTGTGATTGGGATCGCGGGAACTCCGTTGCTACTCGCAATTCTCCCGTGGGGCATTCACACCATGGGTCTCGAAGGCGAAACGGCAGAAAGTGCCGTTCGATTCCTCCGCCCGATCCTGACGCTGATTACCTGCCAGCTGGTCACGCAGGCAGGGATCGCCTGCCTGGTCGGTGCCGGCGACACGCGGACCGGCCCTGTGGTCCTGAGCGGCGTCGCGATCCTGAACATGCCTCTCGCCTGGGCGTGCTTCCACGGATTCGGTCCGATCCCGGCGATGGATTTCTTTGGCATCGGCGTCGGGACCGCCACAAGCCACGCGGCGGGGAGTGTCGCGGTGCTCGCGGTCCTGATTCACGGCCGCTACGGCTTGCACCTCCGGCTGGCGCTGCTCGTTCCCGATTTCGGACTGATTTACCGGCTGTTGCGAATCAGCGTCCCCGCGTGCGTGGACACGATTTCGATCGGCCTGTTCCAGCTCTGGTTTCTGACGCTGGTGACGGAGCTCGGCGACGTGGCCGCGGCAGCCCACGGGATCGCGATCCGCTGCGAGGGAATGGGATACCTGAGCGGCCAGGCGTTCGCGACGGCCGCGGCGGCGCTCGTCGGTCAAAATCTTGGCGCCCGCAAGCCAGAATCCGCGGCCCATGCAGCCTGGGTCGCGCTCGGACTCGGCTGCATTGTCATGACCGTGATGGGGGTGCTCTTCTTCGTCTTCGCACCCGACCTGTTCCGCGTCTTCAGCCCGCACGCGCACCAGCAGCCGATCGTCGATGCCGGCGTCCCAGTGTTGCGGCTCGTCGCGTTCGCAATGCCGCCGCTCTCGGCGATCATCGTCTTCACCGGCGCCCTACGCGGCGCCGGCGACACGCGCTTTCCCATTCTGCTCACGTGGATCGGCTTCCTCGTCATCCGCATGCCGCTCGCCTATCTGCTGACGCGCTCGATGATCGACCTGGGCCCGCTCGGCACGATCCACGGCTTCAATCAGGGCCTGATGGGCGCCTGGGTGGCGATGTTCGTGGACTTACTCGTCCGTGGGATATTGTTCTTCTGGCGTTTCCTGAGCGGGCGGTGGAAGGCGGTGAGGGTGTAGACTGGGAGTGGCGGATCCACTGGATGTCACGTTTCACAATTGGCCGGCGGGATTGTGCGATGTACGAACGATTCACCGACCGCGCACGAAAAGTGATGCAGCTCGCCAACCAGGAGGCGCAGCGGTTCTCCCACGAGTACATCGGGACCGAGCATATGTTGCTCGGCATCATCAAGGAAGGATCGGGGGTTGCAGCGAACGTGCTGAAGAACCTCGGTGTGGATCTCAGAATTGTTCGGTTAGAGGTAGAGAAGATCGTCCAAGCTGCAGCCGGCGGCGAGCAAGTTGTCTTGGGCAAGCTCCCGCACACGCCGCGCGCCAAAAAGGTCATCGAGTACTCTGTCGAGGAGGCCCGGGGTCTCAATCACAATTGCGTCGGCACAGAGCATTTGCTCCTCGGACTGTTGCGAGAAGAGGAAGGCGTGGCGGCCCAAGTACTTATGAACCTGCGGCTCAACCTGAAGGACGTACGAGAAGAGGTCTTTAACCTTCTCGGAAAAAACCTGACGGAATCTGGTCTCGTCTCCCCGCCTGACGAGCGCAAGCATAGGCGGTCGTACACCAAAACACCGACACTCGATGGCATTAGCCACGACCTGACGGACCTCGCCCGAAAGGACAGTCTCCGCCCCTTGATCGGTAGGGAGGCCGAGCTGACGGCCCTTTGCGAAGTGTTGGCGTGCCGTTCACGAAGAAACCCGCTGCTGATAGGCGAGTCGGGCGTCGGAAAAGGTACGCTCGTCGCCGGCCTCGCTCGATCGATCGCGGAGGGTCAAGTGCCCGAATGGCTGCGGAGCTGGCGCGTGATCTACATCTCGATAGGCGATTTGTGGACCGACGGCAAAGGCGCTCAGGTCGTGGGCGAGCGTGCTCGAGCCATTTTCAATGAAGTTAGGCGGGCGCGGGATACGGTCCTGTTCATACCTGATGCGATTGCTTCATTGGGTACGTCGGCTGGCGGCTCGACGGCGGAGCGAGTTCACGTGCAATTGGTCGCCGCGCTTTGGACTGACCAAGTGCCGTGTATCTTCACCGCTACGCCTGTCGAGTACCTGAGATGCCTCAAACTACGACCGGCGTTGGCGGGTTCGGTTCAGGAAATTGCTGTTCGACCGGCGACAATCGCGGAAACGGTGGCCATCCTCGGTGGCGTCCGCAAACGTTACGAGACGCACCACGCGGTCAAAATCGCCGACGAGGCGCTCTCCGAGGCAGCCGAATCCGCGGATCGCCACTTGCCAGGAGTACTTCCCGGGAAGGCAGTCGTTCTGCTCGACCGCGCGTGCGCGCGTTTGCGGGACAAAGCCGGGACATTGCCTCCGGAACTTGCCACCGTAGTCCGAGACCTCGACGCGCAAATGGAGCAACACACCTTGGAAAAGGAGGAGGCCGTCGCGGTTCAGGACTTCCCCCGCGCGGCCGCGTTGCGCGACCGGGTTGATGCGTTGAAAGAAGAGAAAGAACGTCGCCTGCGCGAGCGGCCAGCGTGGACCGCACAGGAGACCATCGTTGATGCGGCTGTGGTTGCCGAGGTGCTCCGCGATATGGCGAACGCCATGCCTCCACCCGCCTCGTAAAACGTACCAAGACTCGATCGATTTCCCTTCGGAGCGCTCCGCGTCGCCATGACCTCGACTCCGACCGCCGCCGATCCGCGGGCGTGGCGGGCCGATACCATCGATCAACCGGATAGCTGGTACTACTCCCTTTCCGATTCTGCCGTTGCGGCGTTGCAAGAGGCGATTCGCGAACCGCATCAAGTTCCGGTGACCGATCTGCGCGCGTCCGATCACCTGCGATCGGCTTGTGCGAGCGACCTGAAGCCGGTTCGCGATGCGCTCGAGACGGGCCGCGGGTTCGCAGTAATCACCCCCGATAGCGATCGATTCGCACCACGCGACTTGCCGGCCGTCTATTGGCTTCTCGGCGAACTACTGGGCCACCCATTCGAGCAGAACGTGCAGGGAGCGCTGCTCTACGACGTCCGCGACACCGGGCAGGACGTCCGCTATGGCGCCCGGTTCTCGGTCACCAACGCGGACGCGACGTTTCATACCGACAACTCATTCGGCGATACCGTTCTCGATTACGTCGGCCTCCTTTGCCTGAACTCGGCCAAGGCGGGCGGGCTGAGCCAGATCGTCAGCGGGTACGCGGTCCGCGACGAACTGATGGCCCGAAACCGCGCGGCCTGGGACATCCTCTGCCGGCCATTTCATGTGGACCGCCGCGGCGGTTTGCGACCGGGCGAAGAGCCGACCGCTCGCGTACCAGTGTTCGACGGCCAGGCGAACGACTTGCTCGTTCGCTATCTGCGTTACTGGATCCAAGTTGGGCACGAGAAGGCTGACACTCCGCTGACGCCGGAGCAAATCAGCGCCCTGGACACGCTCGACACGGTCGCAGCCGATCCGCGGCTCCGCGTCGAGTTCATGCTGCAGCCGGGGGAGATGTTGTTCGAAAACAACCGCTGGCTCATGCACAACCGGACGGCGTTCGAAGACTTCCTCGAGCCGGATCGCAAGCGGCATTACGTCCGGCTTTGGCTGCGCCGCGACGGTTGACGCGCGTTTCGGCCGGTCAGAGCCGCGCACGGAGCGAAGCGGAGTAAGCGGCCAACGTCAATCGGTCACTGACTCGGCCGGTCAGAGCCGCGCACGGAGCGAAGTGGAGTAAGCGGCCAACGTCGATCGGTCACTGACTTGTATTTGTCCCGAGGAGCCTCGCGGCGTGGCCGCTTACTCCGCTTCGCTCCGTGCGCGGCTCTGACGGGCATCCCATGACCGATCCGTCACGCGCGTGGTCCCGAATCCCACTCGACCGGTCAGAGCCGCGCACGGAGCGAAGCGGAGTAAGCGGCCAACGTCGATCGGTCACTGACTTGTATTTGTCCCGGGGGACCTCGCGGCGTGGCCGCTTACTCCGCTTCGCTACGTGCGCGGCTCTGATCAGAATCCCATGACCGACCCTTCTTCCGCGTGGTCCCGAATCCCGCTCGACCGGATCGGGCTCGTCGCCGGGCCGCTTGTTCTCGTCGTGTGGCTCGTTGCGGTGGACCCGGGATCGCTCTCCCCGGAAGCTCACCGGCTGTCCGGGATTCTGTTGCTGACCATCATCTGGTGGGTCACCGAGCCAATTCCGATCCCGGCGACGGGGATCCTGGCCGTCGCGCTCTGCGTCGTGCTCGGTGCGGTGCCGCCGGATGAGCGGGCGCGCGAGGGCACGCGGGCCGTGTTGGCCCCGTTCGCGGACCCGAGCGTCTTTTTCCTCATGGGCGGCCTGTTCATCGGCCGGTCGATGTCGCGACACGAGCTCGATCGGCGCATTGCCCTCGCACTTCTTTGCACGCGTTGGGCCGGCCGGAGCCCCGGGACACTCCTGGCCGCAGTCGGTCTGTCGGTCGTCCTCATTTCGATGTGGATCAGCAACGCCGCCGCGGCCGCGATGATGTGCCCGGTGACCATGGGCATCATTTCCGTCCTGGCGGCAAAACAACCAGGCGACTCGCGAGGCGGCTTCGCCCACTCGCCGTACGCAACGGCACTGCTCCTCATCACCGCCTTCGGCGCCAGCGTCGGCGGGATCGCGACGCCGATCGGCACGGCGACCAACGTCGTCGCCCTCGGCTATATGCGACGCCCGGAAGTCCTTGGCCGATCGGTGGACTTCCTGTCGTGGTGCGCAGTCGGCATCCCGATGATGGTGGTCATCTTCCTCGGCATGTACGCGTGGCTACGCATGCAAGCCCCCGCGCGCGGCCTCGACATGGCCGCGCTTCGCGATCACTTGTGGGCGGAATATGCCCGGCTCGGCCCGTGGAAAACCGGCGAGATCAACACACTCGGCGTTTTGCTGGTCGCAATCACGCTTTGGGTCCTTCCCGGCCTGCTGTCAGTTGCCGGCTTGCCAGAGGCACAAA
>Ga0066903_100002787_pt1 | contig 13891 bp, 15 predicted proteins | sample PanSoiMetaGPlot1_FD_67491 | JGI IMG/M metagenome (GOLD analysis project Ga0066903, IMG submission 67491) | Tropical forest soil microbial communities from Panama analyzed to predict greenhouse gas emissions - Panama Soil - Plot 1 (version 2) | ecosystem: Environmental > Terrestrial > Soil >...
TAATCAAGGCTCCAACAACCCTTTCAGCTTCTCCTTCACCTCGGCCTTGGCCGGCTCCGATGCGCGCAGGATGGCGCTCGCCTGGAGGAAATCGGTGGCACGGAAGGCGCCGACCTTCGGACGCACGATGAGGTCGGGGGCGCCGTGCCTGACCTTCTCCTCGGTGATGGCGTTGCCCATCACCAGCACGGTGTTGAGCAGGCATTCCCAGGGATTGGGGATGTCGCGCCGCTCCTCCACCGGCTCGCCGGAAATATCCACCGCAACGAGGACATCGGCGCGGTCGCGCAGCTGATCGAACGGCAGCGGATTGGTCGCGCCGCCGTCGATCAGCACCCGCTCGCCGACCACGACCGGCCGCATCACCGTGGGCAGCGCGATCGAGGCCGCGAGCGCCGGCTTGAGCGGACCGCAGGTGAACGCCGCCTGCTTGCGCCGATAGAGATCGGTGGCGATGACGGTCAGCGGGATCTCGAGCGCGCCGAAATCGTCCGGCACGTTCTCAGGCAGGAACTGCTGGCAGAACTTCTCGGCATCGACCAAGGTCGCGCTGCCGAGACCGATGTTGAACAGGTTGGCGAAGGTGCTGGCGCGGGTCGCGAGCAGCTTGCGAAAGACCTGGGCGCGGTCATGCGCAAGCGCGACCATGAAGCGGCGGATGTCCTTGCCCGACATTCCAGCGGCATAGGCGGCGCCGATCAGCGAGCCGATCGAGGTGCCGGCGATGGCGACAGGCTTGTGGCCGAGCTCGTCGATCGCTTCCAGCACGGCAATGTGGGCGATCCCACGCGCCCCGCCGCCGCCGAGCGCGAGCGCAAACGTCTTCTTCGCGGATCTGGCCGGCGCGGCACGCTTGCTCATCGCGCGCCGGCCTCGCGAGCGAAGTCCCAGGCCTTGGCAGCGAGCGGGCGCACCAGCGGCGCCATGGCGGCGGCGCTCTCGCTCGTCGCCGTGCCGTCGCGCACGCGTCCGACGATGCCTTGCAGGATCGCGGCCAGGCGGAAGAAATTGTAGGCAAGATAGACCGGCAGGTGTGGCCGCGGGTCGAGGCTCGTGCGAGCGACATAAGCCTCGACGTAATCGCGGCGCGACGGAATGCCCAGCGCAGCGAGATCCTGGCCGAGCAGCGTGCCGACGCCGGCCCCGGTCTCCGACGGCGGCATATCCCACTGCATCAGGTGATACGCGAGATCGGCCAGCGGATCGCCCAAGGTGGAGAGCTCCCAGTCGAGGACCGCGAGTATTTTCGGCTGTGATGGCGACAGAATGATGTTGTCGAGCCGGTAATCGCCGTGCACCAGCCGCACCGGCGCAGGCGGCGGCAAGTGGGCGGGCAGCCAGCCGATCAGCCGCTCCATCTCGTCGATCGTCTCGGTCTCGGAGGCGCGGTACTGCTTCGACCAGCGATCGACCTGGCGCGCCACGTAGTTGTCGCCACGACCGAAATCGGCCAGCCCGATCGCCGCCGGATCGAAGCTGTGCAGCTGCGCGAGCGTGGCGTTCATCGCGTCGCAGACCGCCGCGCGCTCGGCCGGTGCCGTGTCCGGCATAGATGGCTCCCAGATCACGCGGCCCTCGACATGCGCCATGACGTAGAACGGCGTGCCGATGACGTCGGCCTCAGCGCAATAGAGCACCGGCGCGGCCACCGGGAAGCCCTGCGCGTGGAGCGCGCTGATGACGCGGAACTCGCGATCAACCGCGTGGGCCGACGGCAACAGCTTGCCCGGCGGCTTGCGGCGCAGCACGTAACGGCGCGCCGACGTTTCCAACAGATATGTCGGGTTGGACTGGCCGCCCTTGAACTGGCGCACAGCGAGCGGAGCTTTGAAGTCGGGCAGGCGCGACGCCAGAAACGCCTCGAGCCGCGCAACGTCGAACGTCACCGCGGACGCAACGTCCTTGGTGCCGGAAAACGTCGCCTGGCGGTCGATCTGCGGCATCGCTTACGGTGACGTGAAAAGCTCGATCAGCGCCTTGGGTCGCCTCGGGCGCCTCCTCGGCAAGATAGTGCCCGCTGTCGATGGCAAAAGCGCGCACGTCGGTCGCCACTCATACCTCAGATTTTACGCTCGCGCGCGACCGCGCGAAACCCGATGTCGCGGCGGCAGAAGCCGTCGGCCCAGCGGATGCGATCGACCGCCTGATAGGCGCGTGCCTGTGCCTCGGCCACGGTCTTGCCGAGCGCCGATATGTTCAGCACGCGGCCGCCGTTGACCACGATGCGCCCGCTGTCGGCTTTGGTGCCGGCGTGGAAGATCTCGACACCTTCGACCTGCGCCGCAGCATCGAGTCCTTCGATCACCGAGCCCTTGGCATAGCTGCCCGGATAGCCTTTCGCTGCCATGACGACGGTCAGGGCGGCGTCGGGGAACCAGCGCAGGTCGAAATTCCTGAGCATGCCGTCGCAGCTCGCCTGCAGCGCCGGCACCAAGTCCGACATCAGCCGCAGCATCAGCACCTGGGTCTCCGGATCGCCGAAGCGCACGTTGAACTCGATCAGCTTCGGGCCATCTGCGGTGATCATGAGCCCCGCGAACAGCACGCCTTTGTAGGGCGTGGCCCGCGCCTTCATCGCACGCACGGTGGGCAGCACGATCTCGTCCATCGTGCGCCGGCTCGTCTCGGCTGTCATCACCGGCGCCGGCGAATAGGCGCCCATGCCGCCGGTGTTCGGTCCCTGATCGCCGTCGAGCACGCGCTTGTGATCCTGCGCCGCGGCCAGCGGGATCGCGGTCTCGCCGTCGCACAGCGCGAAGAACGAGGCCTCCTCGCCTTGCAGACATTCTTCGACCACCACCTCGGCGCCGGCTGCGCCCAATCCGCCGCCGAACATCATATCGATCGCGCCTTCCGCTTCGGCAACGCTGGTGGCGACCACGACGCCCTTGCCGGCAGCAAGCCCGTCGGCCTTGACCACGATCGGCGCGCCATGCGCACGCACATAGGCCTTCGCCGGCTCGGCGGCGGTGAAGCGCTCATAGGCGGCGGTGGGGATCGCGTTCGCGCGGCACAGATCCTTGGTGAAGCCCTTCGAGCCCTCGAGCTGCGCCGCGGCCTTGCTCGGACCGAAGGCCTTGATGCCGGCGGCGGCGAGATCGTCGACGATCCCGGCGCAGAGCGGCGCCTCCGGCCCGACCACCACAAGGTCGATGCGATGCGACTTGCAGAACGCGACAACCGCTCCGTGGTCGGCGGGATCGATCGCGACCAGCTCGCACTCCTTGGCGATGCCGGCATTGCCCGGCGCGCAGTAGAAGCGCTCGACCAGCGGGCTCGCTGCGATCTTCCAGGCGAGCGCGTGCTCGCGTCCGCCGGAGCCGAGGAGAAGGATGTTCATGCGATTGCTTGCCGGGCTGCGGGGATCACATCAGCGCGGTGGTTTAGCACCTTGTGACTTCGCCGCAAGCAATCGAGCGGGCTTCGGATGCCCAACGATCCGTGCTACGACCGTTGTCCACAGCAGAAGGAAACGCAGCCATGGAGATCAAACGCCTGGGCTCGGTGCCCTCACGCCGCACACCGGCCGAGAACTTCACTGGGACGGTATGGCAGGACCCGATCGTCGAGGCGCCAGCGCCCGCGCGCATTCGCGGCGCCTGGGTGCGGTTCGAGCCGAAGGCGCGCACCGCCTGGCACACCCATCCGCTGGGCCAGACCTTGCACGTGGTCTCCGGCATCGGCCGGGTCCAGCTCTGGGGCGAGCCGATCCGCGAGATCCGCCCGGGCGACACGGTGTGGATCGCGCCCGGCGAGAAGCACTGGCACGGCGCCGCGCCGGACATGGCGATGATGCATATCGCGCTGCAGGAGCATCTCGACGGCAAGCACGTCAGCTGGATGGAGCACGTCACCGACGAGCAGTACAACGGCAGGATCGGGTAGCGTATCGACACAACAGCAGCTGATTCGGCTGCGAGTTGACGCCACGCCGAGATGATGATTTCACCGCAAACCATGAACGAGCAGCCGCGCCTCAACGTCCCGGAATGGACCGTCTCCGAGCTCTCCGCGCGGCTCAAGCGCACGGTCGAGGACGCCTTCGGCTTCGTGCGGGTACGCGGCGAGATCTCCGGCTATCGCGGGCCGCATTCGTCCGGCCACTGCTACTTCGCGCTCAAGGACCAGAACGCCAAGATCGAGGCGGTGATCTGGCGCACGGCGTTCGGCCGCATGCGCATCAAGCCGGCGGAAGGGCTTGAGGTCATCGCCACCGGACGCCTCACCACGTTTCCGGGCCAGTCGAAATACCAGATCGTCGTGGAGACGCTCGAGCCCGCCGGGCTCGGTGCGCTCATGGCGCTGGTCGAGGAGCGCAAGAAGAAGCTTGCCGCGGAAGGCCTGTTCGACGCCGCGCGCAAAAAGCGCCTGCCCTTCCTGCCGGAGGTGATCGGCGTGATCACGTCGCCGACTGGCGCGGTCATCCGCGACATCCTGCATCGCCTCTCCGATCGCTTTCCCCGCCGCGTCCTCGTGTGGCCTGTGCGGGTGCAGGGCGAGGGTGCGGCCGAGGAGGTCGCCGCCGCCATCCATGGCTTCAACGCCTTCCGCCCGGATGGGCGGGTCGGCAGACCGGACCTGCTGATCGTCGCGCGCGGCGGCGGCTCGCTCGAGGATCTCTGGGCGTTCCACGAGGAAATCGTGGTGCGCGCTGCGGCCGCAAGCCAGATCCCGCTGATCTCGGCGGTCGGGCACGAGACCGACGTGACGCTGATCGACTTCGCCGCCGACGTGCGCGCGCCCACGCCGACCGCGGCGGCCGAGATGGCGGTGCCGGTGCGCGCTGATCTCAGCCTGCGGGTCGACAGCCTGGGGCGGCGCTCGCTCGCCTGCTGGCAGCGCGGCCAGGAGGCACGGCGCACCGAGCTGCGCGCGGCGGTGCGCGCGCTGCCCACGGCCGAGACGCTGCTCGCGCTGCCCCGCCAGCGGCTCGATCATGCCGGCACGCGGCTGCCGCGGGCGCTGATCGCCAATGCCCAGATCCATCATCGCGACTTTTCGCGTATTGCATCGCGGCTCGGGCCGCAGGTCCTGCGCGCGCGCCTCAGCCGTTGCAGCGAGGTGATCGCAGCCCTGGCGGAGCGCGGCGCGCGCGCCGAGCAGGTGGCGCGGCGGCGACGGCAGGAGCGGCTTGCCTCGGCGACGGTGCGCCTCGCCGCGAGCCTGCGTGCCAATGCCGAGGCCCATCGCAGCCGCATCGGCCGCGCCCGCGAGCGCGTCGCCGCGCTCGCCGAGCGGGCCGAGCGGGCGGCCATCCTGCTGCTCGAGCGGCGCGCCGAGGCGGTCGAGCGCTGCGGGCAGCTGCTCAATGCGCTGTCCCACCGCGGCGTCCTGGCGCGCGGCTTCGCGCTGGTGCGCAGCCCCGACGGGCGGCCCTTGCGCTATGCCGCCAAGGTGAGCGAGGGCATGCGGCTCGACATCGACTTCTCCGACGGCCAGGTGCGCGCGCGGGCGGAAGCCTCGATCGTCACGCCGGTCGACAAGCCGCTGACGGCCCTGCGCTCGCGGGTGCGCACCCGCCGCGGCGGCAGTGCGCCGGGCCAGGGCAGCCTGTTCTGAGACCTGGAACATCGCAATCCCTGGGTTTCGCGCGCGGCGCAGAGACATTATGTTGATTGGCCCACCAGCTCGTGAATCGGCCGGACGAGCCGGTGGACCGCCTGGATCGCGGGGGATGGAGACCTGATGCTCAACCGAACCGATCGATCATCGCCGATGGCAGGCGAGGCCGAGGTGAGATATCTCGACGGCGACTTTCGCGTCGTGCGGCCGGGGGCGTTCGTACGCTGTGCGGTCACCGGACTGCCGATCCCGCTCGAGGAATTGAAATATTGGAGCGTCGACCTGCAGGAGCCCTACATCAATCCCGAGGCGGTGCTGCAGCGGCATTTCCCGGACCCGGTCAAGCGGTAGCGGAAGAAACCGCTCGCGCGCGCGCGACGCGCTCCAGCAACAGCGCCTTGAAACGAGCCTCATCCTCGAGCGCGAGCGTGACCGGCAGCGCGTGAGCGAGCGCCGCGAGTTGCGCGACCCGTTCGTCGCCGGCGAGCCGCGCCAGGTCTTTTTCCGTCGTCACCAGCACCAGGCCCTCGCGATCGGCCTCGTCGCAGAGCGCCTGCGCCTCGGCCGCGGTATAACGATGGTGGTCGGGGAAGCCGCGCGTGGCGGCGACCGCAATGCCGGCCTCGGCGAGCGTGGCAAAGAGCTTCTCCGGGTCGCCGATGCCGGCAAAGGCCAGCACACGCCCGCGTCCGAGCGCCGCGATGAAGCCGCCGTCCGGCGCGAGGCGCGCGGCAAAGACCGGAATACCCCGTGCGTGCGCCTGCGCGATCAAGTCCGCGACCGGAGCTGGCGCGCCGACCACGATCAGCGCATGGGCGCGCATGAGCTGCGCGGCGAGCGGGGCGCGCAGCGGTCCCGCGGGGATGGCTCGCCCGTTGCCGAGGCCGCGCCGCGCATCGACGACCAGCACCGAAAAATCCTTGGCGAGCGAAGGGTTCTGGAAGCCGTCATCCATCACGATGACGCCAGCGCCGGCGGCAACGGCCCTGCGGGCGCCCAGGACGCGATCCCGCGCCACGATGGTCGGAGCAACGCGCGCCAGCAGCAGCGGCTCATCGCCGACTTCGACCGCCCGCTGCTGCGTCGGATCGACCAGCAGCGGACCCGCGCGCGCGCCGCCGTAACCGCGGGTGAGAAAGGTTGGCCGCTCGCCCGCAGCCGCGAGCATCCGCGCCACCGTCAGCGCGGTCGGGGTCTTGCCGGCGCCGCCGACCGTCAAGTTGCCGATGCAAATCACCGGGACGCCAGCGCGGACGCCCGGCTGGCCCAGGCGCCATCCGGCGACGGCGCCGTACACCGCCGCCAGCGGCATGAGCAGGCGCGCGGCGATTCCGACCTCGCGCCACCAGAAAGCCGGCTCACGCATCGCTGCCGCGGCGCTCGAGGCGAATTTGCATGAGGTAGGGGTCGAGCGCCGCAATCGTGCGGTCGAGCGCGCCGCCGAGCGTGGCGACGGTCTCGCGCGCGGCCGCCACCACTTTCGCGCGCTCCTCCGCGTCCTTGAGCCAGGCGCCGACCCGGACGGTGAGCTTGCCGACATCGGTCACCTGCTCGGCGCCATGCGACTTGTCGAGCGCCTCGTAGATCTCGGCGAAGTTCCAGATATGAGGCCCGTGCAGGATGGCGGCTCCGAGCTTGATCGCCTCGATCGGGTTCTGGCCGCCATGGCTCGCCAGCGAGCCGCCGACGAAGACGATCGGCGCCAGCCGATAGATCAGGCCGAGCTCGCCCAGCGTGTCGGCGACGTAGATGTCGGTGAGCTCAGACGGGAGCTCGCCGCGCGAGCGCTGCCTCGCCTCGAGATCGGCGGCATGCGCGATCTCGACGATGCCGGGACCACGGTCGGGATGGCGCGGCGCAATGATGGTGAGCAGTCGCGGGAACGAGTGGCGCAGCCGCCGATGCGCCTCGATCAGCAGCGTCTCCTCGCCGGCATGGGTCGAGGCCCCGACGATGATGGTGCGCTCGGCGACCGCGGCCTGCATGGCCGCGAGCGCATCGGCATCCGCCGGCGGCTCCGGCACATCGAGCTTGAGGTTGCCGGTGGTGATCACGCGCGGCGCGCCGAGATCGCGGAAGCGGCCGGCATGGGCGGCGGATTGGGCGAGGCAGAGATCGAAGCGGCGCAGCAGCGCGCCGATCATGCTGGGAAAGCGCCGCCAGCGATTGAACGAGCGCTCGGACACCCGCCCATTGACCACGATCAGCGGGATGCCGCGCCGGGCGCTGGACATGACCAGATTGGGCCACAGGTCGGATTCGACGAAGATGGCGAGGTCGGGCCGCCAATGGTCCAGGAAGCGCCGCACGAAGCGCGGCGCGTCGAGCGCCACGAACTGGTGGATCGCGCCCGGCGGCAGCCGTTGCTCGGCGACATTGGCCGAGGTGACGGTGCCTGACGTGCACAGCACCTCGAAGCCTTTCTCGCGAATACGCCCGATCAGCGGAATCACCGCGAGCAGCTCGCCGACGCTCGCCCCGTGCACCCACACCAGCGGGCCGCGCGGCCGCGCCAGCTTGCTGCGTCCATAGCGCTCGTCGAGGCGCGCTGGATGCTCCTTGCCGTGCTTGAGGCGATGCGAGATCAGCGCCGGCGCGAGCGGCGACGCCAAAGCCGACAGCAGTCGGTAGGCATGCAGCGTAAGCGGCAGTCCCTCGGCTACGGCCGTCATACCTCCCCCTGCCGATCGGCGATGGCGTAGGCGCGCTTGGTCGCGGCCGCCAGCGAGATTTCGACCGCACGCCGGGCCGCCTCAAGCGTCGCCTCGTCGGCGTCCGCCGGCACGCGAACGGGCTCGCCCGCGATGCGGGCGCCGGAGCCGAATGGAAGATTGATCGCCGTGCGATCCCAGTTCTTGAGCTCGGCGCGATGCCTGGTGGCGATCGCGATTGGATAGATCGGGCGGCCGGACGCGCTGGCGAGCTTCACGATCCCGAGCCCGGCAATGCGGGCGACCTTGGGAACATCAGCCGTAAGCGCGACGATGTATCCTTCCTCGAGGGCGGTCAGCATCTCCCGGAAGGCACCCACGCCGCCTTTGCCGACAAACCCGCCGCCGAAACTGCCGGAGCCGCGAATGGTGCCGACGCCAAGCCGTTCAGCGGCAATGGCATTGATCTCGCCGTCGCGGTGGCGCGACACCAGAACCTTCACACGGTGCTCGGCTCGTTTCACGAACGGCATCAGGAAGTGCTGGCCGTGCCACATGGCGATGATGACCGGCGTATCAGCGGCGATCTGCTCGTAGATATCCGGCGGCTCGAGCGCAAAGGACGTGGTGTTCCACACCAGCCGAAGGTACTCGGCGGCAAGGATGCCGGCGGTCATCTGGACCGGGCGCGAGGCCACCACACGCTTTACCCAGGACATTGGAACCCAACCGGGCTTAAGTCAGCGCTGGGCGCGCTGATCCGTCTCCGGATCGAGCAATCGATGCAAGTGCACGATGAAGTAGCGCATGTGCGCGTTGTCGACGGTCTGCTGCGCCTTCGCCTTCCAGGCCGAATAGGCGGTCGCGTAGTTGGGATAGATGCCGACGACGTCGAGCTCCTTGAGATCCCTGAACTCGACCTTGTCCAGGTCCGTGAGCTCGCCGCCAAAAACGAGATGAAGCAACTGTCCGCGTGCAGCCTGGTCCGACATAGCCCTGTCCCTCGAGCGACCGTCGATCCGGAATGTAGCGCCTTATAATGCAGCGATCCCCGTCCGTCCCGGAAAACGCGGCATATGGTAAGCTTGGAGCGGTCCCGGAAATCCCCTATCACAAACCGTACTGGCGGATCAGGCGAACTCTGCCAAACGATCGCGAATGAGCCCCAGCAGCACCTGATGACGCGCGCGCCCCGCGGCCACCAGCGCAGCATGCACCGGATTGGGCTTGTTGTAGACCACCGGCTGCCCGGTCAATGTTGTCAACAACCCTCCGGCTTCGTGCACCAAAAGGTCGGAGGCCGCAAGGTCCCAGTCGTGGCTGTTCGGTGCCGCGAAGGTGCCATCGAGCGCGCCGGTCGCGACCCGCGCGAGCCGCAGCGCCAGCGATGGAACCCGGGGCGCCGTCTCGATCCGCGGCTCGACTGCCGCCAGGCTGTCCAGCCGGCGTTTCGCCCCCGAGAACCGCGCGCCGGCGAGCTCTTCGCCCGCGCTGGCCTCGATCGGCACGCCATTCAACGTCGCGCCGCCCCCGGCCACGCCCAGAAACAGCTCGTCGGTGACGGGCGCGTAGAGCGCCGCGACGACCGGACGGCCGGCGCTGACCAGCGCCGCCGATATCGCCCAGTCCGGCAGGCCGGCGAGATAGGCGCGGGTGCCGTCGATCGGATCGACAACCCACACGTCGATTTCGTGTAATCGCGCGGGATCGTCCTCAGTCTCCTCGGACAGCCAGCCGACATCGTGCACCGCCAGCAACCGCTCCCGCAGCAGCGCATCGACGGCGAGATCGGCCTCGCTGACCGGGGACGATTCGCCCTTGATCCAGCTCTTGAGCTCGCCGCGGAATGTCTGCAGCGCCAGCGCTCCGCCTTCGCGCACGGCGGCGGCGAGCTGATCTCGCACTGCGACACGATCAATGCCGAGATCAGCGTCCGGCAACAGTGAGTCCCTCCATGCGCACCGTCGGCGCATTGGTGCCGAAGCGGAACTCGAGATCATTGGCCGGTGTCAGCGCCAGGAACATGTCGGTCAGCGTGCCGGCAATGGTCACCTCGCTCACGGGGTAGCTGCGCTTGCCGTTCTCGATCCAGAACCCGGAGGCGCCCCGGCTGTAGTCACCGGTCACCTGATTGACGCCCATGCCGATGAGATCGGTCACGTAGAAGCCCTCGGCGATGTCGGCCATCAGCGCTTCCGGCGTGTCGCTGCCCGCCGAGAGATGCAGATTGCTGGCTCCGGGCGACGGCGCCGAGGATACACCGCGTTGGGCATGCCCTGTCGTTACCAGCCCGAGCTCGCGCGCGGTCGCCGAATCGAGGAACCAGGACTGGAGCACACCGTCCTCGATGACCGCGAGCCGCTTGGTTGCCACGCCCTCGGCGTCGAACGGGCGCGAGCGCAGACCGCGTGGGCGCCTGGGATCGTCGAGCACGCTGATGCCGGGCTTGAACAATCGTTGACCGAGCTTGTCCTTGAGGAAGCTCGTCTTGCGAGCGATCGCCGCGCCATTGATCGCGCTGCCGAGATGGCTGACCAGCGAGCCCGCGACCCGCCGATCGAACACGACCGGCACTCGCTTGGTGTCGACCTTGCGGGGATTGAGCCGCTCGACCGTGCGCTCGCCAGCGGAGCGTCCGACCTTCTCCGGCGGATCGAGATCGGCGCCATGCAGCGTCGACGAGTAGTCGTAGTCGCGCTCCATCGCGGTGCCCTCGCCCGCGATCGCGGTCATCGAGACGCTCTGGCCGGAGGAGAGATAAGCGCCGCAAAAGCCGCTGCTGGTCACGAGCACCATGCCGCCGATGCCGGCCGACGCCGAGGCGCCACCCGACTTGGTCACGCCCTTGACCGCGAGGCCAGCGCTCTCGGCGCGCTTGGCGCGCTCCTCCAGCACGGCGACGGTCGGCAGATCCGGATCGAGCAGATCGAGCTCGGGGATGTTACGTGCCAGCTTGTCCGGATCGGCGAGCCCCGCGAACGGATCCTCGGGCGCCACGCGCGCCATGGCCACGGCGCGCTCGGCGAGCTGCGCCACGTCGGCCTTGATGTCGTTGGTCGACACCACCGCCTGGCGACGTCCGACGAAGACGCGCAGCCCCACGTCATCGCCCTCGGAGCGCTCGGACTCCTCGACCGCGCCTTCGCGCACCTCCACTGATTGGGAAACCGAGCGTACGGCAATCGCATCGGCCGTGTCTGCTCCGGCGCGGCGCGCGGCGGCGACCAGCCGCTCGGCGAGATCGGTCAGTGCGGATTGATCGAGAAGTGAGGACATTGGGAAAGCTCTACCAGATCACGCTTTGTTGCGACCGTCGAGCGGCCGGTTGCGGAGAAATCGAGCGAGTGTCGCAAGGTCTCGTCAAGCATGAGTCGCGCTCGCCGCCTTGATACCCCGGATTAACCAGGAACATTAAGTGGAATCCGACCTCGCTGTGGCATGTTTGCGGCAACGATCGGGGCACGAACCCCGACGGGGCGAGTACGACCGGGGACCACCCGGCGGGGAGATAGGCTTTGAGGCGTCAAGCAACAACCAGCAGGCTCGCGCCTGCGGGGTCGAGCCGTGACGAGCGGCTCGACCCTTTCGCCCTCCCGCTGCGGTTCGAGGCGACCGACCACACCGCCGACCAGCGCGTGCGGACCATCGAGCTCCATCCGGAGCGCGTGGTGTTGCGGCGCGAGTTCCGCGGCATCAAGATGGCGGTCAACCTGCCGGTCACCGCCTATCTCGGGGTGGCCATCCGCATGGAGCCGCCGAGCGAGGAGACGATAGGCGCCGTGACCATCGTGCTCGAGCACCCCGACCGCGAATTGTCGCTCACGCTCTATCGCGCCACCGATACCTTCGACATCCTGGCGGAATGGCAGTCCTGGGGCCGCACGCTCCGGCTGCCGTTGTTGGTCGCAGAGCCCGACGGCGGCCTGCGCTCGGCCTTTCCGCATATCGGCGCCGTTCGGGTGCGCGCACCGATCGCGCGGCGCCGACGGCGCTCGACGCTCGTGACGCGGCGGCCATCATTCCCGATGCGCCGCAAGGCCGGCCGCTCATTGGCGGGCGCGACCGTGCATCGCGGCGAGCGCGAGATCATCGCGCGCAATTGAAACAAGAGTTACGCGCGCAACACCGCGTCGAGCACGAGCCCCGCGAACAGGATCAATCCGGCGTCGCGGTTCGACTTGAACACGGCGAGGCAGTTCACGGGGTCATTGATGTCGAGCCGCGCGATCTGCCACGCGAGATGCGCGGCGAAGACGGCGAGCGCGAGCGCAAAGGCGACCCCGCCGCCCGCGCTCCAGCCGGCGAGGCCTAGCAACACCACGGCAAGCGCGTAGAACGTGGCGAGGATCGGCTTGGTGCGCTCGCCGAACAAGCGCGCGGTCGACCTGATGCCAATCAGCGCGTCGTCCTCGCGGTCCTGGTGGGCGTAGATCGTGTCGTAGCCGATGACCCAGCAGATCGCGCCGGCATAGAGCAGGTAGGCGGGCAGATCGAGCCGCGCGAAGGCGGCCGGCCAGCCCATCAGCGCGCCCCAGGAGAAGGCAAGGCCAAGCACGATCTGCGGCCAGGACGTGATCCGCTTCATGAAGGGATAGACCGCCACCACGGCCATCGAGGCGAGCCCTACAGAAATCGTGAAGCGATTGAACTGCAGCAGCACCACGAGCCCGACCAAGGCCTGCAAGACCAGGAAGACCGCGGCCGCCGCCACCGACACCTGCCCGGATGGAATCGGTCGTGAGCGGGTGCGCTCCACGCGGGCATCGAGGTCGCGGTCGACGATGTCGTTCCAGGTGCAGCCCGCGCCGCGCATGGCGAAGGCGCCGATGAAGAACAGGATGACGTGCCAGAGCGGGAGCCTGGGATCGAGCCGGGGCGCGGCATGGACCGCCGCGAGGGCGACCGACCACCAGCAGGGGATCAGCAGCAGCCAGGAGCCGATCGGGCGGTCGAGGCGGGCAAGCCGCAGATAGGGGCGCGTCCAGGTCGGGGCTGAGCGGTCGACCCAGTTGCCGGTCGAATCCGCGACCCGGCCAGCGCCGCCGATCATCGCGTCAGCGGACTGCCCTGCAGCGTGTCGAAGGTCCCGGCCCCGCGCTTGTTCGCGGACGTATCCGGCACCGTGGGCGTGGTGCCCAGCGCATCACTCAGGGTCGGACCGGCCGGGCGTTCTGCCTGCTGCGTCGCGACCTCGCAGACCTGCTTCGCCATCTGCTCGGCGTGGACGTGCTGCCCCTTGACCTGCTGGATGACCTGCGAGGGAACGCCGCAGGTTGCGGCGTTCGCCTCGAGCCCCTTCAGCATCTTGGTCTCGGCGCCAAGGAAAGCCTTGAACAGCTTGCAGACTTCCGCGGGTGGCGCCTTCCTCTTCCCGGCCGCCTGCAAGGCCTGACCGTGCTTCTGGGTTTCGTCGCGGTTGACCAGCAGCGCCTGGCAGGCCGGAGGCGGGCCTTGCTGGGGGGCGCCGAACGGCGATCCCATCCCGGGCATGCCCGGCGACATTCCGGGCGATCCAGGCATCCCCGGCGATCCAGGCATGCCAGGCATGCCGCCGAACTGCGCCGCGGCCGGCCCAAGCGGCCAGGCGGCAAGCACGAGCACCAGTGCAAAGACCCTGCTGGGTAGCATGGCAAAAGTCCCCCTCGGCCTTCGACTCGACCCCCGATCGATCTTATGCC
>Ga0066903_100002788_pt1 | contig 13891 bp, 8 predicted proteins | sample PanSoiMetaGPlot1_FD_67491 | JGI IMG/M metagenome (GOLD analysis project Ga0066903, IMG submission 67491) | Tropical forest soil microbial communities from Panama analyzed to predict greenhouse gas emissions - Panama Soil - Plot 1 (version 2) | ecosystem: Environmental > Terrestrial > Soil >...
GCGATCCGCCCCACCTGCGCCGTACTCAACGACGCGTGCACGGGCAGCTGAATGACCTGCCCGGCCTGCGCCGCGTAGGGCGCGTAGGCCTTCATGCGAAAGAGCGGCAGCGACGGCCAGAGGTCGGCGTGGAACGTCTCCACGTCGATGCCGCGCACGCGCGCCTTGCGCACGAGCGCGTCCCGCTCCGGCGCATACACGGAATACTGGTAGTACACGTGTTCGCATCCCAGCGGCACGTACGGCGGCGAGACGCCGCGCAGGCCGCGCAGCGACTCGTCCATGACGCGCGCGTTCGCGCGCGCGGCCCCGTTCCAGCGGTCGAGCTGCGGCAGCGCGGCAAGGCCGATGGCGGCCTGCACGTTCGTGTACCGCTCGCGATAACTGTCGGGCATCGGGTCCAGCGACCGGATCGGCTCCCAGAGGTACACGTCCGGTCTCACATGCCACAGCATCGTCGCGAGGACGGCCGGGTACGCGGTCAGAGAGAAGATCCGCGGCCGGCTGAACAGCCGCTGCCCGGTTTCGACCTTGAGCCGGTTCTCGATCCGTTCCTTCGCGGGCCAGCGCTCGGCCTCGGCCTGCTGACGGATGCGCGCGAGCACGCCGGCTCCGCGCGCGACCGCCATGCCGCCGCCGTAGGTGTTCAGCGGCGTCAGCGTCTGCAGGCTGAAGAAGGCGGCGTCGCCGAACGTCCCGACGCGCCGTCCGCGATAGCGCGCGCCGAGCGCCTGCGAGCAGTCTTCGATCGCGGCGAGACCGTGACGCCGCGCCAGGCCCAGGATCGCCGCCATGTCGCACGGCAGCCCGTACAAGTGCGTCGGTACGACCGCGACGGTGCGATCGGTGATGGCGCGCTCGAATGCGGCGGGATCGAGCGTGAAGGTGCGCGGATCGACGTCCGCCGCAACCGGCTTCAGGCCGGCCACGCGAACCATTTCGGGAATCGCCCAGAAGGTCAGCGCCGGCAGGATGACTTCCGAACCAGGCGGAAAGTTGAAGGCCTTCAGGATGTAGGCGAACGCCATCCGGCCGGATGAGGTCGCGACGGCGCTCGGCATGTCCATCGCCGACCCGAACGCGTCCTCGAACCGGTGAATGTCGGGTCCCTGGATCGTCTCGCCGCGTGCGCGGCAGCCGTCGACGATCCGTTGCGTCTCGGGCACGTCGCCCGAGCCGTGCCGCCAGAAGCGTTTCAGCATGTGACGGCCCGCTGCATCTCGAGCTGCTCGAGCCGGGTGTGCCGCGCGGCGGCGCGGACGTCCATCCGGCGGGCCGCGGCGCGCACGCCGGGCCGCGTCACGCGCGCCCAGTCGGTGACCCACGACGGACGCAGGTAGAACCGGTTGTACGCCGCGCCCAGCAGGAACTTGAGCTCGCACGCGCTCAGGTTCGGATGCTCGAACGTCGGCGTAAAGCCGTCGAACTTCTGCCAGTCGGTCTCGTACACGCGCGGCGCGAGCTGCTTCCACAGCGGCGTGCCGGGGTACGGCGTCAGCAGCTTGAACTGCGCCGCCGTCGATCCGAGATCGATCGCGTAGTCGATCGTCGCCGCGATCGACGACCAGTCGTCGTGCGGGAATCCGAGGACGTAGAACCCCGCGGTCGCGACGCCGAGCGCGCGGCAGTGGTTGATGATGAGGCGCTGCTGCGCTTCGGGCGTCGGCCGCCGCCCCACCTTCTTCAGGATGTCGGGCGACACCGATTCGACGCCGAAGCTCATGGCGCGCAGTCCGGCGCCGTGCAGCGCGTCGAGCAGCGGCGGATCGAGCCGGTCGATCCGCGTCTCGCACTCGAACCGCAGGTCGAGCCCGCGCGTCCGGATGCCGTCGGCGATCGCCATCGCGCGATCGCGATCCACGCTGAACAGCGGGTCGCGGAAGATCACGTACGGCTTGCGGAATCGATCCGCGATCGACGCGAGCTCGTCGAGGATGTTGCCGACGGATCGCGCGCGGTAGCCCGCGAGAATGCGGTGCGGGCAGTACGTGCAGAACTCGGGACAGCCGCGGCTCGCCAGCAGCGGCACGCCGCCGCCGTAGGGCCGGCCGGCAAACGGCAGCGAGAAGCGGGCACGATCGGCGTGGCGGAAATCCCAGCGCGGGAACGGCAGCGTGTCGAGATCCGCCACCGGCTCGCTCACGACGTCGCCTTCCAGCCGTTCGCCGCGCGCCAGCTGGCGGATCGCCGACTCGGGCTCGCCCAGAATCATGAAGTCGGCGTGCGCGCGAAAGAGCTCGGGCATCTTCGACGCCGTCAGCCCGACGAAGCCCGTGCGGATCCCGCGCGCCCGCGCCTCGTCCGCCCACGCGGCCTCGTGCACGTGATCCACGAGCGAGCTGAGCACGATCGCGACGTCCGCGTCGGGCATCTCGCCGTGCGACCACACCACCTCGTGCCCGTACTGCGCCAGCACCCCTGCGATATACGCGAGCTGCACGCTGGGCACGTCGTGCAGCCGCCGCTTGAGAAAGCCGATGAATGCCGTCACCCTCGTGAACGGCACCAGGCGTGAGCCGTACCCGCCGACCACAGTGTCTTTCGAGACGATTCCGTCGCGCGCCGGCAAGTCAACCAACAGAACACGCATGAACCTTACCTCCGACCTGAGAACCCGAACCCGCCGCGTCGCACAGCACGCCCCACACGAGCACGCCGGCACGAACACGACACAAGAGAGAGCAGGGACCTAGAGACCGGGAGGCGCGCGACCAGAGAAACGACGGAGGGAGACGGAACGGACGAAAACGGGGGCGGCGACGCGGACCGGGGCGATCGGCAGGTCCTGGATGACGCTGGGCGCGCGCGGCATGGCCGCGTCGTGCCGATCGTCGCCCCACTGCAGCCCGTCGTCCAGTTTCTCGACGCGGGCGATGCGGACGCCGTGCGCCGAGAGCGGGTGCGCGTCGGGCGGCAGCGCGACGCGCGCGAAGCGCCCGTGCCCGACGTTGTGCCAGAACATCAACACGCCGTCGCGCGGCGCGGCGACGATGTCGATGTGGCCGTCGTGATCGAGGTCGGCGAGCGCAACGCGCTCCAGCGATTCGAGGGCGTGGAGGAAATGGACGTGCGCGGCGGCGCCGGTGCCGTAGCTGAGGGCGATGAGCGTCCCCCGGCCTTCGGCCGAGAGCGTCACGTGCGGGACGCCGTGACGCCTGGGCATGGCGGCCGCCGATGCAGCCGCGCCGGCGACGAAGATCATCGCCATTAGCGCGATCACGCATCGCCTGGTTGCCATAATTCAAACCATAGCGCGGCGTCTATGACTCGTCAATTCAACGAAGGGGTAAACGCAGATTAAATTTTGTTAACTATTAAATTCTTTTAATCTCCGCGCAGCGCGCTGATCGGGTTGGAGGACGCCGCGCGCCATGCCGGCACCACGCACGCGCCCGCGGCGACGGCCGCAAGGAGCGCGGCCGTTCCCGCGAAACTGACGGGATCGGATCCGGACACGCCCGTGAGCTGCGATGCGACGAGCCGTCCGGCCGCGAACGCCAGCGCGAGCCCGGCGGCGAGTCCGATCCCCACCACCGTCATCGCATCGCGCAGGACCAGACCCGCCACCTGCGCACGGCCGGCGCCGAGCGCGACCCGCAGGCCGATCTCGCGGCTTCTCTGGGCCGCGTTGAAGCTCACGACGCCGTAGAGGCCGACGGCCGCCAGCAGCAAACCGAGCGTGCCGAACAGGCCCAGCATCGACGCGGCGATGCGCATGATGAACGTGCTGATGGCGAGGTGGTCTTCGACGGTCCGGATGTCGAACAGCGGCACGTTCGGATCGAGCGCGCGAATGGCCGCCTGGATGGACGGCAGGACGGCCGACGGGCTGCCCGTGGTGCGGACGTGCAGCACCGTGTCGGGCCGGTAGCTCTGTTGCACCGGCAGGTACAGGTAGTTGCGCGGCTCTTCGTTCAGCCGCTGGTACTTCCCGTCCTTCGCCACGCCGACGATCGTCACGGGGCCGCTGCCGAAGCGGACCGTGCCCCCGACCGGATCGCGTCCCTTCCAGTACCGCCGCGCCATCGTCTCGTTGACGATCGCGACCCGCGTCGCGCCGGCGCGATCGCGCGTGTCGAACGCGCGGCCGCTCAGGATGAGGATCCCCATGGTGTCGAAGTAGCCCCGCCCGACCTGGTTGTAGGCGGCGTTGACCTCCTCGCCGTCGCGCGGCGTGTAGCCGTCGACGTCGACGTTCATGTCGCTGCCCGACGCGAAGTCGAGCGGCACGGATCGCCCGACCGACGCCGCCGCGACGCCGGGGAGCGCGTTGACGCGATCGATCAGGACGTCGAGCAGCGCCGCCCCGCGCGTCTCGTCGTAGCCGGCCGGCAGCAGGTCGATCGACGCCAGCACGCCGTCGCGGATCGTGAAGCCGGGATCGATGTCGCCGGCGCGCGTGAAGCTCCGCGTGAAGAGCGAGGCGGCGACGAGCAGGACGAGGCTCAAGGCGACTTGCGCGGCGACGAGCACCTGGCGCAGGCGTCCGCGACGGCCGGTCGTGCTGGCCGATGTCGTCTTCAACGTGACGATCAGGTCGGGCCGGGACGCGCGCAGCGCCGGGACGAACCCCGCGAGCACCGCGGCGGCGGCCGACAGCGCCATCGCGAAGCCGATGCTTCGGGCGTCGAGGCCGCTGTCGAAGCCGACGGGGTACGGTGTGCGCGGCACGAACACGTTCAGCAGGCCGGACGCCCAATGGGCCGCCAGCAGCCCGGCGGCACAGCCGGCCGCCGACAGCAACAGACTCTCGACGAGCAGCTGGCGGACGACGCGGGCGCGCGAGGCGCCGACGGCGAGGCGAACCGCGATCTCGCGCTGGCGTCCGGCGGCGCGCACGAGCAGGAGACCGGCCACGTTGGCGCACGCGATGAGCAGCACGAGCCCGACCATCGCCATCAGGATCCCGAACACCGGAAACAGCAGCGCGCCTGCGCCGGCGCGCCAGAGCGGCACGGCGCGGGCGCCGCGATCGCGATTGGCGTCGGGATACGCCTGCTCGAGCTGCCGCGCCACGACCGTCAGTCCCGCGCTCGCGTCGGCGGCCGTCCGGCCGTCGGCGATCCGCGCGTACACCTCGAGCCACGAATTGCCGCGCTGCGTGAGGCGATTCCCCGCCATCACCGCCGGCTGCATCGTCATCGGGACGAAGACGTCGAGGCGGAGCGCCGCGGCGGATCCGTGGAAGCCCGGCGGCGTGACGCCGACGATGGTGAAGGGCTGGCCGTTGAGCGTGAGGACGTGGCTGACGACGGATGGATCCGCGCCGAAGCGTCGCCGCCAGAGATCGTCGGTGATCACGGCGACCGGATCGCGGCCGGGCGTCGTCCCCTCCTCGGCCCGGAATCCGCGGCCGAGCGCCGGCGTCACGCCGAGCACGTCGAAGAAGTTCGGCGTCACCAGCTCGCCGAAGACGCGGATCGGTTCACCGTCCATCCGCATGTTCAGCGGCAGGATCCTGAACGCCATCAGATCGGCCACACCGTCGGGCCGCGCGGCGCGCAGATCGACGAAGTTCGGATACGACACCGACATGTTGTCGCGCGTGCGCGACGTGCCGTTGACCGCGAGCAGCCGATCCTGCCGCGTCACGCCCTGGAACGGCGAGAAGAGCACGCGCTGCATCCAGCTGAAGATCGTCGTGTTGGCGCCGATGCCGAGTGCGAGGATCAGCACGGCGACGCCGGTGAACGCGGGGCGCCTGACGAACATCCGCCAGGCGAACTTCAGGTCCTGTCCAAGCATGCGGGGACTCCAGTGAAGAACGCGAAGCTGGATCGCGTGCGGAATCGCGCCGGCCGCGCGCGCGAGCAGCCGCAGCCGTGCATGCGATTCGCCGCTCCGCTCGAGCCACTGCGCGTAGTGCGCGAGCTCGGCGATCCACTGACGTCTGAACTCGTCGCGCCGATCGCGCGGCACGCCGCGGGCTGCAGCGGCCACCAGCCGCGTTGAAAGCCACGGATGCACACGGAACACGGATGAAGATCTCCGGCTCATGACAGCCACGGAAGAACACGGATGAACACGGCAGGGCTCACGAGCGCTCGGCCGCAAGGCCGGGAATGGGTCGCAGCGCCTTGTAACGCTCGAGCGCGGCTTTGAGCGCCGTCGCGCCAGACGCGGTGAGCGTGAAGTAGCGGCGGGCCGGGCGCCCTTCCGCGTGCGCGGCGGCCTCGTCTTCCCATTTCGACCGGACGAACCCGCGCGATTCGAGGCGCTCGAGCGCGGGATATACGGTCCCGCTGGTGAGGCCGGTGGCGTCCATGATGTCGAACCCGAACCGGCGGCCCGACGCCACGGCGTGGAGAATCGCGGCGGATCCGTAGCTCAGGGACTGGTCAGGCATGGGCTATGTTGGGAACCAACATAGCCATTAGACGGAACGGCGGCGGCGTTGGTTCGAGTCGTATGAAGGCCTCCCTACGAGGATGGTCCTCGTGGCGACACCGTTTGCGTCTGTCGGCGTCGCCTGAACTTCATGGATGCGTACGCGATCGCAGCCCAGCAGCCCGGCATGGGCCGTCGTCAGACCACCGACCAACAGAAACGGAATCGCCGCGATGAGGATTCCTGGCCCGTTGCTGGCCAGGAGCAGGTAGTTCAGGGCCTCCGGTTGCGGGCTCGAGCCCAGCGCCAAGCGGAGGGACGCCGCCAGGCCAAAGCTCATGGCGATGGCGACGATCCCTCGTTCGCGCCCTGACAACCGTGACCCGGCGCTCACCGAATCCGCCAGCCATTCACCGGGCCGGCGTGCAGGAACGCTTCCGGCGTCATGACGCCGTCCTTCTTGAACACGGTGCCGTCCTTCATCACGAACGACACCGTGCGCAGCGCGTCGAGATCCTCGAGCGGGTTGCCCGCGACGGCGATCATGTCGGCCGGTAGGCCGACCGTGATGGGCCCGCGACGCGACGCGAGATCGCACACCTCGTAGCCGTTCGTCGTCATGATCTTCAGGACCTCCTTCGCCGGGATGCCGGACGCCTTCCAGCTCAGAAGGAAGTTGATGACCACTTCCCCGCGCGTCATGCCGGGGATGTAGTAGTCGGCGTCGGTCGAGAACGCCATCTTCACGTGGTTCGCCCACGCGTTCTTCATCCCCGCGACGGTCCGGTCGAACGCCTGCTGGGTGCCGCGATACGGCGTGAACGGCGTCTCGGTGCCGACGCGCCAGACGCCCTTCTCCGCCATCTTCTTGTGGACCTCGTCGTCGAGCGGACCCGCGTGTTCGAGCGACCAGAACCCGGCTTCGATCGCGCGCAGCGCGCCCACCTTGGTCTGCACGTGCCCGGCGACCTTCATGCCGGCGTTCGCGGCCTCGGCGACGAACGTCTTCAGATCCTCGACGGTGTAGGGATACGGTTTGCAGTCGACGCAGACCTTGATCACCTTCGCCCCGAAGAGGATGTTCTGGCGCACCGCCTTGACGATCTCGTCGTGCGTGTCGGCGTCGAGGTACTCGGGATAGACGATGTTGTGATCCTTCGCCATCTCGGGCGTCGGGAAGAACTGCCCGCCCATGCCGCCGATGATGATCCCGGAGTTGACGATCGTCGGCCCCGGCACCCAGCCCTGCTCGATCCCGACTCGCAGCGCGGTGTCGGCGTAGTTGCCGTTGTTGCCGAGATCGCGAACGACGGTGAAGCCCGACGACAGCATCTGCATGCCGTTCGAGACGGCCTGGATCGCGCGCAGCGCGGTCGAGTCCATCACGTAGGTCAGGTAGTAGTAGTTGTTCTCGGGATCGGTCTTGTAGGTCAGCGCGAGGTGATTGTGGGCGTCGACGAGACCCGGCAGCACCGTCAGCCGCGAGAGATCGATCACCTCGGCGTTGGAGGGCGCCGTGACGGTCGATCCGATCGCGGAGATGCGGCCGTTCTCGATCAGGATCGACTGATTGGACGCGATCGTCCCGGCGGCGGGATCGATGAGTCTGCCGGCGCGCACGACGGTCGCGCGCGCGGGCGGCGCCACGGGCTGCTGCGCCTCGACGAACGAACCGAGAACCACGACGATGAGGGCGCATGAGAGTGTCTTCATGCGCGGGATCATAACGTCGCAGAGCGCCGTAAGCCGAATCCTGTCCCCACCTTCGCGCCTGACGGCGCGACGGCGGGCGACGATCATTCCTCTAGCCCCTTCATTGCTGAAGGGATCAAGCAGCCTACCCGGAGACATTGGGCGGGCAACCCGTAGCGTCTCCCTATTTGGCCTTGCTCCGTGCGGGGTTTTGCCTGCCACCGGTGTTGCCACCGGCGCGGTGCGCTCTTACCGCACCTTTTCACCCTTACCCTTCGACTCGCGGGCCGCTTGCGCGGCCCGTTCGCTCAGGGCGGTATGTTTTCTGTGCCACTAGTCCTTCGGGTCGCCCCGACCGGCCGTTAACCGGCGCACTGCCCTGCGGAGTTCGGACTTTCCTCTCGCCGTAGCTCGCATACGCGAGCGGCGGCGGGCGATCGTCTGGCGCTCTGCGACAGACGATTATCGCACTAGCACCAGCACCAGCACCAGCACTGAGCACTGAGCACTGAGCACTGAGCACTTTACCCGTCCGACTCCTGCGTGATCGCGTACTGCTCGAGCTTCTTGTACAGGTTCGAGCGCGGCGTGCCGATCACCTCGGCGGTCTTCGAGATGTTCCAGGCGTTCTCCTTCAGCTTCTCCACCAGGAACTTCCGCTCCGCCGACTCCTTGAACTCGCGCAGCGTGTTGGGCGACACGTGGTTGCCGGCGCCGCCCGCCTCGGGCGCCGCGACGGCGGGCTTGACGTCGGGCCGGATGGCGTCGCGGAGATCGTCGACGTCGATCGAGTCGCCCGGCGTCATGATGAGCAGGCGCTCGACGGTGTTGCGCAGCTCGCGGACGTTGCCCTTCCAGCGCGCCTTCTGCATGAGCTCGAGCGCGGCCGGCGTGAAGCGCTGCGCGCGCCGGTTGTTCTCGCGCCCGAAGAGGTCGGCGAAGTGCCGCACGAGCGCCGGAATGTCTTCGCGCCGTTCACGAAGCGGCGGCACTTTGATCGGAATCACGCTCAGCCGGAAGTAGAGATCCTCCCGGAAGGTCCCCTTCTCGATCTCCGCCTCGAGATCCTTGTTGGTCGCGGCGATCACCCGCACGTCGACCTTGATCGTCTTCGCGGACCCGAGCCGCTCGACCTCCCCTTCCTGCAGCACGCGCAGCACTTTCGCCTGCGTCTTGGCGCTCATGTCGCCGACTTCGTCCAGGAAGATCGTGCCGTGGTCGGCCTGCTCGAACTTGCCGATCTGCTTCTCGGTCGCGCCCGTGAACGATCCCTTCTCGTGCCCGAAGAGCTCCGACTCGATCAGCTCTTCGGGGATCGCCGCGCAGTTGACCTGGACGAACCGCTCGCGGCTGCGGAGGCTGTTGCGGTGGATCGATCGCGCGACGAGCTCCTTGCCCGCGCCGCTCTCGCCGAGCAGCAGGACGGTCGCGTTGGTCGGCGACGCGCGCTTGATGGCGTCCCACACCGCCCGCAGGCCGGCGCTCTCCCCCACCATCTGGTAGCGGGCCTCGGCGGCGCGCTTCAGCGTGCGGTTCTCGTCCTTCAGCCGCGTCTGGTCCATGGCGTTGCGGATCGTGACCAGCACGCGCTCGCTCGCCAGCGGCTTCTCGATGAAGTCGAACGCCCCCAGCTTGGTCGCCTCGACGGCGGTGCTCACCGTCCCATGGCCCGAGATGATCACGACCGGCAGCGTGTCGTTGACCTGGCGGATCTTCTGCAGCGCCTCCAGGCCGTCCTGCCCCGGCATGCGGATGTCCATGAAGACGAGGTCGGGCGCCTCGCGTTCGATGAGCGCCAGCCCTTCGGGGCCGCTCGACGCCTCCTGGACGTCGTACCCCTCGTACTCGAGGATCATCCGCACCGATCGGCGGATTTCCGCCTCGTCGTCAATGACCAGAATGCGAGCCTTCATCGTGCGAGCCACCAGTCGCAGTTGACGGTTACCAGTTCCCGGTTTCTATTCTCTCGCGAAACGCGGCTTCGTCGAGAATCGGGATTCCGAGCTGCTCCGCCTTCTGCAGCTTGCTGCCCGCGTCCTCACCTGCCACGACGTACGCCGTCTTCTTGCTGACCGATCCCGACACCTTGCCGCCGAGGCCTTCGATCAGCGCGGTCGCCTCCTCGCGCGTCATCGACGGAAGGGTTCCGGTCAGCACGAACGTCCTGCCCGCGAGCGCGCCCGGCGCCACGGTGTCGGGCGCGGGCAGCTGGCTGTTCATGTTGACGCCGGCGGCGGCGAGCTTGTGGACGAGCGCACGGTTGTGCGGCTCGTCCGCGAACGCCTTCACCGACGCCGCGAGGACGGGCCCGATCTCGGGAATGGCCTCGAGCCGCTCGATCGGCGCGTCCATCAGCTCGCCCATCGAGCGCAGGTGCCGCGCGAGCGTCGAGGCCCCCTTCTCGCCCACGTGCCGGATCCCGAGGCCGTACACGAGGCGGGACAGGTCGTTCTCCCGGCTCCGCGCGATCTGTTCGAACACGTTACGCCCGACCTTGCCGAGCTTCCGCGGGACCGCGCGGTCCGACTTCGGGTCCCTCGGCGCGACCACCAGCGCTTCGAGCTGCGCGATCGTCAGGTGATACAGGTCGGCGAAGTCGTGCACGAGCGCCTGCTCGATGAGCTGATCGACCAGCGATTCACCGAGCCCTTCGATGTTCATCGCGCTCCGCGACGCGAAATGCTCGAGGCTGCGGCGCAGTCGCGCCGGGCAGGACGTGTTCTCGCACCGCCAGACGACTTCTTCCTCGTCGCGCGCCAGCGTGCTGCCGCAGGCCGCGCACGTCGTCGGCATCTCCCACGGCTTCGAGTCGGCCGGCCGCAGGCTCAGGATCGGCGCGACGACGCGCGGGATGACGTCGCCGGCCTTCTCGATGACGACGGTGTCCCCCTCCCGCAGATCCTTGCGCGCGATGTCCTCCGCGTTGTGCAGCGTGGCCATCGAGATCGTCGAGCCCGCCAGAAACACCGGATCGAGCACCGCGTACGGCGTGTTGGCGCCCGTCCGCCCGACGTTCACCGCAATCTGCCGCAGCGTCGTGTTCGCCTGCTGCGCCGGGAACTTGAACGCCGTCGCCCAGCGCGGAAACTTCGCGGTCTTCCCCAGCCGGTCGCGCAGCGCGAGATCGTCCACCTTGACGACGACGCCGTCGGTCTCGAACTCGAGGGTCTTGCGCGCCTCCGCCCACTCGGTGCAGAACGCGACGACGGCGTCGATGCCGTCGCATGCGCACCAGTGCTTCTCGACGGGCAGGCCCCACGCCTTCATGGCGCGGAGGACGTCGGAATGAGAGTGGTGCAGGACCGCTCCCACCACCTGGTACACGAACGCCGACAGCCCGCGCTTCGCCACCAGCGCGGGCTCGAGGTTCCTCATCGTCCCCGCCGCGGTGTTGCGCGGATTCTGGAACAGCGGCAGCCCGCGGTCCTCGCACTCCTTGTTCATGCGCTCGAACGCCGCGCGCGGCAGGTACACCTCGCCGCGAACTTCGATCCGGCCCGGCGCCTTCTCACGCAGTGACAGGGGAATCGCGCGAATCGTCCGGACGTTGGGCGTGACGTCCTCGCCGAGCGTTCCGTCGCCGCGCGTGGCGCCGCGCACGAGCACGCCGTCCTCGTAGGTGAGCGCGATGCTGAGGCCGTCGATCTTCAGTTCAGCGACGTACGCGACCGGCGCGTCGCCGAGTCCGGCGCCCTTTCGGACACGCTCGTCGAACGCGCGCAGCTCGTCTTCGTTGTACGCGTTGTCGAGGCTGAGCATCGGGATCAGGTGCTCGACGGTCGGAAACCCGGCGGTCGGCCGGCCGGCGACGCGCTGCGTCGGCGAGTCGGCCGTGACGAGGTCGGGGTTGTCGGCTTCGAGCCGCTCCAGCTCGTGGAGCAGGCGGTCGAACTCCTCGTCGGAGATCTCGGGGGCGCTGTGGACGTAATACAGCTCTTCGTGCCGGCGGATCTGGGTGCGGAGCTCCTCGAGGCGCTGAACGCGGTCCATCCGGTCAGACGACGGCGGCAGCGGGAGCCGCGTTCCAGATCCGCTCGCAGTATTCGCGGATCGATCGATCGGACGAGAACCAGCCGACGCGCGCCGCATTGAGGATCGACATCCGGGTCCAGCGCTGGACGTCGGCGAAGGCCGCATCCACCTCGCGCTGACTGCGCGCATAGTCGGCGAAGTCGGCCAGCACGAGAAACGGATCCTCGTTCAGCAGGTTGTCGACGAGCGGGCGGAACAGTTCGCGATCGCCGCGGGAGAAGACGCCCGCGGCGACGGCGTCGATCGCGGCGCGCAGGTCGGCGTCGGCCTCGTACCGGTCGCGCGGCCGGTAGCCCGCGCGGACGGCCGCCGCCTGCTCTACCGTCAACCCGCACAGGAAGAAGTTGCCGGCGCCGACGCGCTCCCGGATCTCGACGTTGGCGCCGTCGAGCGTGCCGATCGTGAGCGCGCCGTTCATCGCGAACTTCATGTTGCCGGTGCCGGACGCTTCCTTGCCGGCCGTCGAAATCTGCTCGGAGAGGTCGGCCGCCGGATAGACACGCTGGCCGAATCGCACGTTGAAATCGGGGAGGAACAGGACGGCGAGGCGGCCGCGCATGGCGGGATCGCCGTTGACGGTGTCGGCAACGCCGTTGATGAAGCGGATGATCAGCTTCGCAAAGGCGTAGCCGGGCGCCGCCTTCCCGCCGAAGAGGCACGTGCGCGGCGGGAGATTCAGCGACGGGTCGGCCTTGAGGCGCAGGTAGAGCGACGCGATGTGCAGCGCGTTCAGATGCTGCCGCTTGTACTCGTGGATCCGCTTCACCTGCACGTCGAACAGCGACGCCGGATCGATCCGCATGCCCAGCGCATCCGAGACGTGGCGCGCCAGCTTTTCCTTCGCGACGCTCCGGGCCAGGCGCCACTGCCGCCCGAACCCGTCGTCGTCCGCATGCCGTTCGAGCGCGTGCAGCGCCTCGCCGTCCACGGGCCAGCGGTCGCCGATCGCGCCGGTGATGACCCCGCTCAGCGACGGGTTGCTCACGACGACCCAGCGGCGCGGCGTCACGCCGTTGGTGACGTTCAGGAAGCGCTCGGGATAGAGGTCGTGAAAGTCGCGCAGCACGTCGCGCACGAGGAGGTCGGTATGGAGCGCCGCCACGCCGTTGATCGCGTGACTGCCGACCGCCGCCAGATGCGCCATCCGCACGCTGCGCTCGCCGCGCTCGTCGATGATCGACATGCGCTGCACGCGCGCCTCGTCTCCGGGAAACGCGGCGCGCACGTCGTCGAGGAATCGGCGGTTGATCTCGAGCACGATCTCGAAGTGCCGCGGCAGCACCGACGCGAACAGGGCGACCGGCCAGCTCTCGAGCGCCTCGGGCAACAGCGTGTGGTTCGTATAGCCGAGCACGGCGCGCGTGATCGACCACGCCGGTTCCCAGTCCAGATCGTGCTCGTCGACGAGCAGCCGCATGAGCTCTGCGACGGCAATCGAGGGATGCGTGTCGTTCATCTGCACGGCGAGCCTGGCGGACAGCTCCGCGGCCGGCAGACCGGGCCGAAGCACGCGCGCGAGCGCGTCCTGGAGCGAACAGGACACGAAGAAATACTGCTGGTACAGCCGCAGGCGCCGTCCTGCCTCGGACTTGTCGTTGGGATACAGGACCTTCGAGATGTTCTCGGACCTGATCTTGCTCTCGACGGCGCGCACGTAGTCGCCGGTGTCGAACGCCGCGAAGTCGAACGACTCGACCGCCGCCGCGCTCCAGAGCCGCAACAGATTGGCCGTGCTGGTGCGATACCCGACGATCGGCGTGTCGTACGGTTCGCCGCGCACTTCGTAGTCCGGAATCCAGCGGACGCGATAGCGGCCGTCCGGCGACTGCCCCGCTTCCGT
>Ga0066903_100002789_pt1 | contig 13889 bp, 13 predicted proteins | sample PanSoiMetaGPlot1_FD_67491 | JGI IMG/M metagenome (GOLD analysis project Ga0066903, IMG submission 67491) | Tropical forest soil microbial communities from Panama analyzed to predict greenhouse gas emissions - Panama Soil - Plot 1 (version 2) | ecosystem: Environmental > Terrestrial > Soil >...
GCGCGCCACTGGTGTTCGATGACGTGCCGAACAACGTGGCGCTCGACTATCACTACGGCGACACCGAAAAGGTGAAGGAGGCATTCGCCAAGGCCGCTCATGTGACCCGGCTTGCACTGCGCAACACGCGCCTCGTGGTCAATGCCATGGAGCCGCGGGCGGCTGTTGCGGCCTATGACGAGACAAGCGAGCGCTTCACGTTTCATGTGGGCTGCCAGGGCGTGTTCGGGTTGCGCGCCCAGCTCGCCGAGATCCTCAACATTCCGCCGGCGAAGCTGCGGCTGCTCACCCGCAATGTGGGCGGCTCGTTCGGCATGAAGGCGCAGGCCTATCCGGAATATGTGTGCCTGCTGCACGCGGCGCGGCAGCTCAAAAGTCCGGTGAAATGGACCGACGAGCGCTCATCGAGCTTTCTCTCCGACAGCCACGGCCGCGATCATGAGAAGGTTGCGGAGCTTGCGCTCGATGCCGAAGGTCACTTCCTGGCGATCCGTCTCACCGGAACCGGCAATATGGGCGCTTATCTCGGCGCAGTGGCGCCGCTGCCGCCGACCATCAATGCAGTCAAGAACATGGTCAGCGTTTATCGCACGCCGCTGATCGAGGCCTCGACCCAATGCGTGTTCACTAACACCTCTTATGTCAGCGCCTATCGGGGCGCCGGCCGCCCCGAGGGCAATTATTTCATGGAGCGCCTGATCGATGCGGCGGCACAGGAAATGGGCATCGACCGGTTGGAATTGCGCCGCCGCAACCTCGTCAAGCCCAAGGAAATCCCTTATGCGGCGGCCTCGGACCAGACCTACGATTCCGGCGATTTCCCCGCCGTGTTCAAGCATGCGCTCGACCTTGCCGATTGGAAGGGCTTTCCCGGGCGCAAGCGGGAGAGCAAGAAGCGCGGCAGGCTGCGCGGCATTGCGGTTGGCAGCTATCTGGAGGTTACGGCGCCGCCCAACAAGGAGATGGGCGGCATACGCTTCGAGGTCGACGGCACCGTGACATTCGTTACCGGCACGCTCGACTACGGCCAGGGCCACGCCACGCCGTTCGCACAAATCCTGTCGAGCCGCCTGGGCGTGCCGTTTGACCGTATCCGCCTCCTGCAGGGCGACAGCGACGAGCTAATCGCCGGCGGCGGGACTGGCGGATCGCGCTCCGCAGCGTCGAGCAGTATGGCGATGGTCGAGGCTGTGACCAAGGTGATCGAGCATGGCAAGCAGGTCGCTTCCCATTTGCTCGAAGCCGCAGTCACCGATATCGAATTCGCCGGCGGTCGATTTACCATTGCCGGCACTGACCGCTCAATCGGATTGCTGGAGCTTGCCGCCAAGCTGCGTGCCGGCGTCAAGGTACCGGACGACGCGCCGAAGACGCTCGATATCAAAGTCGCCAGCGAGCCGGTGCCATCCGCCTTTCCAAACGGCTGCCATGTGGCCGAGGTTGAGATCGATCCGGAAACGGGGGTAGTCGATGTGGTGAAATATTCCTCCGCCAACGACTTCGGCACCGTCATCAATCCCATGCTGGTGGAAGGCCAGATGCATGGCGGGCTGGTCCAGGGCATCGGCCAGGTGCTGATGGAGAACGTCGTCTACGACGGCGACGGCCAGCCCATCACGGGCTCGTTCATGGACTACGCTATGCCGCGTGCCGTCGATGTGCCGAGTTTTGTCACCGAGCATCACCCGGTGCCGGCCACCACCAATCCGCTTGGCATCAAGGGCTGCGGCGAGGCGGGCTGCGCCGGCGCCCTGGTTGCGGTGCCCAACGCCGTCATCGACGCGCTGTCGGATTACGGCATCCGCCATATCGACATGCCGATGACGCCGGAGAAAGTGTGGCAGGCCATCAGGACGGCGCGAGTAGCATAGATGCCCGTAATCGCGATCTTCAAATACGACATCAAGCCGGGCCGTCTGCCGGACTTCCTGAAGAAGCTCGCGCAAGCCGACGAGTCGAAGTTCAATAGCCCTGTCATGCCGAAGTCGGTCCGGATGTTCCGCTCCACGGTGCCGGGACCGGACCATGGCGTCACTTTGATGATCGAATACGAAGACATGGCGGCCTATGGGGCGCGCACCACTTTCGAGGACGCCAATGCGGAGTGGCAGAAGTTATTTGAACAGACGCAGGATTCGCCGGAAACCCTGGTTTCGGTGGAACTATTGACGGAAATTCCGCCAAGCTCCGTTAACACTGAGCCGGCTGAGCGCATGCCGTTCGGATTCCGGCCCGCGTAATCTGCCCGGATTGGCGGCAACGTCGAAATGACCCATAATGGGTCGTCAGCCGGCCGGCGCCAGGTTCGGCAGGCTTCATGTGAGCCCCACGCAACCGGGAGATCGCCATGCCGAATGCCCTCGCCTGCATCGCCTTAAAGCCCCGGTCGGCCGCTCGTCGCCGCGCCTTGCGTTGCGCAACGGCTTGGAGTGCCGCGGCAATTTTGACACTTGCGCTCGGCGCGGTGCGGCCGGCGCAGGCTCAGACGCTGACGCCCCACCAACAACTCGCCCACGACATCTACAAGGAACTCGTGGAGATCAACACCGTCACCGAGACCGGCGACACCGGGCGTGCGGCCGATGCCATGGCGGCACGGTTGCGCGCTGCAGGCTTTGCGGACACCGACGTGCAGGTATTCAAGCCGGCGCCGCGCAAGGGCAACCTGGTGGCACGGCTGCATGGCACTGGTGCGCGCAAGCCGATCCTGTTGCTCGCCCATCTCGACGTGGTCGAAGCGAAACGCGACGACTGGTCAGTCGACCCCTTCCGACTTACCGACAAGGACGGCTACTTCTACGCCCGCGGTTCCGGCGACGACAAATACATGGCGGCGACCTTCGTGGCTAATCTCATCCGCTACAAGCAGGAGGGCTATCGGCCGGATCGCGATATCATCCTAGCGCTGGAAACCGACGAAGAAATCCTCGACGCCAATGCCTTGGGGATTCAGTGGCTGTTGAAGAACCATCGCGACCTGATCGAAGCCGAGTTCGCCCTCAACGAGGGTGGTGGCGTCGGCTTCAAGCGCGGCAAGCCGATCCGCAGCAGCATTCAGACCAGCGAAAAGGTCACCTTCTCGTATACGCTTGGTGTAACCAACAAGGGCGGCCATTCGTCTGTGCCGTCCGCGGACAATGCCATCTATCATCTCGCCGAAGGACTGGCACGGCTCGGCAAGTTCAGTTTTCCGGTCAATCTGAACGCAACGACCCGGCAATCTTTCGAACGCACTGTCGATCTCGAAACCCCCGAGACCGCCGCCGACATTCGCTCCGTGCTCTCTGCAAACCCTGATCCGGCCGCGCTAGCTCGCCTTTCGGCAAATCCGGTCTACAACGCGCAGCTGCGCACCACCTGCGTCGCCACCATGCTGGAAGGTGGTCACGCGTACAACGCCCTGCCCCAGACGGCACGCGCCACTGTCAACTGCCGCGTCATGCCGGGCGAGAAGGTGGAAGACGTCACCGCAACGCTCAAGCGCGTGCTCGCCGACGACCAGATTTCCTTGACACCGATCGGTCAGCCAGTGCTCAGCGCGCCGTCGGTCCTCGACGAGGGGCTCTTGAACGCCATCGAGAAGACGTCGGCCGAGTTCTGGCCCGGCGTGCCAGTCGTGCCCGTCATGAGCGCCGGCGCCACCGACGGTAGCTTCCTGCGCAATGCCGGAATTCCCACTTATGGCCATTCCGGTCTCGCCGGTGACGTGGACGATGTGCGCGCCCATGGCCGGGACGAGCGCGTGGCCGTCAAATCATTCTTCGATGGTGGCGAGTATCTCTATCGGCTGGTCAAGCGGCTATCGGGCGAAAAATAGGCGCCCTCGCCAAGGTGGTGTGCGAAATTCCGAAGGTGATCGCAAACCTTGAGATTTACGATGCTTTTCGGGCTGCGCCCGGATCGGAAGACTGCATCACCGCCTCCATTTCGAGCACAAACTCATCCATCTCGGCATTGGACGCTGCATAGATATCCCGCGCACGGATGTAAGCGCGTGCCAGATCGGCATCAGATACATTGAACGCGATTGCAAGGCGAAGGATGGCCGAGTAATCGACATCGCTGAAAAGTGCCATGATGTGAGACGGCTCCCCGGTCCCCGTGGCCAGCATTCTCTTTAGGTCTGGCCTGGTGACCGGGATTCGGCTGACGTTCTCAATCGCCGAAATTGCGATGGCCGCGGGATCGAAAGTTTTGGTCATGGCATAAAGCTCAATGACGGCTGGTTGCGCCGAAAGATCAGCGACTCGCTGCATCCTGCATGAATCGACGGGCCGCCTCAATCATTCCCGGCATAATACGAGAAAAATTGCCGATGGGCAAAATACCCTCGGCCAATTTGTCCGGCGATAGTTGGGACAATTGCTCAAGGCGACGGGTCAGAAGGTCGTGGTTGGAGGCGGCAGCCCTCCAAGCACGGGAGGCGGATTCCCGATCCGATTCCACGGCCACGACAAAATCGAAGACATCGCGCGACTGAAACCGCGCTGCACGGTAAAATAGCTTCTTCGCAAGAATTTCTTCGGTTGCCTCGAGTAGAAACGTACGTCCCATGAATTCGAGGCTCTCGATCGCCTTGGCATCGGTCACTGAGCCGGAAACCACAAAGTCAATGTCTCCGTGAGGCAAAACCAACTTGAGACCGTTTGCCTGCTCCAGGTAGTTCGTCGTCATCGCCGCCGCCGTATCGTTAAGACGCGGCGACAGCAGCGACAGCCACTGCACGTCGTGCATGAAGAAGTCGATGTCCTTGCTCAGGCGATGTTCAAATCTGAACATCAGGACGGTGCCGCCGCCCATCACCAAGTCAGGGCTTCCGAAGCCTTTTTTTTCGAGATCGGTGAAGATCTCGACGGCCGACGCGAGAATCTGTTTCCAGCTGTCCCTCGTGACGCTGCCTGTCGGTTTCATGACCCTAAAACCCCCGCGGTCCGAACACCTTGATCCCCAGCTTCTTTTCCAGCGCCCGGCCGAAACGGTACTTCATTTCCGGCCCCTCATAAGTTGCGGGCGGCGCACGCTGATATTCGGGCTCAGATTCGACGCGCAGGCGGATGAAGTAGGGGCCGGGCGCCGCGACAATGCCGGGCGTCTGTTTTTCCAGGTCGGCGAGATTGTCGATGGTTGCGACCTGACGGATGCCGGCGCCCTCGGCGATCATGGCGTAATCGGCGTTGTCCTGGTTCACCATCGGCATGGTATCGACGGTCTGATAGCGCTGGTTGTCGACCACGAAATGCTTCAGGTTCGCGGGTTGCTGGCCGGCTTCCGTGAGCAGGCAGCCGAGGTTCATGGACAGCGAGCCGTCGCTGTTGAGCACCCATACCGGCACAAGCGGCAGCGCGGTCGCCAAGCCCAGCGCGAAGCTCGCCGCAAAACCCATGCCGCCATGCATGTAGAAGCTGTCTTCGCTCTGGGTCACGGCCCACCACTCGTTGGCCGCCATGCCCAGCGCGCACACCACGATCGCTTCGCCGCGGTGCTTCGCCAGCACCGCTAGGGCCTCGCGCGTCTTCATGCGTTCTTCACTCCGAGCAGGCGCTTGGTCAGGAACAGGATGAACGGCCGCTTCTGCAAGCGGTGCCATTCATAGGCGTCGGGAATGCGCTCAATGTCGTCGGGCTTGTCGATCACCTGGTAGGGGAAATCATAGGCCTGCAGCAATGGCATGGTGCGGCGGCCCTGCACCTCCTGATAGACCTTATGGTCGTCGATCGAGCCGCGAGCGCTGACGATGCAGAACACCGGGATCATGTGGCGCAGGCACAAGGTTGCCATCTCGCCGGTGCAGGTGAGGAGGCCAGTATTGCCCATGATGGCGGCCGAACGCACTCCGCCGAAGAACGCGCCGGCGCAGATCGCGATGGTCTCGGCTTCGCGGCCGACCGGGATGTGCTTGATCTGATTGCCGGCCACAACCTTGCGGATCAGCCCGTTGACCCAATCGTCCGGCAGGCTTGCGGCGAGCCGCACGCCTGCCTTCACCAGCTGAGCGTGAATTTGTTCGTTGACGTCCATTACGGGAAGCGCTCGCCGCGATCACGCCCATTTGAGACGCGCAAGGATCGCACGGCCCATCACCCAGTCCTTGTCCTCCTCCGATAGGAAGTCGAGCGTCTCGGTGAAATGGGTGACGCGCTGGCCGTAGGTGCACTTGTTCGGCGCCGCCGTGAAATCGGTTCCCCAGTAGCAGCGCTGCGGACCGAATGCATCGAAGGCACGGCGAATATGCACGGTCATGTCGCGGAAGGGATAGGCCTCGGCGGATTTGGCTGGCACCGACGACAGTTTAACCGATACGTTGGGGTGCTTGGCAAATGCCACGGTCTGGTCGACGGCGCTGGTGAGCTTGCCGGCCTTGGCGATGTCTTCCGAAATGCCCATGTGGTCGATGATGAAAATGAGATCAGGATTGCGTTCCACGATGCGCAAAAATTCCGGCGCCCTGCCGGCGGTTGGGGTCATCACCGGAATGCCGTATTTGGCCGCTGCCGGCCAGAACCAGTCGGCGGTGCCATCCGTGAGCCACGATGTCTGGGCGCCGTTGAACGTAAGCCGGACACCGACGATCCCGGGCTGCTCCAGCCATTTCGGCAACAGCGCGGGCGCCTGCGGACTGTTGAGCAGGATGCGGCCCATGGAGCGAAAGCGATCCGGGAACTTTCGTGCCGCCTCCATGCCGTAGTCATTGCGCTCGCCTTCCCAGGACGGCGGCACGATGATGACGCGATCGACGCCGGCCTCGTCCATCATCGGCAACAGCTTGTCATAGGTGAAAGGATACGGCAGGTGGGCCCGTGCCGGACCGTCGGCAGGCCATGGGCGATCCGGTGCTTGCGCCAGCCACAAATGGACCTGCGAATCCACGATCATCCGGCGCCGCGCCGGCTGGGCGGCGGGCGCCTGAGCGCCCGATGGCTGCGCGCCCGCCGAGGCGAGCGCCAGCCCTGCGCCGGCACCGATCGTGCTATTGAGAAAGCTGCGTCGTGACAACATTTTTGGCCCTCCCTGTGGTGCCTCTGAGGCAGTTTATGGATCGACCTGGTGATACGCGATTGTGCCCTGTCGAGCGTCTCGCCACAATGACATGAGTTTCCACCCTTGCCATGCGGATCGCAATCGAGGATTAAAGCCGGATCATTTTTTGCCCAGGGGCGAAATCGGTATGGACCTGGAATTGGCCGGAAAGGTCGCGCTGGTGACCGGCTCAAGCCGTGGCATCGGGCGCGGCATCGCGCTCACACTGGCGCAAGAGGGCTGCGATGTGATGCTGACCGGCCGCGATGAGCAAGCGTTGCGCGAGGCGGCCGCGGGCGTCGAAAAGCACGACCGCAAGGCGAAATATTTGGCTCTCGACCTGCGTGAAGAGAAGGCAGCCGCTACGCTTGCTGCGTTCGTTAAAGAGAGCTTCGGCCGCCTCGACATCCTGGTGAACAATGCCGGCACCACCAAACGCGGCGATTTTCTCGCCCTGACGGACGCCGACTGGGCCAACGGCTATGCGCTGAAATTCTTCGCCCATGTACGGCTGTCCCGCGCCGCCTGGCCGTTGCTGCGCGACGCCCGAGGTTCGATTGTCACCATCGGCGGCACCAGCGGGCGCATTCCGATTGCGGCCTTTACCATAGGTAGCTCGGTGAATGCGGCTTGTGCGGCTTTCGCCAAGGCGCTCGCCGATCTCGGCAAGACCGACCATGTGCAGGTCAACACCATCCACCCGAGCTATGTGGAAACCGAGCGGTTCTGGCGGCGCATCAAGGCTGACGTCGCACGCACCGGCAACAGCGAGGCGGAGGTGCGTGAGTGGCACCGCCAGGACATCAACGTCACCCGTTTTGGCACGCCTGAGGATATCGCCAGTCTCATCGCATTCATTGTGTCGCCGCGCGGGCGCTGGCTTCATGGCGCCACCATCGATATGGACGGCGGCGAAGTCCCGACGCTATGAGCGAGACGCACATTCTCCTGACGCCGGGACGCATCGGCAGCGTCGAAATCAAGAACCGCATCGTCATGCCGCCGATGACGACGCGTCTTGCCGACGCGGACGGCTTCGTCACCGAGCACACGGTCAACTACTACATGGCGCGGGTGCGCGGCGGCGTCGGCCTCGTCACGGTAGAGATGGCCTCGCCGACGCGCGCCGGACGTCACCGCCGGCGCGAACTCGGTATTTACGACGACCGCTTCCTGCCCGGTCTGAGGCGGCTCACCGCCGCCGTCCACGCGGGCGGCGCCAAGACGTCGATTCAGCTCGGCCATGGCGGTGGCCACACCCGAAGCGACATCTGTGACGAAACACCGATCGCGCCGTCGCCAATCATGCACCACGTCTTCGAGGTCACCAACGAGACCATCATCCCCCAGGAGATGACTCTCGACGACATCGGATTCACCATCGCGGGATTCTCATCCGCGGCGGCGCGCGCCGAAAAAGCTGGTTTCGATTGCGTTGAGATACACGCCGCTCACGGCTACCTGATTTCGCAATTCCTTAACCCCTTCGAGAACCGGCGCACCGACGTCTATGGTGGCTCGTTGGAAAATCGCGCGCGTTTCGGCCTCGAAGTGCTCGCGGCCGTCAAGGCTGCGGTTCGCATCCCCGTCATCTTCCGGGTCTCAGTTGACGATTATTTCCCGGATGGCATGGCGTTTACGGAAGGGCGGCAGGTCGCCATATGGGCGGCACGAGGAGGCGCCGACGCGCTGCATATCGCGGCCGGCCACTACCGCTCGCTGCCGTCGGCGGCACGCATGATCCCGCCCATGCAATATTCCGACGCGACGTTCCTGTCCTATGCGGCCGATATCAAGCGGGACGTTAAAGTGCCGGTCATCGCTGTCGGCCGCCTCGGCGATCCTGCAGTCGCGGCCGACGCAATTACATCCGGCAAGGCCGATTTCGTGGCGCTCGGCCGCACGCTGATCGCCGAGCCCGATTGGGTTGCCAAGCTCGCCCGCGGCGAGCCGCAGCGGCAGTGCCTTGCGTGCAATACGTGCGTCAACGAGATGCGCGGCGGGACACCCTTGCACTGTGTCGTCAATGCAATCGCCGGCAACGAGACCCGCTTCGCGGCGGCGCGGCCACCGCAAGGCGAGCGCATCGCCGTCATCGGCGCAGGGCCCGCCGGGCTCACTTACGCATCCCTCGTCGCTGACGGCAACACAGTGACCGTGTTCGAGCGCGAAAATACGCCGGGCGGAGCGTTCCGCTACGCCGGCAAGGCGCCGCTATTCCAGGAGGTGGCGGCAGAGCAGGCTTCGTTCGACAATTACATAGAGCGTATGGTGGCGGCGTGCATGCATAAGGGGACCATCTTTCTGTACGGCGTCGACGTCATCAAGACGCGGGAGCCACTCGCAACCTACCACCGCATCGTTATCGCAACCGGCGCGCGCTACCGCTTCGGCCTCGGATGCCTGCCAAATCTGCTGCTCGACTGGGGCGTCGGCAGATGGCCGGTTCTGCGCTGGATTTTCGCCTTGGAGGCGTTCCGCGACTGGTTCTACCACAGAGCGCGGTGGGGCACTGGCAAGGCGTCCCGCCGCATCGCTCGACCAAGACAGAAGATCGTGGTGATCGGCGACGCTTTGAAGGCCGGCAAGAGCCGGCCCGCGATTGCCAGCGCCTTCGAAGCAGCGCTACTGTCGTGACGACCGATGCGATATGATGTCGGTCGCTGCCGGCACAGACCTTCTTTGATAACGGATTTTCAGTAATGCACCCCGCCTCGCCGATCATCGCAGCCGTTACTTTCGCGTTTGCGCTTTGCGGCAGCGCCGCGTCTCACCGCGCATCGGCGCAACCGGCCGATCCCGCGGCATTCCTCGCTGGCCAGACCAAGGACTGCCCGGGCTGCAACCTTGCAAGCGTCAGTCTCAAGCGACGAAACCTCGCGGGCGCCAATCTGGCCGGAGCTAATTTGGCTGGCGCGAGCTTCCATCGCGCGGTGCTGCGCGGCGCGAATCTTTCGGGTGCTGATCTTACAGGCGCAAACCTGAACAAGACCGATCTCATCCAGGCCGACTTTTCCAACGCCAAGCTTGCCAACGCCATGCTGTTCGAAGCTGACGCGAGCCGCGCCAATTTTTCCCGCGCCAACCTCACCGAGGCGTTGATGGGCAGCATCCGCCTGCTCAACGGACGGCTCGATCGCGCCATCCTCACGGAGGCCGATCTTGAGGCGGCGCTGCTTAACGAAGCGAACTTTGCCAACGCTACGCTCAACGGCGCCAACCTGCATCAGGGCCGGATGCTGCGCGTCAACCTGAGTGGAGCGGTGGCGAACAGCACGGAGTTTACCCAGGCCAATCTCCGAGACGCTGACCTGTCCGGCGCTCAGCTCGGAGAATCGATCTTCTATCTCGCCGACCTCGGCGGCGCTAATCTGAGCGGCGCCGACCTGAACCACGCGGTATTACGCTCGGCCAACATGGGCAACACCAATCAGACCGGCACCGTCTTCACCGGCGCGATGATGCCGGACAACTCGATCCATCCATGACGACAGCGGCCCGGATTGCGGGACTGCTGCGTGCTGTCTGCAATCCCGGCGATCGGCGCTTCAATTACGGATGGCCTGTCCCCGGATGTCGCTGCGCTCCATCCGGGCTACAGGTGCGGCACGACCGCGCTCGACAAAGCTTCCATTCGCGAAGAGACTTCGCACGAAAACACAGGAGCGTTTCATGCGGATGCTGCAACCGTTTGCGGGATTTCTCGCCGGCCTTTGGCTTGTCGGCACCTACCCCGCCCTTGCGGATGACACGCTGCGGATCGCGGTCGGCCAGCGCGGCCTTTGGGATACATCCGTGGTCGAACTCGGCCAGCGTGGCGGCATCTTCAGAAAGCACGGGATCACGCTGGACATCCTTTACACCCAGGGCGGCGGCGAGACCCAGCAGGCCGTGATCTCCGGCGGCGTCGAGGTTGGGGTGTCCGCCGGGTCGATGGGGGTGTTTGGCGCCTATTCCAAGGGTGCGCCGCTGCGCGTCATCGGCGCCGAAATGACCGGCGGTGCCGATCTGTTCTGGTACGTGCGGTCGGATTCGTCGATCCGGACCTTGCGCGATGTCGATGGCAAGACCATCGCGTATTCCACCAACGGTGCTTCGACCCATGCCATCGTCAACGCCTTCATCAAGCAGTACGGCCTCAAGGCGAAGCCGGTCGCGACCGGCAATCCGCCATCAACGTTGACGCAGGTGATGTCCGGTCAGGTCGATGTCGGCTGGGCGGGTCCGCCCTTCGGCCTCGACCTCATCGATCAAGGAAAAATCCGCATCATTGCCAACGGCAATGATGCGACCCGGCTCAAAGATCTGACGGTGCGGGTCCTCATCACCAATGCGGCAACCCTGCAAGCGCGCCAGCCGGCAATCGAGCACTTCATGAAGGCCTATCGCGAGACCGTGGATTGGATGTATGCGGACTCCGAGGTGTTCCGGCATTACTCCGAGTTCCTCGGGATCAGCGAGGCAACAGGACAGCGCTCGCGCGATGGATTCTACCCCAAGGCCGCCCTCAATCCCGATACCATCGTCGGCATCGACGACATCAACGCCGACGCGGTCGAGTTCAAGTACATGGCCGCGCCGCTGACGCGCGAGCAGCTCGCGGAGCTGATCAGGATTCCGCCGCGGTGAGCTTGTCCCGCTGAATTGCTTTCAAATCGCGAGTGCCCGTTTCAGCGCACCTTCGTCAAGGTCGGCGCGCGTGCTGGAATAGACCACCTGGCCGCGATCCATGACGGCGAAATGGTCGCCGAGTTCGCGGGCGAAGTCGAGATACTGCTCCACCAGCACGATGGCAATCTCGCCGAGGCCGCGCAGATACGTGATGGCGCGGCCGATATCCTTGATGATTGAAGGCTGGATGCCTTCGGTCGGCTCGTCAAGCAAAAGGAGACGCGGCCGCATCACCAGGGCGCGGCCGATCGCGAGCTGTTGCTGCTGACCGCCGGAGAGATCGCCGCCACGGCGACGGAGCATGCCGTCGAGCACGGGAAACAAGGAAAATACGACCTCCGGGATGGTACGGTCGCTCCGCTTGAGCGGTGCGAATCCGGTTTGCAGGTTCTCCTCGACCGTGAGCAGCGGGAAGATTTCGCGGCCTTGCGGCACGTAGGCGATGCCGCGCCGTGCGCGCTCGGACGGCCGCAGCGCAGTGATGTCGTGCGTTTCCCACCCGATGCTGCCCTTGCTCACAGGATGCAGGCCGACCAGCGCCCGCAGGAGGCTGCTCTTGCCGACGCCATTGCGCCCCAGCACGCAGGTGACGGTGCCGGGCGCGGCACGAAGCGAAATGCCACGCAGCGCCTGCGCGGCACCGTAGTGCAGATCGATGGTGTTCACTTCAAGCATGGTTACCTGCCAAGGTAAACCTCGATTACCCGCTCGTTTGCCGAGACCTGATCGATGCTGCCTTCGGCAATCACGGTTCCTTCGTGCAGCACGGTCACCTTTACGCCGAGCGCACGCACGAAGGTCATGTCGTGCTCGACCACCACCACCGTGCGCGCGCGGTTGATCTCCTTGAGAAGTTCGGCGGTCTGATGCGTTTCGGCATCGGTCATCCCGGCGACCGGCTCGTCGACCAGCAAAAGCTTCGGTTCCTGGGCGAGCAGCATGCCGATCTCAAGCCATTGTTTTTGCCCGTGGGAGAGGCTACCGGCGAGGCGCGAGCGCAGCGCGCCAAGCCGGACGGTCTCGAACAGCCGGTCGATGCGCGTAGCCTCATCGACACTGTCGCGCCATATCAGGGCGGCGCGGGCGCGGCGGTCGGCCTTGAGAGCCAGACGCAAATTGTCCTCGACCGTATGGCTCTCGAATACGGTGGGCTTTTGGAACTTACGGCCTATACCAAGTTCAGCGATATCGCTTTCGTAAAGATCGGTCAGGCGATAGATGCCGTCGAACAGCACGTCGCCCTTCTCGGGTCGCGTCTTGCCGGTGACGACATCCATCATGGTGGTCTTGCCGGCGCCATTAGGGCCGATGATGGCGCGCATTTCGCCAGGATCGATCGTGAACGACAGTTCGTTGAGCGCCCGGAAGCCATCGAAAGAGACAGTGACGCCGTCGAGATAAAGTAATGCGGATGTCTCTCGTGCATCCATCGCCGTCACTCCGCCGGCGCAGGCTGGCCCACCGACTGTGGGTCGGGATCGGGCGTATCAGGCCTGCGGCGGCCCGACCACAAATGCTGGATGGTGCCGACAATGCCGCGCGGCAGCAGCAGCGTCACGCCGACAAACAGGCTGCCGAGCACGAACAGCCAGTAGGCGGCGAGCGCGCCTGAGGTAAAGTAAGTCTTACCGTAGTTGACGACCACGGCGCCGAGGATGGCACCAGTGAGGGTGCCGCGTCCGCCGACCGCGACCCAGATCACCTCCTCGATGGAGTTCGCGGGAGCGAATTCGCTCGGATTGATGATGCCGACCTGCGGGACGTAAAGCGCGCCGGCGACGCCCGCGATGCAAGCCGACAGCGTGAACACCAGGAGCTTGTAGGACTCGACCCTGTACCCAAGAAAGCGGGTGCGCGATTCGGCATCGCGGATCGCGATCAGGACCAAGCCGAACTTGGACATGACGATTGCGCGGCACATCATGAGCGCTGCCGCGAGCACTACGCAAGTGATAGCGAACAGCGCGCCGCGGGTGCCGGCGGCCTGGACATTGAAGCCAAGCACGTCCTTGAAATCGGTGAGACCGTTATTTCCACCAAAGCCGAAATTGTTGCGGAAGAAGCCGAGCATCAGCGCGAAAGTGAGCGCTTGGGTGATGATCGACAAATACACGCCGGTGACGCGACTGCGAAACGCGAACCATCCGAACACGAATGCCAGCAGGCCTGGCACCAGCAGCACCATCACAGCCGCGTAAGCA